>Ga0307515_10000036_pt1 | contig 332188 bp, 232 predicted proteins | sample 17_EM_MG_FD_194513 | JGI IMG/M metagenome (GOLD analysis project Ga0307515, IMG submission 194513) | Populus trichocarpa ectomycorrhiza microbial communities from riparian zone in the Pacific Northwest, United States - 17_EM | ecosystem: Host-associated > Plants > Roots > Unclassified...
ACGATAAATTTTATAAAGTATTTCATGTACATATTCATCGCCTACAGGCAGGAAACAAGCTCATTGTATTATACAGCTTCCAAATGGTAAGGGGCCAGGATTGACATCCAGCCCCTGCTATAATCCAATATCCTATGAAAACCAAATTAAAATATAGCAAACGAAGAACCATGAATGGTAAGGCGGCATGCAAAACAACTGTAGCTTCTTTTCTACACTCGCATTTTTATAAAAGGGCTGGACAGTTGCCAAACTTTTGCAAGTGGCATTAATAAGACGTTAGTTGTTTTTCAATTTTATTTATTATCCAATACCCGCTGCCTAAAAAATAATGAGTTTTAAAATAGCAGTGTAACCCGCACTGCCGGTAATTTGTATAACGTAAATGCCCGGACGAAGCGCAGCGGTGTGAATGCTCCTGCTGCTGATGCCCCTTCCCATATTCATTTTTTCAACATTCAAAATATTGCCCCTTGCGTCCACTATCTGAATGGTTGCGGGCCCGCCTTGTACACTGAAAAATTGAAGACTTGCATCCTGTCCGACCCTGACAGGATTGGGATAAACAAGGACACTGATGCCGGGTACGTTATTCTTATCATCTTTCTTGTCATCTTTTTTATCCTCCTCCTTTTCCTTATCCTCTTTCTTTAACTTAATTGGCTTTTTCGAAGTCATCAACGGTAAAAAAAGTTGTTTTTGGGGTATGATGGCCTTTGGCGTTGCAGCAGCCGACCATAACAGTTTTGCAATGGCAACGCCCTTCTTTTCATAATACTCTAATGTAATATCATACTTCACTCCTGCCATTAACCAGATGGTGCCTTTTTCTTCAGAAGCCGATTTATCTTTCCAACTGTCTATTAGCAACTGTCCGTTTACCCAAAGCCGCGCGCCGTTGTCGCAATAGGTATAAAAAGTATACAGGTCAGATTGGGTGGGCAGCACGCGGCCGGTCCACCGAACCGAAAATGTCTTGTCATCTATTGATGGAACAGGAGCTTTTGTTCCCCAGTCAAAATTGATGGTGGCATCCGTTCTTGTCATGGTAATTTTCCCTGCCAGGTTGGGATTGTTGAAATAATCTCCCCGCAATCCGGTGCCTTCTGTTGGTTCGGTGGCAACAGCAGTGGTGAAAGTAGTTGCCTTACTATTGCACAATAATATGCCGCCGAGTAAGCCTCTGGGAACAACAAACCATTTGTAGGTAGTAGCGGGCTTTAACCCATTCACAATATAACTGGCGCCTTTTACATTTGCAACAGGGATCACCGGCAATCCAATACCCGTCCATACATACACATCATAAGATGAGGCATTGTTTACTGCCAGCCAGCGGAGTTCGGCGCTGGTTGATTCGTTAACGGTAGCGCTATTTGCAGGTGCAATATTTATGATACAGCCCGGCCCCGGTGTTGTATTGCCGGCGGTTGTAAAGCTGGTGGTGTTATTGACAGCGCAACCGGTAGCAGTACCGACGGCGTTTTTGGGAGCAATAAACCATTGGTAAACAGTTGCAGGTAATAAACCATTTGCTGTATAGGAAGTACCGGTAACATTTGCAAAAGGTACAAGCGGCAAGCTTGTCCCCGACCATAGATATATATCGCAGGAAACGGCCGTTGCGGTGGGTTTCCATGTCAGTGACGCCGATGTTTGTGTGGCGATGGTGGCACCATTCACTGGCGACAGGTTGCCTGCACATGCTGGTACAGGCAAAGCTGCCGTAGTAAAACTGGTGGTATTGATAGCACTGCAGTTGATGGCTGCGCCATTTAAGTTGCGCGGTGCAATAAACCATTTGTACAATGTGCCGGGTAATAAACCGGTGGCATTATAGGAAGCAACCGTTACATTGCCCTTAGGCGATGCCGGTATGGTTGCACCCGTCCAAATATATACATCGTATGAGGTGGCGGTGGGTGCACTGTTCCAGCTCAGGGTAGCGGTAGATGGGGTGGCAATGGTAGTCGCATTGGCCGGCTGCAGGTTAGTAGTGCATTCCGGTACGGGTGTGGTGCTAGCCGGCTTAAATGTAATTTCATCAATGGCAAAATCATTGCCGGTGGTCAGGTTCAACCGGTTGATAATCCCCAGGTCTGCCGTAGTTGCGGCGCCCGAGTTCCAGGTAAAACTAATTTTCTTCCAGCTGGCATTACCAGCACCCGGTGCCTGAACAAAACCAGAAATGAGCGCTGTACCATTTATAACAGGTGCCAGTTGTGCGGGACTGGTGCCGTTTTGATTGGCCATATAAAAACTGTACTCATAATTGGTATTGGGCAAAACAGTTACGGGGCTATAGGTTTTCCAAACCAAATCATTGACTGTATAATTACAGCCACCGCCCGCCGCATAGGTGAAGTTTACCAGGTAACGGCTTCCCTGTATTCCGGTAGCGTCCTGGGTTATCATCTCCGTGCCCGGCAGCACAATACCACCCTGGCAGGAAAAATTTCCCTGTGTATAAGAAGTGGCTGCAACAAAATTATTATCAGCATTAAAATGTTCAGCAAACAGGGTATCAGCTGCGCAAGCCTTGGTGTTAATCAATACGGGGGTGGGACTCCATGCGGACCACGCACCTGCAGCAGTTCTTTTAAACCGGGCTCTGTACTGGCCGGGTTGCGTTGCCGTATATTCATTGCCGTTAGCACCGGGTATGCTGGTGCCATTCAGGCTCCATTCGTAAGCGGCATAACCTGCGCTGATGCCCATGCGCGCAGCAATGGCTGTACCGGTACAATATTCCTGGTTTTGAAAATACAGCAATGGCTGTGCTTTATGGGCTGCTTTCCAGTATTCGGTGGTGATGTTCTGGCCAACGGCATTTTTCTGGTCCCACATTGCATTCCATGTATCATGCGCAGCGGCTGAAAGAAAAGTTTGATAAATGTTACCGCCCGCAACCCTGAAATCATTGTAAAATGCCTGGGCATTGTACGGGTCTGGATTATTATCGAGCCCACCATTTGAAAACCAAATGGGAATGTGTTTAAATGCGTTGATACTGCCATTCAATGTTCTGACCTGTGAGGGGGAAGCAGCGAGGGCAACGGAAACCCGTCCCGGATACATGCTGGCATAAGCTACGGCGCCATAGCCTCCGGAAGACAATCCCATGCCGATGACCCTGTCGGGGTCCAACTGGTTGTATTTTTCCAGGGTATCCAATACGCTGTTTATCCGGCTGAAATAAGTATCATCCCAACCTACAGTGGCTTCCTGGGGAAATAGTAAAAAACCATTCCATTCATTGTTATTGATGCGCTGTTCAAAAAGTTGTGCACCCCATAGCAATTGGTGATCATTATCGTATACCGGAGCCGCTTCACCTCCGCCATGAAAAAAAATGACCACCGGGTATTTGTTTGCACTGGCAGGATTGTAATTGTTGGGGAACCGCAGGCGGAATGGCATACCATTCCAGATATAACTTTTGAAGCTGGAAGTGTTCCAGTTTACCCGCTGTGTTCTGACCCACCTGGCCATTACACCCGGGGGCGGTGGCGTTGGGTTGGATATACTGCCGGCAGCAGCAGTACCGTCATAGGTAACCAATACATCATTGGGATTAAAAATATTCTGTGCAGTTAGCATATGGCAACAGAATACTGCTGCCACAAGGGCGAGGGACCTTAACATGTTGAAATGATTGATAGTAATAAGCAATCGGCTTGCTCAATAAATTCTGTAAAGGGTTCGACCGGGAATGTTGTTGGGTATTTTTCTTTTAAAGCAAAAATAACGCCATTTGGAAAACTGCAGGGTTTTGGAGGTTACGTGAAAAACTCTTCTCGGGTTGGGAAATCAATATGAAATACCCGGACTTATTTGTATGCGTTGATGGCTTCGGAAACATTAAACCGTTATCGTTTTCGCATCATGCGCGGTAGTGCGCATGAAAATAGTAAAATTACTTGCTACGCCAGCTTTTGTTGCTCCAACTGAAAAAATATTGCTTCCTTATATCTATTTATTTAGAAGAACAGCTGCTGACCAACTGCCAGCTGTAATAAATACACAAAGTATTGCTATAATATCAAGTCATTATCGGCGTCCATTTTTTTGTTCCTGGTATTTTGCATCCGCCAACACCACGGAGGTTTCCACTTGCCTATCCGGGATGTTCCAGTATGTTTTCAATAACCTGTTTTTTTCTTCTTCCGGAACGACCCTGAATCCATGCTTTTCATAAAAGTTAATGGCCCAGTCAGCAGTTTTCCAGGTGCCAATCAATATGGGTTTGTCTACCTTAATCATCAATGCATGCAGCAGGCTGGTGCCAATCCCCTTTCTTCTCCCATTGGTCATTACATAGGCATGCCGGATCAATACCACTTCACGTTTATCCTGCATTCCCATCACGCCAACGATCGTATGGTGGTCCTCCACGAAACATACAAACTGCACGCCATCTGCGATTTGTTCCTGTAATTCGCTCATAGACATATAGGGTTCGTGCCAACGGTCTTCCGGGATAATGCCCTTATAAGCCATGGCAGCATCATTGATGACATGATAGATTCCAGGCAGATCGCTTTTTGTTATATTCCGAATCATTCCAACTTATTTTTTATCTTTAATAAAATAGTTTCAAAAAACAATTAATCTTGTTCCTGGAAAAAGGCAGAAACATATTTTATAAATCTTTTGCCATGATATCATCCAGTACCGTACAATTATTCCCGATATTCTTTTCTGCTGTTCCTATTTTTATAAATCCAAGTTTTTCATAGAACCCGATGGCATTTCCGTTCCGGCAAAACACTTTCAGGAGTAGCCGGTTGAGTTTACCTGCCTTTGCGATGGCCTCCAGCCAACCAATGATTTGAGTTCCGATACCCGAACCCTGGCTCGCCGGTAAAAGATATAGTTTGTGTATCATCAATTGGTGCAATCCCTCATAATTGTTTTCATAGGATACAAAACCGAGAGCCTGCCCGTTTTCAATTGCCAATAAGAACAGATGTTGCTGTCCGAGCATTTGTTGGTGCAATGATTGTTCACTATAGACAGTAGCCAGCACCCAGTTAATTTGTTGAGGGGTTAAGTATGGTTCATAGGTAACGGGCCATGTTTGATAAGCTATCTGTTGTACGACCTGCCAGTCCCTTGTTCCTAATTTTTTGAACTGCAACATCTGTGAGCTTTTTTCGTATATTCAATTTACTGAAATTAGTGGATTTTGTCAACTAAATGTATAATTGATCATGCTGATAAGCCAATGCGTTCGGGAAGTAAGGGCCTTTAACCGATTTTACACGGTATACCTGGGGGTTTTGGATAAGCGGTATTTAAACGACCGTTTCTCCCTTGCTGAGATAAGAATATTGCATTCGGCGATAACAAGGCCTGGTGTTACTGCCACGGAATTGGTGTCAATACTCAATATCGATAAAAGCTATCTCAGCCGCATGGTTTTGCGTTTACAACGGATGAAACTGATCAGCAAAAAGAAATCGGGAAAAGACGGGCGTTCAGCGAACCTGTTCATCACCGCAACGGGCAAAACAGCGTACTATAAATTGGATAAAATCTCCGCAGCGAAGATTCGGAGGCTACTGCAGTACCTGGAGCCAAAGGATTATACCACCCTTGTAAAATGCATGGCCACGATACAAGCGATGCTCATCAACAAAAAATTGCATTGATTCACCTGGACCATATATGATCATCAATATAAAAAATGAATCATTACACAAGCCCCTAAATCAACAATTTCTATTATGACCATGGATGCACAAACATCTGTCATGGCTGATGTTTTTTGATATAGGTGAAGTCGTTTTTGGTTTTTGGTTACTGCTGAAGGGACGAAAGATCAAGGCTCCCGGACTGGTTATGGAATAACAAACTTTTATTTTTGTGTACTCATTTTTTTATTGAACGTATTTCTTATCCGTGATACGAGCAGGGGCGATGTTATCCAATATGGATAAGCGCAAACAGGAAACCGGGCAAACCGTTTTGTCTGAAATGCGTAAGGCGAAGCCTTTTTTATCCGGGATGTTATAGTTGGTTCATTCTGCAGTCCCTTTTTAGCCAGGCACCTATGCTTGTGGTATAATTGTTGAATTCAACAAAACTGACTAAATAATAACCCTCCTATGCAATACATTGTAGAAAAGTCAATACGGCTGCACGCGACGCCTGCCGAAGTTTGGGATGCCCTGACCAATCCTGAAAAAACAAAAAAATATTTTTTTCACTGCAAGGTTTTCAGCGACTGGAAAACGGGCAGTCCGATCCGGTTCCACGGGCGGCTGTTCCTGTTAAAAAAAATTACGATGGAAGGAACCATCCTGCAGGCAGAACCGCAAAAAGTATTGAAATATACCTTGCGCAATGAAGGAGACAGCAGCGGTAGCTATTCAACGGTGACTGATCGTATCCGCTTTGAGAACGGTGAAACGATTTTATCGGTCTCGGATAATGTAGGTGACGGTCAGGGCGCAGTTAAAAGATACCTGCGTTCAGAAAAAGGATGGGGCAAAATACTGAAAAAGTTAAAAACACTGGTTGAGAAAATTTAACAGGTTGCGCAGCATTTAACGTAGGAGGTGCTGATCATCATACAATATTTTTTCCTATCCATCCCTTTGCTTCCGAAATACAATTGCATTATAAAAGATTCATCTGGCACGCCTGTTCACCAAAAAGCCGCCTGGTTGTACTGTATACCACCCATTTTCTATAAGCATCATTATCCATCTGGCGCGTTTGATGCCACTACAAGTAGTAAGGAAGTAAGTAAGAGCACAGGCAAACCCGGTTTATTTTCAGACAAAAAAATGTATACCTGGCAACCATACCATCACAGTAGTGGTAATGGGTAAACCCGTGAGCACAGGAATTGATCCTTACTCAAAACGGATCGACCGGCAGCCAATGATAACATAAAAAATTGCTAACACGGGTTTAAAGGTCTGCCTGCTGACGGGGGATTTTCCGGACATGGTATTCCCTGGTACATCATTCCCGGAAAGTATAAACAAAGCCAGGCTGTACAACGCCCATGGGTGAGTAACCGATATTGAATTCAAGACGGCCTTTGTTGATGGAACGATCTTTCAGGCCTGCCGCCTGCTGTCTTTTCAGCTTGGCATACCGGTGGTAATTGTTGACGACCTGGGTACCGCAGGCAAAACCCAGCAAGCCACCTGCCACCACATCGGTTGCCCAGTGCCGGTTTTCTGTAATCCGGCTGAGTCCGATTAAGGTGGCAATACCATAAGACAAAAAAGGAACGAGCGGGATATCCTTGTATTCCCTGGCGTACACGGTTGCCGCCGCAAATGCAAGGGTCGTATGACCGGAAGGAAAAGCGCTGTTGTTATTATTGGGCGATTTATAAAAAGGGCCATGAAACCTGGCTTCATTGAGCGGAGAATTAGGATCGAAATTGGCCGGCCTGTTTCGCCCGGACAGTGTTTTAAATATGGTATACCAGACCGTCGCCGTGATATACGAATGAAAAGCCAGTGCTGTGGTGGTCCTGAGTTTTTCGTTCTTGAAAATAAATCCGGTTGTCGCAATGGCAGCCAGTGGTATAATTTCAAACTGGGCACCGAGGTTGGTAATTATCCTACTCGGGTTGGCTGACCATGCGTTGTTATTGCGGAAGGTAACAGCCCACCGCTGAACAGGTTTATCCAAAAAAGCCAGGCACACACCCAGGCCAATCAGCGCGCCATCCCGTACGAAAGCATGTTTGGCGGGCTGGAAAGGAGACAATGCCTGCTGTTTAAAATCATCCAGCAACAAAATACCAAAAACGCGCGGCGTAATTTTAGTAGTCTCGTTATAAAAGAATGGCTCTGTACTGTTCTGCTGGCCGGTCGTGTCCGCCTTTTTTTTCAGGCTATCCAGTTTATTGGCCAAAGAATCGGGCTTTTGGCAATAAGCAAGGGAAAACGATGCCATGCAAAGGGCTGTCAACAGCAGGTTGCGTTTAAATTTCATGCAAAGGGTTATGTTATAGGATTGTTATAAACAAAATTATGCCGGATTGTAGGAAAAACCTGAATTAACTGGTTTCATTACCGCTGATGAGCAAATGGGCAACACGGCAGCTATTTCCAAAAGGAAGACCGGTTCCCGGAGCACTGGCCGGGTCATTGCGCTTCCGGAATGCCGTTTATACAAGTTCCAAAGAGGGGAAGAATTTGCACGGATTGGAGAAAAACCGGTGCCCGTTGAATCAACTTCAGTTTTACTTCAGAATTGTGTTTCATTTTTGTAGTCTGCAATTATGAAACTACTTGTTATAGAAGATGAAAAGGAATTATCGGACAGCATTTGCGCCTACCTTGGTTCAGACAATTTTGTTTGCGAAACGGCGTACGATTATCATTCAGCTGTTGAGAAAATTCTGTTGTACGATTATTCCTGTGTCATCCTGGACATCAATCTGCCGGGCGGCAGCGGCCTGGACATCCTGCGGCAGTTAAGGGACAATGATAAATCCGATGGCGTACTCATCGTATCGGCCAAAAACGCCTTGGATGATAAAATTACCGGCCTGAAAAGCGGGGCTGACGATTACCTGGCCAAGCCTTTCCACCTGTCTGAGCTGAGTGCCCGGGTGGATGCTATTATCAGAAGAAAACTTTTCGGGGGCAAAGACACAGTTATTGCCGGTGACCTGGTCCTGAACATCAGTGGCAAAACGGTTTCGGCGTCTGGCAAACCCCTCGACCTGACGCGAATGGAGTATGCCTTATTATTGTATTTTACGGGCAATAAAAACAAGGTGATCAGTAAGGGCGCCCTGGCGGAACACCTTTGGGGTGATGACATGGATCTCGCGGTTAACTATGATTTTTTATATACCCATATCAAAAACCTCCGGAAAAAATTACAACAGGCCGGGTCGCCCGATTATATAAAGTCAGTATACGGCCTGGGTTATAAATTCAATGTCTGACAAAACAATGAAGCTATTTACGAGATACAACCGCATCAACCTGCTTGCCACCGTTGGCATTTTTTTACTCTCCGGGATTTCCTTTTATTTTCTGTTACGGTATGTAATCGTCGGACAGGTGGATGAAGATTTGAAAATCGAGCAGCATGAAATTGAAACCTATGTTGCCAAATACAACCAGCTTCCGGAAATTATTGCTGTAAGGGATCAGCATGTCGGCTATGCCGCTGCGCCATTACTAGGTAAAAGAATATTTCATACGATCCAGTCGATGGACAACGGGGACAAAGAAAAAGAACCGTTCCGTGAACTGATATTTTTTATCAGGATAAAAGACAACTGGTATAAAATAAGTGTCAGCAAATCGCTGGAAGGAACCGATAAGATGGTCCAGTCCATCGTTACCATCACCCTGGTAACCATCCTGATGATACTGGTGGCTTCTTTACTTATCAACCGGCTGGTCCTGAAAAAACTATGGCAACCGTTTTATGACAGCCTGGCCGCCATGCGTTATTTTGAAGTGGGCAAGAACAGGCCACTGTCCTTTCCGGCAACGGAAATAGAAGAATTCAGCATAATGAACGACACGCTGCAGCAAACCACTTCCAAAGCAGATGAAGATTACAAACACCTGAAAGAATTTACTGAAAATGCCGCTCATGAAATACAAACACCGCTGGCGATTATCCAATCCAAAATGGATGTGCTGATACAGGATGAGAAATTGAGCGAACTGCAAAGCAGGGCTGTACAGGGTGCCTATGAAGCGATTCAACGACTGACACGCCTGAACCACGCATTGCTGCTGCTGACAAAAATAGAAAATGGACAGTTTGGTGAAATAGCTCACATCAACGTTGCGCAGAAAATAAAAGATAAAATTGGCCAGTTTGAGGAGTTGATTGGCAACAAACAACTTACCGTGACCACTACCCTGGATGAAACCGCGCAGATAAAGATGAATCCCGTACTCGCCGACATCGTACTGAACAACTTATTCAGTAACGCAATAAAATATAACAAACACGGCGGCACAATAGATATTATTGTCGATCCTGGCATCATTGAAATCAGCAACAGTGCCCATACACCGGAACTTGACAGGGAACGGTTGTTCCGCCGCTTTGCCACAGCAGGAAAAGTAAAAGATGGCATCGGGCTGGGGCTAGCCATCGTCCGGCAGGTAGCAGAAGTATCTGGTATGGAAGCACAGTATACGTATGAACATGAACAGCATCATTTTATCCTGGCAGATCGCCATCACTAATTAAACAATGCATTACAACTCATGAAAAAGTTCGCTTGTTGCGGTATGCTGTTGCTGGTTTTCGTCCTGCAAACTTTTTGCTGCAGCGCGCAATACACAGACAGCAGTGGCTATGCAGTCGCTGTGCACGACAGTGCTGCACCCGTTATAAAATGGAACGAACAGCGTAAAAGATTTTTTCCTTACAAATCCTACCTGTTTCCCGCTGCGCTGGTTGCCTATGGTATTGTATCATTGCATACAGATGCTTTGCAGGACGTCAATGAAACAGTGAAACAGGAAATTTTTACAGAACACAACCCCCGCAAAACTACTCTTGACAATTACCTGCAATATTCACCGGCAGTCGCAGTCTATGCTTTAAACCTGGCCGGTGTCCACGGCGTGCATCGTTTTTGCGACAGGACAATGATTTATGCTTTATCGACGGTCATCACGAGTGTTGCGGTGCAGTCTGGTAAAAGAATATCGGCTGAAACCAGGCCGGATGGTACGTCCCTTGGTTTTCCATCGGGCCATACCGCTACCGCATTCGCGGCGGCAGAGTTCTTGCGCAGGGAATATACCAACGTTTCACCCTGGTATGGTATTGGCGGTTATGCCGCGGCGGTAGTGACCGGTTATCTCCGTATTCAAAACAATAAACACTGGATGGGTGATGTGGTGGCCGGTGCCGGTGTGGGGATCCTGTCCACAAAGCTGGCATACTGGGTGTACCCCGCTATCAAAAGAAAATTATTTAAAGATAAAGAAGTGACTACTATTGTAATGCCCATGTACCGGGACGGGGCCTTTGGCCTGGGGCTTTCGCATCAGTTTTAATGCAGTAAAAAAACATCCTTTTAATAACTGTTACTACAGAATATAAACAGAATCGGGCTGTAGGTTGCACTTGTATTCAAAATATGAAACGAACCGTATTTATCATAGTTGCTTTTTTCATCGTGCTGTCTGCTTGCGCACAGCCAAAAGATTTGGGCTTTTTTATATCCAGCGCACACAACAACAGTCCGCTCTTAAAGGATTACCAGAACCAGGTATTGATGAACGGGCTGGACAGCCAGCGGATCCGTGCCACATATAAACCCCAGGTGACCGGTACCAGCAATGCCCTGTATGCCCCGGTGATTGCCGGTTATGGCTATGATGGCGCCATTACCAACGGCGGCCAGTTAACCGCGCTGGTAGGCGTCAACCAGGCATTGACCGGCAGAAAACTTATGGGCGCGCGGTATGAAACCCTCCGCCTGCAAAATCAATCCATTGAAAATACCGCACATGTCACCGAACAGGATCTGACCAGGACCATTACCGCGCAGTATATCACCGCATTCGGGGACATGCAGCAACTCCGTTTTGCCCGGGAGGTAAATACCCTGCTGAAAAATGAAGAAACACTGCTGAAAAAATTGACCGAAAGCAATGTATACCGGCAGACAGATTACCTGACGTTCCTGGTAACCCGGCAACAACAGGAACTTACCATAAAACAATTGACGATCCAGTTACAAAATGATTATGCCACCCTCAATTACCTGAGTGGTGTCGTGGACACAGCGGAGGCATCATTGGCTGATCCGGGACTGACACTCCGGCCCCTGCCCGATATCAGTCAGTCTGTTTTCTTTCAGAAATTCACCATCGATAGTCTAACATTGCTCAATAGCCGGGCATTAATTGATCTGAGTTATAAGCCAACTGCCAGCCTGTTTGCAGATGGCGGTTACAATACTTCTTTTAATTACCAGGCTTATAAAAATTTTGGGACGAGTTTTGGTGTGAACTTGTCGGTGCCGATTTTTGATGGCAGGCAAAGAAAAATACAGCAGGCAAAAATCACCCTTGCTGAAAGAACCCGGACCGGTTACCGGGATTTTTTTAAAAACCAGTATAGCCAGCAAATTTCCCAATTACAACAACAGTTGCAGGGCACGGCTGAACTTATTGCTGAAATCAATAACCAGATAAAATATGCCGAAGGCCTGATCAATGTAAATGTGAAATTGCTCGAGACCGGTGATGTAAAAATTGCAGACCTGGTCATCGCTGTCAACAATTACCTGACAGCCAAAAATCTGCTGACACAAAATACCGTCAGCCGCCTGCAGATCATAAACCAGATTAATTATTGGAACAGATAAAAAAACCATTCATGAAGCGATTATATTATTCCGGTTCCTGTATCGTGCTGTTGTTGCTGGGGGGTATGGTATCCTGCAAACAGGCAGCCGGGGACGGGGCACCACCGGAAACTGCTGTGGTAGAAACGCCGGTGACCGTCACCGGTATCAGTACAGAACCACTGACCGCGTTTATTGAACTGAATGCCACATCTTCTTTTTTACAGAAAAATTATATAAAAGCCAACGCCAATGGATACCTGCAATCAAATTTTACCCAGCCGGGGCAATTTGTAAAAAACGGGCAGGTCCTGTTTACAGTCAGGACAAAAGAAGCGCAGAGTATTGGCAATGCCATCAATCAACTGGATTCCACGTTTAAATTTTCCGGTACCAACGCCATCAAAGCCGGCGGACAGGGTTTTATTACACAGCTGAACCACCAGGCGGGTGATTACGTACAGGACGGAGAACAACTGGCAGTGATCAGTGACATCAACAGTTTTGCATTCCTGCTGGATTTGCCTTATGAACTGCGGCCCTATATGCAAAACAGGAAAACGGTTGACCTAATTTTACCGGACGGGGAAAAACTGGTGGGCACGGTGGCCGGTTCGCTGCCCAGTGTTGACCCAGCATCGCAAACGCAAAGCATATTTATAAAAGTCAACGCGGGTCATGCAATACCTGAAAACCTGATCGCCAAAGTAAGGATCGTAAAAAGCCTGAAAAGCAATACGGCCTCCTTACCGAAAGCTGCTGTGTTGACCGACGAAACCCAGTCGGATTACTGGATCATGAAAATGACGGACAGCAATACCGCCGTAAAAGTTCCCGTAACAAAAGGCATGGAGACCGCAGACCGGGTCGAAATTCTTACACCGCCCCTGTCCGTCAAAGACCGGGTTTTGCTTACCGGACAGTATGGTTTGCCCGATACAGCAAAGGTTAAAATCATTCAGCAACAATAACTGTCTCATATTTTGAAAAATTTTTTTGTCGCCTATAAAAATCCGCTGACGGTTGTGCTGGTTCTTTTCATGGCCGGGGGCATTTTTGCCTACAGCAGTATGAAGACATCGCTGTTCCCTGATATTACTTTCCCAAAGATCAAAATAATTGCCGATGCCGGTTTACAGCCTGTTAATAAAATGATGGTAACGGTTACCAAGCCCCTGGAAAATGCCATCAAACAGGTTCCCGATCTGACCCTGATCCGCAGCACGACCAGTCGTGGCAGTTGTGAAATATCGGCATTCATGAGCTGGCAGGCCAATATTGATCTCAGCCAGCAACAGATAGAATCCAAAATAAGCCAGGTAAGAAACCAGTTGCCGGCGGATGTGCAAATTACCGTGGAAAAAATGAACCCATCGATCCTACCGGTGATGGGCTACACGCTGGAAAGCCACGATAAGAGTCCCATTGAACTGAAAATGCTGGCCAATTATACCATCAAACCTTTTTTGTCGCAGGTGGCAGGCGTGTCGGAAATCCGGATCATCGGCGGGAAAACAAAAGAATACTGGTTGCAGCTCGATGCGCGAAAAATGAGTACCCTTGGCATGAGCCCTGATTCCATCAATGCTGCACTGGGCCAGACCAATTTTATTAAATCCAACGGCTATATCGCTGACTATAAGTTTCTTTACCTGGCGATAACGGACGCCCAGGTACACAACACCACTGATCTGGAAAACATCGTACTTAAAAACGATGGCCGCCGGATCGTAAAGTTATCGGATGTGGCGGATGTACAAATCCGGGAAGCCGTCGAGTTTACCAAAATCAATGCCAATGGTAAAGATGGGATACTGGTGGCCGTTATAAAACAACCCAACGCCAACCTGGTGGATTTGTCTACTGCCATGCAGACCAAAATCATGGATTTACAGGCGATACTACCTGCCGGTGTAACCATCAGGCCTTATTATATACAGGCTGATTTTGTCAACGAATCCGTAAAAAGTGTGACCGATAGTTTGTGGGTGGGGCTCGCACTGGCGATCATGGTGGCCATTATTTTCCTGCGGTCAATGAAAGCCAGCGCCACGATACTTATTACCATACCGGTGACCTTATGCCTGACCCTTATTGTGCTGTATGCAATTGGTTACACGTTCAACATAATGACCCTCGGCGCGATCGCTGCTGCCATCGGGTTAATTATAGACGATGCCATCGTTGTTGTCGAGCAGATTCACCGTACGCATGAAGAGCATCCGGGCGAACCAACCACCCGTTTATTGCAAAAAGCCATTCATTATTTGTTGCCGGCAATGATTGGTTCATCCATCAGCACCATTGTTATCTTTTTTCCTTTCGTGCTGATGAGCGGGGTTGCCGGTGCCTATTTTAAAGTGCTGACCAATACCATGATCATCACCCTGGTTTGTTCCTTCTTTGTTACCTGGATCGGACTACCGGTCATCTATTTATTGCTCTCGCGAAGCAAACCCGGCAAAGCGAAAGAAAGCAAGCCGCACCCGGTGAAATCACAGCGCTGGGTCCGGTTTTTTATACAGCGTCCGCTGATTTCAATGGTGATGGTGACCGCGCTTATCTTTTCCATTATCATTATTCTGCCCAAACTGCAAACGGGCTTTTTGCCGGAAATGGATGAAGGCAGTATTGTGCTGGACTATGCGTCGCCACCGGGTACCTCGCTGGAAGAAACCGATCGCATATTAAGACAGGTGGAGAAAATAATAGTGACAATTCCGGAGGTGGCTACTTATTCGCGCAGAACAGGTACACAAATGGGATTTTTTATCACCGAACCCAACACGGGCGATTACCTTATACAGTTAAAAACAAAAAGGGATCGCACCACAGACGAAGTCATTGCAGACATCAGGCAAAGAGTGGAATCCACCCAGCCCGCTTTGCGCATTGATTTTGGCCAGGTCATCGGTGATATGCTGGGTGACCTGATGACATCTGTCCAGCCGATCGAAATAAAGATCTATGGCGATAACCAGCAGCAATTACAAACCCTGGCTAAACAGGTGGCGGAGGTTGTTGGCGGCGTTCAAGGGGCTGCAGATGTTTTCGATGGCATTGTAATCGCGGGGCCGTCTGTCAGCGTGGTGCCGGATTATGAAAAACTTGCGCAGTTTGGTATTACCCCGGTCAACCTGCAGTACCAGTTGCAAACCGCGATGGAAGGGAATATCGTGGGGAACATCCTTGAAAAAGAGCAGTTGTCACCGGTGCGTATCGTGTATCCCAATAACCGCACGATCGGCGTTGCTGATATCAGCAAAATGCAGATCTTTTTACCCAATGGAAAACTAAACCCGATCGCTTCTTTGGCGACCGTGGCTACGACAGGCGGTGACGCAGAAATCGAGCGGGAAAACTTACAGTCGATGGGCGTGGTAACCGCAAGACTGGAAAATAGTGATTTGGGTACAGTCATTAAACAAATACAGCACGATGTGGGGGCCCGCATTCATTTACCCAAAGGGTACCACATTGAGTATGGCGGCGAATATGCGGAACAACAAAAATCATTTAAGGAGTTGCTGATGATACTGATTACCGCGAGTTTGCTGGTATTTGGTGTCATCCTTTTCCTGTTCAGGGAATTTAAAATAGCACTGCTTATCCTCATCCTGTCGGTGCTGGGAATAGCCGGCAGCTATATCGCTTTGTATCTTACCGGCACGCCGTTGAATGTCGGCAGTTATACGGGTCTGATCATGATTGTTGGAATCATTGGAGAAAACGCCATTTTTACTTTTTTACAATTCAGGGAAGCACTGCAGGTACAGGGGACCGATGACGCGATTGTATATTCGATTTCCACCAGGCTGCGTCCCAAGCTCATGACAGCACTGGGTGCTATTATCGCACTCATGCCGCTGGCGCTGGGTATTGGCGCGGGTGCACAGTTGCACCAGCCGCTGGCCATTGCCGTTATAGGCGGTTTTATTATCGCACTTCCCTTACTGCTGGTAGCGCTGCCGTCCTTTTTAAGAATATTATATAAAAAATCTTCCGGCCCGGGTAGTAATACAACTGCATAAAAAGGTAGTTTTGGTGCTGCTTTAATGAAGTCATTAAAGTAATTGCCAGGTTTAACAAAATTGAATGCTTCAACCTTTGCATGGCAACGGATATTCTGTTATTTTAGCTGTATAACAATATTACAGCGAAGTGATATTGCGAAAGATTAAACTATTAATTACTTTTTACAGAAGTTATTGCGCAGCAAGCTTGGCAATCAGTGCCGCCTGCTTGTTCCTTTTCCGGGAATACGGCATGCATATCTTTAGGGTTCTGTTCTGGTTTAAACTGGCTACTTACATTCCCATATACAGCTATATTGTCAATTATAAAATCAACGAATTTTACTATTACCAGAATCTGGGAATGGCAAAAAAATTACTTTTTACGGCAACGATTACCATTGATTTCCTGATATTTCTTTTCCTCATCCTTCTGTTGTACAATTATGGCCAGCATCCTTGAGGCAGATAGTATACGGCTTTCCTTCGGGAACAGGGTCGTGCTTTCTGATATCTACATCAAATGTGAAACCGGGAAGATAACCGGGCTACTGGGCCGGAACGGCCAGGGAAAAACCTGTCTGCTTAATGTAATTGCTGGAACACTGAATGCCGCTGAAAAATCAATCCGGTATAACCGTAATTCGCAGGCACAGCCATTGTCAAACGAGGAATTGCTTAAGTGCCTTCCCCAATACAATTTTGTACCTACATTTCTTACAATGCAAAAAGTCTTTAAAGATTTCGCACTTGACTTTGCGCAGTTCGAAAAAATATTTCCTGAATTCTCGGGCAAACACAATTTTAAATTCAGGCAATTGTCCGGAGGTCAGCGGCGTGTTGCTGAGACTTACCTGGTAATAAAATCAAAAACGAAGTTTTCATTATTAGACGAACCATTCACCCATTTAATGCCTCTGCAGATAGAAAAAGTGACCGAGCTGATAAAAGAGGAAAAATTAACCAAGGGTTTTTTGATTACTGACCATCTGTATCGTGAAGTGACGGGGATAGCTGATGATCTCTACGTGCTGGCCGGTGGACAAACCCGGCCAGTTACAAAGCAATATACATTGCAGGATGCTGGCTATTTATAATTTTTGCCCTGCTATCAATGATTTCAGCCACTCTATGTTCTCCTGTTTTCCTTTAGCTAACAGTAACTGAGCGTATTCTGTAAAATAGACGTGGTTTTTAAGTAATTCAAGACTGCCCTCGTGCCATTTTTCAAATATTCTCCCCGTGCGGATCTCTATTTCCTTTTTTATGAGAAATTCTGTTTCGTGAAAATAGGGTGTACCAAAATGCCAGGTGTCTGCATCACAAAGAATTTTTTCATTCATGGTGTTTGGTAAAGTGCCCAGGCGGGTGGCCATAATACCATCTTTTACCGGTTGAATTAATTCAGCAGGTGCGCCAACAGAAGACAAGAAATTTTCCATAAACGCCACGCTTCGTTCTTCATGTCCCCCTATATCCCCGGTCAACTGTCCAACATCATGAAACCATGCCGCAACGGCAATGATGCAACTGTCCCGTTCTTCCAATTGATAGAACGTATTGATTTGTTTGGCATGTGCAACGACTGCCTGGGTATGTTGGAGATTATGGTAGGGATATTGTACCCCGTGCGGGGACCCGAATACTTGTGTTACTATCTTTCCTGCCTTTTGTTCCAGTACACTGTATGTCATAAATATCGCTAAAGTTAATAAGCCGAGCTTTCAAACAAAAGTGAGCGGCAATGTTGAGTAAATTCTGAAGTTAAAAAATACAGGTTTTACTCAGAATCATCGCTTAGTATTGCAGGCATAAATTGACTGGCATGACAAGAATTGCTTTGTATATCATTGGTTTGCTGTTTGTAACCCCTGCAATAAACGCCCAGTCGCCGCCTGCTGCCGCCGGGTCAGCCAGCATTGCCGGAAAAATTACCGATTCGGTGTCGGGCCACCCACTGGAATATGCAACCATTACGTTATTGGATCAAAAAACGGGCAAAACAATTACGGGTACAACGTCCGGCAGCGCGGGAATATTTACGCTGGACAACTTACCTGTCGGTGAATACCAGCTGGTAATTGAATTCATGGGCTTCCGGAAATATACCCGCCATCACCTGAGTATTACAAAAAAAGCCGCCATTATTGATGTAAAAAATATTCAGCTGTCCAAGGATGTTACCATGTTGTCGGGTGTTACGGTAACCGCCCAGGCAAAATTAATTGACAATAAAATTGACAAGCTCGTATTCAACGCCGAAAAAGATTTGACCTCACAGGGTGGCGTTGCAACCGATATTCTAAAAAAAGTACCGCAGGTTTCTGTCGATGTTGACGGCAATGTAGAGTTATCGGGCAGCAGCAGCATCCGCTTTCTTATCAATGGAAAACCGTCTACCGCATTTGGGAGTAGCATCGCCGATGTATTGCAATCCATTCCCGCCAGCCAGATTAAAAGCATTGAAGTGATTACCAACCCGGGTGCAAAATATGACGCGCAGGGATTGGGTGGCATTATCAATATCATATTAAAACAAAATACTGCCCGGGGCATCAACGGCAATCTTTCACTGACTGCAGGTACCAGGATGGAAAACGGCTCCTTCAATTTTAATGCACGGAAAGATAATTTCGGGTTCAACGCCTTTATCAGTGGCAATACGCGGCTGGCTGTTACTACGCCCTCGACGTCTTTGCGCACTTCTGCTGATACGACAGGAAAAAAGGCCTTACTGTCCCAGGACGGCACCCACCGGTTCACCAGGCGTGGGATTGAATCGGGTATTGGTTTTGACTGGACACTCAAAAAGAAAAACAGTTTTACCGGTTCTTTTAATTACAATGATTTTGATAACAGCGGAACAGGATTTATCAACCAGTCGCAGTCCGTTCAGGACATTACCGGCAACCCGCTTTCAGCTATTTTGTCTTACAACCGGACCGGCAGTTCCAACAAATTTCACAATGCGGATGTATCGCTGAACTATAAGCGCAGTTTCGAAAAAGAAGATCAGGAACTGACGATTGGTGTAAACTCCAGCTTTGGTAACAGCGTCGGTGTTTCAAACAATGACCAGTACCTCTTACCGGCAGATTCATTGTATTATGGTATCCGGTCGCGTAACCCCGGCCATGAAAATGAAACCCAGGTACAGGTAGATTACACGCAACCAGTGGCGAAGGACGTGCTGCTGGGCGTTGGTGGAAAAGCAACGTTCCTGGACATCAGCAGTAATGCCGCGGTCAACAGTTACAGCGCGGGTGATAAGTTATACCTGCAGGACACATCGTTGTCCAACTCCCTTTCTTATCACCAAAAGGTATATGCCATGTATGCTGAAATTTCTTTCCCGGTAGCCAGCCTGTTTGACGTAAAGCTGGGCAGCCGGTATGAACGCACGGAAACCAATTCATTTTATTCGCATGCGCAATCGCAGGTACAGGCGCCGGGTTATAATACCATCGTCCCTTCCATCTTCTTTTCTAAAAAACTCGGAAACGACCAAGTTATCAAACTCAGCTATTCCAAAAGGATTGAACGGCCGGACTATGGCGACCTGAATCCGTTTATCAATACCAGCGATCCAAAAAACATTGTTGCAGGCAACCCCTACCTGCAACCGGAAATCGGGCAGCGGTATGAGCTAAGCTATAGCCGGGACTTTCCGGCTATCGGTTCATTTATGATCACTGCCTTTTACCGGAACAATGGCCACGATATTCAACCCTACACAAAATATTATGCTGAATTGCAGATCGGCGATTCACTCTACCACAATGTTTCGGTGAGCACCCGGGAAAACATTGGCACTGAAAAAAATACAGGGGTCAACCTTTTCGCTAACCTGCATGTAACACCCAAATTCAGTCTCCGCGGAAATGCGTTTGTGTTTCACCGGTATATCATCAACGAAGTTGACAAGGGCCTGAACCGGCGCAGTTTTAATTACCGGTTTAATATGAATGCCACCTACCAGTTCTCTGCACTGCTGGCGGCCGAGTTTTTTGGAAATTTTAATTCAGCCCGCAACGAGGTCCAGGGGAAATACCCGTCTTTTACTACCTATAGTATTGCGGTGAGAAAATTATCCCGCAATAAAAAAATGAGCCTTGCACTCACGGCTACCAACCCGTTTAACAATTATGTGAACCAGCAACTGGAATTGTATGGTGCCAATTTTACACAGACCAGCCTTCGGAGAATTCCGTTCCGGTCCATTGGTATTAATTTCACCTGGAAATTCGGGAAACTGGAATTTAAAAAAGAAAAGGAAGAATCAGGGGTCGATTTGAATGCGCAGTAATTCCAGGGTGAATGGTCACTATGGCGGGAGGAAAAAACCGGTAAAAAAAAGCCCCCATCCTGCGAAAGAAAGGGGGAGCTGTAACCATTACCAACACCTAGTCTTTCACTTCTTTTAAAAAATGGCCCTTTTCATCGAACAGGACATCCATCTTGTTCACTTCGGCCTCATAATTTACTGTGCCATCCGCTTTGGTAATTTTTGCGCCTTCTTTTATGGTTGCACCTTTGTAATGTGCTTTTACATACGCTAATACCGGCGCGGGCAGTGATGTCACATCTATGTCCACTTCGCTTTCAGTCATTGTTCCATCTGCGGCAAAAAGCGCTGACATGGTTTTACCATTCTTTTTAAAACCGGCTTCAAACTGCCCGTTTTCATTTTCCCATCCAGCCTTCAGGCCCGGGTATTTTTTTGCGAAAGCAGTTTTCACGGGGCCCGGCACTTTTGATGCATCGATTTTTTGTGCGACAGCGGAAAAACCGATTGCCATCACCGACATTGTACATACCAACAACTTTTTCATTGTAATTGATTTTTTTTATGTAATAAATAGCATTGAAAGATAAACCTACGGGGCGATCCTGTGGAAATCCTGAAGAAGCTATTTGCTGCTCTGCATGAGGCGGTTTATTTAACAATTAAATAAACCCGGAATATTCACATTCAACTTTTATTTAAAAAATACCCCTGATGGTCCAGGCAATCTCCATTGGCCGGTTAACTACAGAATTTACACAGAATCGGTGTATAGCTTTGGAAAAAATACATTACCTGTAAAAGGGTGACAGCACAAAAGTACCCCGCTCATTCTTTCATCCCAACAAAAAAAATACATGAAAAAAAACAGCCTTTTACCAATTGTTCTCATCACTTGTCTTTCTGTATTTGTTTTACCTGCTGCATTTGCACAAAAAACCAGCACGTATCACGTGGCTTCAACGTTCCATATAGCAAGCCCGGGTGGCTGGGATTATATTGCCGTGGGTCCGGGCAATAACCGCCTCTATGTATCGCATGGCACCCAGGTGAATATCCTTGATGAAACAACAGGTGATTCCACGGGTATTATTCCCAACACGACGGGTGTCCACGGCATTGCTTTTGTACCATCCCTGGGAAAAGGATATACCAGTAACGGAAGACTCAATAATGTTACGGTCTTTGATATTAAAACAAACCAGGTGCTGGGCCAGATAGCGACCGGCCAGAACCCGGATGCTATTATGTATGACCCTTATTCAAAAATGCTGATTACCTGTAATGGAAGAAGCAATGATCTTACCATCATAGATCCCGCAACGGAAAAAACAGTCGCAACGATAGAGGTGGGGGGAAAACCAGAGACAGCAGTGAGTGACGGTGCCGGGAAATGGTATGTGAACATTGAGGACAAAAATGAAATCGTGGTGATTGATACCAAATCAAATGCAGTCATCCACCACTGGCCGCTGGCCCCTGCAGAAGGCCCTACTGGGCTTGCCGTAGATCTGAAAACAAAAAGATTGTTTGCGGGTTGTGATAAACTGCTGGCAGTACTGGATATGAGCAATGGAAAAATCGTGGCGAATGTACCCATAGGGGACGGCTGTGATGGAGTGGCATTTGATAATAGTCTTAAGAATATTTTTGCTTCCTGCGGTGAAGGAAAGCTGACCATCGTTCATGAAGAAAGCGCGGATAAGTTCACCGTCACTGCCAACCTGCCAACGAAAAAAAGCGCGCGGACCCTGACGGTAAACGAATCATTGCATACTGTTTATCTGCCGGCGGCTGATTTTGGTGCGGCAGTGGCCGGAGAACGCAGGCCGCCGGTACTTCCCGGCACTTTTCAAATATTGGTGGTAAAACCCTAAACGGAATAAAAATCCTTTTCCTTTGTAACGACTGTAAGTCAACACGCTGATAAAAGTGTGTTGACTTAATTTTTTAACATGCTAAAAAATAACATGATGTGGTGGATATACGCATTGCTCTCTGCTTTGTTTGCCTCGCTCACGGCCATCTTTGCAAAGCTGGGTATTACGGGTGTAAATGCAAACCTCGCCACCGCCATCCGGACGGTGATTATCCTGCTGGTGGCATGGGGTATTGTCATTGCAAGGGGCGAAAGCAAAGGCCTGAACAGTTTATCGAAACAAAATATTTTTTTCCTGGTTATCTCCGGTGCGGCCACCGGGCTTTCCTGGATATTTTATTTTAAAGCTTTGCAGGCCGGCAAGGTTTCACAGGTTGCACCCGTTGATAAGTTAAGTGTAGCGCTTACGATTGGATTGTCGGTTATTTTTTTGCACGAGGCATTGACACTTAAAGCTGCTATCGGCGCCATACTAATCATTGCAGGAACGATTGTGATGATTGTATAATGCATACACGGGCAATCAGTTTATTTTACAAGCGCGTCGTTTTTTCTATCGGCACCTTACAAAAAAAATAAACCCGGTTATCCATTTGAATATTCATTTACACAGGAAGGGTATCAGCAACGCTTTAAAGAATTTTCTTCCATCGTCATGCTGGCGGCAATGTTTGGTGTTATGGCCATTTATTGCTTTGCTGACGGTTGTTCCACTAGGGGTATTGGGGCCATGCACACATTGCTGGCCAATATACATCAATATACCCTATCACGTGAGTCTTAGCTGGTGGATGTTTGCATTGGCGGGCTGAATTGTTCTCACCATAGCATTGCTGACCGTGAGTTACCAGGGTATTAAAATGGCGTTTGAGAAACCGGTTACCCATTTGCGCAATAATTAAATTCTACTGTCAGCGGCGGTGCTACTGCCTTATGAAAAACATTCACCCGTTAATTCCGGCAATTTTTTCAAAATAAATAGGTGCGAATATTGATCGTTGACAAAATTGCTGCCAGTAAACTGCTCAATTTATAATGCAATATAAAAAGAGAAGTTCCCGGTCTCATGAGAATACAATTGATGAACGAGCGCCGCAGTGATATTCTGGTTAAAAGAAATGGCAAAACGGTTAATGGATAACACGGCCCCTCCATTGAACTCCCATACGGCGTCTCTCACTGATGACCGCTTTTCATTTTTGTTTTCGCTGCCGGGACGAAAACTTCCCTGCTGTAACAGTGCATTGGTAGCAGTCAGTGTTAACCCGGGTCTGAATACCAGGTAGGCCTGCAGATTTTTCCTTTTACCACTTGCTTGCGTTCCACTGGAAAGATAATTGTCCATCAGGCCATTGAAATACGGGTTCATTTTACCGAACCGGATGGTTGGAAATATCGATGCCGTATTTAAGAAAGTACCTGCGCAGATGTCCGCACCACCATTAATTTCCAGCAAATTGCAGTACGCATATAGTTGTTTTTCCAGTGTGAGTTTCACGTTGGCAATTAGTTTATCCGGTAACTGGTTGTCCCAGCCCATCGGCTCCTGGTAATGAATCACACGGTGAACAAATTTTTGCAGTTGTCTACCAAGGGCTGCCGGTCCGCGCACACCCAGCATCAGTTCAGTTTGCACACTTATTTTTTTTGCCGGGTTATAAGAATAATAACTATGGGTGAGGAACAGTGCTGCTGAATAAGGATAATCGTCCGGCTGGTAAGCGCTGGTACTGATATCGCGCGGCGTAAACATCAGCTGCGTAATGCCCCAACCGGAAATATTAATGTTGCTATCGCCCGGTGCAGTCAGCAATTTCGTAATAAAGAAATGGGGAGGTCGTTTTTTTGTATAGAAATAATCAATCCGCGTACCGTTGGTATAGGCTTCATCCGTTCCGCGCCCGCGTATATTGATAAAGTCATTGTCCTCGTAGATGCGTAACATCTTTTGTAAAGCCCTGCCGCCTGGCTGATAGTCTTGTTGTGCAGTTGCCACCAGCGGTGCCAGCAGCAGCACCAGGTACAATACCCGGCACGGGTAAAGTTGTTTCATTTGCTCGTAATTATTGATTCATTGAATGCCAGGCAATAGGTATCCGTTCAAAAATCCGCCTGATTTTTTCCTTTATTCACCGGGTACGAAAATTCATAAGGAAAGGCTGCCGGAGTGAAGACATAAGACAATGGGGCTTCACCTAAGTAGTTTTTTATGGCAAGCACTGGCAGAGGCGCCAGGTCAGCTGACTTTTTCTTCTAACAAGCTGTTACAAATTTGGTTCGTGCAGCCGGATTTTTTTTGAAAAAAAACCTGCACACCTCCATGGCCAGCAGTGATGCCCTGTGTAATTGGCAGTTGTAACAAGCAGAACCACATCTTCCTTTAATTTTTTTCTCACACGGCTGAGCGTTTCATAAAACCTTTGTTCCGCCTGATTGCCGATTTTCATTAACGGGATATAGCAAGACCAACTTAATGGAAAATGTCGAGAAAACGCAGACAGCGTTTGCGAAATACGTTCTTTGTCTTTTCCCTTTTTTACACTTTCTGGTCTGACCGATTTCGCAGATAAAGTTTGCGAAATTCGATGGTTACAGCTGGCGAAAAATTTTATAAAGTATTCGAGATTGCGATGTGAAGGCCCTTTCCCATAGTCCTTGGTCAAATCAATGCTTAATTGCTTAAGCGTTTGGTCTGCATATTCAGCCGTCGACTTTCCACTTTGTTCATTCTCAACGAATATTGCTTTGCTTAATTTGTTTCATATACTTGGATTTATTATACCGGTACTTGTGGTGATGAAGTCAATTTATCCTTCAGGCGTTGCATGTCCTCGCTGACTTTAATATCCAATACCCGTGCATAGTGCTGAGTAGTTGAGATTTTTTTATGCCCTAACATTTTACTTACCGACTCAATAGGTACGCCGTTGCTTAACGTTACCGTAGTGCCAAATGTATGTCGCGCAGTATGTGTGGTCAGCGTTTTTGAAATACCGCAGATATCAGCAATTTCCTTTAAGTATGCGTTGTATTTCTGATTGCTTAAAACGGGAAGTGCTTTATCAGCATTTATACAGGCGGGATCATCTTCATATTTTTTTATGATGCTCAATGAAACGGGTAGCAAAGGGATTCTGAACTTTATTTTTGTCTTTAGCCGATCAGCAAATATCCAAAGCAGGTCATCGACTCCAACAGAAATTTCAGTCCTTTTTAGTTTTTCAACATCTGCATAAGCCAAACCGGTGAAGCAGCAGAAAACATATACGTCTCTCACACGACTTAGTCTTTCATTCCTTATTTCTTTATTTGCAATTAACTGGATTTCCTCTTTGTTAAGAAATACAGGCTCTACATCTTCTTTTTTCATTTCAAAGCGGGCAAATGGATCATGGTCCAGCCACTGATGATCCAGGCAATGAAGAACTATCATTTTAAGAATGCTGATATATTTCAAAGAAGTATTATGGCAACATTTCCGGACGGTCTTTAACCAGAGTTCAAATTGAGTAACAAAATTAAAATTCAACTGGCGTATGTGAATGTCATCCATCCTGAATTTCCAAGCGATAAATTCCTGCGTAAATCTTTTTGTACGGTCATATTTTGTCCAGGTGGATTTCGAATAATCTATGCCTATTAACTTCATTACATCTCCATTATAAACCTCAAAGATTTTAATGAGCATTTTATTACGTTGATCCACACCCATCAGTATGTCCTTAATAGCTGATGCGGTCACTATCTTATTACTTTCTACCAGCTTTCGTTTGGCTTCAAAGACCCTGGCCTGATAAGTATCCAGATAATTGTTTATTGCCTTTACATCTTCTTTTGTGCCTGACGCTCTTCCTGCATGGGGATTCCACCTGGCGGGATTCCAGTTTCGTTTAACTGATAATTCTTTCGGAATACCATCTACAGTTATTCGCAGGTAGATGGGCGCTTCACCTATCACGTAATTATTGGGCTTTTTCATATAAAAAAGCAACCCGAAACTTTTGTCTAACATCTCAATAGATTTTACGGTTAACAAATTTCGACTTGTAATTACTACGAAACAAGATGTTCAGGGATTGAACAACTTGATAATCAAATGATAGGAGCCATTCCAGTGAGTAAATTTTTTGCGAAGTGACAACTACACGAATCACTCACTGGTTTTTGGAGAGAATTGGAGTAATTTGAAAAAGTACAAAAACAATAAAGCCTGCAAATCAACGATTTGCAGGCTTTTAGTTTATTTTGAAACTGACTTAAGCGGACCGGACGGGACTCGAACCCGCGACCTCCGCCGTGACAGGGCGGCATTCTAACCAACTGAACTACCGATCCATTTCCCCTTTATTTAAGGGACGGCAAAGATAGGAGATTTGACCTTTCATTAAAAAAAGTTTTTGATTCTTTTTTGCTAATTCCTGAACCAATCTCATTGCTGCAACCTGTTCTAAAAGAAGCCATTACCGTTGCCGGCGCCAAAAACCCGCCACCGGGGCTGAAATTGCTATCCAAGACAATGCATTTTGCCGCCACCTGTCATAAATATGATACAAACAATATATTCTTAACATCCACGTTCCTAAAATCATCTAATTTTGTTTCAAATATTCGCTTATCCCATCGTAAACTTCTAAACGATCTTGTATGCCAAATTTTATTACCAGAATTGAACTCCAGGCCGCCAGCCAGAAAGATTACCAGAAGCTGGAAGAAGAAATGAAAAAAGCATCTTTCAAAGATGTAAGAAAAAGTAACACACGCCGACCCTCCATTGCTACACCATTAGAATTTAACCGCAACGGAAATCTCACCCTGCTGGAAGTAACCAATGCCACCGCAAGGGCCGCCCGGAAAACAGGAAGAAATTATTCGTTTACCGTTATCAAGGAGAAGAATTAGTTGATCAGTTGATTGGTTGATTGGTCGATTAGTAAATCAAAATCTCCGTTCAGAAACTGGTTAATACCAGAGATAAAGTTCAATAGCAAATACAGTGCTGTTGAACTTTATTTTTTATACCAGCTTCCGCAAGCTTCACCCTTTTTTTACTACGCCAATCCATTGATTCGTTGGTCTCAGCCGGCCGGGATTTCATATGCGTTTCAATGTATTCATAATTAATTCTTTTTTGTGTTTTACCTACTGCCTTCCACCGCTCACCTTTTACTTTTTTGACTTTTGCATTTTGAATTTTTATTTTGAATTTTTCATCATTGAAATTTTTTACTTCGTCAATCCTTTGATTCGTTGGCCTCAGGCCGGCCAGGCCCTCGCACCTGCAATGACGCTATGTTTTCCGTGCCCCTGTAACTGAGCTGCAAAACACCTTTCATCCATTCCCTTATTCAACAGTAATACAAAGCTCGCGGAAAACAAGGCGTCTTATGCCGGTGCTGGTGTCAGGCTGTGTATCTGTAAGCACCGTGCTTCTTTGGATCCTTGAATACTTTTGCCAGTCTAATTTTAATTATAAAGACTATTTTGTTTTTGCCTTACACCTTTCACATTATATCTCCTTCCTTTTGCCTTACACCCTCCACCTTTTTGACTTTTGACTTTTTATTTTCATCATTATGCCGGTGCTGGTGTCAGACTGTGTTTCTGCAAGCTCCGTGTTTCTTTGGATCCTTGAATACTTTTGACTGTCTGGTTTTAATATAAATACCATTTTGTTTTTGCCTTACACCATTTACCTTTCACCTTATACCTTTCACCTTATACCTTATACCTTACACCTTCTTCCTTTTGCCTTTTGCCTTACACCCTCCACCTTTTTTTGACTTTTGACTTTTGACCTTTTACTTCTTCCTTAAACCCAACACTTTATACCCTTTACCTTTATCTTTGGCGGATAATTTCACAATCAATAGCGTTTTGGTTAGTAAGCTTTAGTAAAGATATCTACGGCTTTGAGTGGGCATTGAGTGCACTTTGAGTGGGCTTTGAGTGGGCTTTGATACGGAGTATCCATAACCGGGATGGTAGTGAAAAGAGATAAAAATGGCCGGTATAATATATTATTAAAATCACTCAATTATTGAATATGCTAAAGCTGGGAATTTTTGGAGTGGGTCACCTGGGCAAATTTCACCTGAACAACTGGAAGGAAATAAGCGGCGTAGAGCTGGTGGGCTTTTATGACCCGAACGATGTAGCCGCGCAGGAAGTGAGCGAAAAATACCAACTTCCCCGCTTCCTGGACGCAGAAACACTGATGGCCGCCTGCGATGCCATTGACGTAGTAGCTCCCACCCCATTTCACTTCGACCTGTGCGAGAAAGCCATCAAAAGGGGCAAACATGTATTTGTAGAGAAACCGTTGGCCAATTCTATGGACGAAGCACGCGTGCTCGTAAAACTGGCCAAAGAAAGCAATATTAAAATGCAGGTAGGCCATGTGGAACGCTTTAACCCCGCCTACCTCGCCACCCAGGAACTGGATCTCAACCCCATGTTCATAGAAGTACACCGCCTGGCGCAGTTTAACCCGCGCGGTACCGAAGTAAGCGTGATTCTGGATCTCATGATCCACGATATAGACATCATCCTCAACCTGGTAAAAAGCGAAGTAAAAGCCATCTCCGCCAGCGGCGTAGCCGTAATGACCGATACTCCGGATATTGCCAATGTGCGCATCGAATTCAACAACGGTTGCGTAGCCAACCTCACCAGCAGCCGCATATCCATGAAACGCATGAGAAAAATGCGGCTTTTTCAGAAAGACGCTTATATCGGCATCGATTTCCTCAACAAAAAAACGGAAATCATCAAACTGAAATCTTCCAGAGACCTGGAAGCATTTTCGTTCGAACTGGATACGCCAAATGGCAAAAGAACCATCGCCATATTAAATCCCGTGGTACCGGAAATAAATGCCATTAAAATGGAATTAGAAAAATTCCGGGATGCTGTGGCTAACAATACTCCAACCATTGTAAGCGAAGTGGATGGCTACCGCGCTATGGACATCGCACACCAGATCCTAAATAAGATTAAAAACGCAAGCATCAACGCCTGATCGTACAATGCCCTCTCCCAAAAAGATACATATCGGCTGGTATATTCTCAGCGACTACCTGGCAGCAGCAGTTGCCTGGATACTGTTTACCATTATACGCCGTGAATTATTGCAAGAAGCTTTTTATAAAAATGACCAGTTGAACCTAAACAGGCCCCTGCTGCTGGGCATTTCATTGCTGCCTTTTTTATGGTTGGCTTTTTATTTCCTGGCCGGAAGTTACGGGTCGCTGTACCGCAAGTCGAGGCTCAATGAAATCACCACCGCATTTTCGTGTACGGTAGTAGGTTGTACAGTTGTATTTTTTATCATAGTATTAAACGATAAGAACCACACTATTTTTTATTACTACACCTCACTGACTTCTTTCATTGTGCTGCATTTTACTTTTACTGTATGTGGTCGTGCCTTGATACTCAATAGAGCCAAAAAACAAATGCTGACAGGTGCTGTAAAATTCAATGCCATTCTTGCGGGCGATTACCCCGCCTCCGAACGCATCTTCACCCATACAAAAGATCAGCTGAAACAATCCGGTATCTATTACACCGGTTTTGTGGGCAATGAAAAAAATGAATTGCCAGGCGTATTGCCCTATCTCGGCAATTTGCAGCAGCTGGAAGAGATCATCGACAAATACCACATCGTACATGTAATACTGGCGTTGGAAAATCATGATAAAAAAGAGACAGAGAACCTGATCAACCGCCTCAGCGAAAAAGAAGTGAATATCAATACCGTACCCAGTACCATGGATATCATTGCAGGCTCGGTAAGAACAGAAAATGTGTTAAGTCCGCTGCTGGCCAGTATCGCCACCAACCTTATTCCCCAGTGGCAGCAAAATGTAAAACGCCTGCTGGATATTGTGGTGTCCGTGGTTGGTATGATAGTCCTTTTACCGCTGATGCTGTATGTGGCCATCCGCGTAAAACGCTCATCAAAAGGCCCCCTGTTTTTTTCGCAGGAAAGAATTGGCTACAAAGGCAAGCCCTTTTTTATACATAAGTTCCGATCTATGTATGCCGATGCAGAAAAAAACGGCCCGGCCCTGGCTTCCGGCAACGACCCGCGAATTACCCCCTGGGGAAAAATACTGCGCAAATGGCGTCTCGACGAGTTGCCCCAGCTTTTTAATGTGCTGATAGGCGAAATGAGCCTGGTAGGCCCCCGGCCCGAAAGGAAATATTATATCGATCTTATTTCGCAGCATTCGCCTTATTACAAATACCTGCTGAAAACTAAACCGGGACTCACCTCCTGGGGAATGGTGCAGTTTGGTTACGCTGAAAATGTAGACCAGATGATTGAACGCATGCAGTACGATCTCATTTACATTGAGAATATTTCGTTGAAACTCGATTTTAAAATCATGCTGCACACCCTCCGTATCATTTTTTTAGGCAAAGGCGTATAAATGGCCGCCGCCACATAATTAATCGGCTGTATTGCCGTTATTAGGCTGTTCGCTATTCACTCATTTTCAATTATTTTTGGCCAAAACTGATCGTCCCTTGGGTAAATCAATCTTCAGCCTTGTTGCGGCCCTCGCCCTTTCTATTGCTGCTTACCCGCAGTACTGGCAGCAACAGGTTAACTATACGATAGATGTTACCCTCAATGACAAAGAACATAGCCTGGATGGCTTTGAAAAAATTGTCTATACCAATAACTCACCCGATACGCTCCATTTTATCTGGTTTCACTGCTGGCCCAATGCCTATAAAAGCGATAAAACGGCGTTCAGCGAACAACTGCTGATAAACAACCGCACCGATTTTTATTTCAGCAACAAAGAACAACGCGGCTATATAAACCGGCTCGATTTTAAAGTGAATGGAATTACTGCGCAAACGGCCGACCATCCTCAATACATAGACGTTATGCAGGTGCTGTTGCCCACGCCACTCGCCCCTGGTGCACAAGCGCTTATGAATACGGCTTTTCATGTACAGCTTCCCGAAAATTTTTCCCGCGGGGGGCACACGGGTCAGTCGTACCAGGTTACGCAATGGTTTCCTAAACCAGCCGTGTACGATAGCAAAGGCTGGCACCCGATGCCTTACCTCGATCAAGGCGAATTTTACAGCGAGTTTGGCAACTACGATGTTCGCATCACCCTCCCCGAAAATTATGTTGTAGCCGCTACCGGCGAATTGCAGGATGATGCAGAAAAAGAATGGCTTAAAAACCGGTCGGGCTTTTCCTGGGAACCGGTGGTTACAAAAAAAACAGTAAGAAAAGGCTCGTATAAACATGTACAAAAAACCATACAGTTGTACCCGAATTCGGCCGCAAAAACAAAAACGGTACAGTACCTGCAAAACAACGTATTGGATTTTGCCTGGTTTGCTGATAAACGTTATGCAGTTTTGCAGGACACCATACAACTGGTATCCGGAAAAACGGTTACTGCTTACAGTTATTTCCTTCCTTCTTCCAAATCACCCTGGAAAAACAGCATCGCCTATATAAAAAATACAATCCGCTACCGCTCATCGGTTATGGGCGAATACCCGTTTGCTACCGTTAGCGTGGCAGAAGCAAAAATGGGTTTCGAAGGTGGCATGGAATACCCCACTATAACCAGCATCTCGCCCATGCACAACCCGCTTGACCTGGAAACAACCATTGAACATGAAATTGGCCACAACTGGTTGCAGGGTATACTGGCCACCAATGAAAGACAATACCCATGGATGGATGAGGGCATGAATACGTATTATGATAACCGTTACCAGCCACTATCAAAAGCAACCGTCACCCCAAACGCGCATACATTTGTAACGTCACGCATACCAAAAGACCCGCAGGCATTGGGACTGCAAACGCTGGCCGCAATAAAAAAAGATCAACCAATAGCCACCAGTGCAGAAAATTTTACCTGGCTGAACAATGGGCTGGTTGCCTATTATAAAACCGGGCAATGGATGCAAACACTGGATAATTTCCTGGGCAGGGATGTCTTTGATGCCTGCATGAAAGCGTATTACAACCGCTGGCAGTTTAAACACCCCTATCCCGAAGATTTTAAGGCCATTGTTACTGAAGTAAGTGGAAAAAATGTTGACTCCGTTTTTAACCAGCTCAACCAAACCGGTGTACTGCCTGTTTCTGAAAAAAGAAAAATCAAACCGGTTGCATTTTTCAATTTTACCCAAACGGATAAATACAATTACATAAATATTCTGCCTGCTGCAGGTTATAACCAGTACGACCGGTTCATGATTGGAATGTTGCTGCACAACTATAAATTGCCTTCAGAGAAATTCCAGTTTTTGGCGGCGCCGCTGTATGCAACCGGCAGCAAAAAATTCAACTGGCTGGCCCGGGCATCGTATACCTGGTTTCCAAAAAAATATTTTTATAAAACAGAGATTGGTGTAGCCGCCTCTTCTTTTTCGATGGATGATTATGAAATTTCTGACAACGAAAAAATAGTGATGGGCTTTAGAAAAATCGTGCCTTTTGTGCGGTTTACTTTCAAAGAAAAAGATCCGCTGGGCAAACGGCATTTCTACCTGCAATTCAAACCATTCTTTATACAGGAAAACGGATTGCTGTTCAATACCGTGATCACCGGGCCGGATACCATTAACACTGTTGAAAAAACCAGCGCCAACCGCTACCTGAACCAGGTGCAGCTGGTACTCGAAAACAACCGCGTATTGTACCCCTACCGCGCACAATTACTGGTAGAACAGACCGATGGATTTGTACGGGCGGCATTTACCGGCAATTATTATTTTAATTATTCCAATAATAAATCGGGCCTGGGCGTACGTCTTTTTGCAGGCAAGTTTTTCTATACCGGCGCAAAAACCATTTCCAAACAATTTCAAACAGACCGGTACCACATCAATATGACCGGCGCCAACGGGTATGAAGATTATACCTACAGCAATTACTTTTTAGGCAGAAATGAGTTTGAAGGAACTGCCAACCGGCAAATAATGATGCGCGATGGTGGATTTAAAGTAAGAACCGATCTGTTGAGCAGCAAGCTGGGAAAAACCGATAACTGGCTGGTGGCCGCAAATTTTGTATCAGATATCAGCGATAAAAAAATTCCGATCAAAATATTTGCGGATATTGGCACCTATGCCGATGCCTGGCAAACCGATGCACCCACTTCGCGCTTCCTGTTCGATGCCGGTCTGCAGTTGTCGCTGTTTCACGAAACCCTTAATATTTACCTCCCTTTAATATCCAGCAAAGAATTCAGGGATTATTTTAAATCCACCATTGGAACAAATTATTTATTAAAAACCATTTCTTTCAGCATAGATATTCAGAACTTCAGGTTGGCAAAAATAAACAACGCCCTCGATTTTTAAACCTGCCATGAGCAGCCGTATAAAATATCTTCCGCAGCACCATATCAATAAAGAAAAATGGGATGCCTGCCTTGCCCGTGCCGGTAACAGCCCAATGTATGGCTATTCTTTTTACCTGGATGCCATGGCCCGCCATTGGGACGGACTGGTGCTGAACAACTATGAAGCGGTAATGCCGATCACCTGGAATAAAAAATATGGTATCCGCTATTTATACCAGCCTTTTTGTTGTGCCATGCTGGGCGTTTTTGGAGAATCGCTGGCACCAGACGCTACCGAACAGTTCCTGGCTGCCATACCCGAGAAATTCCGATACTGGGATATTAGCCTCAACCCGCAAAACGCAATTACCAACAGCGCTTTTCCATTGTATGAAAGAAAAAATTTCGTACTCCCCCTAAACCAGTCATACCAGCAATTGCACGGCAAGTTCAGCGAAAATATAAAACGCAATATAAAAAAAGCGGTGCATCAGGGCTGCGCGTTGTGCAAGCCGGGTTTACATGCGGTGCTTGAACTCGCCAAACAACAACTGGAACAGTTTGCTGCCGTTTCAACGGAAGATTACCAGCGGTTTACCAGTCTCTATCTTTTACTGGAGCAGCAGCACGGTGCCACCACGTATGGCATCTGTTCGGCCAACGGTCAGCTGTTGGCGTCCTGCATTTTTTTTACCTGGCAAAACAGGGCTTACTATATTCTTGCGGGCAATCATCCGGAGAGCCGGCAGACCGGCGCATCGCATTTGCTTATTGATGCATTTATTCAGGAGCATGCCGGTCAGCAGTTGGTCCTCGATTTTGAAGGATCTGATATTCCCAGCCTGGCGCTTTTTTACAGCAGCTTTGGCGCGGTGGAAGAAACGTATCCTGCTATACAACTGAACCGTTTGCCATGGATGATTAAATGGATGAAGAAATAATTGTGGTCTTGCCCGGCGTCCGCTTGCGTGGAGTTGTTGGTGAAAACACCAACAACGGCGGAATTCCTTAGTCCGGTATTTTTTGCGGTATACGATCAATATCCGCCTGCTCTGCCTTCCAGTATTTTCTCAGCCATCAGTAAATCAATGGGACTTGTAATTTTTATATTGGATGCCTCCCCTTCTATTAGCTGAATGTGGACACCGGTTTTTTCTACTACCGTGGCTTCATCGGTGAAGCCGGCATCATAAGACTGCGCAAATGCCGGCAGTAACTGGTAGGAAAGAAATGTTTGGGGTGTTTGAATCATCCGTACACATTGCCGGTCTATGACCGAGCTGGCGCCATCCTTTTCAATTCTTATGGAGTCAATGGCAGCTATTGCAGGTATGGCATTGCCCTTTTCAAGTGCGGTGCTATAACAGCGCTGAATTAAAGTGGTACTCACCAGGCACCTTACGCCATCGTGTATAAAAACAACCGATTCGCCTTCTACCAGCTGCAAACCGTTTTTTACGGACTGGTAGCGGGTATCGCCACCTGCGGTTATTTGTATTCTTTCGGGATCTGTGGTAATATTAATAACGGAGCGGCCTTGTTCTATATAAGCCTCCGGCAACACCACTATAATTTTCAAATCGGCGAAGGCGGTAAGAAATGCCGTGAGGGAATACCACAATACCGGCTTATCCTTCAACAACAGGAATTGTTTGGGCAGGCTGGTACCCATGCGCACTCCCGTACCACCTGCTACAATAACTGCATATTTTTTCATGACGCTAATATACGCGAATGAGACGCGAATAGGAAACGCGAATAGGGCACGCGAATAAGACGCGAATAAGACACGAATAGGGCGCGAATGACCGGCTTATCTGCATTACAGGAAATCCCAAAATCGCAAAATCTACAAATCCCGCAATCAGCAGCTTCCGCAGTGACACTACAGCGATAATCCTAAAAAATTACCGGATGCTGCATCAACAGAAATCGCAAAATCTAAAAATCCCGCAATCAGCAATCAACGGTATATAGCTACGTCATCGGTTCCATCGCTGCTTTTTACACCGCGGTACATGCCGGCGCTGTTAAACAGCATAGCGAAATTGCCCAGTGCATCTACACCAATCATGCCACCTTCGCCTTCAATTTTCACCAATTTTTTATTGACTACTTCATCCATGGCCTGTTGCAGGCTATAATTTTTGTACTCCATAATAGCGCTTACATCATAAGCGGCCACAGCACGGATAAACGGTTCTCCATGACCGGTACAACTGATGGCGCAGGTATTGTTATTGGCATAGGTTCCGCTGCCAATAACGGGTGTATCGCCAATACGTCCATATTTTTTATTGGTCATACCGCCGGTACTGGTTGCAGCGGCAATATTGCCGTGTTTATCGCAGGCCACTGCGCCGATGGTGCCAAATTTTTTATCTTTCATCAATGCTTCCAACTGGTCCTGCGAATGATCCAGCGCATAATTATCTGAATCACGAATGGCCTTCCATTGATCATACCGGAACTGCGAGAAGAAATATTCATCGGGTTCTAACTGAATTCCCTGTTTAAGCGCAAAATCATTGGCGCCTTCACCACAAAGGAAAACATGGTTGCTGTGCTGCATCACTTCCACTGCCAGTTTCACCGGGTTGCGCACATTGCGTACTCCTGCAACAGCACCTGCTCCCAGGGTTTTGCCGTCCATAACGGCCGCATCCATTTCCTGCAATCCTTTTTTTGTAAATACAGAACCGCGGCCCGCATTAAACAGTATATTGTCTTCCAGTATAACAGACGCCGCTGTTACCGCTTTCACCGCTGAACCGCCTTCTTCCAGTATGGCATATCCTGCTATAAGGGCTTCCCGCAAACCGTGTGTGTAAGCATTTTCCAGATCGGCAGTCATATCCTGTTTCAGAATCGTGCCGGCACCCCCATGTATTGCCATTGTAAATTTTGCCATCGTTGGTTTGTTGGTTGATCTGTTGATCAGTTGATTGGTTGATCAGTTGATTGGTTGATCAGTTCTATAATCACAGCCATTATAGCCATTAGCCTACAGTTAACAGCCAACAGCTAAAAGCTAATAGCTAATAGCTAACAGCTAATACCCGCTTTCCAGCAACATGCTGCATTCATGTAACAACTTCTCTTTGTTGATAGCAGCGGTTCCTACTTCTTCGCAGACCAGTCCACCGGCGATATTGGCAACCTCCGCCATGAGTTGTATGTTGCCGGTAGCAGCATACAATAATGCAGCTACTGCAATTACTGTATCTCCGGCACCAGATACATCGGCAATGCGCCGGAAATGAGAAGGAATAATGGCTGCTTTGGTCTCATCCTGGAAAAAAACGCCTTTCTCTGATAAGGTAATGAATGAAATTCGATGCGCCAGCTGGTCTTTCAGCAACTGGTGTATGTTTTTCAGTAAATCAATGCCCGGCTCATCTACCAGTAAATTCAACCCGTCTTTAACTTCTTTCAGGTTGGGTTTAAAAATGGTTACGCCTTTATATGCAAAGAAATTTTTTCTCTTGGGATCAACAGCGGTTACAACCTGATGCTCGCTGCACAACGCTATAACGGATGTGATCACACGCTCTGTAAGCACTCCTTTGTTATAATCTTCAAAAATAATAACAGCGGGCTTTTCGGTAACGATATAATCTTTAACCCGGTCTATCAACGCATCCTCTGCTGTTGTTAATAAATCTGCAGTTGTTTCTGCATCCAGCCGCATCATTTGCTGGCTGCGACTGATAATACGTGTTTTATCCGTAGTCTTCCGGGTATTGCTGCAAATAATATAAGAGGTATCGATGCCCTGTTCGGTCATCAGTTTATCGAGCGCCCTGCCCGCATCGTCTTCACCAATTACCGAGAAGATACTGGTAACTGCGCCCAGCGATACCAGGTTCAGCGCCACATTGCCAGCGCCGCCAATACGAAGTTCGCGTTTATCGAGTAACACAACCGGTACAGGCGCTTCCGGCGATATGCGATCCACATGCCCCCACCAATAGGTGTCCAGCATTACATCGCCGATTACACCTACTTTATAGTTCGGGAAAGTCTTAAAGAGTTGATTGAAATCCATGAAATAATAATTTATTACCTGCTGGCTATTGTTGCTGGTGATACTACCAACCAGGTGGCAATTCCTTTGATCCGGTATTCGTGTCGCATTCCGTTTGCTTTGAGTTGTTGGTGATAACACCAACAACGGCGGCAATTCCTTTGATCCGGTATTCGAGTCGCATTCCGTTTGCTTTGAGTTGTTGGTGATAACACCAACAACGGCGGCAACAGCGGAAGCATTGCGATATCACTTCGTCACGATTCTGTATTGTTGCGCTGTGCAATAAAATACAGGGGTATGCCCACCAGTACAATACCTAAACCCCATCCGGCATACACCGGCTTTTGAAATATCAGCGCAATACAGAATGCCACACCCATTACAATATAAATGGCCGGTAGCACCGGATAACCAAACGCTTTATAAGGCCTTTCAATATCGGGTCTTTTTCTTCTGAGAACAAAGATACCAATGATGGTCAGCACGTAAAATATTACTACCACAAAGGCTACCATATCCAGCAGGTCGCCATATTTGCCGCTTAAACATAAAATAGATGCTACCACGCACTGTGCCCATAAAGCCCATTCAGGCACGGCATTCTTATTGAGTACACCGGCTTTCCTAAAAAACAATCCATCCTGCGCCATGGTATAATACACGCGGGCGCCCGCCAATATCAAACCGTTGTTGCAACCAAATGTCGAGATCATGATCATTACCGCAATCACATAGGTACCAATATTGCCAAAAATTGCATTGGAAGCCGCCACAGCTACCCTGTCCTGCTGTGCAAATGCTATATCGTGCAGTGGCAGCACACTCATATACATAAGATTGGCGGCAACATAGATAACCGTAACAATCAATGTACCCAGGAAGAGACTCAGGCCAATATTGCGTTTGGGGTTTTTAATTTCACCCGCAATAAACGTTACGTTGTTCCATGAATCGCTGCTGAAGATAGAACCTACCATTGCAGCGGCAATAGCGCCCAGCATAGCGGCACCTGTTACAGGAATGGCATCTCCTGCTGCAGAAAGACTTTTCATACTCCATGCATCCTGCCAGTTGGTACTCCATATGCCGGGTTTGGCAGCCAGTAAAAAACCAAAACCAATCAGGCCAAAAAGCGATAATAATTTTGTAACGGTAAACGTGGTTTGAATCAGTTTACCACCTTTAATACCTTTTGTATTGATATAGGTAAGAAAAATAATAAGGATGATGGAAACCAGTTGCGCGGGGTATACTTTAATACTGCCCAGGTGCATCAGTATGTTTTCATCTTTCAGTTCAAGAATGGGAAAAAAGTAACCGGCAAATTTTGAAAACGCCACACCAACAGCGGCAATGGTAGCGGTTTGTATTACAGCGAAAAAACTCCAGCCGTATAGAAAACCAGCCAGCGGATTAAACGCTTCTTTCAGGTAAACATACTGGCCACCGGCTTTTGGGTACATAGCGCTCAACTCTCCATAACTTACCGCAGCGGTGAGTGTCATAAACCCTGTAATCAGCCATACAAAGATCAGCCAGCCGGCGCTGCCCACATTGCGGGTGATGTCTGCACTTACAATAAAAATACCGGAACCTATCATGGAACCGGCTACTACCATGGTCGCATCCAGCAATCCGAGCGATGGTTTAAAAGAAGGACTTTGTTCTGTCATGTATATGGTATGAATCCTCAAGATAAGAAAATCCCTATGTAATTAACACCTCCGCCAAAACCAATGTCAGGGTTTGATGATTTTGCGCGAGCGTCCATATTAACCATAGTTACCGGCATATGGCCTCTGCGCTAAATACAAAAAACCGCCTGTTGGAGCGGTTGCTGTATTATAAGCTGGTCAAACGGGGAGGTCAGACCGCTGTTATGTTTTAACTCTTTTAGTTCCTTTAATTCTTTTTCTTGTAAGAATCGTTCAGGCCCTTTATGAGGTCGTTGGTGATATTAAATGCCGTATCCTTATAAAATATGGCTTCCGGAAAATCGGAGAATATATAAGAATACTGTTTGTTTTTATTGTATTCCTTCAGGTAAGCTTCCAGCCTTTCCCTGATTTTTTTGCGGGTTTCATTCATCTGCTCATTGATACCCTGTTCCAGTTGTTGTTTACGATCCTGGAAATCTTTGGCCATCTGCTGGTACTCACGGTTGGCGGCTTCTGCTTCCACCTGCGACATATTATTTCCCTTTTGCTGCCATTCTCCAATTTTGGTTTTATTCTTTTTATCCAGGAAAGCCAGTTCATTGTTCATGGCTTCTTCCTTTTTCTTCAGCATTTCCAACGCGTCTTTGAAATACTGGTAATTATTCTGCAATGAATCAAGTTCAAAATAAGCAATGCGGAAAGGCGCAGCTGAACCAGATGTATTGTCGCTGTTCATAGCTGCGGTTGCCGGTGCAGCAGGTTTTGAAACACTACTCCCTTTCAGTTGCATGAAAAGCAATATGCCGGAAACTCCTACCGCTATGATACTCAATACTAAGGAAAGTTGTTTCATTTGTCCTTGATTTAAGGCAAGTTATACTCTTTAAAAAAAATAGAATTGTTAAAAATTCACCCGCAAATTCGTAGAAATAAAAAAAGCAGGAAGGCTGTTAACCTTCCTACTTGTATATTTTTACTGTTCAGTGCCGGTCAATTACTCTTCATCATCAAAGTTCATGGCCTCTTTGGTTGTCTGCAACAGCTCATATTCTTCCTTGCTGCCTACAATCATATTCTCGAACTCACGTAAACCAGTACCCGCTGGTATGGGGTGACCTGTAATTACATTCTCTTTAAGGCCCAGCATCTCATCTGTCTTACCCTGTATAGCGGCGGAGCTCAGTACCTTGGTGGTTTCCTGGAATGACGCAGCTGATATCCAGCTTTGTGTACCCAGTGACGCTTTGGTGATACCCAGCAACAATGGTTGCGAAGTAGCAGGTTTGGCATCGCGGTATTCCACCAGTTTCTTATCTGAACGGCGCAGGATGGAATTTTCTTCCCTCACTTCACGCAGGGTGGCTATCTGGCCGGCTTTCAGTTTGGAACTGTCGCCTGCTTCAGTAACTACCTTTTTATCGAATGTATAATCATTCTCTTCCAGGAATTCCAGTTTGTCAACGGTATCTTCTTCCAGAAACCTTGTATCGCCCGGATCAACAATTTCAAGTTTCTTCATCATCTGCCTTACTATCACCTCAATGTGCTTGTCGTTGATGCGTACACCCTGCAAACGATAAACTTCCTGGATTTCATTTACTACGTATTCCTGAACGGCAAACGGTCCTTTAATAGCCAGGATATCACCCGGAGCAGTTTGACCGTCGCTTAATGATGTACCGGCTTTTACAAAGTCGCCATCCTGCGCAAGAATCTGGCGTGTCAGCGGAACCAGGTATTTTTTTACAACACCATCTTTTGCTTCTATTACAATTTCGCGGTTACCGCGTTTGATTGCGCCGAAAGCAATTACACCATCTATTTCAGAAACGATGGCCGGGTTGGCCGGGTTACGTGCTTCAAACAATTCTGTTACACGTGGCAGACCTCCCGTGATATCCCTTAATTTACCCAGTACGCGCGGAATCTTTACAATTACCTGGCCTGCTTTTACATCGTCTCCTCCCTCCATTACGATATGGCTGCCTACCGGTAAGTTGTAAGATTTGATTTCTTTTCCTTCTACCAGTATTGATGGTATCTTGGTTTTATCTTTTGATTCTATTACCACTTTTTCACGGTGACCGGTTTGTTCATCGGCTTCATCGCGGTAGGTAATTCCTTCAATAACGTGTTCAAATTTGAGCACACCTGCTATTTCAGCAATTACAACATTGTTGTAAGGATCCCATGTGCAGATAACATCTCCTTTGGCAACTTTTTGTCCGTCTTTTACGGCCAGTGTAGCGCCATAAGGAACGTTGTTGGTTATCAGCAGTCGATCGTTCTTCACATCGGTAATTCTTACTTCACCTGTACGGCCGATTACTATCTGTACTTTTTCTCCTTCGTTGTTTTCGGTAGTAACAGTACGCAGACCATCAAACTGGATGGTACCATCGAACTTGGCGAACAGTGAAGATTCTACAGAAGCAGAACCTGCCACACCACCCACGTGGAAGGTACGCAGCGTTAACTGGGTACCGGGCTCACCAATTGACTGGGCAGCTATGATACCTACTGCATCACCTCTCTGCGCAGTGTAACCTGTTGCCAGGTTTTTACCATAACATCTTACGCACACGCCACGTTTGCTTTCGCAGGTAAGAACGGAACGTATTTCAATGGTTTCAACACCGGCTTCTTCAATGGCTACACCAATGGCATCGGTGATTTGCTCACCTGCGCTCACCAGCAACACGTCGGTTAACGGGTGGTATACATTGTGCAGCGAGGTACGGCCTACTATCCTGTCTACCAGTGGTTCAACAATATCCTCATTATCTTTTAATGCGGTGGTGGCAATACCACGCAATGTGCCGCAATCTTCTTCAGTAATTACAACATCCTGGGCAACGTCTACCAGACGGCGTGTGAGGTAACCGGCATCAGCCGTTTTCAGCGCCGTATCCGCAAGACCTTTACGCGCACCGTGGGTAGAGATAAAGTAATCCAATACATTCAATCCGCCTTTGAAGTTGGAAAGAATCGGGTTTTCAATGATCTCACTTCCGGTACTGCCGCTTTTTCTTGGTTTGGCCATCAGACCCCTGATACCTGCCAGCTGTTTAATCTGTTGTTTGGAACCACGCGCACCGCTGTCCAGCATCATGTAAACAGAATTGAAACCCTGTTTGTCATTGGCCAGTTCGCGGATAAGCATTTCCGTGATACGGGTATCCACACGGCTCCAGATATCTACAATCTGGTTGTAGCGCTCGTTGTTGGTAATAAGACCCATATTATAGTTATCCCAAACTTCGTCTACTTCCACTTTTGCATTTACCAGCAGTTCTTCTTTCAGATCGGGAATGATAAGGTCATTCACACTGAACGATAAACCACCCTGGAAGGCCGTACGGAAACCAATCTGTTTGATATCATCCAGGAACTTGGCGGTCTTTGGTACATTGGTAATACTTGTAATATCGCCGATGATTTCACGCAGAGATTTCTTGGTAAGCAATGCATTTACAAAACCTACTTCTTTGGGAACCGCCTGGTTGAATATTACACGGCCTACCGTGGTTTCAATGATTTTCTTTTTCAGTTCACCATCTTCACGCACATTGGTCTTTACTTTAATCCATGCATGCAAATCAACCTTGCCTTCATTGTGTGCAATGATTACTTCATCGGCACTGTAAAATGCCATTCCTTCGCCGCGCACTTTTTCAGCGGGGGTTGATTTTTTACCCTTGGTAATATAATACAGTCCCAGTACCATGTCCTGTGAAGGCAGGGTGATAGGTGTACCATTCTGGGGGTTCAAAATGTTGTGAGAAGACAGCATCAGCAATTGTGCTTCCAGTACGGCTGCATTGCTTAATGGTACGTGTACCGCCATCTGGTCACCGTCGAAGTCGGCGTTGAACGCAGAACATACCAACGGGTGCAACTGTATCGCTTTACCTTCCACCAGTTTTGGCTGGAAAGCCTGGATAGACAAACGGTGCAGCGTTGGGGCGCGGTTTAACATAACCGGGTGCCCTTTCAATATATTTTCAAGAATATCCCAGACAATGGCTTCTTTTTTATCAACCAGTTTACGGGCGCTCTTTACTGTTTTTACGATACCGCGCTCAATGAGTTTGCGGATGATAAATGGTTTGAACAATTCTGCCGCCATATCTTTTGGCAGACCGCACTCATGTAATTTAAGTTCGGGACCTACCACGATAACAGAACGACCGGAATAGTCAACACGTTTACCCAACAGGTTCTGACGGAAACGGCCCTGTTTACCTTTCAGCACATCGCTCAAAGATTTCAATGCACGGCCACCTTCTGCTTTTACAGCATTTGATTTACGTGAATTGTCGAACAGGCTGTCTATCGCTTCCTGCAGCATACGTTTTTCATTACGTAAGATTACTTCAGGCGCTTTGATTTCCAGCAAACGTTTTAAACGGTTGTTACGGATGATTACACGGCGGTATAAGTCGTTCAAATCGGATGATGCAAAACGGCCACCATCCAGCGGAACCAGCGGACGCAGTTCGGGTGGTATCACCGGAATGTATTGCATTACCATCCACTCGGGGCGGTTGGTGATCCTTGAATTGGCATCACGGAAAGCTTCCACCACGCTCAGGCGTTTCAATGCATCGGCCTTACGCTGTTGTGAAGTTTCATTGGCAGCTGCATGGCGCAAATGCGCACTCAGGCTGTCGAGGTCTATACGCTGCAACAGATCATGCACCGCTTCGGCACCCATTTTAGCAATGAATTTCTGCGGGTCATCATCGGGCAGGTACTGGTTATCTTTTGGAAGGGTATCCAGTATTTCCAGATATTCTTCTTCGGTTAACAGATCACCGGTGTTCAGGCTTTCTTTTACTCCACCCTGAATAACCACATAGCGTTCGTAATAAACAATGGTTTCCAGTTTTTTGGAGCTTACGCCCAGCAGGTAACCAATTTTATTGGGTAAACTTTTAAAGTACCAGATATGCACAACCGGAACCACCAGTTTAATATGGCCCATTCTTTCCCTGCGCACTTTCTTCTCAGTTACTTCCACACCGCAGCGGTCGCACACGATACCCTTATAACGGATACGTTTGTACTTTCCACAGGCACATTCGTAGTCCTTTACCGGTCCGAATATCCTTTCGCAGAACAAACCATCGCGTTCGGGTTTGTAGGTACGGTAGTTAATGGTTTCGGGCTTCAGCACTTCACCAAAACTTCTTTCCAGGATGCTATCCGGGGAAGCCAGACCGATAGTGATTTTAGAAAAAGTAAAAGTCGCTCTCTGACGATTGTTATCTTTTCTGATAGCCATATGTTTTTTAGCTTTTAACGTTGAATTCAGCTGTTAGCTTTTAGCTGCTAGCTATTAGCCCCCTGCTTCCATTCAATGGTATTCAATATTTTTTAGAACTATTTCCGCATCGCTAATAGCTAATAGCTAACAGCTAACGGCTTCTCCTTACTCAAACTTCAAATCCAATCCCAATCCCCTCAGTTCATGAACCAGTACATTGAAAGATTCAGGAACACCCGGCCTTGGAATATTTTCACCCTTCACAATTGCTTCGTATGTTTTTGCACGGCCGATGATATCATCGGATTTGAGCGTTAACAACTCCTGCAGAATGTTGGATGCGCCATAGGCTTCCAGTGCCCACACCTCCATTTCTCCAAAACGCTGACCACCAAACTGGGCTTTACCACCCAAAGGCTGTTGCGTAATAAGACTGTATGGTCCAATGGAACGGGCGTGCATTTTATCATCTACCATGTGGTGCAGTTTGATGATATAAATGATACCTACTGTTGCTTTCTGGTGGAAGCGGTCGCCCGTTTCACCATCATACAGGTAAGTGTGTCCGTTCAGCGGGATGCCTGCATCATTACAATACTGGGCAATTTCGTCTGTAGTGGCACCATCAAAAATCGGCGTTGCAAATTTCACTTTCAGTTTCTCACCCGCCCATCCCAGGATGGTTTCATATATCTGGCCCAGGTTCATACGGCTTGGTACGCCCAATGGGTTCAGTACAATATCTACCGGTGTTCCGTCTTCAAGGAAAGGCATGTCTTCTGCACGTACAATCTTGGCCACAATTCCTTTGTTACCGTGACGGCCCGCCATCTTATCACCCACTTTCAGTTTACGTTTCACTGCCAGATATACTTTGGCAAGTTTCAATACACCGGCTGGCAATTCATCACCAATGGAAATATTGAATTTCTCTCTTTTATACCTTCCCAGTTCCTCATTGTATTTGATGCTGTAGTTGTGCAGCAAAACGTTGATGAGTTCATCTGTAGTAGCGTCACCTGTCCAGCCCAGCGGGTTTACGTTCAGGTAATCAATAGAGGCCAGGTTCTTTGCATTGAACCTTGCACCCTTGCCAATCTGCATTTCACCAAAGTTATTGCTAACACCTGCAGAGCTGTAGTCTTTCAGCAATGTCTGCAGTTTGTTCAGCAGCAATTCTTTCAGGTCTTCTGTATTCTTTTCGTGAACTTTCTCCAATTTTTCCAGCTGTGCTTTCTCACGCACTTTGGCATTCTTGTCTTTCTTCGCGCGCTGGAATAATTTTTTATTGATCACCACACCTTCCACACCATTGGGTGCTTTCAGTGAAGCATCTTTTGCATCTCCTGCTTTATCGCCAAAGATGGCACGCAGCAGTTTTTCTTCCGGTGTAGGATCACTTTCACCTTTTGGTGTAATCTTACCAATGATGATATCTCCTTCTTTAACGGTTGCGCCTATGCGAATAATACCATTTTCGTCCAGGTCCTTTGTTGCTTCCTCAGATACGTTGGGAATATCCGGCGTCAATTCTTCTTCACCCAGTTTGGTATCGCGCACTTCCAGTTCATATTCTGAGATATGAATAGAAGTAAACAGGTCTTCACTCACCACTTTTTCATTGATTACAATCGCATCTTCAAAATTGTAACCTTTCCATGGCATGAACGCAACTTTCAGGTTACGGCCCAATGCCAGCTCACTGTCTTTCACCGCATATCCTTCGCTTAAGAAATCGTCTTTCTTTACACGCTGGCCTTTCTTTACAGCCGGTTTCTGCGAGATGGATGTTTCCTGGTTGGTTTTTATAAACTTGGTCAGGTTGTATATCTTCAGATCTTCTTCAAAACTTACCAAACGGTCGGTATCATTCCTGTCATAACGAACATGTATTTCGTTACCATCTACATATTCCACAATACCTTCTCCGTCTGCCAGCAACTGCACACGTGCATCGCGCGCTGCTTTTGCTTCCAGTCCGGTACCAACAATGGGCACCTGCGGACGGATCAGCGGAACTGCCTGGCGCTGCATGTTTGAACCCATCAGCGCACGGTTGGCATCATCATGCTCCAGGAACGGAATCAGTGAAGCGCTCAGTCCAACAATCTGGTTAGGTGCTACGTCCATGAATTCCACTTCTTCCCTTTCAAGAATGGGGAAGTCGCCGGTCTGGCGTGATATAATTTTCTGCTCGGCAAAATGGCCTTTTTCATCCAGCGGTGTATTTGCCTGGGCAATTTTTGCAGTATCTTCTTCTTCCGCACTCAGGAACTCCAGTTCCTTCATGTTCACTTTTCCGTTTACCACTTTACGGTAAGGGGTTTCAATAAAACCCATCTCGTTTATCTTGGCGTGAACGCAAAGTGTGGAGATCAAACCGATGTTTGGTCCTTCCGGTGTTTCAATGGTACAAAGACGGCCGTAATGAGAATAGTGTACGTCGCGCACCTCAAAGCCTGCACGCTCACGGCTAAGACCACCTGGTCCGAGCGCTGATATACGGCGTTTGTGGGTGATTTCGCTCAATGGATTGGTCTGATCCAGGAACTGCGATAACTGCGATGTTCCAAAGAATGAATTGATAACGGAAGAAAGTGTTCTTGCATTGATCAAATCAACCGGTGTAAATACCTCATTATCGCGAACGTTCATCCTTTCACGGATGGTTCTTGCCATACGTGCCAGGCCCACACCAAACTGTGCATACAATTGTTCACCCACGGTACGTACACGACGGTTGCTCAGGTGATCAATATCATCAATATCTGCTTTGGCATTGGTAAGCCGCACCAGGTATTTGATAATCTCAATCATATCCTCTTTGGTGAGTGTTTTATGATCAAGCGGCTGGTTAAGTCCGAGTTTGCGGTTAATCTTATAGCGGCCTACTTCGCCCAGGTCGTAACGTTTGTCGCTAAAGAATAATTTATCAATGATACCACGGGCAGTTTCATTGTCGGGGGCATCTGCACCGCGCAACTGGCGATAGATATGCTGTACCGCTTCCAGTTCACTGTTGGAGGTATCTTTATTTAATGTATTGTAGATAATGGCGTAATCTCCGCCCACATCTTCTTTTTGCAGGAACACGCTCTTCACGTCCATTTCGCTGATGGTGTCAATACCTTCTTCATCAAGAATGGTATCGCGCTCCATTACAATTTCATTACGCTCAATGGATACAACTTCACCGGTATCTTCATCCACAAAATCTTCTACCCATGTTCTGAGAACGCGGGCGGCCAGTTTTTTACCGATGTGTTTTTCCAGTGATTTTTTATCGGTCTTTACTTCGTCGGCCATGCCAAACAGTTCAAGGATATCCTTGTCTGTTTCATAACCAATAGAACGGAGCAATGTGGTAACCGGGAATTTTTTCTTACGGTCGATGTATGCATACATGACATTGTTGATGTCTGTTGCAAATTCCATCCAGGCTCCTTTGAAAGGGATAACCCTTGCGGAATATATTTTGGTACCGTTGGGGTGAATAGACTGGCCAAAGAATACACCGGGCGAACGATGCAGCTGACTAACCACTACCCGCTCTGCACCATTGATAACAAAGGTACCACGGGGTGTCATGTAAGGAATGTTTCCAAGAAACACATCCTGAACAATGGTCTGGAAATCTACGTGCTCCTCATCGTTACAGCTCAACCGAAGTTTGGCTTTTAGCGGTACAGCATACGTAAGACCGCGTTCCATACATTCTTCAATGGTATAGCGTGGCGGATCTATGAAATAATCAAGAAACTCCAGTACGAAAATATTACGGGTATCAGTGATAGGAAAGTTTTCCTTGAACACTTTAAACAACCCTTCAATATTACGTTTGTCGGGAGTAGTTTCTAATTGAAAATACTCTTTAAAAGATTGAATCTGAACTTCCAGTAAGTCAGGTGCGTCTGCTAAGTTTTTAATCTTACCAAAGTTTATCCTGCTTTGCAATTTTGTTGAAGACATATTATTTAAAACCGGTTTTAAATTGTTCAAATATTATGATTCGCCTATAGACAAAAAGATACCGATGAACTTGTTAGTTCTCAGTGTGTTAACTAAAAAATACGAATTGAAATGGCCATTGATTTTCGATACCCGGGCTAACTGCTTTTGTACAAATGGATTGCAAATGTACGTAAAACATCTTTACAAAAGCAGGCGTGCGCAATTTCTTTTAACCCTGCATCGGACCGAACTATTAAAAAAATGTTAAAAGAGCTATTTTCCGGTCAACCGGATATGCTTCAGCACCCATTCTCCCACTTTTTTACCCTGTTCCTGCCCATTTTCGATAGCGGGCCGGTAATGTATACCTCCATATAACCGTGAAATGGCCGCCTGGTTCGCTGCAGCCCAAAAAGAATCAAAATGGCGGGTAGGTAAGCCGTAATCACGCCCGGAACTGTCATCGAATGCAAAATTGCCGCCAAAAACGGATGAAAGCACTACCGCTGCAGCTGTGGAAATAACGCTGTGCCCGCTGGTATATTCCGGAAAAGGCGGTGTTTGCAGCAAGGGCCGCCATCCCTCATCTATATTAGCGTTGATGTATGTTTCGGGCCTGATAAGATTGCTACGGTATTTCTCATCCCAGCAGCTGATAAACCCATCAAACAATGCAATGGAAGTGAGCGTATATGCCAGGGCGGATTCCACCAGGTTTTTGCCTGCTTTGTTGCAAACAATCCCAACAATGGACATCCAGTGGCCGGCAGGCGAAATTTTCTTACCGGCAAAATTGAGATGGCCCTGGGTATTCAGAAAAAACGGGTTACAATCCCAGAAATTGGCAATATCCCGTTGCTCACCCGTCATGCCAACCCCTGCCTGGTATACTTCATATGCCTCCCGGTAAAATGAACTGTTTTTATCGCGACTGAATACTGTTGGCAAAACTGGCCTGAACTGGCTGGCAGAATCCAGGGTAAGGGTTCTTATTTTATTCCAGTACGGTTCTACCGCTGCCATATAACCCGGTGGTGTAGGTATCCATTTGCCTTCCTGCTTTGAGAAATTGTAACGCCGCATGCGTCTTGTTTCGCGGTACTGATCGGCATTAATCCATTTTATAACGGTATCGGCCACCTGCTTTCCGTAAGCCACGGAAGCGGCATATATTTTTGCACCTGTTTTGTGTGCTTTGTACCAGCTGAGCACCTGTGCAATGGAATCTTCCAGCATTGGCTCAGAGAATACCAGCTTTTTGCCCACCAGCAGGTAAGCATATACGGCAGACAGCGACGGAGAAATATTTGAAACAGGCGCCGGTATTTTCGGGAAGCCGGCAATTTGAAGTTGGAGCGACCGGTAACCCGTGTGCTGTGTTACCAGCACTTCCCAGGCGGCAATATTGGCATATACATAAATGCGGCTGGCCACATTGGGAGAAAAAACATCGTGCACCATCACATCAGTTAGTGCTTTTTCTGCGCGGTGCAGTGGCCCCGCATCTTCATTCAGGGAGGGTTGCTGCGCCACTGCCTGTACAAATGCAAGCAGCCATATAGTTAAAATAATCCCGCTTTTCATTGATTCAGTTTTAATACCTGCACGGCAGCATCGTTCTTTGCAATGACCAGCAGATGCTGACCCGCCTTGTTTACAACCTCTACCACCTGTCTTATATCGCCATCTGCATAAGCGCCGCTTTGCGCCACATCTTCCGCCTCATATATGCCTTGGCCCTTACCTTTCAGTAAGACACCAAAACTGGCATCGCATCTTCCCAGCTGTATGCGGTAAGGATAAAAATTACCGGCGGCAAAAATATCGGGCATGCCATCGTGGTTAAAATCGCCGGTCACAAAACTGTTTACCTTCGAAAACTGCGCTTCCAGCGGCAACGGCCTGAAAGAAAAATGATTGTTGCCCCCGTTGTACAATATACCCGACGCCAGTTGTTCGCAATGCAGGATCTGCGCCTTGGCCAGTTTTTCTTTTGGAAATATATCGTTGATGGTAACATCGGCATAGTCTGCGTACTTTACAAACTTTTTGCGCAAAGGCACCAGCTGATCCAGTAATTCATCTCTGGATGCCATTGGGTAAGATTTGTCATTGATGTAGTAACAGGTAATGGGATCGATGGTACCATTATCGTCGAAGTCTGCGGCGTAAATGGTCATGGGCTCTTTTTCTGAGGCTTTAAACTGGTTGTTCAGTCCGCAATTACCCAGTATAAAATCAATATCGCCGTCGCCATCTGCATCTGCGGCAGTAATTGCCGACCACATACCCGATGTATGATCCAGTCCTGCCGTGCTGCTGATATCCTGCAGCCTGCCATTGTTGTTTTGAAAAAGCATCAGCGGCATCCAGTCGCCGGCAATCAGCAGTTCAGGAAAATGATCGTTGTTGATATCTGCCCAAACAGCGGCGTTTACCATTCCCGGCTGGCGCAGCATGGGTGCTGCTTCATCAGTGATATCGGTGAAGACCAGTTTTCCTTTTTTTGAATCGTTGCGCAGCAGATAACTTTTAGCCGCTACCGGAAAAGAGCCCGGTATACTTTTTCCGCCAATAAAAAGATCATTGTCGCCGTCGTTGTCAAAATCACCCACGGCAATGGCCTGTTTGCTGTTTAACATGGGTGGCAGGGCATCAGCCAGCCTTGTAAAATTTCCTTTGCCATCATTGAGATAGAGGTGGTCTGCATATTCCGGGCTCTGGTCACCATACTCATTGCCGCCGCTCACCGTATACAAATCCATGCTGCCATCGCCATTGGCATCAAAAAATACAGCATTCACTTCTTCGCTGGAAGAATCAACTATCCATGGCTGTTGTGGTGCCGCTACCCAGCCATTGTTGCTGGTTTGCAGAAACAACTGGCCGCTTTGTCCTATTGCACCTCCAATGTATACATCCTGCAGGCCGTCTCCGTTTACATCTGCTTTTGCAAGTGCGGGGCCCTGCCTCGACAACTGGTAGGGCAGCAATACTTCGTCTTTAAAATCGATGAAATCATTTTCCCTATGTGTATAAAAAAGGCCGGCCGTTGCCGTTATATCGCTGAATGTATGCGTGGCAACCGTTGTGGCGGATGTATTGGGCGTGGCGGCATCCTGTACTATTTCAATTGTTTTGTCTGATGCCGGTTGCTGCAAAATAGTCGTATTGCCATGGGGCCAGGTTATGATTAGATCCTTTATTGTCAGCGGCGCGGCAAAGCCAAACATGATTTCCTGTGTGGTGGTAGACTGGTAACCGCGCACCGGGTACAGTTCCTGGTATTGCGATGCACCGTCTGAAGTGGTGAGTACCAGTTTGGCGCCATATGCTTTTGTATTAAAGCCTTTCTGCTGCAGGCGTATTTTTAAATAATGATTGTGCAGCAATGCCTCCTGGTTATTACGGTAGATCATCGCCGGTTCATTGTTATTGCAAATGACGAGGTCCAGATCGCCGTCGTTGTCAAGGTCTGCATAAGCAGCTGCATTTGAAATGGAAGGGGTGGCAAGACCCCATTCTTTCGACTTATTGGTGAACCCCAGCTGGTGGTTGTTCTGAAAAATATAATTATTGAGTTTATTGGAAGGCATTTTACTGACCAGCGTATACGTCTGGTAATTAAAATTGCCGGCTTTTACAGCTGCTGCTTTTGCATCTGCCACCGTATACTTTAAAAAATCCATGTCGGTAAAATCGCGCAGGTAGCCGTTACTCACAAAAACATCCTTCCATCCGTCGTTGTCAAAATCTGCCAGTAAACCAGACCAGCTCCAGTCGGTGTTGGAAACACCGGCAAGCTGACCTATCTCACTGAAACGCATATTGCCTTTTTGATCGGAGCCCTGGTTTAATTGCAGCATATTGCGCATCTGCTGGTGGTAGTAACCGCTGTCGAGCAGCAAATGGTACTGATCATATTCATCGGGACCTTTCAATAATTTTTGCCGGTGGTTGTCTTCGGGCAGCATATCCAGGGTAAATACATCGGGACGACCGTCGTTGTTATAATCAGCAATATCGGCGCCCATGGCATATTTTGAAATATGCGCAAATGATTTGCTCAATGATTCAGTGAATACACCATCGTGGTTATTGATATAAAAACAATCCCTTTCGGTGTAATCGCTGGTAGTATAAATATCGGGCCAGCCATCTTTGTTTACATCGCTGATGGTTACGCTCAATCCAAAATTCAGCGCGTTGTTGATGATACCCGCCTGCAGGGTTACATCAGTAAAATGCATATTGCCTGCTGCATCGCGATCGTTCCGGAAAAGACGGTTGCCAAAACTGAAATTGGGTGTTGCCCGCACTTTCCTGGTATTCAAAAACGGGTTGTAGGTATGATTGGAATGATTTAGCAAAAACATATCCAGGTCGCCATCACCGTCATAATCAAAAAAGGCGGCTTGCGTAGACTGGGTGCCTGGCGCGTCCAGCGCATAATCACGGGCCATATTTTTAAAAACCGGTAGCCCGTCTTTCATACCCTGGTTGATAAACAGTTCATTGCTCAATTTTTCCGGGTTGGCATATTTACCGGAATGGCAAACATAGATATCATACAATCCATCACCATTTACATCGGCAATGCTTACGCCCGTGCTCCAGGTGCCATTGCCGGCTACGCCCGCCTGGCGGGTGATATCGGTAAACTGTAAATTCCCTTTATTGAGAAATAATTTATTGGCGCCTGTATTGCCCGAAAAAAAGATATCCGGTAATCCATCACCATTAAAGTCCGCCACACCAACGCCGGCGCCATTGTACAGGTATTCGTACTGCATTACATTGAGGCTGTCATTCTCCCTGATCATGTTCAGAAATGAAATGCCCGTTTGTTTTTCGTTCATCAATGTAAACAGGCTTCCATTTTGCTGTTGTGCCGGGGCCATTAAAGCCAGCAATACCAGCAACAAACTGCTACTTAATTTTATCAGGTGAAACTGCTTCATGCAGTAAACGGGTTTAGTTAATCAAGCTTCAATTTTTCATCGCCTTCCTTATAGGGCAGGAATATCATCATCAGTGTCATCATTTCATCGGTTGTTTTCATATCGCCGCGCGAAAAAATATTTTTAGGGGGTGAATTGGGGTTAAACGGGTTGGCATTGGTATTGTCGTATACGCATTCCATATGAATTACGGAGCCTTTTGTAACTTTTACCAGTTGTTTGAAACGGTATATTTCCTGCCAGCGAAAATCCCACCGCGGAATGTATACCAGCCTGGTGGTATCGCCTTCGGGTGTGGTAACATAGGCTTTGAATTCCTTACCCAGTAAATGCATATGCGGCCATACATAAAGGATAGACTGGTCTTCATTGGGGTTGGTCACTTCCAGCGTAAATTTCTTTTCCTGGTTGGCCGGCAGAAAAAATGGCGGGTCTATCTGCCGTTCGCCAATGCCGCCGGAACCAAAACTGATCACTTTTACTTTGCGTTTAACCGGTGTTTTGGTAAAGAACAGGTTGATACCGGAGAAACTTGATTCATCTGTAGCTGATGGAGCATAATGAACGGTAAGCAAGATAACGCCGCGTTTAGGCATCACCCAACCGAATTCTTTTGGATACGATTCAAAACTGGCGCCGGGTATCCAGCCTCCGTAATAGGTAATGGTTTTGCGGTAAGGCTGGTATTGATCATACTTACGGCGGTCGTCTTCCGTAAGGTTAATATAGGCATCGGTTTTTTTTATGTCGATGCTTTCATCCGGCACCGGGTGAAAAGCAAAATTGGCGTGGTGGATCAGTTTTTTATTGTTACTGAAAAATTCGATGGCCTCCACATTGGCGGAGTCTTTTAGTTCGAAAGGAATTTTATAAACTATAAAACGTTCCAGGTTATCGCCGGTAACATGAAAGGTATCGGCCGTTTTTAAAATAAGATCGGGTTTGCGGATATAACGGGTAGATGCAACCGTATTTTTATTTGCGGTTGTGGTGGCGGGCGCTGCGCCTTTGGGCATTTTATTGTCTACCCAGTTTCCAATGGTTTCAATTTCTTTTTCTGTTAATGAGCGTTCATTGGCAAAAGACGTATAATGGTTGTCTGGCCTCCAGGGCGGCATATAACGGTTTTGGGTAACTTCTTTTATAAAGCTGGCCCTTTTGGCAACGTCTTCATACGTAAGTAGTGAAAACGGGCCGGAATCGCCGGGTTTATGGCAGTTGGCACATTTTGCTTCTACCAGCGGGGCAATATCTTTAAAATAAGTAACCTCCTGTGCGGCAAGCCTGCCTGCACAACCTGCAAATAACCAGCAAAATGCCACAAACAATTTCATATCAAAAATCATTGATTAAACAACCGGTTGCTTTTACTCTTTTCACCGCCACGGCGGTATGCTGAAGATATTGAGAAACGGCATCCGCCAGGTAATTTTCTGTAGCATGCCATCTTTTAACGCCCAGTTGCTTCATCCGGTTGTCGATGGCGCCTTTGTATACCAGCTCATACCGGTTATTCAAAACAATTATTTCCGGGGTGATGGCTGCATGCAGGTAATTGGTCAGTTTTTTTACAGGATCAATGTATAGGGGAAAAGAAATATTATATTTTTTGGCAAATGCTTTTACCGTGGCGGCCGAATAGGTTCTGCCGGGAATGATACCGGCAAATGCTACCTGGTTGCCAAATTGTTTTTGCAAATCATTTAATACCGGTGAATAATTCTTACACAGCGGGCATTCCGGAGAAAGGAAAACAAACAACAGCAATTGCCGATCATTATCCATATTCTGAATGGATGTGCTTTTATTGTTCCCGGCATCCTGCAGTTTAAAAGACCGGAGGATAGTTTTCTCAAAAACAGAGTCGTTCAACTGCTGGGCAAACAGGGTGTTTCCTACAGTTGTGAATAATAAAAACAGTATGACTGCATCTATTTTCATGGGCGCCTGGTTATCCTATTCAAGGTACTTAAAAAAAAAACTCCAGGCCAAGAGATAGCCCGGAGTATCGACTAATGCTTATGAAAACTATTTTTTATCCCACCAAACACGGCCATATAAATCGCCGATGGCACCGAAATCTGCGTCTGCCTTCATGGCATCTATGGCAGCCTGTTTATTGGCTGCATTGAGATCGGTTTCAGTAGGCGCACTGATTGCTGCACGTCTTGGTATCTGGTAAACGGTTCCATCAATTAAAATGTCTTCGTTAGCCAGTCCTGTGGTTGAATTGGGGAATCCTGTTCTTTTAAAATTGGCCCAGGCTTCGTTGGGTTGTTTATAAAAATTGATATAAGCCTGTACACCAATTTGCTCCAGTGCTTTTGCTGCATTGAATACGACCGGCGCAGATGCTTTGTAAGCTGTTATGGCAGCAGGTGTCACCGCCACATAATCTTCCAGCGCGGCATTCTTTGCTGCCAGGTCGTAAAATGCAATAGATGCATCTATACCGGCATAATACAAAGCGGATGCACTTTCTGTAGTAATGCCTTTGGCGGCCAGTTCTGCACGTATGAAAAGTTCATCTGCATAAGTGATAATCGGGAAAAAGTTTTTGCCCGTACCGCTGGTGCCGGTAGCGCTGTACGCAGGCTGAAACATTCTCCATTGCAGGTAAGAAACGGTATCGAGTGAAAGGTTGTCGTCTACTTTTTTTGCTGTAAACCATGATGCCGCAGTTGTTTTTACCACATCCGGGCTGATGGGCGCTCCCACATACTGACGTGGATTGTACACGGTTGTAGCAGGATAAACACCTTTGGCGATGGCTGCGGCAAGATTTGCGGCAGTATAGTTATTCTTTTTATAAAACAAACCTAAACGTGGGTCTGCGGTGTTCCACATAAAATCCACCGTTGGTTTGGGTGCGCGGAACTCTTGCGGGTTCCAGTTTCCACCGGCAGTGAATGTAACATCTGCATACATTACCCAGCCGTCTGCATTGCTGCTCATCAGTGAAGCCGCGTCTGCAATTACTTCCTTAGCTATAGCAGTTGCGGTAGTTGCATCGCGTTTCATGAGGCGCATGGCCATTTTTAAACGCAGGCCAGCCGCTGCTTTTACCCACAGTGCCGCATTACCGTTGTACCAGAGATCATTTGCTCCCAGGCTTATCTGGGCAACAGACGGGGTGCCTTTCAGTATTCCGATTACTTCTTTCAGGCGTTTATCCCATAAGGTATACAAAGCCTGCTGTGCTTCGTATTTGGGTGTTAAAGTTCCTGCATATCGTGCCTGGAACCCTTCAGAATATGCAAGGCTTCCATTGATATCTGATACGTAAAAGGCATAGTAGATCTTAGGAATGTCTGCAATGGCATATATCTGTGCATATTTTGCCTGCTGATCGGCGGGCAGTTTTTCAATCAGCTTTTGCACGTCTGTTAAGATACTGCCTACTCCGGGATAGAAAATACCATAACGGTAATTAAAATTACCCACGGTTTTCAAGGTCACTGAATTGTTGCCGGCCTGTGCAGTTGCCTGTTGCATCCAGAACATAATGCGGCGATAGTTATCATAAAATTGTTCAAAATCCTGGCCATGCATGGTAATCGGTGCATTCAAAAATTGTTCCTCCGGTTTAATAGAATACAAAGTGTTCGGGTTTGTATTCTGCTCCACAAAGGCTGACTTTTTACAGCTTCCAAAGCCTGTAGCTACAGCCAGTATTGCTAAGTATGAATATTTATAAAATCTCATGGTAATAAAAATTTCTGTTATCAATTGGTTTCATCGATCAAATTAAAAACCTGCTTTCAGGCTAACACCCAACTGGCGCTGGTAAGGGCCACCACCTGTTTCTGCAAAAGCTCCCGGCTTACTTGAATAAATGGCTTCGGGGTAAATATGATCTTTTGTAGATGTATATAGGTAAAGGATGTTACGACCTACCAGGCTCAGGTTTAACCTTTGAAAATGAATTTTAGAAGCAATGGCTTTTGAAAATTCATAGCCAAGAGATACTTCACGGAGCGCTACCCAGGTATTGTCAAATACTGAGTACTCACGGATACCAGTACCCCAGCTGGCAATGCCTTCATAATAATCAAGCGCTGCTTTGGGTTTTAATACACCGGCTGCAACTGCATCAGCATATGTTTTTCCGCCGTAGTCCACACCATTGAATTTAACGCCGGCACTAAAAACACCATCGGGTATGATACCGTCTGTACGTGTAGCGCCGGATGCATCTGTATAAGTTACGCCACCATGTTCTGTATCACGGCCGAACAGCGTGCTTTTATAGTTGCCGTATTCCGAACCATACTGGTGCGTGGTGGAGGCAATTTTACCACCCACTTTGGAGTCTACCTGTACAAAAAGGCTGAAGTTCTTATACCTGAATTCATTGATATTGCTCAGCAGGTAGTTTTCCATTGCAGAACCCAGGTTCACCAGTCCTTCACCCAGTATACTATTTCCAAAGTAGGAACCTGATCTCCAGTAGGTACCATCCTGTTGCAACAATTTAGCGCCTGATTTAGGGTCATGTGCATATGCGTAAGTGCTTACAATGGTTCCAAATTCTAAACCAGGAGCAGCTACAGCGCGTACGTCGTTACCAAAAGCAAGATCCAGGTCTACGCTGGATACCCCAGGAGCCAAGGTAATTATCCTGTTTCTGTTAAGCGAAAAATTGAAAGAGGTCGTCCATTCAATATTCTTCTTACGCACAATGGTACCTGACAGCAAAATTTCAACTCCTTTGTTCTGGGTGTTGCCTGCATTGATAACACGGCTGCTGATGCCGCTTTCTGCGGGAGCACCAAGAGATATAATTTCGTTGCGTGTATTCTTTTTGTAAACAGCTGCGTCTAACCTGATACGATTATCCATAAAACGCAGATCGGCACCCAGTTCATACTCTGTAGCCCTTAATGGTTTCAGGTCAAGGTTACCCAGGTCGTTGCTCTGGAAACCATACCGCGGTACGGCGGCGCCACTCGCATTGGTAAAGGTTCCATTCAATTGGTAGTTACCGGTTGATGTAACATATGTCTGCGTTGATGCGCCGGTAATACCAAAGCTGGCCCTTAATTTCCCATAGGACAAAAATTTATATTGTGGTGAGTTTTTCAACATTTCGGTGAATATCCAAGAAACACCTACGGAAGGATAATAATAAGTGTAGTTACCGCTTCCATTGGGATAAGTAAGCCTTGAATCCCAGTCGTTGCGGAAACTGGCAGTTAAGGTCAACATGTTTTTCCATGTTACATCGCCATATGCATACAACGCATCCAGCCTGTACTGCGGATATTTACCGCTCTGGTCTGTATTGGTGGTTACTGCATTTTTTGAATTGGACAGTGCATAGATATCAGGCAATTTAAATCCACCGGCAGTAGAATTACTTAACTGGGAGCCACCCAGTCCACGGTATGTTTCGCCTCCTGCCGTAACCGACAGATCAAAATCTTCACCAAATTTTTTGGTAGCTGTCAACAGCGCTTGAATTCTCCCTGTCTTGTATGATGAGGTATACAAGCTGTAAGTTCCGTATGTAGCGCTGTTAAAACCCGGCCCGTCTCCCCTTTCCTTTTTCTCATTTACGATGCCAATGCTATTGACATTGCTTCGTACCAGTAGGCTAAGCCATGGGGTAATGTTCGCCGTTATATCCAGGTTGGCCAGCAGGTTGTCTTCTTTTTGGCTCACATCTGTCTGGTAGATGGTCCACATATCATCTGTAACTGAACCACGGAGATAGGGCGATGGGCCCTGTGTACGGCCGCCAGCTGTCTGGTTGATATATCCTGCAAACAGGTTATCAATCGGGAAACTGCGTGCGTTCGAATAAGCAAGACGGTACAACAAACTTCCCTGGCCGCCCTGTTGCATGGGGTTTTTAGAGTTGGAAACTGCATAACTGATAGATGCGTCCAGGCTTAAAAAATTACCCAATTTCTGGGTCGCCCGCAGGTTAAAATTATCCCTGCTGAATTTATTGGTAGATACAATTCCGGACTGGTTGACTTTTGTGTAAGAAAAACGGATAGTTGTTCTGTCATTCCCACCTTCTAATGCAACATTGGTGCTGTTCAGAAAGCCTGTCTGGTAAAGCTCTTTCATATTGTTTGCCTTGTAAGCCCGTGTAATTCCATCTGCGTCTATGATCTGGCTGCCATCGAATTTTGGACCAAAGCTGTAATAAGGTGCATAACCATCGTTGGGAATTATATTTTGACCGGCAGCATTTTTTGTAAACGTAGTGCTGTTACCACCGCCATATTCATTCTGAAAATCGGGTAGTTTGTATACGCTGTTCCATGTATTCTGCTGGTTTACGGTTACGCCGAGACCTGGACGAACCCGACCTTTTTTTGTGGTTATAAGTATAACCCCATTTATTGCCTGAGAGCCATACAAGGCGCTGGCGGCAGAACCTTTTAAAACGGTCAGACTTTCATAGTCATCAGGGTTCAGGTTTTTCAATTGATTACCAAAGTCGCGGTTATCGCCCCAGGAGTCTGCACCGGATGTACCCGGTTGTAACAAAACCCCGTCTATTACAAAAAGCGGCATTGAACCAATATTACTGGTAGTGCTTATGTTTGAATTTCCGCGTATGCGTATACGTGAGCTAGAAGAAGGCCCACCGGCACCCTGGTTAACCATTACACCAGCTACCTTGCCCTGCAATGAGTTTACTACGTTAACGGTACCCGCACGCACAAGTTCATCACCTTTTACTTCCTGGATGGCATACGCAAGTTTTTTTACGTTTTTCCTTACGCCGAACCCGGTTACTACTACTTCATTCAGGCTTTTGCCATCTGCAAGCAACCCAACAGTAACGAAGTTGTCGTTGCCCACTGTAATTTCTGTTCTCTCATAGCCAACAGATGTAAACACCAGCACCGCATTCTGGGTTGGTAAAGTAACTCTGAAATTGCCCTGGTTGTCTGTTGCCCCGGCAATTTTGGTGCCTTTAACGGTAAAAGTAACGCCGGACAAAACATTGCCCGAAGCATCTTTTACTGTACCGGCAATGGTTTTTTTTGTCTGAGCCAGGGCGGAAATGCTGCATACTGACAGCATTAGCCAAAAGAGGGCTCTTAACGTTGGAGTTCTCATCGCAGTTTAGTTTTAATTTATAAATAAAGAATCATCTACCTTCCAACCTAAGCAGTTATCAAATCGGTCTTCAGGTTTTTTTTCAAAAAAACTTTTTCATAATTCTCCATTACCAGCGCTGCCGCGCCCACTATCTCTGCCTCGTATGCCAGTTCTGATATTTCGAGTTCTGTACTGTCTGCCAGTTTGGGAATACAGTGTTCGTTCAATGCCTGTTGTATGGGAGGCAACCATATCTTTCCCGCCGCTGCACCCCTTCCACTAAGAATTATCACTTCGGGGTTGATGATATGGATAAGGATGGCCAAGCCACGCCCCACCACATAACCCGCATCGGATATTAAAGACACCGCAAACCGGTCACCCTTACCTGCTGCATCAAAAACGGCCGCACAATCTTTTTCGGCGCTTTCATTTGTAACCAATTCCTTTAACAAAGACAGCTTGCCTTCTGCTACTCCCTGTCTGGCGCGTTCTGTAACTATCAACAGGGATGATTCTGTTTCCAGGCAACCATGTTTACCACAACTGCATAACTTGCCATTGGTAAAAAGCGGTATATGACTGAACTCACCTGCAAAACCATTGTTACCCCTGAACAGTTTTTCATCCAGCACCATTCCCAGTCCAATGCCCCATCCCAAATTGACCACCATGGCATTTTTTCTTTTGCTGGCGGCCCCGAACCTGAATTCTGCCAATGCTACCAGGCTGGAATCATTGTCAATAAAAACCGGCAGGCCGGTATGTTCACTGATGTAAGTAGTAATGCCCTTATTGCCGTTCTTTAAAAAAGTATAGTTGATGCCAGTTCTTGCGTTTACAAAACCTGGCATGCCTATACCTATGCCTGTGATATGGTCTTTCTGGATTTTTGTATTTTGTATAACTTCCTGAATCTTTTCGGTCAGTTTAGCCAATGCATCTTTCTCTTCGGCCAGGTTCAAATCAAATTTTACCAGGTCCGTTATATGGCGGTTGTGCATGTCCATAAGGGCAATGCGTGTAACAAATTGATCCATAGCCACTGCCAGCACATACAGGATACCTGTTTTCAAAGAATACATTAAAGGCCGTCTGCCCCCACTGGATGGGGCATAACCGGTTTCCACCACCACCCCATCTTCAATCAATTCGCTCAGCAATCCATTAATAAAAGGCAGGCTTTTATTGATCTGGCTGCTTAAATCTGAACAGGACAAATGCGCAGTAAAAAATAACTGTTTGATAATCTGTCCTTTATAAGCCATTCTTTTCGCCATGAGAGCTGTTTCGCTTGATAACTTTATAAATAGTTTAACAAGATAAACTAACTTTATAATTTAAAAAAATAAAATTAATAACAAATTAAAATCATGTGTGGTCTTATAAAACAATTTGCTATGATGACTGGTATTTCTACGTAGTTTTTGACTGATAATCATGGTTTTCTATTTTTAGCGCTGCCTGCTAACCGTTATGTATATCCCCTTTTTTCTGAAAATACATACATTTTATTTTTCATTTGTCATCACCGACACGGCTCATGCCCTCCCGTTCTTTTTATAATGCACAAAAAAAGGCCCCGATTGTATCGGGGCCTTTCTGCAATAAAAATGATTGCTTACTGAATTTCAACGTCAGCACCAGCTTCGGTTAATTTATTTTTCAATTCTTCAGCTTCTGCTTTGGTAACACCTTCTTTGATTGCTTTTGGTGCGCCGTCTACCAGTTCTTTTGCTTCTTTCAAACCTAAACCGGTCATATCTTTAACGATTTTAACCACATTCAGTTTTGAAGCACCACCGCTTTTCAATACTACGTTGAAAGCTGTTTTTTCTTCAACAACTGCTGCACCACCATCGCCGGGGCCTGCTGCAACTACGGTTGCTGCTGCTGGTTCAATACCATATTCTGATTTCAGAAAATCGGCCAGTTCCTGTACTTCTTTTACAGTAAGGCCTACTAATTGTTCTGCTAATGTTTTTACGTCTGCCATTTGAGTAGAATTTTTTCCCTCCTTCATTGCTCTTTTATTGAGCTCCGGGGGATGGTTTAAAAAAATTGTTTGTTATTAAAATGAAAACGGGACAAAGGAGAAACACAATATGGCATTTTCACATTATCACATTTCCACATTTCTACATTATTCCGCTGCTGCTGTTTCAGTTCCTGCTGCCTGTTTTTCATGATGGTGCAATAATGCAGCCAGTACACGTTTGGCAGGAGATTGCAGCAAGCCAATCACTTCACCAATCAATTCATTCTTGGTTTTAATCTTGGTTAATGCAGCCAGGCTGGTATCGCCGGTGTATATATCACCATTGATAAAAGCAGCTTTCAGTTCGGGCTTGGCACCATTGCTTTTCTTACGGAAAGAAGTGATGATCAGCGCCGGCTCTTTGGGGTTTTCTGAAAACAACAGGGCGGTTACTTTGTGCAGTGATTCATACACACCAGTATATTTTTCACCATCCAGTGACTCGAGCGCTTTTTTGATGAGCGTATTCTTGGCCACTTTCATTTCCACGTTTTTATCGAAACATGCGCGGCGTAATACACCTATCTGTGCAACAGTAAGCGCTTCGGTATCTGCAATATAAAAATTAGCGTACTGGGAGAACTTGCCCTTCAGTACTTCTATAACTTCATTTTTTTGTTCTTTGGTCATAACATTTTTTTTATTCCGGCATCCCGACCCGGCATCTGGCCAGGGGAGAATAGAAGATGAGTAGATTAATGTACAAAGGTTTTTGTATCAACTGCAATACCAGGGCTCATGCTGCTGGCCAGGCTTACACCGCGCAGGTAAATACCTTTGGCAGATGAGGGCTTCAGCTTAATAATAGCATTGATCAGTTCCTGGCTGTTTTCAGCAATTTTTTCCGGTCCAAAACTTACCCGGCCGATAGACGCATGTATAATACCTGCTTTGTCTACCTTGAATGCAATCTTACCACCTTTTACTTCATTTACGGCTTCTGCCACATTGTTGGTAACGGTACCTGTTTTAGGATTCGGCATCAGGTTACGCGGACCGAGTACTTTACCCAGCCGGCCAATTTTTGGCATCACCGAAGGAGTAGCTACAATTACATCCACATCTACCCAGCCACCTTCAATCTTTGTTATAAACTCATCCAGGCCTACAAAATCAGCACCGGCTGCTCTTGCTTCGGCCTCTTTATCGGGCGTACACAATACCAGTACTTTTTTCGTTTTACCTGTACCGTGAGGAAGTGTTACTGTTCCCCTCACAGCCTGGTCTGCTTTTTTGGGGTCAACGCCCAGGCGGATATGCAGATCAACCGAAGCATCGAATTTGGTAATGTTTACTTCTTTTACCAGGCCGGATGCCTCTTTTAATGAATATGATTTATTGGAATCTATTTTTGCGTTCGCAACTTTCCTTTTTTTACTGATAGCCATAGCTCAAAAATTTTAAGTGTAAAAGATTAATTTTCCCAGGGGGCTTTACCATCAACAGTTAAACCCATGCTACGGGCGGTGCCGGCTACCATGCGCATTGCGCTTTCTACGGTAAAGCAATTGAGATCGGCCATCTTGTCTTTGGCGATTGCTTCAACGCTTGTCCAGGTAACTTTACCAACTTTGTTGCGGTTAGGCTCTTTGGAACCACTCTGAATTTTTGCTGCTTCCATCAGTTGAACAGCTGCCGGAGGTGTTTTGATGATAAACTCAAAACTCTTGTCGGAATAAACGGTAATCAATACCGGGAGAACTTTACCCATCCTGTCCTGTGTTCTTGCATTGAACTGTTTGCAGAACTCCATAATATTTACTCCCTTGGAACCAAGGGCCGGACCGATTGGGGGTGCAGGATTGGCTTGTCCGCCTTTGCACTGCAACTTTACAAAACCTGAAATTTCTTTTGCCATGTTTTTAATTTTTGGTGTTAGCGTCCCGATAGCCAGCTATTGGAACTCCCAAATTCATTTTCTGAAAGAACTATTTTTGGGACTGCAAAAGTAAGAAAATATTTGTAGCTGCCAATAATTTATCGCCCTTTATTACACGGTGAGCGGACGTTTGGCGGTGGCGGGGTCAAAATGGGTGCCGGCACTATTAAGGTGCCTGTCTATATTATCCATTACAATAAAATCTTTGGCCAGGTCGAATTTGCGTGCAAATAATTTATCTGAAGCCAGAAGCTTATTTAAATGATTGGAAGTCAGAACATTGGGATGGGGGGCCCCTTTATCCCGGTCCAGGAACAGCATGTTATTATTCAATGCATGGTCTTTAAAAGACGAATTGAGGACCAGGGTCTGGAAAAGGAATTCGTCTGAACCCCAGGTAAGCTGCATAAAGCGCCGGAAACGCGCGTTTTTATCCATCAGCTCAATGATGTACAGCAGGCAGGGGCTAGACAGGGCCCAGAACATGGAAGAACCATAGTATTCCATAGCCAGGGGCGATTTGCGGACGGGCAGCAGCTTGTTCAAAAACCATTGAAAATAATAGCGGCCCGGGAAATTGTAATTGGTAAGATGGTATTCCCTGATGCGGGGATAAGATTCGGAAGCCCAGTCATCGAAATGCTCAAACTGTAAAAACTCTTTTCCCCGGTTGGCCACAAAGAATTCGAAAATATGAGCCGCCGTTTTGATGGGGTAATCCTGCCCGCTCATCAGGTGTACATAATCATAATTTCTGCCGGTACTGAAGATTTCCTTTACTGAACGCAAGGTGGCTTCCACGGTGTTATAACCTGCCCAAACCACCTTCACACGATCCTGTATCAGGTATACATTCGGAATTTTAGCCAGGAAAAGATGGGAAGTGATATCCATTTTCTTGTCTACATGGATATAAAAATCAAAGCCGGGATGTTCCATCCGGCGTATCATCCGCTCCGTTTGTAAGGGATTGGTATATGTAATTATCAAATGAGCAATTCTCATGAGATAGAGTTATGGTTTAGGGAAAGCCAATAATATTGGTACTGGGGTAACTGTATTAGCGGATATAGAATTCTGCGATTCGTGCTAAATTAATACTTTATCGCTTAAAAGAAAAGCGATTGGGTCAATATTTCGGCAAATTTGCCCACAATTATGGGAAATGGGTATAAAATAAAATCCGCCAACCTACGGTTACCGGATTTTATTCAGTCTGACTAAAAAATCAGTTCGCTTAATTTATTTTTTCTACCTGCATGTAGTTGAGTTCCACAGGTGTGGAGCGGCCGAATATTTTTACGGTCACTTTCAGTTTTTTCTTTTCGTCGTTTACTTCTTCAATGATACCATTGAAATCGTTGAATGGCCCTTCAATTATCTTGATGGTTTCGCCTACGATAAACGGCTCGCTCATGCTTACACCACCGGCCTCAGCCATTTCATCCATTTTACCCAGCATTTTATTTACTTCGGCTTTGCGTAGTGCAATGGGGTTTTCCTTTCCGAGGAAATGAATAACGCTGTTGGTATTTTTTATAGTATCGCGCAGGTCGTCGCTTAATTTACCTTCAGAAATTTCAATCATCACATAACCCGGGTAGTAGTTGCGCTCGCGCATCACCTTTTTGCCATTCTGCACTTTGTATACTTTCTCAACAGGTAAAAAAACCTGTTTTACAATATCAGTCCACCCGCCGCGTGAAATCTCCTTATCCAGGTATTCTTTTACCTTGCGTTCTTTACCGCTAACCACGCGTAGCACAAACCATTTGGTTTCCTGTTGTTGAGTCTGATTTTCCATCACTAGTTAAATAAGGAATAAACGAGTTTTAAAACCGAACTGGAAGCAAGGTCCATTAATCCTACCACAACGGTAATGATAAGTGTTGCTACCAAAACAATCAGTGTTGACTGTTGCAACTGAGACCAGGTAGGCCAGGTCACCTTCTCTACCAGTTCCTTGTATGATTCGCTGAAATAAGCCGATACTTTGTTCATCTGATTAATGTGCTAATGTGATTAATATGCTAATGTGACAAATGAAATGCAGTAATATAAAAATGAAAGAATTACAGCCGCAGGAGGCCTTTCCACATTTTCATATTTCCGCATTTATCACATTTCATTCGCACGGGCACTAGGATTCGAACCCAGATCAAAGGTTTTGGAGACCCGTATGCTACCGTTGCACCATGCCCGTTTTTAGTAATTAGTACCAGGTATTTAGTATACAGACCACCGGCTGGCCGATATAAAGAACTGCCTGATACTGTTACCGTATAAATTACAAAGTACTCAGACCGGAGTCTAAGTACCTTGTAAAGATAGAATATAAACCTTATTGTCTCAATACTAAGTACTTAATACTTAATACTATTTAACGATTTCAGTAACCTGTCCGGCACCTACTGTACGGCCGCCTTCGCGAATCGCAAATTTCAAACCTTTTTCCATTGCGATGGGCTGAATAAGCGTAACAGACAGTGATGTATTATCACCGGGCATTACCATTTCAGTTCCTTCGGGCAATGTTACTTCACCCGTTACGTCTGTTGTACGGAAGTAGAACTGGGGACGGTATTTCTGGAAGAATGGCGTGTGACGGCCACCTTCTTCTTTGCTCAGTACGTATACTTCGCCTTTGAATTCAGTGTGTGGTGTAATAGAACCTGGTTTACACAGTACCATACCGCGGCGAACCTGGGTTTTTTCAATACCACGCAATAACAGACCTGCATTATCGCCAGCCTCACCTTCATCGAGCAGTTTGCGGAACATTTCCACACCTGTTACAGTAGAAGTAAGGGGTTTCTCCATCAAACCTACAATTTCAATACCCTCACCCACTTTGATACGGCCTCTTTCAATACGACCGGTAGCAACTGTACCACGGCCTGTGATAGAGAACACGTCTTCCACGCTCATCAGGAACGGTAAATCTACCGGGCGCGGAGGCAAGGGAATGTAAGAATCAACTGCTTCCATTAATTCATCAATGGCACCTACCCATTTGGCATCACCTGCCAGGGCACCGGTTGCAGAACCTTTTATGATGGGTGTGTTATCACCGTCGAAACCATTTTTAGTAAGCAACTCACGGATTTCCATTTCTACCAGTTCAATCAGCTCAGGATCATCTACAAGGTCTACTTTATTCATAAACACAACCATACGGGGTACACCTACCTGGCGTGCCAGCAGGATGTGCTCCCTTGTCTGGGGCATAGGGCCGTCTGTAGCCGCAACCACCAGGATAGCGCCATCCATCTGGGCAGCACCGGTAATCATGTTTTTCACATAATCCGCGTGACCCGGACAGTCAACGTGTGCATAGTGACGGTTAGCAGTCTGGTACTCCACGTGAGCGGTATTAATGGTAATACCTCTTTCTTTTTCCTCAGGAGCACCATCGATTTCATCGTACTTTTTAGCAACGTTACCCATTCCTTTTTTTGCAAGGATTTCAGTAATAGCTGCAGTTAATGTTGTTTTACCATGGTCAACGTGGCCAATGGTACCAACGTTAACGTGGGGTTTGTCCCTTTTAAAAGTCTCTTTTGACATCGTTATCTGTTTTAAGTTGTGTTTTTACAATTTTAATTTCCTACCCTATAGCAAATTCCGGGATTTTGTGACTGCGGGATTTTGTGATTTGCTTAAGTTGTTACACCAAAAGTAAATCTCAAAATCCCAAATCCCGTAATCATTAATTTCTTTTGAGCCGTTGATGAGAATTGAACTCACGACCTCTTCCTTACCAAGGAAGTGCTCTACCCCTGAGCTACAACGGCACTTTTATCTTGTCTATTAGCCGTTGATGGATCTGAGCTACGTCCTTCCCGCTAAAAAGCGGGATGCTCTCCCCTGACCTACAACGGCACTTTATTTTGTCTATTAGCCGTTGATGGATCTGAGCAACAACCTTCCCGATCCTTCGGATCGGGATGCTCTACCCTGAGCTACAACGGCTTATCAACATGCAAGTTGACCGTTGTCAGCTGACAAAGAGAGCCGCCAGTCAACCGTCATTCTTTCATTATCCATTTCAAAAACTGAGCGGAAGACGAGGCTCGAACTCGCCACCTATAGCTTGGAAGGCTATCGCTCTACCAAATGAGCTACTTCCGCTTTTCTAATGTGTAAATGTGTAAATATGCTAATGTGCAAATTCACGGACCAATTATTAAAAGAACTGATTTATCACATTTCCACATTCATCACGTTTCCACATTCATCAAATTTCCACATTAAATCCGTGGGCAAGGATGGATTCGAACCACCGAACTCCGGAGAGAACAGATTTACAGTCTGTTGTCGTTGGCCACTTGACTACTTGCCCAAACCCGTAAAAAATCATCCGCCAGGAATACCACCCAAAAAAATATTCAGTGTTGTATAACCTGCTTATACGCTGAGCCACCTGCTGGAATCGAACCTGCGACCTACTGATTACAAATCAGTTGCTCTACCAGCTGAGCTAAGGTGGCGTGAGATATACGCAAAGAAAGAACTACCCCAAAAATTTTGGGAATGCAAAGGTAATGGAATTCAATAAATACAAAAACTTTGCTGATATAATTTTTTCGGATTCGGGCAAACATTGTCCCCGTCTGCATTCCAGGCGTTTTTAATCACATTTTCCGTTGTAATCCTGCACCATTATTTGCTGTTTGTCCGCCCAATGTTCATCAAACACCTGCCTCCGCCTGCTGATTTTGCGTGCATACCTGCATAAAAAAACCCCGCACTGCCTCGTGCGGGGTTGTAGAGAATATTCATTTAAGCGGTCTGCTTTTCTTTTTTTCGTTTTATTTGGTTAACCAGTGAATCAAAAGCATCATCAAATGATTCCTGGAAAGATTTTGAACTTGCTTTTACAAAAAACTGGCGGCGTGGAACCCGAACATTGATTTCTGCAACTTTGTCTTTAATCTGGTGCACCACGTTGTCCAACTTTAGGAATACTTCGACCTTAATTATCCGGTCATGAAAAGTGCTTAGCTTTTCCAATTTCCTGTTTACATACTCTGTTAACTTAACATCTGCATCAAAGTGAACTGTCTGGATATTAACGTTCATAGTAATTGCTTTTAATCTGTGAACAATATTTTAAAGAACTGGTGAAAAAAAGTACACCTCTGGCATAGGCTCTTTCAATTTGGTGATAGTATGAAATTAACTGATAGCACCTGTTTTTCCAAATAAAACACCATTAAAAATTATGCATTTCTTTCGCGTAGTAACACCCGTTTTATGCCCGTGGATGGGCCTTTTTATGCGCTTCTTTGAGCTTGCCGATATTATTGTGTGTGTACACCTGTGTAGCTGCCAGGCTGCTATGCCCCAGCAGTTCTTTTACCGCGTTGAGATCAGCCCCGTTATTGGTTAAATGAGTGGCAAATGTATGCCGTAAAATATGCGGGCTTTTTTTATTGAGGGTAGTAATGGCCGACAAATATTTTTTTACCGCCAGGTAAACATATTTTGCATACAGCCGTTTACCATTTTCCAGTACAAACAGCAAACTGGTATCGGCCTGTGCGATATCTTTTCTTTTAGCCTGCGCATACGCCTTTAATTCGTGCAGCAATTCAGCAGCCACCGGCACCACCCTTTCTTTATTGCCTTTACCCAGCACTTTAATGACCTGTTTGGAATAATCTACCTGTTTTTCCTTCAGGTTTACCAGCTCACTTAAACGCATGCCCGTCTGGTAAAAAAGCTGCAGCAGCAACCGGTCGGTTTTTCCCTGCCAGCTATCAGGAAATGGCAGGTAACGGAACAGATTTTCCATATCCGGCTCTTTTACAAATTCGGGCAAACGCCTGCTGATTTTGGGTGTAATAACAGACCACATGGGCGTTGCAGCAATACCGCCCGTTCTGAGATGGTATTTAAAAAATGATTTTAATGAAGAGGCTTTGCGGTTGATGGATTTGGCGGATATTTTTTCTCCTTTCAATTCTGCCAGCCAGCTGCGCACAAACGTGGTGGCAATATCATCCAATTTTTCTACCTGGTACTGGCTGCCGATATAAGTAAAAAATTGTTCCAGGTCGTTCCGGTAAGAGACAATGGTATGCTGCGAATACCTTTTTTCAAAGGCGAGGTAGTTGATAAAAGCTTGCAGCTGCTGCTGAAATGGACTATCCATAAAATGAAATAGCCGTAAAGTTATTCACTTTACAGCTATTAATATCGTTCCATTTTTTAATTAATCGTCAAACAGACCGCTGCTTACTTTCAGTTTGTAAACTGCCTTCAGGATTTCTCCGCGGCGTTTTACAGAAGGTTTTGTGTAAGACTGACGCTCCCTTAACTGTACAAGGATCTTTGCTTTCTCAAATTTCTTCTTGTACTTTTTCAGCGCTTTGTCAATGTTTTCGCAATCTTTGGAATCAATAATCAACATAATTAATACCCCCTTTTAGTGTTTGGGACGGCAAAGATAAATAAAATTCACAAACAGCCCAAATGGATTACGGCTTAATTTTGCAGGATATGTTTACCGGAATTATTGAAACAACCGCTACCATAACGGCTGTCAGCACAAAGGGTACCAATAAGACTTTCCACGTAGCCTCATCTATTACAGACCAGCTAAAAGTGGACCAGAGCGTTTCCCATAACGGCGTCTGCCTTACCGTGGAAGCCATTTCAGGAGAGCTTTACCAGGTAACGGCCATCGCTGAAACGCTTCAGAAAACCAACCTCGACAGCTGGAAAACCGGCGACCTTGTAAACCTGGAACGCTGCCTGCAGCCTTCCGGCAGGCTGGACGGCCATTTTGTACAGGGCCACACAGATACAAAAGGACGGGTAGAAGAAAAAACCGATCTCAACGGAAGCTGGCAGTTTACATTTGGTTTCGACCCGGCTTTTGCTCCCTATATCATTGAAAAAGGTTCCGTGGCAGTCAATGGCATCAGCCTTACTGCTTTTAATGTTACCCAGGATCGTTTTTCGGTAGGTATTATACCATATACCTATACCCATACCAACCTTCAATTGGTAAAAAATGGCGATACGGTAAACCTGGAATTTGATATGCTTGGAAAGTACATTGTAAGGTGGGCCCAGACGCAGCAGCCGCGCAATCTTTTATAGGTTTTTTCGTTGTTGTGGGAGCAAATTTTCTGCTTAAAAAACGGTAACCCACTATCAAGAAAATGAAAAAAAGAAACACTTTTTTTTTACTGCTTATACTGGTATTTGTAACTGCCCGCAAAGAACTGACCGCGCAAACCGTTGTTGAAAACACGGTTGAGCAAATTGCCGAACAGGAAAAAAAATCTTTTGACAAACTGCCTGGCGGCAACCGCGAAGCAGGTAATACCAATACAGCTTCCTCCACTAATTTTGATGTGCATTTTTATCGCTGCGAATGGGAAATCGATCCGAATATCCGTTATATAAAAGGATGTGTCACTTCTGCGTTTACCATCCTGTCTGCCACCGATAAAATTGTGTATGATTTAAGCGATACCTTAACCGTAGACAGCATTACCTGGCATGGCAGTCAACTCGCTTTTCAAAGAATTGCCGGCGATGGTCTTCAATTGCAATTTCCTTCAATCATACCTGCAGCCACCAAAGACTCAGTATCGATCTATTATAAAGGCACACCGAGAATATACGGAGGCTTCAGTTCGTTTGTTCAATCTTCACATAGCGGGGTACCAATTATCTGGACGATTTCTGAACCCTTTGGTGCCAAGGAATGGTGGCCCTGCAAGAACGGGCTGGATGACAAAGCAGATTCAATGGATATTCTTGTAAACACGCCGATGGCATACCGTGGCAGCACCAATGGTGTTTTGATATCGGAACTAACTACGCCAGCCACAAGAATGCTGCGTTTCAGACACCGCTTTCCGATGGCCAGTTACCTGGTGGGCCTTGCTGTTACAAATTACGTAGTGATCAGCGACAGTGTTTTAATTGGCGGCAAACAAATGCCGCTGATGCTGACCACTTACCCGGAGTTTGCCGGCAATGCCAATAAAATCAATACCAATACCAGGGCTTCATTCAATGTTTTTAACCAGAAATTCGGCGATTACCCCTTTGCGCAGGAACAATATGGCCAAACCGCCTGGGGTGCCGGTGGCGGAATGGAACACCAGACCAACAGCTTTATTTGTTGTACCGATATAGGATTGATTTCGCATGAACTGGCGCACCAATGGTTTGGAGATAAGATAACCTGCGGCAGCTGGCAGGATATCTGGTTGAATGAGGGATTTGCAACATACGGGGCCTCGCTTTACCGCGAAAGCTCCGACAAGACATATTTTTTAGCAGAACGGGCTTACTACAGAGACCTGATTACCGCAGTTCCGGGCGGTTCTGTTTGGGTAGACGATACCACTGTCTCCGGCCGCATTTTCAGTTCCAGGCTGAGTTATCAAAAAGGCAGTTACCTCTTGCATATGCTGCGCTGGAAACTCGGAGACGATGTTTTCTTCAGGGGTATTAAACGATATGTGAACGACCCGCTATTGCAATTCAATTTTGCAAGGACCGCTGATTTACAAAGAAACCTTGAAGCGGAAAGCGGGAAGAACCTGACCTCTTTTTTTCAGCAATGGTTTTACGGACAAGGATATCCAACCTACGCAGTTGACTGGAAACAGGACAGCAGCAATAATATCTACATAAAAATAAACCAGTCCACCTCCCACCCGTCGGTTTCATTCTATGATATGCCGGTACCTGTTCAATTTAAAAATAGTACGCGCGATACCGTTATAGTATTCAACAACACGCTAAATGGCCAGGCATTTCTTGCCAACCCCGGCTTTAAAGCCGATACAGCCATTGTTGACCCTTATTTCTGGATACTCTGCATCAACAGTACACAGCACACTGCCTGCAACGGCGTTTCAACCAGCGACCCAACTTTTCCTTTTTACAATATTACATGGTCTCAAAATGCCAACAACTGGACAAATATTACCATTAACCAGGTAAATAAAGTGGCGTTGCCTGCTGCAGAAAATATACCGCTCTACCTTCATTTTTCCGGCAATAGAAAAGACACCAGTTTCGAAATAAAGAATATACGGTATAGCCTCAATACTTGGTTCAACACCGGCTTCAGGGCTGCCAATGTTTTTATAAGCACCTCCTGTCTTGCAGACCAGCATTACAGCCTGACCAACCAGACAGACAATGCTTCCGCCAACGAGATAAAAATATTTCCTGTTCCGGCAACCGGCAGCAACGTAAACATCTCGCTGAAAAATCCGACAGATAAAAAGCTTTCTATCCGGCTGTACAATGTTGCCGGACAGCTTATCACTGAGAAAATGATGGACACACCAGGCAGGAACGAATTGTTTACATTACCGGTTGCACAATTGGCCCGGGGAACGTACTTCATTAAACTGGCAGGCGAATCTACCCTGAAAACCACGCGAAAAATAATCAGGTAGCTATTGTAACCGCCGGTTTTTGATCGGTTGGGTTAAATTACGGAACTTTACAAACCATTGCAGCGCAAACTGCGCGGATAAAGCAACAGGTATATTTGTAAATATTATTTGCCGGAGCATTGCTATGAAAAACAGTCTTGAAAGTATTGCCTACGAAGAGGTAACCGGCGTCGGGGGCAAATCGTATGCAGCACTGAGAAGAGAACTAAAACCTGCATACAGCAAGGTTTTTAAAGACCTGGCGAAAGGCTACTTTTTTTTGCTGCTTGTTTTAATCACAGATGCTATACTTATACAATACGGGTATTTCAAAACCATCATTGCATTACCAGTAAGTGCAGTATTGCTCGGCTACATACTTGCCTATCTTCACTTGTTTATACATGCCGCGGCGCACTATGATATCCATCCCGACAAAACAAAAAACGACCGGATAAGCGATCTTTTTATCGGTGTTTTTTTTGGCATCCCTGTAAAAAGATACCGTAAAATTCACTGGCAGCATCATACCCATCTGGGTACAAAAGACGATTCGGAGCATTCATATTTTAATGAACTCAATTTGTTGTTCCTGCTGAAAAGCATTACCGGAATCCATACGCTGTCTGTTATCTTCAGCAGGGCCAAAACCTCCAGCCGTCTGGAAACACCCGCATCATCTTTGTATTACAATATATATACCGTGCTGATCCATGCAGCACTACTATTTGTATTGTATCTGAGCGGGGGTTTATTGCTGGTATTTACCTGGCTGGCTGCACTGGTAATTGTTTTCCCGGTGTTTGCCACCATCAGGCAACTGATGGAACACCGCGATATACATGCTTCCGGAAAAGTTAACTATAAAGATACCGATCATGGTAAGGTTACCAGGTTGTTTGGTGATAACCTCATTGACAGCAGTTTTGGTGCAGCCGGCTTTAATAAACATTTGCTGCACCATTGGGATCCTACCATTTCTTATACCTGCCTGAATGAAGTAGAAAATTTTTTAAAGAACAGTCCCAAAACATCTGGAATCATCCGTGAAAGCAGGACCAGCTATTTGAAAACCTTTATCGCTTTATTTAAATTTTGATGCTGTTCCAATCCAACTCAATATGCCCAGTATGCCAAACGCCCGGCCAGTACTGGTGTACTGCACAGGATTGGGAGTACCGCAGCACCAACGATATTTATACATACCTGCGTTGCCCCGCATGTTACACACTTTTTATAAAAGAAGCGGACGTTGCGTCACTGTCTACCATCTACCCACCTCATTATTATTCATTCTCCGGCAGATCGGCCAGCATTGTTTTTAAATGGAAGGATGCCTGGGACCGGCGATATTTCAGAATGTTGTTAAAAAAAATAGATGCCCCATTGCTGGCAGTACTGGATATTGGTGGCGGTACCGGCGATGTGCTGGACACGTTAAAAACTGCCGATAAAAGGATTGGTTATACAGAAATTATTGATATTGACACCAACGCCCGGATAGCAGCCGAAAAAAAAGGCCATGTATATACGCAGACTGCCATTGAAGCGTATACCACAGAGCGAAAATTTGATGTGATATTGCTGCTGAATATTTTGGAGCATATTGCCAACCCGGCGCAAATCATTGAAAAAGCGGGCAGGTTATTAAAAAAGGGCGGCCTCATTATTATTAAAACCCCCAATGCCGATAGCCTGGATGCAAGGTTATTCAGGCATCATTACTGGGGCGGATTGCATTGCCCCAGGCATTGGATACTATTTTCTGAACAATCTTTCAGAAGGATGATCCATTCTTCCGCGCTTACGGCTGACAAAATAAAATTTACGCAGGGCGCACCATTCTGGACATACAGTATACTGCAGCTGTTTAGAAAAAATGATACCCGCATTAAAAAAAAGCCTTTAATAGATCATTTCTTATTTGCCCCGATCAGCGTTTTATTTGCACTGTTTGATTTTTGCAGATCGTTCTTTTCAAAAACTTCGCAGATGTTTATCATTTTAAGAAACTAAACCAATCATGGCTTTTTTGCACGGAGCAGAATGGATACGCCGAAAGGAAGTATACAATACCGGAGCAGGAACACTTCAACAGAAAAAACTGCTTTAAAGAAAAAGGAAAAAAAAGCGCCATTCAGCAATTTGCTGTACTCAAAATCAGACACCATTCGTTTTGGTTTTGGTAAAACTTTCAGCAATAGCCTGCAAAACAAAATGGGCAAAAATAACAGGAAATTAAAATAAGAGCTGTATTCAATGTTGAATTTTTTTTGGATGACTCTTTTAATACCTTGCCTGGTGTATCTTCTGATGTGGTGGTTTACTTCATCGTGCCGGCTCCATAAAAAGGAGAATGCCGGAACCGAGCAATACAACAGGCCCCCCAGTTTGCAAACCCTGTACAGCTCATCAATGGCCGCATCTTCGTTTTCGATATGCTCGATAACATCAAAAATACAGACCACATCAAAATAGTTGTCTTCAAACGGAAGCGTTTCCACAGCAGCTTCCACAACCTGTAAACCCAGTTTATTGCGCAGGAAGGTGCAGGCGGCGGCATCTTTTTCAACAGATACTACGTCTCCGTATTGCTGCAGCATTTGCGAAGATCTTCCGGTGGCGGCCCCTGCATTGAGTATTTTTAAAGGCCTGCGCGCCGGCAGTGAGGTATTTAATTGCTGAATGAGAATCTTCTCCCGTATTAAGAACCACCAATGCTTTCGCTCAAACTGATAATATTTTTGAATATAGTCAGGTTCCATTGCGCGCCTCCCCGTCGACTATTTTTTTATCGATAATAAATGGAGGCCTGTTCTTTACCTGGAAAAACGTTCGTATGATGTACTCTCCAATTATTCCAATGGAAAGCAGTTGGGCGCCCCCAAAAAGAACCATGGTAAATATGATGGCCGTAAACCCCTTTGGCACGGTATGATATACAAATTTATTTACGAGTGTTGCTGCCAGGTAGATAAGCGCGCTGGTGATGCAGAGTAACCCGAGCAATGAAATAAGCCTGATGGGCACCCTGCTGAAATTATAAAAACCATTCATTGCAAGTCTCAGCAAACCGGTATAAGAATACTTGGTGCTGCCGCTGATTCGGCTGGCCCTGTTATATGGTATGCCTGTTTGTTTAAAACCAATCCACGACCTGATACCGCGCAAGAAAACCGTTTCTTCCGGAAACTGGTTAATGATATCTACCGCCCGCCTGCTGATTAGTGAAAAATCCCCGGTGTCTACCGGAAACCGCAGCGTAGCAATCTGGTTGATAAGCCGGTAAAATAGAAAATACAGCATCCGTTTAATAACAGACTCCTTGCGGCTGTTCCTGATACCAAATACCACGTCATTGCCTTCCTGGTATTTTTTATAGAATTCCGGTAATAGTTCTGGTGGATCCTGCAGGTCGGCATCTATGATAAACACCGCTTCTGTTGCCCTGGCATTTTTTAATCCTGCTGAAACAGCCAGCTGGTGCCCGAAATTTCTGGAAAAAGAAATGTACTGAAACCTGGCATCAACCATACAAAGTGAAATAAGTTGTGCAGATGTGGTGTCGTTGCTTCCATCGTCTATAAAAATAATTTCAAGCTTTAATGGCGTATTTTCCATCAATGCCCTTAATCTTTCGAGCAGTAAAGGGATAACTTTTTCTTCATTAAAAACAGGAACCACTACAGAAACCTGGATAGCATCCTGCTTTGCGGAAAGCCCGATATCAGTAACTTCCATTTAAATTATACTTATTACTTGTACGATAAATATATTGCTATTATGCTTCTGATTGCTGATTTCAACAATAATTTCGCGGACCTTCTTACGGCAATGCAGCAAAAATACTATTTTATACAGCCTTTTTCACTTTCAAAACACCCTGGTTTCGCTGGCAAGGTTTCATAAACTATATTCAGTTTTTTACATAATATTACACTTACTAACCTTCTCAGTATATGCCGGAAAGACTTTCCAATCTTTTTTCATGGTATTCCCTCCATATGAGGAAAATTATTTACTACACATGCCTTTTTACACTAGCCATTGTATTCCTGGAACGGTTGTTTATCATCTTTTCATATGAAGCGCATACCGCCGGTATCGACAATAATTTTGATTACCCTATTATACGCTCACTGGCCGGTTTTTCCATCTACCCCGATCCCACAGAATATCCATATGCCGTAAACCCATATGCGCCGCTGTTTTTTATCATTTGTAAATGGGTGGCTGTATTGCTTCGTTTAACGGCAGAAGATACCATTGCCATTTACAGGGTAAGCAGATCTGTTTGTTTACTGGCAGATACCGCTACCTGCCTGCTGCTGTTTAAGATGCTGCGCACCTGCGCAAGGGGTAGCCGGATAGTTGCCGTTGCGTGTACAACCATTTTTTTTACCATTGTCTCTTACCTGGGTTATACCATTAACAGGGCCGATGCACTTTTTTTGTTTTTTTTCGCCAGTGTGTTTTTTATGCTGCTCCGCCTTTCATCAAAAAAAAACGCAGGGCAGGCAGTGTTGCTGGCTGCATTGGTTACGCTTTGCATTTTCTCCAAGCAAAACGGCATCAGCCTGCTGGTGCTGGTACCCGCCTGGTTATTGCTGGAACGCAATTACCGCCAGCTGCTGTTGTTTGTATGTTGCACTGTACTATTTTTTGCGGGCGCCTACCTGTATTTTGAAAGGGTCTATACCAACCATTTTTTTTCGGACCATATTATCAATGCACTCAAAAACAAGATTGATCCCCGGTGGTTCTATGTGTATGTGCTAAAACTGATTTCATCAACCTATCTTACCCTGCCCCTGCTGTTATCGCTGGTGGTGGCGGTTCAGGGAATTGCTGTAAATAAAAATCCTTTGCTTACGAAACTGGGCATTGTTTTTATACTTCAATTCTTTTTCAGCACTGCGCTCGCCTTTAAATGGGGTTCTTCACTGGGCTATTATAATGAAAGCTTCTTCCTTTGTTTCATATTGCTGACCACTTTTTACAACAGTGATGCCGGACCGAAAATATCCGGCTTCATACATATACCGGCCATGTATACCTACCCGGCTTTTTGCCTGCTCCTTTTTCACATGGTGGCACAACTGTTCTTTTTCTTTATAAACAGCCGGGCAGAAACACATCAGAAGTACAATGAACAGGTGCAGATAGCCAATTACCTGAAATCGGCCATTGGTGCGCAAGACAAATATGTAATGGATTTGAGCAACCCCGATTTCAATTTTTTCAAAAACCTGCTGTACAAAGAAAGCGCTGCACCTAATATGGATGCGGTCAGCTGCTGTACATTGCCAGACAGCATATTTAATTACAGCGGTCTCACCAACGGGCTTATCAATGGTAAAATTGCATTTCTGATAGAAAACAAAACTGTTGCGGAAAAAACAAAATGGGGAATAGACCTGGGCCGGTATCAACCGGATACCAGTTTCAGCAACTACCGCATTTATAAATTTGATTCATTGAAATCAGCACAATGATATATTTATAACAATGAACTTACCGGGCTCTTGAAAGGGCCACGGCCACAGCGCAAGCCAATGTAAAACCTGTTTATTTACACCCGGAAATAGGCCAGAATAATTACCTTTAGCCAAATGGAGCCGAAAAACAAATTAAGTATACTGATACCCTGTTACAATGAAGACAGCACCATTATCACCGTAATAGAAAATGTGTTCAGCGTTCCATTAATTGGCGATACAGAAAAAGAACTTATTGTAGTGGATGATGCCTCAACCGATCAAACTTACCAGCTGGTAAAAGCCTACCAGGAAAAAAACATTCACTTACCCATCCAGGTTTACCAGCAGCCTAAAAACAGCGGCAAAGGCAGCTGCCTGAAGCTGGCAGTTTCAAAAGCCGGGGGTACCATTTTTGTGGTGCAGGATGCCGACCTGGAATATGACCCGCGTGATTACAACCGTCTTTTACAACCTATCCTCGACGGCTACGCCGATGTTGTTTTTGGTTCCAGGTTTATGGGCAGCGGGCCCCACCGGGTGCTGTTTTTCTTTCACACCATTGGAAATAAGGTGCTGACTTTTTTCTCTAACCTGCTTACCCAAATTAATCTCACCGATATGGAAACGGGTTATAAAATGTTTAAAGCCGGGATCCTGGCCAATATACAATTGCAGGAATCCCGTTTTGGTTTTGAACCTGAATTTACCGCCAAAATAAGCCGCATAAAAGGAATCCGTATTTACGAAGTGGGTATATCTTACTTTGGACGAACATATGAAGAAGGCAAAAAAATAAACTGGAAAGACGGCCTGCATTCGCTCTATTGTATATTTAAATACAATATTTTCAAACGGAAATAAAAAACGGCAAGTCATTATCGCGCACCTCATAACAGTCCTGTTCTATGCTTTTTATTCTTATAGCCTGGATTTATATTTCATTGCTTTGCTGGATATGGGGCTATGCATTGATAAGCTTGTTTATACGCATCGCCGGCAACACCCAAAAATTGATCCCCGGTTTTTGTATTATTTGTTTTACCGGCCTTTCGGCAATAGCCGTCATCAGCGGGTTGTTATCACTGGTAATGCCATTGGGAAATATTGCGGCGCAGTTTGTATTGCTGGTACCCGCATTGTTGCTGGTTACTCAAAAAAAATTGCGGCTGGCGCTGACTGAATCTTTTAATAGCATGTTTGCCGGCTACCGGTTTATTACCGGGTTGCTTGCGACTTGCCTGTTGATACTGCTGTTGATTTTAGGCGCTTCACTGATAAATCATCCGGATTCAATTGGGTACCATATACAAACCATTAAATGGATAGAAGAATACAGGGTTATTCCCGGCCTTGTGCACATTAATACCCCGTTGGGCTACCAGGGACTGTGGTATTGTCTTTGTGCCATTTTTAGTTTTAAATTTTTACATACACCCGCTATTACATTCATTAATACCACGGTATTGGTTTGGTACCTGTTGTTTCTTTTACATGAAATAAACCGATGGCTGCCGGACAAAAAAAATGGCAGGCCGGGTAATACTGCGAATGCTGTTTTATATCTTTTACTATTGGCAATCAGCTGCTGGAGTTATGTGCAGGTAAGACTTACGGCAACTTCTGTAAGTCCGGATTTTATTGCCGCGCTATACTGCTGGTTGATTTTCTATTTACTGATAACCAGCAAAAGTTCAGGCAACAACGCCGTTTCGTACATGCTCCTTTCTTTTTTGTGTTGTACGGCTATTACCATCAAACTTTCAACCTTCCCGGTATGCCTGGTAATCTTGTACGCAGTTTATCAACTGGCGCTGCTGAAAAAAAGAAAGGCTATTATATTTTTACTGGTTTTTGCGCTTATTATTCTTTCACCGTTTGTTACCAGGAATATCATTACATCGGGCTACCTGTTTTTTCCGTCTCCTTTCCCTGATATTGTACAGGCCGACTGGAAACTTTCAAAGGCATTAACCATTGCCGAGAAACAATACATTACTTCATTTGCCAGAGCGCAGCACCAGGTAATAACACCCGGCGTTCGCGGGGCTTATAATGCACCCATTACACGCTGGTTGCCCGTGTGGTGGCAATTACGTGCGCTGTCAGATAAACTGATAGTGGGCCTGCTACTGTTATTATTACTGATTGCATTGGCCACTGCAGGAAGAATTGTAAAAAAAGGGGATCCGCCATTCATTTTTTCACTATTGATTTCTGTGGCAGGATTGGTGTTCTGGTTTTTACAGGCCCCGGATCCACGGTTTGGTTTCGGTTTTATTATTCCTGTGGAGGGCATACTGATCTATTGGTGTAGCGCCCGTTATATAAATAATTTCAAGGACGCAAAAAACTGGCTGTTATCCGTTATGACCGCATTTTTAATTATTATCATTTCTTATTCGCTTTACCGGGTGAAAAATTATTTCAATGCGCAATATTTAGTTGCGCCGGCCGGTGCACAAAAAACAAATTTCCGAACGATTCACTGCAACGGTCTCACCATTGTTATTCCGTTGGAAGGCGGGTGCGGCGATGCCCCCCTGCCCTGTTCTTATAATGAAGATTGCAATCATTTCTCCGCCAGGGGAAATTCAATTACCGATGGATTCAAAGAAAAAAAATAGAGGCCAGCAGCCAGGAAAAAAAGAAACGAATAAAAAAAAAAGGCCGTTGTGCGGCCTTTTGTATTTTTATAGAAAGTATTCCTGCATTATTTCATCAGGTACATCTTACCATAACCTTTTGTAAAGAATTTATCGGTATTGTCTCCGTTATCGGTAAACTTATCCATCCGTTTACCATTGAGCGTAGTTACAAAACGGTACAGGTAAACGCCGTTTGCCAGTCGCTGGCCAAACTGATCCGTTCCGTCCCATTTGTATTCGGTTATATTTCTTCCGATATGAAGCGGACCGAGTTCCTGTTTGGTGATCTCTTTTACCACTTTACCGGTTACCGTCAGGATCTGGATTTTCATGTTTTCCGGAATTTCACTTCCGGTTAATGTAAACACAAACGCGGTAGACGTTGTAAACGGATTGGGATAATTGAGCAGGTTGCTGATCATTGGCTTGCTGATAACCCTGAATGAAATGATATATTCAGTAGCACCTGCTTTGTTGCCGCTCACATCTTTACCTTTTACTATCAGCTGGTATTCGTCGCCGCTTTCACTCAGCTGTGTGAGGAATTGCGGTGAGAAGTCGATGGTAGCCGTATTCTCCGCCCCGTTGGCTGCCGGGGTAAACCGCAGCGTATCCGTATTAAACTGGTAAGTACGCAGGGTATTGTCTGGAAATTTAACCTGTACAATCAGATTGGATGTATCTGTCAGCAACAGGAATTTGGCATCATCCTTCAGTTTGATCTGAATATGCGGTCTTGCCGATACGATGTCCCTGTTAAGAATATGCACATTATCGAATGTTACATCCAGCAACGGGTTTGTTTTATCCTGCCTTACATAAAAATTGCGGAAAAGGAAATTATTAAAATGATACTGTTCTGCCTGGTCATTGTCCGGATTGAAATCCACATACAATGTATTCATTCCCGGGAAATCTTTTGTATCAATATCATAATCGATGCGCACGGAATCACCGGTTGCAATTGGTTTGCGTTTGGAGAAATTGACAAAATGGGGAACGTTCGACTGATCCAGGATATACATTTTCACCCTCAAGCTGTCGAATGCAACGGCGCTGATATTTTTAAAGGCGATACCAAAACTGAATTTCTCGCCAACATCAAGCGTATCGATGGTTTTTGCCGGGCTTTTTGTTTTAAAGTAAATATTGGGTATAACGGCGCCTTCCGGAACGGGGTCATAATCTATTCTCCAGTATTTTAACTGGTAAGGCGTTTGATTGATTGAATCTGTATTGCTCATTTTCAATTTCAGGAAAGGATACTGCTGTGCACTTACGCCAGACACATCAAAATCCTGCTGGGTAATATCCAGGCGGTACAAAGGTGTTTCTATGCCATCGTTACCCACACCAATCACGTCTACCAGCGGGTTGTCTGTAGATATTGCTTCCACGCTGCTTCCACGCCAGTGTACATTTTTCCAGTTTTTGGCGGGACCAAAAGCCGGCGATGTTATAAAGCCCAGCGTATCGGGTGTATAACAATCAACAGACATTGAAATAAGGTCAAAAATAGAATCTGAGAACAGGGTGCGTGGCGCAAAACTAGTCTGGTCATTTTTCCTGAACATGAAAATAAAAGCGCGCGGCTTGTTGAAAGAATCAACTGTTGTAATACCCTGGTTAAAAAATCTATGGTACAATGAATTACCCGGCCCGAACAATGCAGTATCTGATTTCCAGACATTCGCATAGGTATTTGAGCCGACATTGGGATTTGAATTAGATCTTGCCACCACCCATGACCCGTCGGGCAGCATATCTAAAAAGTCCATCATGTACTTCCTGGAAGTGCTGGAGTTAAGCGAATATTCAAAGTTATATTCCTTTGAAGGGCCGCAGGCTGCCAGGAGACTATTGTACAATCCACCACCGGCTGTGAATGTGTTTCTCATTGGCTTGAACGTACCCGGCGACATAACATGGAAAATAATTTCATCGTAATAACAACCTGCACCCAGAATGGTACTGCTGTTTAAGGTATTCTGGTAATTACTTAATAATCCGGACGCAGTGGGGTACACCGCATTTCTTATGAAAACATTGTTGAGTACAGTGGAGAAATTCCATTTTCGGCTAACCGGCGACAAACTGATTCTTTTAACATCCGATTTCAGGTGCTGGTAGAGATGCGACTGATTAAATCCAGTGGAAGAAGCAGCCAGATAGATAAAAGAAGAGGTATTCCAGTGGTAGTCGCCGCTGGCTGGTATGAGCGATGTACGCCAATAGTACACGGTGCTATCCTGCAAACTAACAGCAGGGTCAAATTCCAACAGACCACCAACAGAAGAAACCGTTTTACTTACTTTGGAAGTCGACGTAAATAATTCTGTGGTATCCATCTCCATCACATACTGCTTTAATGTGCTCAGCGGGTTGGCAGTAGATGCATATAGTTTCAGGGTTGGCTGGTTTACTATGGCATAATTATAAGGATAAGCAGGTCTGGCCTCGTCTTCATAAATATAAAATTCCTTGGTAATAATATTATTTGCCTCGGTTACCTCTGTAACGGCATCATCGGCATCCACCTTAATGATTAATTTATTAAGGCCTTTGTCGCGGGTAGCTACAATGGGTATATCCAGCGTCAGTGAATCGGTATAACGTATGCCGGGTATTTTTATCTTCTGTATGGTAACAATGCTGTTGTCTGGTAACTGCCGTTTGATTTCTACCGTGATAGAATCGTTCACTGCTTTTCCCAGGTTGTACAATTTAATATGAACTGTAAACTTATTCTCCGCAATGGATACAAATGTTGGGTTAATAACCACCTGCGGTTCCTCGATATCGTAGTCGGGAAGCGGCTGAAAATTGAGTTTAATGGCAGGATCACCATGAAGGGTCATTTCTTCTGCGTGTAACCTGGCGTGATAGTCGCCCGATCCGGAAATCTGGATCAGTTGCTGCGCAGCATCTTTACTTAATTTACCCAGGCTGGCACCGTAATCGGTTTTGCCCATCAGGTTGTACATGCTGGTAATAAAGATATTGAGGTAATTTACAATGCCGTAATGCGTGGAAGCAAGAAAAGCAATGCCGCCTCTTTGCTTGGCCAGTGTAAATTTTTCTGACAGGGTTTGGCTGAATGTAAACCTTTGCTGATCGAACACAAAGAAATCTCCCGCATTACATCCGTTTACTGAAAACACGGAATACCGACCTGCATTGTTATATGCATTGGGATCAGAAATATTAAACTCCAGTACGGTGGAAGAAGAGTGACCGAAATAACAGAAGAAGCTCATTCCTTCATCAAACTTCTTGCTTATTTTATCGTTGGAGATCTGTTCTATTTCGGTACTGGTGTTTTTACAAAAAGTAGTCACGTTGGCGCCCACCAGCGTATCGCTTATAATCGCTTTATAGTTGCTCATATAATCGCACAGTACGCTTCCGAGGTAGGGTTCACTGGCACCGGTTATCTGCAAAATATTTTTCATCCAGCCCCTGCCTGCAATGGTGTTGGGACTGGTGCGTTGTGCGGTTTCGTATTCTTTAAGTTTTTCCAGGTAATTGCTTATTTCCTGTGCATTTATTACGGAAAGGCGGCCGATTGGCGTAATGGGCACCGGGCTTGCGCCATCTGCCGAAGACAATAAATTATCTGATGCAGGCCAGCCAAAAGTTGGTACAATATTAAGCCTGTCTGCAACCGGGTTAGATTGAAACTTATTATACGAATTATAAGCAACCCCATGCCCAATCAGCAACACGAACTGGGGTGCTGAAGAAAATTTAGCCCTTGCAAAGCGCATGAAATTCTTAACGGAAAGCGGGTGTTTTTTAATACCAAAGGCAAACTGATCCACCAGTTCATCTATATCAAACGCTTTGGCATTGTAACCACCGCCATTTGGAGAGCTCCTGTAGTTTTTATAATCGTCTACCGGGTTTACGCCATTATCTCCATTGTAAAGAATGGGGCTTGAAATAATAATATAATTAGCCTGGTTGGCGGCATTGTTGTAATTGACAAATGTTTTCGATTTCAGATCCTGCGGGGCAATGTTTATATAATTGCCCGGTTCTTCATTTACCAGTACCAGGTTTCTTTCCAGGCCACCTGCCGGCAATGCAAATTTAACCGTTCCCGGTGTGCTGATGTCTCCTGTATATTTACGCTGATAAGTAAGGTCATATAATATTGGCGCTACCGCACCGTAATTAAAATTGCTAATCTGCATGAAATAACCGGTGGCGGTTGCAGGCATTACAAATTTAAAATTAGCGGCATTGCCAAAATCAAATTTGCGCGGATAATTAATTTCATAATAAGAAACCACCATGCGGTCGTTGGTAATAGTAGGCGGCGGGTTGTCTGCGAATGTAACATCGGCGATACCTGAAGACAGTAACGATGACGGAAACGTAGTTGAAACCAGGACATCATTAAAATAATCGCACAGGGTATCCTTAATTAGTGTGTTATTTATGCTGGCCTGAACAGTTCTTGTATTAAGGGCATTGCCTACTGCACCAAAACGAAAGGTGGCCGCAGGCCCGGATGGATATAGAAAAAGATTTTGCTGCCTGTCTGTAAGCGGTGCACCTGGCCGTATATCAGGAGTTGAAAAGAATTCTCCTTTATCATAAGAAGACGAGTATACATTTTCACCGATAACGGCCGCAAAGCCAGGGTTTATCTGCGACCTGAAATAAGTTCCCACGGTATACATGAAATAAGGTTCGGCCGGCAACACATTGGCGGCGGTATTATTAGGGTCGTCTATATAACGGCGGTTGCCAAGACCTGCATCTACGGTTAAAAAATAAACTGCAGAGTCGGTCTGCAAGCTTAATTTATCTGTATGCTGGAAAACGGCACTCCTGTAAAGCGGGTTATCGGGTTTGCCATCATTGGCTTCTCCCCAGAATTCAATGTATCCGTTGGAGGGCAATATGCCTGTTGAAGAAGCATACAATACCACCTCCTGTCCATTTCTCCATAGCTTGAACTGCTCCGATGGTATTGCACCCAGCCCGACGCCGGCAAGCGATGTTTGCGGAATACGAAAAAGGCCGGTGCGGTTTGATTTAAACTTGTAATAAGTTTTTGAAAAATCAATCCATTCATTGTTGTACAACTGAGCATAGCTGTAAGAGCCATACAGTATCAGTAACAATGTAAACAATTTCTTCATAGTGTAAAATTTCCCGGTTTCTTAAATAATTCGGATTATTTTTTGGGTTTCTTCTTCAAATCAAATCTCAGTGAAAAGATATGAGTATACAGTGGGTTAGACTGGTTGGCCAGGTTGGTAAAAGCATAATCAATCTGCACATTGGAAATCCTGAAACCGGCTCCGATAGCAGGCTGGTAGATCCATACTTTCCTGGTATTGCTGCTATCGCTTTCATCCAGCGCTTTCTGAAAATTATTGATGCCTGCCCTTACAAAGAATACATCTTTTACCGATGCTTCCAGTCCTAATTTAGGATCGATGCTAACTGCTTTGGAAGAAATAACGGTATTTCTGCGGCCGTCAAATGTAAAATCTATATTGGCTTCTGCAAGCAGTTTCACAGAATTGCTGATTTTAAAGTTGTAAGCGCCGCCGGCAATCAATTTAGGGGCGGTTAATTCTGTGGAATGTACAGGCACTTCGTTTTTGGTAAGGTAAAACACTTCGCGGATACTTTCATTCAGGTTGTAAGACCAGGCGTTGAAGGTAGTGGTAACATCCCTGGCCATCAAAGCCAGTTTCCAGTTGCGGTGTTCATATTGTATGCCGGCATCAAAACCGAAACCCCAGGCTGTCGCAAAATCACCGGCTTTGCGGTGAATGATTTTTGCATTGATGCCCACATTGAGGTTGTGTTTCTTTTTTACTTTTATCTGCTGCGCCAGCGAAAACATAAACGCGTAATCTGCCGACGAGAAGGTAGTAATATTATCAAAATTGATGGTGCCGTCTGGCTGTACCAAAAAAATAGTATTGGGGATATCGTCTACTGCAAAACGCAATAAAGAAATGCCAAATGTTCTTTTACCGCCATTCATGGGTATGGCCAGTGTTCCATAATCATATTTGCCAATGCCTGCAAAATATTCTGCATGCATTAATGCAGCCTGGGGTTGGTCTTTTATATTAACCAATCCGGCTGGGTTCCAGTAGCCGGAGGTGGCATCTGTTACGGAAGCAATTTGTGCGCTGCCCATTGATAAGCCCCTTGCTCCTGCGCCAATATTCAAAAACTCGTTGGAATACTTACGGAACTGCGCACCGGCAGTTAGGCTGAGGAAAAGGGATAACCCGATCAACAGGGGTTTACAATTTTTCATTAACTCGATTTTCTGATAAGCAATTTAATAGACTTTTTTTCACGGATATTGGCTGCTCACCGCCATTAAATCAATTGCACGGCTGACTCTTGTATACGGTAAATCTGCACACAGTATTGGGTAACGGCAGACAGGTCTTTTTATTGCCTTTTTAGCTACCTGTGTATTAAGAATCAATTACTTTTGCGCAAAATAGCTGATAACCATGAATCTGATTGAAGAATTGCGCTGGCGGGGCATGATACAGGACATCATGCCCGGTACAGAGGAGCAGCTGAAAAAAGAGATGACCAGCGCCTATATTGGCTTCGACCCCACTGCCGACAGCCTTCATATTGGCAGCCTGGTACCTATATTATTGCTGGTGCACCTGCAAAAGGCCGGGCATAAACCCATTGCCCTGGTGGGTGGGGCTACCGGTATGGTGGGAGATCCTTCCGGCAAAAGCGAAGAAAGAAACCTGCTGGACGAAGAAACCCTGCGCCATAACCAGGCCGGCGTTAAACAGCAGTTGATGCAATATCTTGATTTTGATAGCAGTAAGTTGAATTGTGCCGAGATGGTCAATAATTTTGACTGGTTTAAGGAAATCAGTTTCCTGCAGTTTATAAGAGATGTGGGCAAGCATATTACCGTTAATTACATGATGAGCAAAGACAGTGTAAAAAAGCGGCTGGAAGGCAGTACCGGTATGAGTTTCACTGAATTTACCTACCAGCTGGTGCAGGGATATGATTTTTACTGGCTTTACCAGCATAAAAATGCCAAACTGCAGATGGGCGGCAGCGACCAGTGGGGAAACATTGTAACCGGAACCGAGCTTATCCGCCGGAAGGTGGGTGGCGAGGCTTTTGCCTTCACCTGCCCTTTGATTACAAAAGCCGATGGTGGCAAATTCGGGAAAACTGAAAAGGGCAATATCTGGCTGGACCCTGCAAAAACACCCCCCTATCAATTTTACCAGTTCTGGCTGAACGCAGCGGATGCCGATGCAGAAAAATGGATAAAGATCTTTACGTTTTTGCCGCAACAGGAGATTGCCGGATTAATTGAACGCCATGCAAAAAATGCTGCGGCCCGTGAACTGCAAAAAACACTGGCCAGGGAAGTAACCAGTTTTGTACACGGCGAAGCGGAATACCAAAAAGCCATCGCAACCACCGACAAGATTTTTGCCGATCAGTCGGCACCGGCTGAAAGCTTAAGTGTGGAAGACCTTGAAAATATGGATGGAATTATAAAATTTGACTTTGCAGCGGATAAGATACTGGAAGGCACCGACATTGTCAGTTTCCTGGCAGAAACAGGTATATTCAGCAGCAAAGGAGAAGCACGGAAAACGGTACAGGGTGGCGGCGTAAGCATCAACCGGAAAAAAGTGGAAGGCATTCAATTTGTTGTTAACAATGACTTGCTTTTACATCGCCAATACCTATTGGTTCAGAAGGGAAAGAAAAATTATTACCTTGTAATTGTAAAATAATGCCCTGTTGCACCGATAAAAAAAATGCCGCTTTGAACAGCGGCATTTTTTTGTGCTATGACAATTAAATATTTATTGTTTTTTCATTACCAGTGTATAGGGGCCATAGGTTTGAGCGCCGTTGTTGGAAACATACTTAAGCGACATACTGATTGTTTTATCGCAAGCGCCTACAACATTTAAGGGGCCAGCCACAGAGGAAACAAAATTATTTCCATAAGGCCATGTCGGATCTATACCTGCTGCTTTATAATCGCCATAAGACTGTGATGCAACAGATGTAGCATAAGTGGTAGCGTTTACATCAATTATAATTGGAAGATTGTTAACCGGCGAAGGGAAAGACAGCTTTGAAGCGCTGATAACTGTAACAGGAACCACTGTACCAACTCCAATATCATTCCAGTCGTCTTTAGTTACCTTAAAATTGCCCGCAAAATCAGCCGCGATAAACGGACAAACTACTTCGTATCTCACCGTAAGGCTTGATCCTCCCTGGGTTGGTACGCCTGTTCCATAGCCTTCTCCGACAGCAGGAAATGCAGCATATTTATCGCCATTCTGGGTGTACACATCGGCTCCCACATCAAATTTATCTCCTAATACAAGTGCGGCTCCAAACAGCGTAGCTAATTGCGTACCTGTAACCGGTACTGAAGCGGGGAAGCTGGCTACACCTGCCTGAACAACTTTGACATTGGTTTTATCTCCGTTCTTTATTGCAACGATATCAAATTTGGAAGGCTTGATATCATTTTTAAAATATAAGTCGACTGTCATCTTCCCGGCAAAAGCATTTGGAGTAAAGGATGAAATCACAAAATCGCTGCCGGCTTCTTTTGTAATCTGCGGTTGCGGCACACGGCTGAAATCCGGTATGTGTGGATTATCCTTTTTTCTACAGCCAACGCCAGCCAGAATAATCAATACGGTATATAAAAATATTTTTCTCATTTTATTTATTTTAAATTTTATTAAGGCTTCCAGAATACTTTAAAGGTGGATGGATCTTTTTGTGCCGGTGCATTTGTATTGGTTTCCAGTTCAACCTGGTTCCACGGCAGTGATTGGGGGAAGGGCCTCAATAATTGAACTGATACTTTCCGATTACCGGGATTAGCGGGGTCTCCATTTGCCGGTGGTTGTACTTTATGGTCTGGAGCCATAGCCGCATTGTTTGGGTCAAACAATACAGGAAAGCCAGTTCTCCTGTAATCTGTATATTGATCAACTGCATTACCGTAATTGGAAATCCATTTTTGGGTCATAATAATTTCCAGTTTTTTGTCCGCAGAAGCCAAGTCAAAATTGGCCAGTATTTTTTTCGCATAAACGGTATCCACACCTGTACCTATTAAAGAGGGAACAGCCTGGGTGGGGGTTACCACTTTTACTACATAATCAACCTGGGCAAATGATTCCCTGATAGCAGCCTGCAATTTTGCGCGTGCATTTCCTGCAATTACACCGGTTTGTATTAACTCGGCTTCCAGGTATAGCCTGTCTGCATAAGTAATAAACCGTTGAGGTGCTGCGCCTGTACCGCTGGCCGAAGTGGCTGTACCACCTGCTCCATCATCATAACGGCCGCCTACGGGGTAAATACCCATCAATGACATTACATTTTGCTGACTCCTGTCTCTGTCGGGCCCAACAGAACCGAAATAAATAGTAACAAAAGCGCCGTCGCGGTATTCTATGGGAGCGCCTAATGTAGCGTTAGATTTAATCTGATTGAAGATATAATAAGGAATCCTTGGATCAACTATACCTGTATTAATGTTTGGATTATATCCTCTCATGATTTCGTAAAACCACGGGCTGATATAATTACCACGCTGACCGGCAAAATAATCATTGAAACCAGGATGCCTGTCGTCTGTAGCGCCGTTAGGTCCAAATGGAAGAAGAAAACTTTCTTCTGTTGAATTGATGAGGTTGTTGGCAGTCAGCAATGCACCCGCCTGGGCAGCCACATTACCTGTTAACCGCGTTTGCGTATACAATTTCAATTTTAGGGTATTGGCAGCTTTTGTCCATTTGGCAATACTTCCTTTGTAGATAACATCATCATCTGCCGGGCTAAGAATATTCGCACCACTGGCAGTTAAATTGGCGATACCCTCATCAATCATTGTAAATAATGCAGCATAAATATCTTTGCCTGAGTCGAACTTGGGATATTTAACATCTGTTTTAAATTTGCCGGCTTCAGAAAAAGGAACATCACCAAAGGCATCTACCATCTGGCTATAAGAATAGGCTTTAAGGATTTTAGCAATGCCGGCATATTTCATATTACCATCTGCAGTTGCATGAACGATGATATCATCCAGGTTATTCAGTGTACTTAAATAAATACCATTCCATGCTTGTCCTATCCAGAAATCGTCTCCGGTAACACCATATTGATCCGGTGTGGCCCTTTGCGTTAGCTGGTGGGTATATACCGCCAAATCCTGTGATAGTCCACCCCGGTTTCCGCCGCCTATCGCCACGCTAACGCCAAGGTTTTTTTCGGCATTCGTCAACAATTTAGAAACTGCGATAGTAGCGGGATTGTTTGGGTCTTTATTGATATCAAGTGCTTTTTTACATGAGACAGCCATTAGAAATACCACTGGCAGCACATATCTTATTTTTCGTTGCATAGTATAAATAATTTTTTGCATTAAATCTGATTAGAATGTAACGTTAAGATTAAGTCCAAAACGCCTGGTTGTTGGTGCTGCGGCCAGTTCAAATCCCTGAACGGAACTGGAGCCATAGCTGTTAACTTCAGGATCAAAATGGATATACTTGGGTGTGTTTGGCGCTACATACCACAGGTTGCGGCCGCTTAAACTTACTACAACAGAAGCCACCGGTAATTTTTTGAAAATGGTTTTTGGTATTTCATAAGAAAGGGTAATCTCTCTGAGCCTGTACACGGTTGCATCATACACATTCCATTCTGTGGCTGTATTGGTTGCATAGGTCTGGCCAAGTGTGGAACCAGGAGAAAAATACAAATCATTTGTTGTGATGCGCGTTACATTCCGGATTTCATTTTTAGCACCATCCAGGATGGGTTTACCAGTATTGGGATTTCCGTAAACACCCGGAATAACCCATAAGGTTTCCCGGTCTTTTGTATCCAGGCTTACACCACGGCCCAGTACATTCATGATTGTGGTTGAGTAGATAGAACCGCCTTTGGTCATATCAAACAATACATTCAGTGAAAGGCCCTTGTACGTAAGTGAACTACCGATACCCAGTTTATAATCGGGGTTGGGGTTTCCTACATTATACAAATCTGAGCCGGAATTTTGTGCAGTAGCCTGTATCATAGCACCTGTGGCAGGGTTGATGAGCAGGTTGCCCAGTGAATCTCTTAATGACTTCTGGCCCCTCAGGTAACCAAAAGGCTGACCTACTTCCAAGTATGGAGAGATAGACGTTAGTACACCTCCGAGCGACAATCTTTCTGTGCCTTCAATCAGCTCACGAACGATATTGCTGTTCTTTGTAAATACGCCGCGCACATCCCATTTAAAATCTTTTGTTCTTACGGGCCTTACCACTAATTCTATTTCAACTCCTTCATTGGTGATTTTTCCAAAATTAGTATACCACTGAGTATATCCTGAAGAAGCAGGAACTGAAATAGGAGCAATAAGATTAGTAGATGTCTTATTATACCAGGTTACTTCCAGTTCTATTAGTTTTTTGAAAAAAGACAATTGTGTTCCCAGTTCCACTTCTGTAGTGAACTCGGGTTTTAACGCAGGGCTGTTGGTAGTAGTAGGCAAAGACGCCGTTGTTTGACCAAGATAATTGGTACCCAGCACATAAGTATCCTGAAGTGAATACGGAAGTGCATCCCTTCCTACTTTTGCCCAATTGGCCCTTATTTTACCATAATCAAGAATAGGGCTATGCATTTGTAATGCATCTGTGAATACAATTGATCCTGAAACAGAAGGATAGAAATAACTTCTGTTGTTCACGGGTAGCGTGGAAGACCAGTCATTACGGCCGGTAACACCTATAAATGCCCAGTCTTTGTACCCCAGGTTGATTTCACCAAACACGCCCATCAACCTTCTTCTTTCAAAATAGTCTCCATAAAAGAATCCCCTGTCTGCACCCAATACTTCAATACCAAAACTTTGCTTGGCAGTATTCAGTAAAGTATAAATGCCGCGGGCATTAAATATTTTACCAGTTTGTGCATTCCGGTTAATGGTATTTTGGAAGAAGTTATGGCCGATAGTTGCTTTAAAAGAAAAATTCTTGGCAATTACCGGGTTCAATGTAAGTAATACGGTAGATTCCAGTGTTTGCTTCCGGTAATTATCAACTACCAGGCGGCCGAGACCTTCTGCGTCTCTTGAACTGATTTCGGTAATCTCATGCCTGTCGAGTGCACCAATATTAGTTCCACCGGTAAAATCAATCCTGGCCCATTTGTTAATATTGAAATCCATATGAAGACCGGCAACTATCCTGTCTTCTGAAGTTTTTGCTTTATTGTATTCTGCATCCCAGCGGGGGTTGTCAAAACCCGCAGGGCCAGGGTGAATTTCATTTCCTAAAAGATCCTGGTAAGGCAGTCCGCTTATATCCCAATTGCGGGCAAGAAACAACGAGCGTGCAAATTGCGATGCGGTTGAACCAACCTGTTGTTCACCAAAAAATCCGCCAAGCTGTGTAGCACGTGTATAACTAAAATTACCTCTCAGGTTAAGTCCAATTTTTAATTTAGTACTTCCACCCATGCTGATGTTTGATCTGTCGTACTTTGAATTGGGCACATATCCCCTGTGATTTAATTGTGAACCTGTAATGGCTACGGAAGACTTTTCATCTCCACCGTTAAAACCAACTGAATTTTCCAATACTGTACCGGTCTTGAACAAATCCTTTACGTTATTGGGGAAAGCCCGGTATTTCATATTGGCAGACGGGAAGATATCGGGAAACTTTGCTTTGTAATTTGCCCATGCCGGAACAGAATCCAGTCCGGCAAATGCAGCACCCCATGAACCGTTTGAACCGCTGGAATAATTTCCCTGTGCACCCGAACCGTATAAATTCTGGTATTCGGGTAAATTGGCAATGGTCTCAATAGAAACGGAGCTTTTAACATTCACTTCCAGTCCCTTCCTGTTTCTTGCGGCGCTGCCAGATTTTGTGGTAATAATTATAACACCGTTTGAGGCCCGTGAACCATACAATGCAGCAGCTGATGAACCTTTTAATATGTTCATTGATGCAATATCATTGGGATCAAGATTAGACAAACCGCTTGAGTAAGCAGTACCTCCGGAAGTCTGGCTGCTGGAGTTTACAAAATCATTACTGTATGAAATACCATCCACTATAATGAGCGGCTGGTTATCACCAAAGAATGATGAGTTACCCCTGATCTGTATGCGGGTGGCTGCACCAGGAGTTCCCTGTGAAGTACGAATGTCCACACCGGCCACTTTACCCTGCAGACCTTTTAATACATCGGGTTCCGATTTCTGTAATAATACATTGGGGTCTACCTTGCTTATTGCGTAGCCCAATGCCTTTTCACTCTTTTTTACGCCCAGCGCAGTTACCACTACTTCACTCAGGCTGGTCTGTGTTTTTTCTACTTCCACGTTCAGCGTATTGTCGCTGCCTACCGCTACTTCTTTTGCAGCAATGTCTGTAGACGAAATCACCAGAACATCTCCCTGCTTTGCTTTAATGGAATAACTACCGTTGGCATCGGCAGAAACGCCGGACTTGCTGCCTTTAATTCTAACGGTAGCAAAAGGAACCGGATCTCCCTTTGCATCTTTAACGATGCCGGTGATGGTTCTTGTTTGTGAAAATGCTACTGCAGCAAAAAGCAGCAGTATACATAAAAGTGTACACAATTTTCTCATAACTCGTATAGTTTTTGTTTTTTGCGAGACCCACCCATTGGCGCGGTTAACCTTTGTAAAATAATTGTTAAACCAGGCGCTAATAGATTACTTGGTTAATGACAGGCCCTAAAATTGATACGCTGCAAGAAAATAACCAAATATTAAATGCTCAAGATAAGTTGAAGTTTAATTTCCTTATCCTGTATACATTTAGTGCGGTAATGCCTGAAAGTCTATAGTAATCAGGACAATTTAAATATGCGGACATTATAATAAAATAAATTTTTTTATGATCGATGCATGATAAGTTGAAATAACAAATAACCTGATTTCTGCCGCTTATCCATTCTACCAACCAATGGCCCTGCATACTGACCGCACAATAAAATATGCAAGTAAAAACGCGCCCATCAGTGCTTCAAGATAAGTTGAAGTTTAATTTCTGATTGCCTGTTACCATTTATTTCATCGTTACCTGAGCCAATAACATCTTTTGAATAATAAATGGTTTGCGCCCACTTCAGGCCGATATTTATGGCCAGCTTACTTCTTTTTCTTTGTATAAAAAATTTTGCTGGCTGCCAGTTGATGGAAATATAATACCGAAGGCCTTTATCATAAAAAAACGGGATGGAAAAACCATAGGGCAGATCGGATTCATAGGCATACACCCTTTCATTGTATCCATCTGTTTCAAAATACTGCAGGCGTATCCGCGCCGACCCATGTATTGCGGAAGGTTTACATTCAGCTTCGAGGTATGTTAGGAAACCCTGCCCGGCATTGGGCCCATTGTTGTTGTACCATATTGTCTCCACCCTGTTTGCAACCGACAGCTGGCGGTTCACCACAATATCCGTTTGCAAACGCAGGTTTTTTTTGGAAACCGGATTGATGAAATGGGTGGCCAGGCTATCACCAGGCAGGTTGATTTCTTTGGTTTCATTTTTATAACGGAGATAAATGGATACCAGCTTGTTGGGTATATAATTGCACTGGATAAAAAAATCCCTGCCTGCCGAAGGCGCAGCAGTTCTGTAGGTTAGCCATGGAAATTTGAAAACGTCGGCATATGCATCCACCCGAAACACATTTGCTGGCCTTACCGATATTGCCGCATACAATCCATTTTCATTTACCGGGCTGGCATTTTCTGTAAATGCGTTGGCGTTTACATCCTGGTAGCCCCTGTTTATATTGCGGTAAACCAGCGAGGCATCCACGTTTGTGTGAAGACTTACTACTGCCCCGGCCAATACAGCACTGCGCAATGCATTGTCTGCGGCTATTTCTCCAAACAAATGAATATTGCGGATGGTATAACTGTAATCAACAGACGTATTTGTAAAGGAAGCGCCTTGCGGGGCAAATAAATTATAGGGCTGATCTGCCTTCCGGATGGGTTGCGAAAAATGATAATGCACCGAGCTAATGCCTGCATGCCAGTTGTTGCGCGTATATTGAATATTAGCGCCTGCGGCAAATTGCCGGACGCTGTTGCGGTCGGCAATTTCGGATGCAGTACGGTGATAACCACCGGTAAGAAAAGAGGAAGCTGCTCCGTTGCCCGTAACCGAATCCACAGTTGTATTGGCACTTATCTTCCGGTAAGATACAAACAGGGTGGCCTGCCAGTTGGATCTTTGCAGGGTGATGCCGGCGCCACGCTGGAAATTGTATTCACCCGCCGAATTATAAGGCCGCAGTGCGGGCGATTGTCTTTTAACAGCGAGGACTGCGGCACTCTTTTTAAATGCCAGGCTTTGCCATTGTATCAATCCCTGTGCAAAGTTTACGGTGAAATCGCCGATGGCCAGCGACCGGATGATACCCAGTTTCCTTGCAAAAAAGTGAAAAGAATAAAAATCGAACCCCTGCCGCTGGCTGCCTTTAAAAAATTGTTCACCGGCATCTTTCTCTGCCAGCAAACCCCATTGCAGGAGGTTTTTATAATTGTAACTGTAACGGGTAAACAATTTATCCCTGCTTCCCAGGTAATAATTATTGCCGCTTTTATCATACCCTTTTGATTTCTCCAGCACCCGCGCGTAACGTAGCAGAAAGATCTTATCTCCACCTGTCCACCTGGCTTTCAGTTTTTCATAGAGCCTGGTATCATCCCTGAGTTCTATAAAAGGTAATAATTTTTTTATTACGTCAATGCTCCATGAAGGAATGGCCTGCAGTTCGTAAAGATCTATTATTTTACCCAGCAATTTTCGATAGGCCAGGAATTGCTGAATCTGCAGTGCAGACAAGACATTCAGCGCGGTTAGTTCTTCAGCATCTGCAGTATTGATGGAAAGCGGATGGGTTTTATAATATATCATTTGCTGCAGGAAGGCATCGTCTTCCGGTTCAGCATTGTTCAGCTCTGTTATGCTTTCCAGCTGTTGCGTCATGGAAGAGCCGGTCTCCTGTTCCTGCCCCATTACACCATGACCGGCAAATAAAAAGGCCCCAATAAGTATTTTGTATTTCAATCTTTTTTTTGTTGAACAGGTTCATGAAGATTGAATAAAAGCATGATGGCGGGTGTAAAACCAAGTTGTGTGTGCCAGTTGGTAATAATATCCACCCTGCAGATTTTCCATTGTACGCCCAGGCCGCAAAAATAGTTTCCCGTGCCAGTGGCAATACCAAGCCTCGCAAAAAATTGTTTTGCAAAATCATATTGCATAACAGGAATCATATTTACCGGCTGATCTTCCTGCTTGCTGATTTCCGCACCGATCAATAGTTTATCCGAAACTTCGTATCCAAACACGGCAGTATATACAGAAGCCAGTTTTTCACTGTTGGATTTTCCAAATTTGCCGCCGGCAGGATTGCAGACATGGATACCCATCTGCAGTTTTTCAGTAAGGTGTAAGATGGTACCCGCTTCAACATTGATGACACTACTGCTTCCATAACCAGCCTGCTTTATGCTGTTGTAGTTGAACTGGATGCCGAAGTCTATTTTACTACCCAGCTTTTTTCCGAAACCGATACCAAATTGTGCATGGTTGAAATGCTCACTTCCGAAATACCGGGCGGTTAACCCAAAGCCACCCAGTTTAGACGGCAATACCACTGCAACGGTATAATTACTGAGTTCTTTCAGCATAAATCTTCTTTCTCCGTATACACCGGCGGCAGCAGCAGTAGCCTGCGCAAGTGCTGCCTGGTTTACCATACCGGAAAAAGCGTCTGTAAAATTTTTACTGTATACACCAATGCCTGTATAAGGGGCAGAAAGTGATGGTTGCAGTGCCTGGCCAAACATAGCGTGACTGGCAAGCAATAACAACAATGTATTGTTTACTATTTTCAAGGAAAGGTTTTGAAACAGGAAATTACAGCGTCTGTTCCTGAATAACATGTTGTTTTCACCGTTGCCAAACGCTTTTTTAACACTGCAATTTTGGTGTGGAGAGAGACAGGTAAAAATCAGAAATGGGACTTTATTAAGCAAGCGCCTATTTATCTCGCCCCACCAGCATTATGCATCGTTAAAATCTGTGGTATTGCACCTAAAATAAAGGGCGTATCCCCCTACCTTTGCGCCATGCAAATTTTAGATGGGAAAATAACTTCAAAAGCAATCATAGAAGAGCTTACCATAAAAGTAGCGCAGTTGGCGGCAGAAGGCAAAAAGATACCGCAGCTGGCGGCTGTGCTGGTAGGCAATGACGGCGCAAGTGAAACATATGTAGCAGCAAAAGTAAAAGCCTGCAGCGATATTGGTTTTAAATCAACGCTTACCCGGCTGGATACCGGTGTGAGTGAGAATAAATTACTGGAAGTCATTGATGCACTTAACAATGATCCGGAAGTAGATGGCATTCTGGTACAATTGCCCCTGCCCAAACATATTTCTGATGAAAAAGTAATCAATGCCATTCAACCGCAGAAAGATGTTGACGGTTTTCATCCGGTAAATGTGGGCAGGCTGGTGCAGGGACTGCCGGCTTTTGTGCCGGCCACGCCATATGGAATAATGCTTTTGCTGAAACATTATAAAATTGATACAAAGGGGATGAACGCAGTTGTAGTGGGCAGGAGCAATATAGTGGGGCGGCCCATGAGTATCTTATTAAGCAGCAATACAGACCCCGGTAACTGCACGGTGACTATTTGCCATTCTCACACCAAAAACCTTGCAGCCATATGCAGCCAGGCCGATATACTGGTGGCCGCATTGGGCAAACCGGAATTTGTAACGGCCGATATGGTAAAAGAGGGCGCAATTGTAATTGACGTGGGCATCACGCGCGTACTGGACGCTTCTAAAAAAAGCGGTTTTGCACTGAAAGGCGATGTAAATTTTGCGGCCGTTTCTCCCAAATGCAGTTTTATTACGCCTGTACCCGGTGGTGTAGGCCCAATGACCATTGCGGCTTTAATGACCAATACCTTCAGAGCCTGTACAGAAAATAATTAATTGAAAAAAGATGTATTCAATAAAGAGCCGGTTGCTGTAACCGGCTTTTATTTTTTATCAAAATAAGGCACTTCGTCGTCTGAGACGGCTTCTTTTTGCTGCCAGTAGGCCAGCGTTACCACCTGTCCGCCGGGCGTGTGCAGCAGTCTTCCAAAAATTGCATTGGTTGCATTAAACATAACATCTGTAACACCCATCGTAAAAGTGGAAGGTGCTACCGGAGCAGGCGTTGCTTCTGCAGCTGCTGCTGCCGGCGCGGGTGCTGCCTTTGGTGCAGGGCTTGCCGCTACTACCACCATATACCCATTGTATTCCAATAGTTGTTTTAAAAATGCGGCTCTTTGCGGTGAAAGATTTTTTTCGACAATGGCGCATTTCACACCGTCCAGATCTTCGAATTCGTGGTTTTTATTGATGGCCATTGTGTGTAATTGATTTCATTTTTATTAGAATGTTTACGGATGCTGGTCCGATGGACTTTACACATCGCTGCTATGCGGCGGTGTCCGGGGTTTGTGCTACGTATTTCAAAGTTAGAAACCAGTACTGATTGAAAAAAAATATTCGTATACTTTTCCAACAAAGCCGAGCACAACAATACCGGCCATACAAACCATCAGCGCCAGTTTTGGATAAAAATGAATTTTCAATGGTGCCAGCGGTTCGTGTTCATTTTTGTCTATGAAAATTATTTTTACAATCTTTAAATAATAATACAATGATATGACCATATTTAATGCGGCCAGCACAATCAACGTATAGTTGCCTTTGCCCGCACCGGCTATCAGTAAAAAGAATTTTCCAAAGAAACCGGCCGCAGGCGGAATACCCGCCAGCGAAAAAAGCGAAATGGCCATTACCCATGAAAGAAAAGGATTTGTTTTATAAAATCCTTTAAAATCGCCGGTGTTTTCTTTGCCGGTTAATGCACTTACAATGGCAACCACACCGAATGCGCCGAGATTTGAAAAAACATATACCAGCACAAAATACAATACCGAAGCCATACCTGCCTGCGAACTGCCGCTGATGCCCACCAGTATAAAACCCGCCTGTGCAATAGATGAAAAAGCCAGCAGCCTTTTAAAATTTGACTGGCGCAAGGCAAACAGGTTCCCGGTAAACATGGTAAGCACACTCAGCAGGTAAACAATATTATACCATGCGTCGCTAAATGGTTTCAATACAGTATACAATACGGACACAAAAACAAAAACTGCGGCCCCTTTTGAAATAACCGACAGGTATGCACTTACTGTTACCGGCGAACCTTCATAAACATCGGCGGTCCATAAATGAAAAGGCACAACGGATATTTTAAAGGCAAAACCTGCAATGAGCAATACCAGCGACAATAACTGCAATGCGCTTCCATCCAGTAGCTGCGGAAGTGCGCTAAACACCAGCGTACCGGTAGTTCCATACAATAATGAAATGCCAAAAAGCAATAGGCCCGATGAGAAAGCGGAGGAGATGATAAACTTCAGGGCTGCTTCTGAAGACTGGCGCTTTTCCAAATCAAAATTGGCGATGGCCGCCAGCGGAATGCTGGCCAGTTCCAGTCCCAGGTAAAACATCAGCAGGTTGCCCGCGGATATCATAAAGAACATGCCCAGCAACGTAGATAAAAGCAAAACATAAAATTCAACTACATGCCGGTGCGTTTTCAGCCAATGGTATGCCTGCCATGAAATAATCAGTGTGCCGGCATTCAATATATTTTTTTCTGTTGATTGCAACCTCCCGGTATGAAACATTTCATTGAACAAAACACCTTCGCCTGCAAAGAAAAAACCGGACACCAGGTTTACCAGCAGCAACCCGTTTACCAGGTGCAGCAAAGCTGTATTGGACCATTCCTTTGTTCCTACTTTTATAAAAAGCAGGATAAAAATGATCAGTGTAAGCGCCAGTTCCTGTTTTGCCAGTAAAAAAAAATCATTCATAGCCCTTGTTTCATTTTAGAGTAACCGCCTTGCCTGCCTGTTGTATAATTATTTCAGCTCCGGGTGCAACCAGGTTGTTTAGCCAGAATGGCGCCACGCCAATGGCCACAATACCGATAAGGAGCAGTACGGCAGCCAGTTTTTCATTCCAATTTGCATCGCTTAAACCGTTATAATGCGTATCTGTAACGGGACCCATAACGGTTTGCCCCACGGCCCTTAATATATACACTGCCGTAACAACAATGGATGCGCAAGCCAGTATGGTAGCCAGCCGGTATAACCTGTCGGGATTCTGCCAGGAACCCATGAATACTGTCATCTCCGCCACAAAGCCGCTCAGGCCGGGCAAGCCGAGCGAGCACAGACCTGCCAGTACAAATACGGTTGAAATAAACGGCATTATTTTAAGCAGTCCACCCAACTTGTTCACCATGCGCGTATGCGTGCGGCCATACAACATGCCAATGGCGGCAAAGAAAAGCGCTGTCATAAGACCGTGAGACACCATTTGCATGACGGCGCCGGTTACCGATGTTTTGGTAAGCATACCGATACCCAGCAGCACAAACCCGCAGTGGCTCACCGACGAATAGGCGTTGATGTATTTTAAATCGGTTTGCATCATGGTAGCGAATGCCCCATATATGATGGCAATGGTTGCCAGCAATATGATATATGGTGCGTATACATGGGCTGCATCGGGCATGAGGTAAGTGGCTACCCGCAGGCACCCATAACCGCCGAGCTTCATTGATATACCTGCCAGGAACATGGAAGCTGCTGTGGGTGCAGATGAATGACCGTCTGGCACCCAGGTATGAAATGGAAACAAAGCGCCGAATATACCAAAGCCAATAAATATAAAAGGGAAAAACAGCAATTGCGCCTGCAACGGAATGTTCATAAGCGCGATATCGGGTAAATCAAAACTATGGGCCCCCCGTTCGGTAGCTACCGTATTAAAATATAAACCTACCAGGCCGGTAAATACCAGTGCAGAACCGGCCATCAGCATAAGCGCCAGTTTCATGGCGCTGTATTCTTTTTTACCGCTTCCCCAGATTCCAATTAGCAGGAATTTGGGTATTACTGCAAGTTCCAGGAAAAAGAAGAGCATGAACAGGTCGAGCGAAATAAAAAAACCATACGCGCCTGCACTGAGAAAGATAAGCAGGAAAAAAAATTCTTTCGGCATGGTATCCGTATGCCATGATACCAATACACCCGCCAGCACCACAAAAGACGTTAACAGGATCATGGCTACCGATATACCGTCTGCGCCCACATGATAATTGATGTTAAACGATTCAAACCAGGTATACCCCAACCGGAAAAGGATGGGCTCATTATTCCCCGCCGCACGCTCCTGCCAGTAAGCATACAATAAATAAAATGCCAGCAGCAATTGCAGTGCCGCGCCGGCAAAAGCCACCACGCGTACCTGTTTGAGCCCCTTGCAGCACATTATTGCAATGGCGGTTAATACTGGCAATAAGATGAGCAGCGATAAATTCATGCTAAAAGGTTAAAGGAAATAAGAAAAACAACCACTCATCACCGTTTCATTCTGTTAATCAATATTGCTGGTTCCATAAATAAATTACCATTGCCGCCAACGCCGCAACACCGCCAAAAAAATACAAGGTATAGTTTTGTATTTTTCCGGACTGGATGCCTTTGATAATTCCTGAAACAGTGCCGGTTATGCCGGCTATTCCGTTCATGGCACCATCTACAATATTTTTATCTATCCAGGCTGCCGGCCTGCCGATACCATTGAATAATATTTTTTTAGTTACAAAAAGATATAGTTCGTCGATGTAAAATTTCCTGGATGCAGCTCGGTACAAAGCACCCAGTGCTGCAGTGATCTTCTGCGGTTTATCACTTTCATTTTTATACAAGGCGGCGGCCAGTACGATGGCCAGTACGGCCAGTGTAACGGGTGCAATGGAAAATAGTATATCAATTGATGTATGCAGTGGTTTACCATCGGCGGTTACCAGGTTGGAAAATGGCACCAGTCCGGCCAGTACAGCGCCTGCACTTAAGATTACCAGCGGCAGTTTCATAGCCAGGGTTCCTTCTCCATGGCTGCTGTGTACCTGCGTTTGCCTTCTCCAGAAAATGGAAAAGTACAAACGGAACATATAGAAAGCGGTTAGTCCAGATACAAACAAACCGGTTGCGTAAATAAATGTATTATGCTCAAAAGCAGCCGTTAGAATTTCTTCCTTGCTAAAAAACCCCGATAGCGGCGGTATGCCCGCAATGGCAAGACAGGCAATTAAAAAACTGGCATGTGTAACGGGCATCCATTTGCGCAATCCGCCCATATCTTTTATTTCATTGCTGTGTACCATATGAATAACGGCGCCTGCGCCGAGGAAAAGCAATGATTTAAAGAATGCATGGGTAAACAAATGAAACATGGACGCCATAAAGCCCAGGCCGTCTTCTCCTCCATACCCGGATACGCCGAGCGCAAACATCATATAGCCAATCTGCGACATGGTAGAATAGGCCAGCACTCTTTTGATATCTGTTTGCGTACAGGCAATAATAGCTGCTATCAAGGCGCTGAAGGCGCCAACATATGCTACAACATTTAAAGCGGGAGGATCCATCTGAAACACCGGGAACAATCTGGCCACCAGGTATACGCCGGCCACTACCATGGTGGCTGCATGTATTAAGGCAGATACCGGTGTAGGCCCCTCCATGGCATCGGGAAGCCAGATATGTAAAGGAAACATGGCCGACTTGCCTGCGCCTCCCGCAAAAACAAGCACCAGGCCCCAGGTAAGTGCCGAGATACCCATAAATGAAGCGCCTGTGATGGCCAGCCACCAGGAGGATTGCGTATTGGTTAACCGCTCAATAAGCAATCTGAAATCGAGCGTTTCCGCATTAAAAGCAAGAATCAATATGCCGATCAAAAAACCCAGATCTGCAAAACGGGTAACAATAAACGCTTTTTTGGATGCAGCTACGGCTGAAGGCTTATCAAAATAAAAACCGATCAGCAGGTAGGAAGAAACGCCTACCAATTCCCAAAAAATATAAAGCTGAAAAATATTGGAAGAAAGCACCAGCCCAAGCATTGAAAACGTAAACAGCGAAAGAAACGCATAATAAGCATGCAGCCTGCCTTCGCCTTTCATATATCCCAGGCTGAAAATATGCACCATTAAAGAAATAAAAGTAACGATAACAATCATCATCACCGATATGGGATCCAGCAAAATGCCCATATCTATGGAAACACCGGGCGAAAACTGCAGCCAGGTAAAATTAAACACGGTTGTACTGCCAGTATTGGGCTGGCCAAAATAATTATAGGCCGCAATCATAGCCAGCACGGAGGCTATCGCTAAAACCAGCGTGCCAATAAAACCTGCGGAGGCATTCAAATATTTTCTGCCAAATACGCCCAATACCACGAATGCCGCCAGCGGCAATAAAGGTATCAGCAATATGTATAAATAACCGGGCATAGCAATGTTTGTATTTTAAAATCTCATTTCTCCGGCATCTTCCGCATCAATGGAATGGTGGTGCCTGTACAAATTAATAATGATGGCAATAGCTACCGCGGCTTCCGCTGCCGCTATCGTAATAATAAAAATGGTAAAAAAAATGCCATCGAGTTTTTCAGGATACAGGTATTTATTAAAAGCCACGAAATTGATGTTCACGCTGTTCAGTATCAACTCTACCGACATGAGCATGGTAATCATATTACGGCGTGTAAAAAGGCCGTACATGCCAATAAAGAACAATGCCGTGCTTACAAAAAGTATATGTGATAATGGAACCATTATGAGTTATAAGTAGTAAGTTTTAAGTTCTAAGTTTTAGGATTTAAGCCGTCGCTGGCTGCCGGTGTTTTCATAGCAATCACGATGCAACCTACCATAGCAGCCAGTAAAAGCATGCTCACCACTTCAAAAGGCAGCACATAACCATATTGTCTGGTACTCAACATCTGTGTACCGATATCCGCCACCTCTGCAGTAAAATTTGTATTGCCGTTAACTGTAAATACATGGTTGTACAACAGCGAATATGTAAAAGCAAACCCGAACACGGTTGCAAGTACGGCATATACAGACCGGCTCCTGACAGGCTCCGGCATTTCCCTGCCCGATTTTTGCGTAAGAAAAATTGAAAAGATGATCAGCACTACAATACCCCCCACATAAACAATAATCTGCACAGCTGCAATAAATGCTACTTCCATCCAGAAATACAAACCCGCAATAAACATCAATGAAAACAAGAGCCAGATGGCGCTGCGGAATATTTTACGGGTAGTAACGGCCAGCATTCCTGCAACCAGGATTAAAGCAGCCATAACATAAAAAATAATTTGCGATGCAGTCATTGGTATCTGTCTGGTTAATTTAAATCCCCTCTTTTCTTATTCAACTCCTTCCCTGATTTTTGAATCCGGCGCATTTAATTTTTTTGTGAGCTGGCTCCGGTCGAAAACACTGTGTTCAAAATTCTGGGCCATTTTAATGGCATCGGTTGGGCATGCTTCAATACATAAATTGCACATGGTGCACAATTCCAGGTGATAGATAAATGTATCCAGCGCCTTCTTCTTTTTTCCTTCGGGAGAAATATCAAATTTTGTTATGATTTTAATGGTTCCGTTGGGACATGCCAGTTCGCAGGCGGTACAACCTGTGCAGGCATGTTCATTGTGTTCATCGTGTTTCATGATCACTTCACCCCTGAAGCGCTCTGGCAGGTTCAGTTCTGCGCGGTTATCGGGGTATTGCTGCGTAATGATTTCCTTGTGATGCGTAAAATAGTAGCCCGTCATCTTCATGCCTTTGGCCAGCGATTTTACGGCGTTGAATACTTCTTTGATATAGTTGGTTATGAACATTTATTTTTTATTCTCACACATGCCGTCTTCAAAGAAGAGGGACAGTATATTTTTTTTATTAAAAATGCCAACCCATAATAGCCATCAATGTAACCAGTAATAAGTTTACCATACTTATCGGCAACAAATATTTCCATTCCAGGTTCAGGAGCTGGTCTACGCGCAACCGGGGAAAAGTCCACCGGAACCACATGATTAAAAAAATCAGCGCAAATGTTTTTCCAAAAAACCACAACGACGAAGGAATATAATCCATGACATGGTTAAACCCCTGCCAGTGCCCGATATGAAAGGGCATCCAGCCCCCGAAAAACAAAGTGGCGCCAATAGCACAGGCAATAAAAATATTAATGTATTCTGCCAGGAAAAACAGGGCGAATTTCATTCCCGAATATTCCGTATGAAAACCTGCGGTCAGTTCAGATTCTGCTTCTGCCAGGTCGAACGGCGCGCGGTTGGTTTCTGCAGTAACCGCAATAATAAAAATGATAAAGGCAATGACAACAGGAATATGCCCTTTCAATATCCACCAGCCATTTTCCTGTGAAGCAATAATATCGGTTACCCTGAGGCTTCCCGTTAGTACCACAATAGACAGTATCGATAACCCGGCTGATAATTCGTAGCTGACTATCTGTGCACCGCTGCGCATTGCACCGAGCAGGGAATATTTATTATTACTTGCCCAGCCCGCCATTAAAATACCAATCACCGAAACAGAGGAGATGGCAGACACAAACAGCACACCTATATTGATATCCCAGATCTGGAAATTTTTTGCAAATGCAACCGGCGCCAGCAACAACATAGCCGTTATCATTACCACATAAGGTGCTATATTAAAAAGAAATTTATCGGCGCCATCGGGTGTCAGTCCTTCTTTCATCATCAGCTTCAAGGTATCTGCCAGGCTCTGGAACATTCCTTTTGGACCAACGCGGTTGGGCCCCAGGCGTATCTGCATATAGGCGGCTACCTTTCTTTCCATGAGTACCAGTACCAGTCCCAGGGTTGCAAACAATCCGATAGCACACAGGCCCACCAGTACAAACTCCAGCAGCAATGCCCAGGCGGGAGTAAAGCTGCTGTTGAGCCATGCGTGAATAGAACTGGTGATATGGTCGAGACTTAACATCTTGTTACCTGGTAAAAGCTGTTAGCTATTAGCTATTAGCAGAAGGCTTTTACTGTTTTTATTTTTATCATTTAATTCCTTAATAATGTTGAGCACGCACATGACTAAAAGCTAACAGCTAAACGCTAAACGCTTCCTCCTACCTGTCAATATCCGGTATTACCAGGTCCAGCGTTCCCATGGTGGCTACCAGGTCTCCCAGTTTTCCGCCCCTGGCCATATGGTTGAGGGCCGACAGGTTGGCGAAACCCGGCGACCGGAATTTTATCCGGTATGGTGTGGTGGCGCCTTCACTTACAATATACACTCCAAATTCTCCCCTTGCTGTTTCAACGCGCTGGTAAAATTCTCCTTTGGGTAATTTTAATACGGCTTTTGTTTTGGCCTGGAAATCGCCTTCCGGAATATTGTCTACCAGCTGTTCCAGTATGGCCACCGATTGCCGCATTTCTCTTAAACGTACCATATAACGCGCAAACGAATCACCGGCGGTTTCCAGTATCTCTTCAAACTGAAGAGTATTGTAGATCTCGTAAGGATACAGTTTCCTGATATCGCAAGTTACGCCGCTGCCCCGTGCTGTAGGTCCGGTGCAACCATATGAAACAGCATCTGCCGCCGACAGACAGCCAACCCCTTTCATTCTGTTCTGAAAAATGATATTTCCGGTTACCAGTTCATCATATTCATCCACTTTCGATTTAAAGAGCTGGATAAAATTTTTAACGCGCTGTTGAAAATTGGGGTGTATATCGGCCATTACACCGCCGGGCACAATATAATTCATGGTGAGCCTTGCCCCACAGGTTTCTTCCATGATATCGTTGATGTTTTCGCGCTCACGGAATGCATGAAAAAAAGGCGTAAATGCGCCGAGGTCCATGGCCATGGCACCCCACCACAATTCGTGGGATGCAATACGGGTAAGTTCATCCACCATTACCCTTATCACCTGTGCGCGGGGCGGTACCTCAATCTGCATCCCTTTTTCTATACATAACGCACATGCATGGTTGTTAATATGCGAAGAGAGGTAATCCATGCGGCTGGTAACATAAATAAACTGCCTGTAGGTAAGGCTCTCACACATTTTTTCAATGGAGCGGTGTATATACCCCAGGTGAGGCTCCACATTTTTGATGGTTTCACCCTGCAGGGTTACCACCAGGTGCAGCACGCCGTGCGTGGCCGGGTGCTGCGGCCCGATATTGATGATTAAATCGTCTCCCCCCTCGCCTCCCAGCGGGGAAATTGTAGGTTCTTCTATGTTTGTTTCGTTCAATGTAGCTTATTCTCTTTTTTTAATTGAAGCATTTTTTTAACAACAGCATTCCAAAACCGGTTATGCGTACACCGCACGCGTTTTTCTCAACAACTCCGGTCTGAGGTCTGAGGTTACAACCTGATCATGTTTACCGGGTCTTCAAAATCTTTACGCATCGGGTTTTTGCCTTCCCAGCCATCAGGTAAAATAAGCAGGCGCAGATCCGGGTGATTGATAAATTGCACACCAAACATTTCATATGCTTCCCTTTCATTGAATTCTGCAGTGCGCCAGATATCGCATACCGTTTCTACGCGGGGCTCTGTACGGTCCAGTTTTATTTTTATAACGATGTTATGCCTGAATAGGGTTGAGCTGAGGTGGTAAACCATGGTAAGATGTGTCTTCCAGTCTATACAGGTAACACAAAATAAAAAATCGAATGCCAGTTGTTCTGTGTAACGCAATTGCAGGGCAAAGGGCTTCCAGGCCGCAGGCTCAATGGAGACATTGATCCATTCACCGCCCTCTTCAATTACAGCGGCAGGCAGCAACCCGGTAATACTTGTTTTTATCGCTTCATTCAGCATTTTATTCTTTGCCGGATTTTATTTGTTCTCTTGTTAAACCCATTTTTATTTTTTTCTGCAATGATATCAATGCATGCAACAGCGCTTCGGGCCGGGGTGGGCAACCGGCTATATAAACGTCTACCGGTATCACATGATCGGCTCCTTTTACTACAGAATAGGTGTTGTAAAAAAAAGGGCCGCCACTAATGGCACAGGCGCCCATGGCAATTACATATTTGGGATCCGCCATCTGGTCGTACAAACGTTTTAATACGGGCGCCATTTTATTGACGATGGTGCCGGCAATAATGATTACGTCTGCCTGGCGGGGAGTGGCGCGCGCCACTTCAAACCCAAATCGCGAAAAATCGTATTTGGAAGAAGCCACTGCCATCATTTCTATTCCGCAGCAACTGGTTGCAAATGTGAGCGGCCACAATGAATTGGAACGCGCCCAGTTGATGATGTCATCCAGTTTACTGAGCACAATACCGCCACCCGGTGTTTCATGTATCTGCCCGGGAAAATCAGGAGCCGTTTTTTTTTCTTCTGCCAAGACTTAATTTGTTTACGTTTTCACTTAACGGATATGCAACTCATCATCCGCAGAAACCATTTGACTACTGTTGCCAGCCTGACCCAAACCTTAAACCTGCACCCCAAACCATCCACCTTACACCACAAAACCTCAAATCCTACACCTCAAACCCCATACCTTAAACCTCAAACCCAACACCTTACACCCTAAACCCCACACCTTATACCCTAAAGCCTACACCTTACACCCTACACCTTATACCTTACTTTACATCCATTTCAGTGCCCCTTTTTTATGCGCATACAGGAAACCCATAAAAAGTATAAAGAAGAATATAATAATTTCTACCAGTGCGGGCATGCCTATTTTTTTAACCACAACTGCCCAGGGGTACATAAAAATAAGTTCGACGTCGAAAATGAGAAAAATCAGCGCAAAAAGATAATATCCAACATTAAACTGGTTCCAGGGAGAACCATGTGAGGGGATGCCGGATTCATAGGTTTGCCCCTTCTGAAGATTGCGGCTTCCTTTTACAAATATTTTTGCCACTGCCATACCGCCGGCAGAAAAAGCAATCGCTGCAAAAATCAGTACAATCAAAGATGAAGCACCCATTGGCAAGATTTTAGTGCAGCACTAATATAGCAAGTATAATTTAAACAGGCCCCATTTTTTATCTGTTTAACGTTGGTAAATAAATGCTGCGCAGCCTTACTGAAAACTCATTTTCCGGCGGCTAAAAAATTAAAATGACATAATTTTGCGCCATGCTAACTGTAAGCGAATTGCATATTTACCCGGTAAAATCGCTGGCCGGCATAGCGTTACCTGCTGCCGGCATAACCAACCGGGGTTTACAATATGATCGGCGCATGATGCTGGTAGATAGTAACCATTCTTTTCTTACACAACGCGAATACCCGCAAATGGCTTTGTTGCAGCCGGCTATCACAACAGATGGCTTTTTGATGACCCATAAACACGGTGCAACTGATTCTTTGTTCATCCCATTTAAACCTGCCCGCGCTGAAACCGTAATGGTAACCGTTTGGGATGATGGCTGCGCTGCGCAGGTATATGATGCCGCCATCAATGACTGGTTTAGCAAGGCGCTTGAAATGGAATGTAAACTGGTATTTATGCCCGATGAAAGCATCCGGTATTCAGACAAGCGCTATTCACATGACAATGAGATTACCAGTTTTGCTGATGATTTTGCGATGTTGCTCATTGGCCAGTCATCGCTGGATGATCTGAATACACGGCTTAAAGATCAATTACCCATGAACCGCTTCCGGCCTAATATCGTTTTTACGGGGGGCACCCCTTTTGTGGAAGATGAGCTAGGGCAATTCAGCATCAATGATATTGTATTTAAAGCCGTAAAGCCCTGTGCGCGTTGCGTTTTGACCACCATTGACCAGGAGACCAGCGCCAAATCCAAAGAGCCATTGAAGACGCTGGCCACCTACCGGCAAAAAGACAATAAGATTTTGTTTGGACAAAACCTCGTTCACCACGGAACCGGGTTTATCAGCATCGGAGACAACATTGATATTACCTGTTACCAGCCAGCTGCTATCTGATTACCTGTACATATTATTTATCGAGCAGAATAAAATGTCCTTCATCAATTTTACCTGCTTTTACATTGTACAACATCACACCGGATGGCATTTTCATTTCTCCTTCCGTTACAGGGCCTATCACCGCACCCGTTTGTTCGAACCTGGTTGGTACGCCCGCCATCGAAAACTTTTGCTGGTAATGATAATGGCCCGCCAGCGCCAGCGGAAAAGAATGATTTTTTAAAACGGCCAGCACCTCCTGCGCATTGGAAACAATATGCCTGTATTTTACAATTCCTTTTTCCCTTTCTATCACCCGCCCGGGTCCGTCTTCTTCAAAGGGTTGCAGGCTTAATCCCCCACTGAAAAACGGTACGTGCTGAAAAGTTACGATGGGCGTTGCCGGAGGCAATGCAGCAACATCTTTTTTCAACCATTCCATTTGTACACTGTCGATACTTCCATAATACCAGAGGTCTTCAAACTCAAGGCTGTTCAGACCTATAAAATGTATGCCGCCGTAATTAAAAGAATAATAATCGGGTCCCAGGTAATGCCGGTACATGTTTCGTCCATACAGGGGGTTTTGCGCACTTACCAGCGAGAGATGTCTTTCAATGCCAAATATCTCGTGGTTGCCGGGTACTACGCGCAAGGGCCATTTAATTTTGCTGCTTTCATTTACAAAAAGCCGGTAGAGTGAAGTGGCTTCCTTTTCCGGTACCCGCAACGCATCTTTTACAAGATCGCCGGTAATGATAACAAGGTCTGGTTTTACCGAATCAACCACTGCCCTGAACTTATCCATCCTTGCAATGCTGCTCTCACTGATATGTGTATCCGAAGCCTGAATGAAACTGAATATTGCCGGTGTTTTTATTGCTGTTAGTCCAAAATTAAATGGCCCGGTGGCAGCCCCGGTATATTGCCAGAAATCTTTTGTAAGCGCATAATTTACAGGTGTGCTTACAAAAACAATTCCATAGTTGTTTGAACCGGGCAATTCATACAAGCCCTGTTCATTGGTTATTGCCACATTTACCTGGTCTGATACTGCTACTCCCCTGACGCCCGGTTCATTGCCATCGCGCCGGCCATTTTTATTGAGATCTTCATAAACATAGCCGGTAACCTGTTTTGCCTGCTGCGAACGGGCCGTCAGTAAAATACTTATCGCCATTGTGGTTGCCAGGGCATATTTTACCACGAAATGTTTCATAACTAATTTTTTTACAATTGCAGCGCGGGAATGTGTTGTATAAATATAAACAATTCAGGAGCGGCGGCAAGAGCGGGAATTATTCATTGTTTAATGAGCGATATTTTTTGGGAGACATTCCAATGATGGTGCGAAAGCGTTTGGAGAAATAATACGGATCATCAAACCCCATACTGAAGGCGATGTCTTTTACCGAACGGTCAGTAAAGTTCAGCTGCTGACAGGCTTTCTGCATTTTCATTTGCACAAAATAATCGATGGGTGCATACCCGGTCTTTTGCCTGAACAGGTTGGAAAACCTGGATACCGAATAGTTATAACGGCTGCTCAGATCGTTCAGCGAAATATTTTCATTGATCTGTTCCTGCATGTATAAAATGGCACTGTCTACACAATCAATCTTTTCATTGGAAGCACCCGCATAATGCCTTGCATTGTAGATAAACAGCGCCAGGAAATGAGAAAGGCACATATTGGCAAACAAAAGATTGTCTATACTATACCCCAGCTCCAGGGTTTTGTACATCTTGGTGAAAAGCTGCAGTACATCTCCGTTGTTTTTTACGTAAAAAGGTTTAAAATGCTGTTGTACTGCCTGCACTTCGTTGAGCTCCGGCAATGAATCACCTCCGAAATGCACCCAGTAAATGCTCCAGGGGTGTTCCTGGCTGCTGCCATAAGAATGTTCTGTATGTTGGGGAAGTATAAAAAATTCGTTGGTAGCCACTTCATAACGCTGTTTACCAATCTGGTACCAGCCTTCGCCATCCACGCAATAAAAAAGGAAATTTTCGGGCAGGCCTTTCTTGCGATAAGTATAATGATCCTTTGCTTTTGGGTAGTATCCGATGCTGCAGATATGAAGGTGTTTCAGCAGCGGGTTGCTGTGCACGCGCGATTTTAAAATGGTCTTCGGAATCTCAATGCGCTGGCGGCCAGCGCCATACCAGATATTTTTATGAGACCCTTGTTTATCGTCTTCTTTCATATTGCAAACGGTAGAAAAGAAAGGTAAATTACTGAAAAATGGATTAAGCGCTGAAAGAGAAAAAGAGCTTTGTAGTGGTGAGGGCAAGAATGGCGAAGGGATCTTTGACTTTTGAATTTCTTCTTTTGAATTTTATCGCACAGCGATCTACCATTCTATTGATACCTGCCCCAACAACCCGGCTACCAGCAGTGGTTTTCCCTTTAAGCGAAAAGGCGCGGTGGTTTGGGTAATTCTTTCTTTTTCAGGAAGCAGATTGTCGCCAATCAGGCGGTTGGCCCAGGTATTTGACACCGTGATCTCAATTGTATTGGTGCCTGTTTTAACAGCATTTGTTATATCAGCACGGTACGGGGGCGTCCAGAGCGTGCCGGCATCCGTTCCATTTATTTTTATGGTTGCTATATTGGCAACAGCCGGTAAAACAAGCCAGATCTTCGGGATAATACTGCTTTCCTTCCATTCAAAAGATGTACGGTACACGGCAGTACCGCTGTAATATTTGATCTTTTGATCATTAAAAACCGTCCAGCTTTTCAGCGAATCAAACACTACAGGTGCTGCAGGTCCGCCAAATGCGGTATCAAAGCTTACCATCCAGGGTTTGCTGAGGGACAGGGCATTTGTGGTTGCGGGCATTGCAGTCATTTTTTCCGGTTCTCCCATACCGTTAGTGAAGACAACAAATACGGATGCACCGGCATCCAGTTGCAACGGTAAAAGGGTGCGGCCATTCTCTGTACGCCAGCCCGCAACACCAGATATTTCGCCGGTTATCGCATTCCACAAGGCTGGTTTTTTGCCGCTAACGCGAAAAGAAACCTGTATGGTTTGTGCCGAATCTTTTTGGTTGGACAAAAAATAAATATCGGTTGCTGCCGCGCGGCGATGCGTCCATGCTATGGTATTGTTCTGATTGATTATTTCCACATCTTTTTGCAGGCCCAGTGCAGCAAAAGAAGGCGCCGTATAGGGGATGGCGACCAGTTTTATTTTCCCTTTTTGTTTTTCTGCCGCCAGTTCCTGCATTACCGCAGTTACGGATTCATCGGTTGCGCCCCTGCCAATTGAATGATGGTAGTCGGTTCGCATCAATATGGTGGCTCCATCCTTTGCCAGTTGTTGTATTTTCCGGGCAACTGCTATGGACATATACCCCTGGTTGGGTTGCATGGCATGTGTATACGGAATAACCAGTAATGCATAGCTGGCGCCTCCGGGTAAAACAATTCTACCATTTTTTACGGTGGCCAGCCTCAGCAGCGCATCCGGGTTAAAAGAATCATAGGCATAGCCATTCAATGCATCTGCCCAGTCTTCGGGATCGGCCATGTTTGCCGAATGCGTAACACCGTCGGGTATTTGCCGCAGCGGGGTACCTTCGTTTTTTAGCCTGGTTTTTTCTGCGGCTGTTTTAGCCACCCCAAAAATTCCCGGGAGGGTTGCTACCAGCCTGTCCGGCAAAAGTGAGCGCCGGGGCAATTCCTCACCCGTGAAAACGGCAATATCTGCTACAGGTTTTCCCGATTGCAATAATGACTGGCAACGCTGCAAATACGTTATCCATGCTTTGCCCTGTTTCCACCAGGTCTGGTCTCTTTGAAAATATACGCCTATTCCATCGAGCGTCATGCCCGGTTTATGATCCATCCAGGGATTGTGCACAAATACATGCAATACCATTTTGTTGATACCCAGCGCAAAGTTTCTGTCGCCTGTTCTTTTTAAATTGCCGGGGTGCTCGCCCCAGTTCATCCGTACAGAGGTAAATGCCTCTGCCTGTACTATCTGTTTACCGTATATATGGGCGCCGCTGATGGCATCCAGCATATCGTTGGGTTTATCGTGGGTGGGGCTGTTCATCCAGAACTCACCCATAGGTATATCCGCTGATTGGTAATGCAATATTCCATCGCTGAGCATGGTGGGAGCTACTGATTCTGCACTGAAACTACAGCCTTTTGCATGCGCCAGTTTTTTAAGCGTGCCATAAAAATTATCATTCACCAGCGCTGCAATGGTTTCACGTGTATCGTGTAAAAATTTTTCTGATTGATCAATGCTTTCCACTGGCACACCTGTCATTGCCAACAGGTAAGGAATGGGATCGTACCCCATTCTTTTTTTAAATTCCGCCGGCAATACATGGCTCCAGTTCTGGCTTCCACATTCCCAGCTGTCTGTATGAAATATTTTCAACACTGCCCGGGCCAATTCTTTATCTGTCTTTTCAAAGGCTTTTCCAAACCAGCTGTTGAACTGCAGGGTAATGGCCGCCGGATCAAATTTATCGCATTCAAGTCCCCTGGCGGCGCCACCAGTTGCATTGGTATGCCCGGTAGATGTATGGCCGATTCTCACAATTACCCAATTGCCGGCCGGAGGCGTCCAGTGAAGAATACCATTGCTATCCAGCCTGTCCGTCAGCGTTATAATGCTCTTCAGTGGAACGGCAAAGTTCTCCCTGTTTTCATTACTGCCCGCAGCAGCTATCCGCCATACACTGCCGTTCTTTGCCTCATATTGATGTATCACCGGTTCATCGCCCAGGTAAATATTATTGATCTTCAAAGAAGGTTTCCATTTAGCGGCATCCAGGTCTTCCGAACCCGGTTCGGAGCCTTCCTTATCAAATACAAAGCGGAAATATTTTGCGGTGGTTAAAGGAATGGAGCTGGTATAATCTTCGTCTGTATCCTGCCAGCCATGGCGTGGCGGTACCAGTTGCACGATGTTTTTAAAATGCACGCCGTCGTTGCCGGCCTGTATCAGCAGTCGTTGTGCCTGGTAGTTGGTACCTCCGGTATGAATACGCACTGAGCGGCAGGTAAACGGGTCGCGGTAGCGGTATTGTATCCAGCAGGCTGTATCGCTTTTAAAACTTTCTTTGCTGCTTTCTTCAAAACAAAGGAAACTGGCTTTTATACCAGTGCTGGTAGTAACGGCTGGCACCTGTATGGTATCGCTGAAGGCTTGTACACTGTTGGCGGGGTATGCAAATACTGCAATGTCTTTATAATATCCTTCTGTTGCTTCCGGCTGATCCAGTTTTGGTTGCGCCGTACCGCCTTTGATATAATTTTTGGTCCAAACCAGTTTTTGCATTGACTGTTCTGGTTTTATCCATGGGCCGCCGGCCAGCGCAAAACCGTCACTCACGTGCATGGCCAATTGTAAATTGAGCCGTTTTGCTTCTTCCATGGCAAATTTTACCATCGCCCACCATTCGGTCGTGAGCTGTCTTACAACGGGTTGAAAAGGAATGGCTGCTGATGTATCTTTTATGGGCATCAGGTAAGCGCCGCCAATACCGGCCTGCTGCATGCTTTCGAGGTCGGCCGTTACACCGGCTTTGGAAACGGCACCCTGCATCCAGTACCAGAATACCCAGGGTTTTGCCGATGCAGGCGGGTTTTTAAATTGTTGTTCAAGCGTAGGGGTTACAGTATTCTGCCCACGCAGGGAAACAACGGGTAATAATACGGTGAATACAATGGCATATACTACAAAAAACAAGCTTCGCTTCATATGGCTGACCTTTACCGGGCTGTTATTTGCCGGCAAACTGCAATTTACTGGCTCCTTTGTTAACAGAGACAGCAACTGCTATACCACGCTGATCTTTATTGTTAACGGCGCAGTAAAAATGATAAACAACGCCCTGGTATTTTACCACAAAACTTTTGTGCGCATACTTTTCATCGTATGGCTCAGAAGACGCTACCAGGTCGGCACCTTTCCAGTCTGTCCAGTGCACCAAATCATAACTGCAGGCAAAACGATTGAATGCATCCTTCCTGCCTTCCCAGAATGCCCCAAAATAGAACATTACCCACAGATTATCTATCTTTTGTATAACGGCATCGCCGGTAATGCCAATTTTGTGGTGCATAACCGGGTCTGCCCCCAGCCTTTTCCAGTTAATCATATCGTTGGAAACGGCCATTCCAATTCGCTCAAACCAACGCCATTTGGGAGTATTGTGGCTGCTGTCTCCGTTGGCATTGTAATACATCACAAACGGGTAACCGGTGGTTTTTTGTTTGTCCCATATAATGGTGCTTTTGTATAATTTTTTGTTTTCCCACCAGCGCACATCATTATCGGAAGCCGCCAGAACGGGTTTGGCCATGCGTTGCCACAAATGCGGCACGGAAGGATCTGTTTCCGTAGATGCAACGCCAATTGCCAGAGAACCAGTTTCATAGCCGGTATCACGCCCGCCGATATAAGACATCCAGTATTTGTTGTTATATGCCTGCCACCGGTAACTGCCGTCCCATTGATAATCCTGTAAGGCGGTATAGCCGGCTTTCTGATTGCTGTCCCATTCGGTACTATCTGAAAAAGACATTAGTTTACCCAGCGTTTTCCAGTTGAGCAGGTTATCGCTTTTTGCAATCCAGGTTTCATACCCGCGGCCATCAAACATGATATATGTCATATACCAGCTTTTGCCTTTTCTGAATACGGAAGGACAATCAATTTTTTTTGAATTATCGGGCGGCACCACTACCAGTCCAAATTTGAAAGGCGTTTTTATTTCTTCATAGATTTTTTGCATAACTGCCGGGGCAACTTCCTTTGGCTGTGCCATGGAAACGGATACGATGAACATACATATGGCAACTGCAAAGATTCTGATCATATTCGGAATGAATGAAGGATGTTTGAAATTATGAAGGCGCTGTATTACTCAATATAACGGTTACGGATGACCTATCTTAGCAATGGCATCCAAACCGTCATATCGGATTTGCCCCGGTTGGCCCAGGCATAATAAGGTATCAGTTTTATTGCTACCGGCTTCGTTGCCCTGTTTACTTCCTTATACAGCGTATTCTTCCATTCGTGTTGTTGCAGTAGCTTTGCTTCTCCGGTTAATGCCACCATATTGCCATTATTTATTTTAACCGGCACTGTTTGCCAGTGAATTCCTGCCGGAATAGCAATATCAAATATGTTTTGACCGGGCAAATCCGCAGATTCTAAACAATAAACCACGGGGCCGCGCTTTACTGTAACCTGGTTCCTGGTTTCTTCTACCAGTGGATTCGACTCCAGTAATACAGCCGGCATGGCGAGCAATAATTCAATCTTGTCGTTTGCCTTCCAGTTACGACTTAAAACAATGTAGCCATCATCACCGGTATGGCTTGTTATTGCCTTTCCATTTACAGCAACCGAGAATTGTTTACACCAACCAGGAATGCGGAGATGTATACTAACTTCTTTTGAAGTCGTTTCCCGGAAGGTGAAATCAATTTTTCCGCTCCAGGGATAATTGGTTTGTTGTTCCAGTTTCAGTGTGGTTCCATCTTCCAGGCGGGTAGTCAATGTATTGCCGCTATACAGGTGCACATACAATCCATTGTCTGCAATACTGTATACATAATTATTTATTTCGGCCATGGTACGAACGGCATTGGGCGGACAACAATTGGATAACTTTATATATGACTGCCGGCCTCCCTCCCATCGGAGATGATATGGATAAGCTGCCGAGGCTGCCAGCGGGTTTGTATAGAAATATTTGGTTCCTTCCATACTGATACCGCTCAGTACACTATTGTACAACGCAAGCTCTATGATATCTGCGTACCGCGATTGCGCCGTTACCTGCAGCATACGCCAATTCCATAAAACATTGCCAATATTGGCGCAGGTTTCATTGTGTGCACTAAAATTGGGTAACTGGTAATCCCTGCCATATGCCTGGTGAATTTTCTGTACGGTATCGGGTTTGTAGGAAACGCCATCCACCGATACACCATCGTACAAGGCGCCGCAACCACCGGTTACATACATTTTCTGGTTGATTACATTGTTCCACATTTTATTGAGGGTAACCAGCAATGTGGCATCGCCGGTTTCTGCATACAGATCGGTTGCCCCGGCAAACAGATAATTAGCACGCACCGCATGGCCCACTACCTTATCCATATCCCTGAAGGGTTGCCGGTCGCTGTTATCATCCGTACCTTCCACCGTACCCCTGATGTCAATTAATTTTTTCACCAGGTCGAGGTATTTTTTTTCGCCGGTGGTGCGGTACATTTCGGTGATGCCCATATAATGCGAAGGACAAATAGCATTGCGGGCCTGTTCCGGTGTGGCTTTATCATAAAAGGCAATTAAAAAATCGGTCGCTTTTTTTGCAACAAGGAGCAGGGATTCTTTTCCGGTAGCCCGGTAATGTGTACAGGCAGCAGTCATCAGGTGGCCGAAATTATAGGCTTCAAAACTCAGTTTATCGTCAAACATTTTTGTTTGGCCGCTTTTCTGTTGTTCAATGATTGATTTGGTATAAATATAACCGTCTGCTTTTTGCGCTTTGCTGATAACGCCGATGGCCATATCCATTTGCGCATCCAGTTTGGGATCTTTTGTGATGGCATACATGGCCGCCATGGCTTCGAGTACTTTATAAAAATCGCCGTCATGAAATGAAGGGCCGCGGAAATTTCCTGTGTCCAGTCCGGCTGCAATCCTGAAATTTTCAAATGAATAGCAAATGTTTTTACTGGTATAGGTATTCCAGATATGCGGCAACATAGAATCGCGGCAGATGGCAAAACGTTCGGCCCAGAAGCCTTTTGTCCATTGTACATCACTCAAACCAGTACCCTGCAGCTTTGCATAGCTGCTGTTTGAAGTATTAACCAGCGCATTCTGGGCCGACGCTGTTAATATAAAACAGGCGCCAATGACTGAAACAATCGTTTGCTTCATTGTTGTAATTTATATTTTTAACTCCCGGGCATCTTCTTCAGCACATCCATCCAAATTATCAGCCAGGATGGCCGCGCCCGCGCATTTTCACATTTACACAATCATCACATTCGTCACACCTGCCTGCCGGCAGGCAGGTTCTTCACATTTACCTTTCATCCCGCTTTGTAGCTTATCACATATTCAATGCCCGGCTGAATATTGATTTCATAATTATTGTTACCGGCATTTTTTATCAACAGGTTCTTTCCGGCGGGTTTGATTTTGCTTTTTATTTTCAGCACGCCATTGCCCGCGGGGCTTTTAATTTTTACCTGCGAACTGCTGCAATACATTTCAATTACACCGCCCGGCGTGGGACATTTTCCCTGCATCCACTGAAGTCCACCCAGGTTGGGGGTCACCTCATACGCTGCATATCCCGGGGCAGTGGGTTTAATGCCGAGATAATATTTCCCCAACAGGTAGAGCGGACTGGCGCCCCAGGCATGGCAAAGGCTTTTTCCAAATTCACGGCCGTACATGGCATAGTGTTCAGCGCCTTTTTTACCGGGATCATACTCTTCCCAGAATGAGGTGGCACCCAGTTTCAGCATTCCACCCCAATAATCCTTTATTTGCTTTAATACATACGGCTGTTCACCCATTGCGCACAATGCTTCCAGCTCATAAAAGCGCATATAGGGCGTAGTTATCTGCTGGATGCTGTCGTTGAGCAACACTGATTTTTTTACGGCTTGTTTTTGCGCTTCGGAAAAGTAATCGAAAAATATGGCGAACATATTTGAATAGCGGGTTACATTTTCCGTTTGCTTACCTTCTATCCGGCTGTGCACCAACGCTTGCCTGGAATCATTCCAGTATATCTCAAAAAACTGTTTTCTGAGGCTGGCAGATAACTGCTGGTATTGAACAAGGCCTTTCTTATCGTTAGCAATACCGGCACACAGGGCCATTGTTTCCAAACTGCGGCAAAACAACAATTGTTCAAAACTGAGTTCACCTTTTTTACTGAGACCCGCCGCCCAGTCAATAAAGAGCCAGTCGCCCGGCATACCTTCCATTAATCCATTCCGGTTCCTGCGCGACAGGCAATAATCCATCATGCTTTGCATGCGCGGATAATTTTGCTGAAGGAATGCTTTATCGCCCGAATACAGGTAATAATCATAAATGCTCATGAACCAGTAAAAGGTATAATCCATGATGGTGTTGATGTGCGACGTGACCGGGTCCTTGCCACGCAGTGCATAGATGGTACGTTTTACCGTTTCATTGTCGTTCATGAGATAATAGTTCATGAGGTAACTCTGGTAAGCATCCCCGCTCCACACCCAGCGATCACGTTTTATGCCATCAATAAAAAATTCGCGGGTACTGAGGTGCAGGGTATATTTAGCGGTTTCATAAATTTTGTTGATGGTCTCATCGGAACAACTAAAACTACCTTTATCAGGCAGATCTGCATATTCATACAACATGGAAACGGAATCCACGCTCACTGCGTCATCGTATTGCAGGTTTACAAAGCGGAATGCTTTAGACAGTACCAGCGTAGTGTCGGTTTTTACCGAAAGCCGCAGGTGCAACCGGTCCAGCGTTTCGCAATGTTCGGCCGACAATGCTTCTTCTTTTGATTCTCCGTAATACACCGATAATGTACCCGACCCATTTACACCATGCAGTCGTAAAAATCCAAAGGTTTCCTTACCAAAATCTGCCAGCATGGAATGGTTTACTGTTGTAACCGCAACAGGTAATTGTTTGCTAACCGGTAATACAAATGCAGAGGGCAACTGATCTTTTAAATGGAAGTTCCAGCAACCCGCATTCACCCAGGTGGTAGCAGATACATCCGATGTTTTGCCAGATTCATCTATCCATTCCTTGTTTTCAAAAGTTACCAGCCACGATGTATCCGATACCAGGGTTTTGCCACTGACAAAAACGGCCGGCACATGGGCCTGGTTAAATATTTTTATGCTGATGACATGTTTGCCAGCGGGTACTGTAATGGCAGTTGGACTGGTCTCAAACGCTTTACCATCCAGTTTAACGTTGTATTGTCCTTCTGCGGCAATGGCTACCGATTCGGGTTGCGCCAGTTCAAATGATTTGGTAAATTCCACCATTACATAGTGGTTGTCTGCTTTCCAGAACACCGGTAGAAAGGATGAACGCTCGGTACGGCGGTTCTGCATCTGGTTGGCAAGAGATATCTCAAAATCGCCGGGATACCAAATCCAGGTTGCCTGCTGTGCACACAGGCGCAGACCCGGAAACACCATCATGCCCAGCCATAGGACAATCCCGGGCAAACCTGGCAGATGCCTCCATTTAAGTGTATACTTTTCCGGTATATAAAACATATTGGCCATCATTTTTAAAATTTAGTTCCCGTTAAAGAAAATATAGAGGCATACAATTGCGATGCCCAGTAATGTAAACAATATTTTTACTTTGCCGGAAGTAACCGGCATGTCTGCCCTGGTCATTTTCTGTCCGTTGGTAAAAGGTGATGCATCGGAAAGCGAAATAACAATTGCGGCAATAAACAATATAGCAAAAATATAAAATGATAAAAGCAGGTAATGCGGCCAGAAATGATATTTATCCGGCGTTAATATCCAAAGGTACACCACACCGGTACCCAGGCTGAAAGCGGAACCATAGGAAAGGATGCTGTTCACGGCTTTTTTGGTGGTTCTTTTCCAGAATACCGATAAAAGGAAAACCACCGATAGCGAAGGTGCTATAAAACCCAATACAGATTGAAAAATATCGAACAGGTTCAATCCTTTTATATTGTCTATGGCCAATGCTACCAGCACCGCAAATAGGCAACCGGCCACCACCGTTATACGCCCTATTTTTATAATCTGCCGGTTGGAAGCTGCCGGGTTTATTTTTTTTACATACACATCTGTAGTAAAAACGGTACTCAATGCATTCAGCGACGACCCGATGGTGCCTACCAGCACCGCAATCAGTACAACAATCACCAGGCCATTCATACCTGGTGGAAAAAGGCTGGTCACCATGGTCATATAGGCTTCATTGGGATCTTTTAAACCAGGAAATAATACATAGCAAAGAATTCCCGGAATGATAAACAATGGCAATGCCAGTACTTTCAGCCAGCCAATAAAATTTACACCCAGTTGTCCCTGCTCCAGGTTTTTTGCGCCCAGCACAGATTGCACCATGGCCTGGTCTGTACAAAAAAAGGCTACTGCTGCAACGGGGTAGCCCAGCAACAATGCCGGCCAGGGGTATTTGGTATCGCTTGCCGGATGAATTAAATTCCAGAAACCGGCGGGCGTTTTGTGATACAGCGCGCTGATACCACCCACTTTTTGCAGGCCCAGCCAGGATAATGTGAGTGAGACCAGTATCAGCAAAATCATCTGGAAAACATTTACACGCGCAATGGCTTTTAATCCCCCGGCAAACGTAAAGATGCCGGCAAACAATACCAGCACAATCACAGACTGCCACATGGGTATTCCTAATATCTGGCGCACCAGGAAGCCTCCCGCAAATAAACCCAGTGATAACCAGGATATCAGTATTTTAATCAGCGCATACCATGCCAGAATGTTTTGCGTACTATCGCCATAACGTTTACCCATAAACTCCGGCATGGTAGTCACTTTTGAAGCAATGTACCTGGGTGCAAAAACCATGGCCAGCAATAATAAAAACACAAAAGCATACCATTCGAAATTACCTGCTACAATACCTGTGCTGTAACCAATACTTGCAAATGCCAGCAATGATGAGGGCCCCACATTGGTGCCCCACATATTAAAACCGATATTGTACCAGTTCAATGAATTACCTGCCAGGAAAAGATTGCCGCCTTTTTTCTTTTTTCCAAAACTGGCTGTATACCCGATAATAAAAAGCAGCAGCAGGTAAACGGCCACAATCACAAAATCAATGGGCTGCAGCTTATCGTAAATTTTATTCATCGGGTATTTTTATACGTCCGTGTTAATGTTATAGTCTTTCAGGATATCGCATACTTTAACAGGCTTGCCGGTTTGCAGGCTTTTATCCATTGCCTGTAACAATGCAACGGTACCGATGCCTTCTTTAAGATCGGGATAGGCTGTAAAATTTTGCTCAATGGAGTCGGCAAAGTATTCCAGGTAATTCTGGTATTCGCCGGCATGGTGACTCTGCCCTTCAAACCTGAAATAATGTTTCAGCTTTGCATCACCCCAGGTAATGATTTTCTCTTCGCCGTTATTGCCGGTTACTGCATACCGCAGTTCATGGTAGTCAGCCTGGCTGGCGCCTTCTGTGCCCCGGAGTATACAACTCATACCGCTCTCCCTGGATGTTGGTTGTACCGGTCCTGTATAAGCGCCGCTCACCCTTGCAATGCGTCCATCTGCCGCTTTACAGATAAAGTGCATGGTATCTTCATTCTTCAATCCTGCTTTTTTGCCATTGGCGCTTATCATGCCATAACCCATTACTTCTTCTATACCGGGCAGGTACCAGCGTATAAAATCAACAGGATGGCTTAGTCCGCCATACAACCATTTGAATGATTTTTCCAATGCCCATTTCTTTTCCAGGAACCAGCGGTGATCTGCGTTGTAATGGCTTTCTACCGTAATGAGATCGCCAATCAGTCCCTGCTCAAAATCGGCCCGTTGTTTTTTATAAGGTTCAAAAAAACGGGAGCTTTGCCCCACAAAAACTTTCTTACCGGTCTTTTTTTGCAAATCAATGAGTTCAGCTGCCGCTGAGAGATCATCTATAAACGGCTTGGTGCAAACAACATGTTTATTATGCAGCAGCGCCTGTTTAATATGGGCGGCGTGCAGGTGGTCGGGCGTATAAATAGCGATGATATCAATGGATGCATCTTCCAGCATGTCCTGGTATTCGGTCGTATACTCATACATTTTAAATTCATCGGCGCGTTTGCGGCAAAGATCCGCGTTGCGGTCGCAGATCATTTTCAGTTTTAATTTAGTGCTTTGCAGGGCGGCAGAAATGGTACTGCGACCCTCACCCAAACCAAGTATTCCGATATTCAGCATATGCGTATGGTAGTTTATAAATCATTGTACAGGTGTAAAGAATACCCAGGTTTCGCCTTTTTTTTTGCCTTCAATGCCTTCCTGGTATTGGCTCATTCTTTTGTTCCATTCATCCATCCGCGGGTTGTTTTCAGTAGTTTTCGGGTTTAGCTTTTCCAGGCTTTCGCCTTTTGGTATACTGATTACCAGCATCAGCTGCCGGCCGTTCTTAAAGACCAGCAATTGCTGAAAACCCGCATTGCAAAAACCCTGTGCAACTTCCGGCCATTTTTCAAACTGGGTGGCGTGGTATTGAAGGTATTCTTTTTGCAACAGCGGGTTGGCCACCAGGCTGGCGGTTAATATGATATGATCCCATTCCATTGCAATGCTTTTATCACTGCAATGGTTCCTGTTAAATTCGTACACCAGGTTGTAATAGGCTTTTACCTGTGCGTTCGGAAAATTATTTTGTAATCTTCTTTGCATGGTACCCAAATCAGCCACTTTACTGTACACCACATAATGATTTTGCCATTTATAGATTCCGGCTGTATCCATATTAAATTGAAGTAATATTTTTTTCAGTTTTACCAGGTCAATTGTCTCATTTTCTTTTACCAGCAATTCAATTACTTCATTGTGTTCAGTAGCAATAGCCTGGGTTTGCGGAGTGTTTGATTTTTCCTTTGCCAGGTATTGGTAGGCATTTTCCAAACCGGCCTGTTGTTTAATAGCAATACCTGCCTGCGGCCCATTGTTGATCCACTCATTGCCGGGGCCATTGGCATTTTGTAAATATTTTTGAGACGGCGTCCAGTTATCTTTTACGGTTATGCCGGCAGAACCTTCATCAGTATATAAATAGAACCAGTGAGATGGCATATGCGCATAGGGCGCTTTATAAATACTATCAATGTAATTTTCGATGATAACTGAACCGGGCTGTGCACTCAGTGTATAAATTCCCGCACAATCATAATTGTGTTTGCCGTAATGATGGATTGTATTGCCGCTGATACGGTTATTTTTCATTGGACTGGCAGCATCGTTCCAACCCCAGCCCATGCTGATGCCTGTGTAAGAAACATTTTCTATCTCGTTGTGTTCAATCACGGTATTTTTTGTGTAACCGGCGCCAATACCCACACATCCCCAGTCTTCATTGGTGGCATCGGTTATTAAATTATTGCTGATGGTAATAGCGTTGCATACCTCCCTTTCATCTGCCGGGTGATAAGCCAGGTGAATCTCCTGTGTCTCATCCGCGAAAACACCGGCTACAATGGCGGTGCCCCCAATATCTTTAAACAAGTTGCCCTGAACCATGTTATGGTGTGCGCCTTTACCATAGTCCAGTCCGGTGGAAGCCAGGTGTTCAAAGTTGCATTGCGCAAATCCGGAACTGTCTGTATATGCAACCTGTACGGCTGCGGCGGGTCTTCCTATCCAGGCCTGGTTATCCAGTGCAGGCTTTTCTTTGGTGCCCGCAGGTGTAAGTTTATAAGCGTCCAGCATGTACATACCCGCCTGGTGTGGCACATGCCCCTGCATAAAAGGCCGCAGCCAGCCGGTATGCCGGAAAGAAATGCCTTTGAAAAAAACATTTGAAACGGGCCTGTCTGCTGTGCCTTCCATACGCACAATGGTTTCTAATGAAGGGGCGGTTACTATTGCCCTGGTGAGATCTTCTCCCGGTAAGGGCCAATAGTAAATGGTATGCTGGTCCACATCGAGCCACCACTCGCCGGGTTCATCTAAAAATTGAATGGAGTTGGCAAGATAAAAAGCCGAGTTGCCGGTTTCTCTGGAGATCCATGGCGCGGGCCACGGATGTTCATTTTGAATCCTGCTTTCGGGTTCATGAAAATAGAGTATAGCGCTATCTCCCCGAACAGTTATTTTTTTTATACGCAGGATGGCGATCGCCCACCATTGATGAATAAACATTTCGGTTCCTGCTGCTTGTTGCAACATTTTTAAAGCAGCTAACGGTACCACGCAGGCCGCTTCTTTTTTATTCCACGATAGGATGCGATCCATGGAGTCTCCGTTGCAGCTCTTTGCCCGTACCGCTTTACGATCGTTAATCCACAGTTGCCGGAAATTCGTTAGTTGACCTGCAGACAACGGCACATCGGCCATCCATATTTTTTGCTGCGCAATTGCCGGAAGCCCTTTTATGCTTTTTAATGATTTGTGCCAGCCGCCAATTTGAAAGCCGCCGCTGAATACGGGTTGCTCATTGGGGGCTGCTTCAATAAAGGTTGGACTGTTTACGGAACCACCATCTTCGGGGCGGATAAACAATGGTTCGGAAAATGAGTAAATGCCGCCCTGAACAATAATGTGGATGCCGTTAACAACGGAAGGGTGCTGCAGGCGGCGGAGTTCTCTCGCTTTTCTCAATGCAGCTGCTATGGTTGCAAGCGGCTGTTCTTTGGTGCCGGGCTGGTTATCGGCGCCGCGGGGTGCCACATAAATATCGGCTGCATTGCCCGTTATTACCGGCAATAAAATCAACAAGGAAATGATTAACGCAAACAACCGTTTCATTCTTTTCAGTTAACGCCGTAATTGATTTCGCGGCAGCCATTCAGTTGAATAAATATACCGAAACCGGTTACCCGGAAAAAGGTTAGTATTTACTGAATTGATGGAAGATTTTACTGTTACTTGTGTTGTGTGTTAAGTGATGTGTACCGCTTTCCCGTCTTCAGGCAACTATACCGTCACCTGTAACTTGTGTTGAGTGTTGTGTGTTAAGTGTTGTGTACCGCTTTCCGCCTTCAGGCAACTATACCCCCTCCGGCAACCCCGCAAACGAATTTTTAATTATTAATTATTAATTACTTCTGGAATATGGTTTTAAGATACACTGTGTTGGCGCCGTAATTTCCTTTTACATCGCGGGGTTTGGCGGCATCCCTGCTGCGTTCAATTACCAGCCAGCCCTGCCATTTCATTTTATCCAGGGTTTGCTTTACCGCTTTCATATCAATCTGCGGGTCATTCTGCAACCACACACTATCTTTATTAGATGCATGTATCATGGCAATGCGATCCTTGCCCAGCGTTTTTAATTCGCTGAGCAGGTTGCGCCCTTCTTTTAACGGGTTAGAAAAATTAAAATAAATTTTTATCCCCGGCGAATTGACCTGCTTTAATAATTGTACTTCTTCCGTTGCACTCAATGCTGTTTCTATGGCTATTACCACGCCTGCATCCGCGGCCATTTTACCGGCAACTTTTAACCTTGCCACTACGGAATCGCGTACGCCGGGGTTTTTCTTCAGATCGCATTGTATACCCAGGGGAAGAAATGCAGTCTTTACGTTCATCCATTTCATGGTTTTGATACAATCTGTAATCGATTGTACATAAGAATCCCTTCCACAAAAAGACTGTGCATAATAACCAGTCATAGCCAGTGAAAAAATTTCTATGTTCAGCTCTTTTGCCTTGTTTAAAAACAATTGCCGCGTACTGTCGTTCATCAACTGGTTGTCGAATGTTGGCCGCGTGCCGAGTCCACCCATGTCAACTTCAATTCCGTCTGCGCCTATTTCCTTAGCCAGTGGAATGGCGCCCAGTTTCTGGCGTTTCAGTAACATAAGATCTATAACGCCAATCTTGTAACGTTGTGTTTGCTGACCCTGCAGTGCAACAGCCGGCACAATCAGTACCAATGCTATTGCCAGCCATAATTTTTTAACCATTGTTATTTATTGTGCAGTTTATTCCAGGTCATTTCCAATTGAGCAAAGCCCATGATGGCATTGGCCGGCAATTGCTCACCGTGCTCACCAAAAACATGCATCAGCTCTTCTTTTTCGATGGTTATACCGGATTCATCTATATTACCGGCAGCATCGCGGATGGCTTTACCATTCAATGCAAGTTGCTTTGTCATAAAATCGTATACTGCCACGCGTTTATTGATACCAAAATCATGTTTTTCCAGCGGCAGGTGCACATTTTGAACATTGTCTTTCTTATTGTACCATCCATACATCTTTTGCAGGTAGATGAAATCATGTTCGGGCATCCTGTCTGTCCAGTCCCCGCCATCGCTTACAATCAATTGGGGCCTGGGCGCCGCCATGGCGGCTATTTCCACATTATCTGTACGGCCGCCGCAATCATGAATGGGCATACCGCTTTCGCAGGGGCATCCACCATAAAAATAAGAAGAGAGTGAAACCACCGGGGCTGATACTTTTATGCGGTTATCTATAGCCGTCATCAGCACGGTATGACTTCCCCCGCCGGAACCACCGGTAATGGCTACCCTGTTTGTATCGGCATCTTTCAACGACAATAAATAGTCGAGTATGCGTATACCACCCAGCGCCTGTATGGTCATCGATAAACTTTTGCGGTGGTCTTCCAGTTTAAATTGCAGCAATGATTCACCCCAGGCAAAAAGATCGTAGCTGAATGCCATGGCGCCCATTTTTGCCAGGGCCGCGCAGCGGTACTGGCAATCGGCCCGGTACCGCTGTTTTTCCCAATGACCATCGGGGTTCAGTATTACCGGTATCTTTCCCTTGTACTTTGCCGGCTTGTACAAAGACCCGTTGATCCACAAGCCGGGAATAATTTCCAGGGCGATGTTTTCTACTGTATAGCCATTGTATTTTCTTACCGGGGTAATAATTGGTTTACTGCCTGGCGATGCCGGCAGGCGGTCTAATTGCAGCGCCTCCAGCAGACAGGGTTTTAAAAGGGCCTTTCTTTTTTCCCATTCGTCTGCATTGCTATATTGCGATGCAATCCTGTCCAGCTCGGCCCAGCCTTCCTCTACCGGCCAGCGGTAATATTCATAATAACCCAGTTTGTATACTTTGTCTTTTTCTTTTTTGGCCTTCATATCCAATTGCGCAAGCACATTTGCCAGGGTTGTCTCTGCATCATTACGGAAACGCCAGGCAGCATAACTAACCGTTTTGCCTGCTACCATGGTGTCTGCATACTTTATTGTAATGCCATACTGCGTTTCAATGTCTTTCAATACCTGCTTCAATGACTTTTGATAGGCGCCATCTGTATTGTACTGCGCCTGCAAAGACGCGAAGCATCCCGTTATAAGTAAGAAAAAAAGAAATGTGCTGCGCATACTTTAATATTAAATTGCCGGGTCAAGCGGAACCGGTGGTAATAATAACGACTCAATGTCTACCGGCTGAATGGATAATGTCCGGCACCAATTTTCAAAACTTTCATGCACCTCATTGAGTGTTTGTTTTTGTTGTGGCGTTAATTCCAGTGCGGTTGCCCGGCTGATGGTACGTACCGGTAAGCCCCGTTTGCGCAGAAAATATTTTGCGCTCATGGGATAGGCAATATGTATCAGCGGGTCAACACGACTGATTTCCGACTGCAACCATTTTACTTCTTCCTGTTTTTGGGGGTTGGTGGCATTGTTCACCATCCAGACCAATATCTCCGGGTAAAAATTACCCGAAATAGACGACATGCCTTTTGCACCCATCTGCAGACTGTACATGGCATTGGGGGAATGGGCATCATAGAATTCCAGCCCATTACCGGTTTCTTTTAGAATGTCCAGCTTGGCCTTCACCTTTTCCAAATCAATGGAAGTGTCTTTGTGATAAACCAACCGGTTGGCGGCCAGTAATGTTTTAAAAACTTCCGGGCCAATAATCCTTTTATAAGGGGCGGGACATTCGTACATACCCAATGGAATATTACCGGTGAGCCTGAACATGCGTTCAAAATTTTTCAGTAATACATCATCCCCATCTTCTATATTGGCATAATGACCTGTAATCAATATTACTGCGTCAATACCCGTATCATATATTCTTTTACTGAATTCCGCCTTGTCGTCAATGGTAAGGCCAAATGAACCTGTTGCCACTACCGGAACACGCCCGTTTACATATTTCACCACATGCCTGGTAAGTTCAATTCTTTCATCTTCACTGATGCTGTACATCTCACTGCTGAGGCAATTGGCAAAAAAACCTTTCACGCCGGCGGCCAGGTAGAAATCGATGAGATGGCTCACCACATCCAGGTCAACCTTTGCTTTGAGGTTGAACGGGGTTATCATTACCGGAACAAATTTTTTTTCGATGGAATTCATAAATACAATTTATATGTCTGATTTCGATGTCTGATGTGATCATGTCTGATTTGCTTAATTCGCAGATTCATCTCTTTTCGATACTGGTGTCATTGCAAGTCTTCATTAGCAGGGGCTACACTTTAGGCCCCGAATGCAACAAATAACTCTGCAACAAACCATTCAAAATTTAAAATTCAACATTCAAAATAATATTTCTATGTCTGATGTGATGATGTCTGATTTGCTTAATTCGCAGATTCATCACATTTCGTTGCTGGTTTCATTGGATGTCTTCAAAATTCAAAATTCAAAATTCAAAATTCAAAATTCAAAATTCAAAATAATGACCGCGACAAACAATTCAAAATTTAAAATGCAAAATTCAAAATTTGTCACACACACACACAACACTTAACACACAACACTCAACACAATACTAAGCCACCGTATTCACCAACTCGCCGATTCCTTCAATAGCAATTTTTACCAGGTCCTGGCTTTGCAGCGTAAAATTATTATCCGGCACTACGCTGGTACCCGTCATCAGGTATGCTCCGGCAGCAAACGAATATTCCCTGAAGAGAAATTCCACGAGTTCGGTATGCTTCCGTTTCATTTGATCAATAGAAACACTGCCTTCAAAAACCACGCTGCCATTTCTTTCTATTGCAATGGAAAGTATGGTTGATGGCGAAATGGGTTCTTCTGTAACCAGCACGCAGGGGCCAATTGCAGCGCAACCATCATACATTTTTGCCTGTGGCAGGTACAATGGGTTTTCTCCTTCTATACTGCGGCTGCTCATATCATTGCCGATAGAATAGCCTATGACCTTACCTGTTGAAGTGATAACCAGTACCAGCTCAGGCTCAGGCACATCCCAGGTGCTGTCTTTCCGGATTCTTACTTTACCATTGGGGCCAACCACCCTTGCGGCATTTGATTTAAAAAATAATTCAGGCCTTTCTGCATCATACACTTTATCATAAAATGTGGCCCCGCCACTCTCTTTGCTTTCTTCCATGCGGGCTACTTTGCTGCGCAGGTACGTTACACCTGCTGCCCATACTTCCTGTGTGCCAACGGGAGCTATCAGTTCTTTTTCCTGCAGCCATTCTGCATCTCCGATGGGTTGCAGTTGAAAAATTTCTTTTTGCAATTGCGCATACAGGTCGTCCCGGTTTATCAATACGTCCCAGTCGGTTTCATTTGAGACATAGTATTCGCCCTTGAACTCAATAATAATTTCCGCTTTTGTTTTATAAATTTTCATTTTTTCTGGCAATTTAGTTCAAACCTAATCAATCGCCATCATCCGGCAATCCTGATCTGTTTGCTTTTGCGTTTTACCCGCGTCAGCAGCAAACCGGTTAAAAAGATGGTGAGCGTTCCCACCACGATGGTCATGTTTTTATGCAGCGGGTTTCGTAAAAAACCATAGGCTGGCGGCAGCAAGGCCGAAAATGTCATCCATACAATTACAACAATACCAATCATTACGGCGGTAAGCGCTTCCTGGTTCCGGGTTTGGCGGCCTGCCAGTCCCAATAAAAAAAGGCCCAGCATGCCCCCGGCAAATATGCCCGACAGCTCCCACCAGGTATCGAGAACACTTTTGCTGCCAATCATGGCAAGACCCGTGCCCAAACCGGCTATTCCGAAAACAACAGTAGCAGCATATAAGGTGCGCAGGTATGACCGGTCGCTGATGTTTGGCCGAAAATATTTTTTTACGATATCTATGGTGAATACGGTTGCCGAAGCATTCATACCGGAACTGATGGTACTCATGGCGGCAGAAAGAATAGCAGCCACAATTAAACCAAGCAGGCCCGGTGGAATTTTTGTAACCATAAAATGCGGCAACACTTTATCTCCGTAGTCGGCCGGTTGTAACTGTGCAGCCACGGCGTTTATTTGTTGCGCGGTGGCACCGCTGTTTAGTTTTTCTGCAGCGGCAGTTAATTTTACGGATTCCATTAATTCCGGGTGAACCTGGTACCAGGCAAACAGTGCCGTTCCAATTATAAAAAACAGCAATGAAGCAGGTACATAAATGGCAACACACAACCAAACTGATTTGGCGGCCTGTTTTTCCGAACTGGCGGTATGATACCGCTGAATATAATTCTGATCCATTCCAAAATTGTTGAGGTTAATAAAAAACCCGTACAACAACACCATCCAGAAAGTAGACTCCGTAAAATTAAAAGAAGCGCTGCCCAGGCTGAATTTTTGGTGTTCGCCTGCAATTGATATTACCTTGCGCACACCTCCGGGAATCTCTCTTATAACCAGCCACAGAATCAGAACGGCGCCCAGCGTTTTAACAATACCCTGCACTACTTCTGTCCATATGACCGCTTCCATACCACCCATCACCGTATAAATAATAATACAGATTCCCATCACCAGCATAATGGTAACCATTGAAAAACCGGTTAATGCCTGCAGGCTAAGCGCCATCCCAAAAAACACAGAGCCCATGCGTGCAAATTGTGTCAGCAAAAAACAAATAACTGCATAGGTTCTTGCCCAGGCACCAAATCTTTTTTCCAGGTTGGTATAGGCAGAAACTTCGCCGGTACGCCTGTAAAATGGTACAAAATATTTTACTGCCACCCATGCGGCCAGCGGCATGGAAAGACTGAAAACAAAAGAATTCCAGTTGCTGCCGAATGATTTTCCCGGAACGCCCAAAAATGTATTGCTGCTCAAAAAAGTAGCATAAATAGAAAGTCCGATAGCCCAGCCGGGTATTTTTCCGGATGCAATGGTAAACTGTTCTGCATTTTTATTCTTTCTTGAAAAATAAAAACCTATCAGTACCATAGCAAGCAGGTAAAACAGGATGATGGCAATGTCTGTTACAGGCAGGCTGTTCATCAATCGTTGGTTATTATTTAATCATCCGATGGTTTTGTAACCGTATTCACCACGCCAGGCCATTTTTCGTCAATAATGCGTTTCAATGAAAGTTTGGACGGATCTATTTTTACATATTTAACGCGTTCGCGCCGCCAGGTATATACAATGTGCACCATACCATCGGCAGATTGTATCACGGAAGGATATGAATATTGGCTGATGGGTGAATCTTCCAGTATCACCGCCGCATACCATTGCTTACCGTCTTTTGACACTGCCACGTTCAATGGTGTTCTGGGCCCCTTTCCATTGGGCAATGCGCTATCGGGCTTTACATGATTGTATACCAGCAACTGCCTTCCGTCTTTTAATGTCACTGCATCCGTTCCTGAATTATTATTGGGTAAAGCCGAAGCCTTCATGGCACTCCATGTTTTTCCGGCATCTTCACTCCAGGCTTCATTGATGGTCCTGTTCTTACTGCGGCACATAATCTGTAAACGATTTCCGGGATATTTTAAAATACTGGGTTGTATGGCGGAGACAATTTTGCCATCATTCAAATCGGCAGATTTAGTCCAGGTTCTGCCTTCATCCTTTGTATATTCAAAATGCACTTTCCAGCCATCTTTTTCGGTGCTCGACGGACAAACCAATACACCATCTATCAATACCGGTTTATTTTTTATGGGCCCGAGGAAACCATTGGGCAATGCTTCCCGCACACTCCATGTATGTCCATTGTCTTTAGAGCGCATCATCCAGCCGGTCCAGCCCGCCACATTTGGGCCAATTTTATAAAATAGCAGCAAATCTCCTCCCGGCACCTGGTACAACACCGGGTTATAACAGGCGTACCGTACACTGTCGTTGATTACACCGTCTGCTGCTTTCGCCGGCTCCGTCCAATGGTTATTTATGTGGTGACTGGTCCAGATACATACATCTTTATTGCCTTCTTTCGTTCCGCCAAACCAGGCCGCAACCAAACCTTCAGGCGTTTCCGCAATAGTGCTGGCATGGCTTTGCGGAAAGGCAGCTTTCTCAAAAATAAATTCATCTACCAATACGCCTTTTTTCCATTTGCCCTGTGCTTCAATACCCGGGCTTGTTAAAAATCCGGCCATTGCCATCACCCCGTACAATAATATATATTTCATACTGCTCAATTTTATGGATTGTTTTTTGCGGCCGCTTTTTGCGCTTTTATTTTATCCGTATAATCTTTAAAAAGCTGCCGCCAGTTCCGGCCATTGTTATTTAGGTACTGCTCACATTTGGTTTTATAAATTTCAAAGATAGCCGACACTTCCTTTATACTTTTATAATCAATGGCCTGTTCACGCGCTTGTTTCAGGTTCTTTACTATTTCCGCTTCTTCTTTTGCCGTAAGATCCGGAACAATGGCCTGGTAGCCTTTCAGTGTAAACGCAACTTTTCCTATGGTGTATTTATCCAGGATGGCTTCTGTCTGCGCAGTGTCCAGTTCTGTTTTCAGCGTTTTCATGAGGCTGTCGTGAACCGCCGCAGGTTTTGATGAACAAACAATTATCTGTCTGTCCATGTCAGATAATTTATTACCAGTTGCCGGATTAATACCGGCCGGTGTTAATGTAAACGGATGGCTGTTGTGCCAATCGCGTACAGCTACCAGGTGCACGGTGATGGCATCCTGTACTCTTTTTGCTTTTGCAGCATCTGTCAATTGCAGGGAAGCGGTCCATTCCGCTGCTTTTTTTTCTGTGGATGCATCTGCGCCGCCACTAGTAACCAATACAGATCGGTTGTCATTGGCCTGTTGCGCCATTACCGGTGCTGCAATACAGGCAACAGCAAGATAAGTAACGGCAAAGCTTATTTTTTGAAAAATATGGTTCATCTTTTTTTATTAATTATTCCAATATTGTTGTAAACATGTAATGGCCGCTGCCGATGATAAAGATGGCATTGCCCTTTTCATAAGTTTGGTATGTGATACCAGCAACCTTCATGGCAGGCTGGCCGGATTCGGTTACGTTATCCGCCGATTTTGCCGGCAGGTATATGGCGGCCGATGCATTGGCCGGTATATCAATATCCCAAATCAACTGGTTGTCCTGTTTTTTCCAATGACTGGCTATTTTTCCGTAAGCGGATTCATAGGCCGCGTTTGCTTCATTCAATCCAGCCGCAAAAGATGGTTTCATGATGATTTGTTTGAATGCAGGCAAACTGTCGCTGCTTTTTATGCCGCCAAGGTTTTCAAACATCCATATCAGCAGATCACCCAGCAGCATGATATGGTTTTGCGAATTCATCTGCGGGTTGGCGGTATTTCCATTCCACAACTCCCAGATGGTAGTGGCTCCTTGTTTAATCATGTATCCCCAGCTGGGGTAGCTGGTATTGCTGGCCAGGCTATAGGCCGCTTCGGCATGATTGTATTCGGTGAGTCCACGCATCAGCCATTGCGTACCAATAACACCGGTGCTGATATGCATATTATTTGCCTGCAGTTTCCTGTATATATTGTCGAATACCGCCAATCTTTTGTCTTCTTCTACTATTCCAAAATACAGGGGCAGTAAATTGGCGGTAACGGTATTGTTATCGTATTGGTTGAGCGATGGCCTGAAGAATTTTTTATTAAATGCCAGGCGGATGTTTTTGCCCAGTGCATCCATTTCGGGTACATCATTGTGGTGATTGCTGATAACCGCAAAACGTTTCATGATCTGCAACAGGCGGTAGTAGTAAGCCGTTGCCAGCAGTTCGCCGCTGGTAATGCGCAGGCTGTCACGCGACCGGATAAGCTCCAGGCTTTCAGGAGGCACGCACCAGTCGCCATATTTATCTTTAGTTACGATAAAATCTTTCATGTACCTGGTCTTCATATAGCCCAACCATTTCTTCATAGAGGCATAATGCCTGGTGATGCTTTGCTCATCGCCAAACTGGCGGTGCAACATATCGGCTACCAGTATATAGGTGCCGGGCCAGGTAACATTATCGCTGTAATAATTCCAGAATGCCGGCGCTACATCGGGAATAGCGCCTTCTGGTGTCTGCGATTCTTCTATATCATTCAGCCATTTGGAATACAGGGCGGCATTGCCGAACAAAAAACTTTCGCCGCCGGAACCCGTGGCCCTGTCGCCCAGCCAGGGCTGGCGTTCATTGCGTTGCGGACAATCGATGGGCATGCCCTTGTAATTGGAAGCAATACCCCACCACGCATTGTTAACAATGGCATTGATTATGGTATCCGAACCGGTAAATGAACCGGTGGTCTCCAGGTTATCACAGACCAGTTGCCCTTCAAAATCATCCACAGCAGGCTCACCCGGGTAACCGATCAGTTCTGCATAGCGGAAACCATGGTATACAAAAGACGGGTGCCAGCTTTCCTCACCACCACCTTTTAGGGTATAGCTATCCGTTACCCTGGCATCGCGCAGGTTGGCAGTGTATAAATTTCCGTCCGGCTTCAGGCTTTCGGCAAAACGCAGTTGTACTTTCTGGTTTCGGTTGCCTTTTACATGCAGGCTGAGCCAACCGGAAAAATTTTGTCCCATATCTATCACCCACTTCTCCCCGCTTATTTTTTTAATAGCAATGGGCCGTAAGATCTTCATTATTTTCATGGGCTCATTCATCTGTGCAATAAGTTTACCGGCAGGCGCCTGTACCTGTTGTGGTTTCAGCCATGCGGCATCGTTAAACCCGGCATCGCTCCATCCCGTGAATTCTTTGGTGGCATCATATTCTTCGCCATCATATTCATTATTGGTTCTGATGGGGCCGTCTGCATTCAGCTTCCAGCTTTCATTGCTGGTGATGGTTTTCCGGGTGCCATCTGTATATTCAATTTCCAGTTGCAACAACAATTTGGGATAACCAAATGTGTTGATTTTTTTTGGTTTGTAGGCCTGGCGCATTGTAAAAAACCGCCCGTTGCCCAATACCACTGCAATGGCATTTGCACCTGTATGAATATAACTGGTCACATCATAGGTATTGTACAAAACAGATTTACGGTAATCGGTGGGTGCTGGCGATAGCACTGCATCGCCTGCTTTTTTACCATTCAGGTATAATTCGTATAAACCGAGTCCGGCCACATACACGGTGGCGCTTCTGACAACAGCGGCCGATTGAAACTGTTTGCGGCAATAACGGGCAGACAACCTCGACCATTGCGTAACACTATCCCAGGGGAAAGCTTTGTCATAACCGATCCATTTGGCTTTCCAATCAGATTTATACAATAATCCCATGGTCCAGCTGGCCGGTTCGCTCCATGCCGTCTCACCTTTATTGGTAAATGATTTTATTTTCCAGTAGCATTTTGTACGACTTATCAACGGCTTTCCTTTGTATGAAACGAGTACTGAAACACTGGAAGCCATTTTGCCTGAATTCCAGATATCCCCTTCATCTTTTTGTAATTTTTCTTTGCTGGATGCTACAATGATTTGAAAAGCCAATTGCTGCACATTTCTTTCTGCAGAGGCCAGTTGCCAGCTAAGGCGCGGTACTGCTGCGTCAATGCCCAGGGGGTTTATCCGCCATTCGCAGCGTAGGTTTGCCACGTTTACTTGTGCATGTACCGGATATACCGCAGCAAGGGTGAGCATAATATGCAGTAAAAGCTTTTTCATTATTCAATATTGTTGTTGGGCGACCGGTATTATTACCTACAGTTGTAATAATGGCCGCCTGTTAAAACCGGAAATACAATATCATTTTTAATGCCCTCACGGGATCATGGTCATAGTCATAAAAAATGTTTTTCATTCCCATTGGACCGGTTGTTTCATTGCGTTGTGTTTTTGTGCCAATGGAAGAGATGCCCTGCATAAATGAAATATCGCCGGTTGGAAAAATGGGTTCATAATTATGCCATTGATCCGTTTTCCAGGCGGGTGTAAAGAGCCGCATAAACAAATCTTCGTTCTCTGTATAGACCGTAAACGGTTGGTTGTCTGTAATAAATGTACACCAGTAGATATTGGAGTGATATCCTTTGAATTCCGGGTATACCCAGGACTCGCCGGTTTCAGTTGTATTGTAGGTTTTATTCCAGATGCCCAGCTGGTTGCCCTTCATCCTGTTTTTCCAGACACGGTAGGGACCATTGCCCATATATCTTACACTTTTGATTGATTGTTCGGGGAAGGAAAAATTCACACCCACGAAATCTGTAAAATAGGTGTCAGGGAAATAATGAACTTCCATTTTCAGGAGACCGCTTGTATAAATGGTCCATTCTAAAGTATTAAAAGCCGTTTTTTTATTGAAGGCAGATGAAATCATTAAAGAATCTCTTTCTTTCCTGATGGTAAACCCCGAAAAATTATCTTCACCCTGCTGAATAACCGGCCCATTTTTAAATGGTGTGATACCCTTCCCTGTTTTCACTTCCTGTAACAGGCCCGTCGTTTTATTAAAACGCAGGGTAATGCCGCCTGCCGTTACAATACAGGCGCTGTCCGATTCAGAAAAATCAATAGCCGTATTTCCTTTTTTATCTACCAGTTTACTGGCAACAACAGCGGGTTGTACAATTGGGAAGCTCCAGGTGAAAATTTCGTGTTTATATGGGTCGGCTGCAGTAAGGTACAAAACGTCGTATTCTTTCCAGCCAGCTGGCAATACCAGTTGCAGGAAACCTTTTTCCGAGGGCTTGATACCGGGCGCGGGCATACCGCCCGATTGCTCTTTGTTATCATCCAGTCTTTTTAATTTCCAACGGAAACTGCACTGGTTAAGATTGGTATAATGATACCGGTTCTCTACCATCAGCCTGCCATCAAATGCACCAGTAATTTCTTTTTTCTCTACATGCACCGGGCTCCAGATTTCTTTTATGGCATAATAGCTGGCTTCTCTTTCATGAAATGGACCTACTATACCATCGGCACCATGGTTGCCATCGGTATCAAGTGAATCGTGTTTGTCTTTTCGTACTACGCCTTCATCTGCAAAATCCCAAAGAAAGCCTCCGGCCGCCAGCGGGTTTCGCCACATAGCTTCCCAGTAATCTTCCAGTCCGGCACCATGACCGCCATCGTACAGGCCGTGTAAAAATTCGGTGGGCATCATGATATCGTGCCCGTTTTCATAATTACCGATACCATAATTGTATTCACGGTAATGCTGTGTATCGAACCCGCCGAACAATTGCCAGGGATGCAAAACCGGGCGACCCTGTGTATCCTGTTCTTTAAATAAATGATCAAGTTCCGGGTTGTGCCCGCCTTCATTGCCATTGTTCCAAAAAATAACGGACGGGTGGTTGCGATCATGATCCAACATTTCCTTCACCAGCTTGCTGCCTGTGGGCGTATCATAATATCCATGCCATCCGGCCAATTCATCCATTACAAAAAGTCCGAGTGAATCACAAACGTCTAAAAAATGATCATCCGGCGGGTAATGGCTCATGCGCACAGCATTCATGTTCATATCTTTCATGAGCACTACATCTTCTATGCTTATTTTTTTGCTGGTGGTCCTTCCGCTGGTGGGCCAGAATGAATGCCGGTTCACTCCTTTCATTTTTACTTTAACACCATTTACGTAAATGCCATCGCGTTGTTTTACTTCTACGGTTCTAAACCCAAATTTTTGTTTAACTGTATGCACGGCCTTGCCGTTTTTATAAATGGTGCAAACAGATGTATACAACCGGGGAAATTCCGGACTCCATAAACCGGGCGATAAAAACTTATGGCCAACCATAAATGAACTGCCATTGTCGCTGACAATAGCGGCATCCGTTTTACCGGCAATAGCACCATCTGCAGCAAGAATGGTAATTGTGGCTTTTTCCGCCTGCCCGCTTACTTTTACAGCGGCTACAAAATTTCCATCGGACCTTGCATCGATCGCTATATTTTCAATAAAGACGGTTGGCAATAATTCCAGGTAAACCGGCCTGAATATGCCGCCGAATAGCCAAAAATCAGCCTTGCGTTCAGCAGCATTTACCGAAGTATTGGCTGAATGCTTGGATACGGTTACCTCCAGCAGGTTCTGTTCGCCAAATTTTAATAGCGGTGTGATGTCGTATTTAAAAGCATAAAAAGCCCCCTGGTGCACAGGGCCAGCCGGCTGACCGTTTATCTTTACCTCGGTATCGGTCATGGAGCCTTCAAAAACGACCCTGACAATTTTATTTTTCCAGTTGGCGGGCACCATAAATGAATGCCTGTACATACCCTTCTCTTTACCACGCGTACTGTCTTTAGAAAAACCATAGTCATATTTTCCAAACCCCTGCAGTTCCCAGCACGATGGCACAGCAATGGTTGTCCATTTACCGCTGTTCATACCGGCAGTGCAAAAAAAATCCCAGTTTACGGTATTGTCATTACCGGTGCCCGACAAATACATTTTCTCCGTTTGCTGCGCGTACATATAACTGCATATATGCAGCAACACCAGAATAACCACTATTTGCCGGTTTGTTTGCTTCATAATTTGCCTGTTAGCTTTTCCAGTTTATCAGATGCAGCTACTCTATTTCCATTGGCCCATACGCTCAGCCCTTTCCCTTTTTTATATTTTGCGCCTGTTTTATCCCAGACAATGGTGATGATCTTTCCGTGGTACAATACATTGTCAAGGCAAAACCAATCCCATTTGCCGGCGGGCAGCAGTGGGTGTACTTCTATGGTATTATCTGCACGTGGCCGCAAGCCAACCAGGCCGGTAATAATTAAATCATTGAATGTAGAATGATTGTAGTACCTGCTGCGTTCCTCGCCTTTTAGCCAATAGCCTGTTTTTTCATCGAGGTATTCGCCGATATAAGGGCGACCGCGGTTATACTGGGACTCCACATAGGTCTGTAACAAATCAAAATAATTACTGTCGGCCACAAACGTCTGGTGATAATTATTTAACAGATTAGCCATGGCCGTTAGTGTTTGTGAGGTGGCAAACGGCCATACGGCGCCATCCCACTCGCATTTGCAGCACCCGTGTGTTCTGAATCCGGGATGACTCCTGTCTGCGGTGGTGATACCAAATGGCGCACAGAATGTTTTGGTATCCGGGAGGCTTTTCCAGGCAATGCTGTAATTGCTGTCGGGCATATTGAAATACCAGGGTATAAAACCTATCTCTTCTTTTACATTCGCGAGCGTATCGCCGTTTTCCTTTCTTACTTCAAAGAATGACGCGGTGTCATTCCATAATTTCGACTGGGCACGGAGTTTAATGCTATCAGCTTTGGCAATGTATTTCTTAAAATTGGGGGAGTGAAAGTCGCCCCCTGCATTTATGGCCATCATGGCCATTGCTTTTGCATTTCCATACATATAACCGTTGATGGACGGTCTTGGATTTTTTTCTTTTCTTCCACCGCTGATGGTTTCTTCCATGGCGTCACGTACATCATACTGCCAGAACAATCCATCATTTGATTTTTTTTCCTGCTCCCATGCCGTATAGTCTGCTGCCAGGCCGGGATAAAGCTTTTTCAGCAATCCGTAATCAAGATTTACCAGGAACCGATTATAAAGGGCATCCATGTTCCAGCTGCTATAAAAACGCAGCTTTTTCATTGGCTTGCCATCGTTACCCATATACCATATGGTAAGGTTATCATCCATGTATCTTTTATCGTGCAGCCATCTTGATTCATATATATGATGGCCCAGCGCACTGGCAATGAGGTTGTATTTATCTGCATAACTGCGGGGCACCAGGAATTCGGTAAATACAAAACCCTGATCTGTTTTTTTGATATGCTTTCTCAGCGTCCACCAGCGGTAATAAAACATTTCCTCAAAATTCTGTTGCGGACATTCAAACAATGGAATATTTTTCTGCATCCAGGGCCAGGCACTGTCATTGGGTATGGCCTGTTGTATATTCTCATTTTCCATACCATTGAAGTAATCAACATAGTGTTTAAAATTACCCGCTTTCAGAACCAATGATTTCCGCTGCGCCTGCAACGCGCTGTTGTAGCAGCACAAAAAAAAGGCGAATGTTATTAATATTGATTTCTTCATATGCTGTAAACCCGGTGCATTATGGTTGTGATATGGTTTTTAAATAGTCGATTACATATATAGCCTCTTTACTGCGTGCATCCGCATTGGGCAAATCATACATCTGGTCGGTAGGTGTATCAGCATCCGGAAACCTGCGGGTAGTACCTGTTCTGAACACAATGCGCGAGACATTGTCAACAGGTGCAAAACAAATATTGTTGCTGGGGTTGGCGCCATTGATGCTGCAGGTATAGAAACGGGTTCCTGTGTTTAGTTCTATTTTTATTTTGATGGGTTCGCCGGCCTTGTATTTACCCACAGACCGGTTGCGGTAACCGGCCTTGGTATACAAACCCCCGGTTGAATCGAGTATCAGCCGCACACAAGGTGCTCCTTTTGCGTCTGTCAATTCTATTTCCATCAGTCCGTAATTATCCTGCTGCGCCGTTATTGCAAATTCGATGGTTGCCTTTTTTGTTTCGGGAAAAACCCTCTCTGCCTTTGCGTAGTCAAAGGGATCGCTGTCTTTCATCACCAGTGATTTTGTGGCATTGATTTTTTCAACCGATACCGCACACCAGGCCGGGCTAAAAATATTCCATCGCTTCAACGCTTCGCCTTCTTTCATAGATGCAAATGTTTCGTTTACATTGGCGATCTCTTTATCTTCCACCGGAACCGGGATCTCGCTTATCCAGATGTCTTCTTTATTCATGCTGTAGCTTACCCACATATTGCCACCGGGCGGCACGCCATCCATTTCCTGTATGCCGCGCACGTATTGCGGTCCATAACTTTTATAAGCGCCACCATAACGAAGGGAAGAAATTTCCCCATTGACCAGCAACAGATTTTTATAATTGAGCCCATCGTTACTAACGCTCACGGCCAGTGGCCATCTGAATTCTGATGGATTGTAGACAGTTGCATATTTTCCATCGCTGGTTCGCTGTCCCCATATTTTTGCATTGGCATTTACAAAACCCGGCGCCCGCAATGGATTGTATTGCCAGGTCTTTCCACCGTCTGCGCTGATACTGGTAAGTGCATACTTCCAAAGACCGGCTATCCTGCCATCGGGTAAATGGTAATAGCTAAATGCTTTAAAATCTTTGTGGAGCGGTATCAGTGGATCGTTCCTGTCTGATTCTTCTACCATTTGTTGCATTAGCAGCGGTGCAGCCAGTATCTCCTCGCAGGCTGCAATAAAGCCCTTGTCTTTGGAGGAGGTGTAAAAAGGGTAGCTGGTATTCTTTGCGCTGAAACCATGGTTGTACCGCAGGAAAAATATACCGCCCCACTGTCCATCCGTTTTTATTTCCCTGATAACGCGGCCAATGCCATTGCCATCGTTGGGATCATCTTTTTCACCCAGCACAATACCGTAATAGCCCAGTGCAAAAAATCGTTTGCTGGTGGCCGTATAAAAACCAATGCGCTGGTGCATGGCGGCAAAGGTATTTTTCGCCGTATCCTGCCGGCCTTCTTTTACCGTACCATCTGGAATTTTATAAGGCGGAAATAATACAACAGGTTCGTTCCAGTGATAACCATCCTTAGAGGTTTGTAATAAAGTCTGGCCGGGGGGCACATGTTCTCCCACAGGGTCGCTTAAGTATTCAAGGTAAAACTGGTAGTTCCAGTAAGCCAGCATGGGCGCGTGGTTATAGGTCCAGCTATTGTCGTTGTTACCCCGGTTGGCGCGCATGGTCTGAATATTGTGTACGCCGATTGCCGGTTGTAACTGGCCATGGTGGTAGTCTACGCTGGCCAGTGTTTTACCGGTATAGTGAATGGTATCCTGTGCGCAAATGCCTGTACCGGCTAGTATTGTAAGAAATAGTGCTTGTATGTATTTGTAATATTGCATTGGCTATCTTAAATGAATCGTTTATTTAGTTCTGTGTATGACCGGGTTGGAGGTGGCGCCGCCGACAACGGCACCTGCTGATCAACTGATCAACTAATCAACGGATCAACTAATCAACTAATCCACCAATCAACCGATCCACCACTCTTTTCTTAACGGTAACAATGGTTCCGTGTTTATGCCCCGGCGGCACCGTTACGCTGCCGGTAGCATCTTTAAATGTTACAAAATCGCTGGTAACCGCGGCTTCATAGGTTTTCTTCCGGTACGAATCATAATATATCAGCCATTCCTTCTTCAGTTTTACTACCGAAGGTCCTTCCGTAAAATTATCAGAAAAAGGTTTTGAAACATTTGAATAGGGGCCGGCCGCATTGCTGGCAAATGCTACTTTTATATCCCTTTCCGGTCTTGTATTGTCTTTCAGCACCAGCACATAGTCCTTTGTTTTTCTTTTTACAATAACAGCATCTATGACGCTGAAGCCCGGGTCACAAAATAATGTTGCCGGTGTAAAAGTTTTAAAATCGGCAGTGGTGGTAATGTACAAGCGGTGGTTATTGCTGTCTTCTTCCAGTTTTTTTTCAAAGCGACCGGGTATGCAGGAGGCCCAGATGATCAAAAATTGTTTTTGTTCATCGTCATAAAATAATTCGGGCGCCCAAACATTTACCACACCTGGCTCATTTTGCATGACCGGAATAAATTGTTGCTCACTCCAGTGCACCAGGTCTTTTGATGAGGCATATCCAAAACCTTTATCGCCACGCCAGCTGCTGGTCCATACCAGGTGAAAAACACCGTCAGGTCCCTGCACCATAGAAGGGTCGCGCAGCACCTGCTGGTTGCCAATTTTTGGTTGCAGGAATGTCTTATTGCAGTCTGTCCACTTATACCCATCATAGCTGTACAGCAGCCGCAGTCCTTCATTGGCAGGTTCATGAAACGAAGTAAACAGGTATGCTTTTCTATTGCATGACGATAGCAACACTACGAGGGATAATATGGTAAAAGCCTGTTTCAATTTTTATTTCTGCTTCATTTTTATTTTTCAGTTTATTGCTGCAGCACCAGCACCCAATCGTTTCCTTCGCCGGCATCGCCTGGTGGATCAAATGCAGCCATCCCGTTTTTACTAAAGTTTGCAATTGGTGAAACTGATCCGTCTTTAGGGTTGAACCAACCTGCCCTGCCTGGTGAAAAATTTAATTTCGACCAATCGATACTGAAATTTTCTCCCGTGTAGCTGTACACCATGGCGTAGCCTTTGCCTTTGGTAGCCAGCAGGTAGCCGTATTTGTCTTTGGTATTAGCAGCAATGATTTCCTGCGCCGGCATCCTGTCGAAATAAGAAACTGACAACATTAATTTTTTCAGGTATTGCATTTGTGTGGCGCCTTCGGCATGAATGGTATTTGTCCAGTTATCGTTTACTCCAAAATTGGCTGTTTTATCGCCCATCATATTAAACTGCATAACGGCATTTTCACCGTATGTGAATCCGGCCCCTCCGGCAAATACACTCCAGTAGGCATAACGGCGTACGTCACTGGCTGTCCATCTTTTTGCAAGACTGTCGTGCAATCCGTGGGGAATATTTTCATAAGAAGGTTCGCCGTCGATGGTAGGCCTTACCGGTTTCAGCCGATAATCTGCCTGGATAAACCGCCAGTTGTCTTCGCCGTAATGGTTTTTTTCATTGCTGGTGGTATCCTGCCCATAATCTTTATGACCACTTTGAAACATATTAAAATCGAGCCATGCTTCACTATGAAACCATTCGCTGGAAGAAGATCTTCCGCGCGGATGAAAAGTTTGCAGGTGCCGGGGATCATATTTCTTTATGGTGGCGCCAATGACTTTCCATATTTCTATTTTATCGCTCCCTTTTATATCGCCGCCGTTGAGCCAGATAATATTATTGTACCTGCCGTAGCGTTCCGCCAAAAATTTTGCATAGACGACTGCCTGCTCAACAGTAATTTTTCCCTCTTTAACATTGCTGCCCCATATTGGTACCATTGCTATGTATATACCGCGTTTCTCCGCCTCGCGCACGGTAAAATCTACTGTATTCCAGTAATTGTTTTCACCGGTTGTATTGGGTTGCGCAATATTGTTGTTTACCAGGGCTGTCTGGCCATATGCATTTGTAGCTTTCAACGTATGCAACACCATAACCTGAATAACATTGAACCCCTGCTGCTGCCGTGTGTCGAGGTATCGAACAATGGTTTCGCGGTCGCATTTTGTAAACAATAACCAGCCGGTATCTCCCAACCAGAAAAAAGGCTTGCCTTCCGCGGTTTGAAAAAAGCGTTTATTGGTGGATATTTTCAGCAATGGCAGCACCGTTTGCGCATGGGCAACGGTTGTAGCTATAATGAATGCGGTTACTATTATTTTTTTCATTGTTATTTTTTCAGCAGCCATACCAAACCTGTATTTGCCGGAATATCGATATTAATTTTTTTGCCGCCTTCTGCAGCTGTTTGCTTATCACCTGGCCTTCCATCTTTCAGGCCAATGTATTTAACCGTAAAATTTCCTTTTATTCCAGACAGGTCCAGCTGCAAAACCGGCTGATCACCGGCATATGCAATCAGACCGTTACTACCCGCCAGCACGAATTTGCCGGGTTCATTTACCGGTTTCATAGCAGCGGCGGCTGTTAAAAAAGCTGAATCAACACCCGCAGGCAATACCGGTAAAGAGCCACCCGCTATAAAAACTGCCCAACCAAACTCCGGGTAACTGTCGCCAGAATAAATAACCGCTTTTGCAGGAAATTTATCGCGGTACTCTTTCACAGCACGGTATACCTGCTCAAACGAAGTCTTTTTTGGTTTTAATAACCGGGCATGCTGACGGGGTGCGAGGCTTTGTCCGCCTTTTGGCTCATAGGCGATACCATCCGCCTGGTAATGCCAGTAACGAATATCCACCAGGTCTACCACTGATGCATAACCGGGAATGTGCAGTATCGAATCCTGAACATCTTTTGTAACGCTTAACCCGATGATCTGCTTTCTGCCGGTTTCTTTTTCCCAGTCTTTGATTACATCCAGCCAGAATTTTACAAAATGAAGAGGGCCTGTAAATTCCTCACCTGTAAATTGTATAACCCCATTGTTGTCTTTAAAATTAGCGAGGCATTGGCGGATGTATTTTTTATGCAGTTCCCTTCTTACTGGATTGCTGATATCATAAAACTGTTCTGCCATAAAGATGCGCTTGTCGCCTGCAAATGGCGGCGGTTCGGGAAACCCGGTATTATTGATGTTGTTGGCACTGCGCCAGGGAAAATCAACATAGTGCGCCCCGGCTTCAATAATATTATGCTGAAAATAATTTTGGTGCACCAGCAACAATCCTTTCTGGTCTGCCAAATCTGCATATTGTTTTAACCGGCTCCAGTAAAATACATTGTATTTGGTTAAATCATATTTACTCAACCCATCCCAAGCGGTTTCTTTTCCGCTACGGGCAAATGGAAGCTCATAAAATGGCGGCCATACATCTCCATCCGTTCTCCTGATGCGTTCATGATCGTCACGTCTTCTGTCGTACCACAAACCATAGTTCTGTTCCATGGCAACGGTATTCGTAGCTTTCATATTACTGGTGAGCTCATTCAAATCATCGGTTAACCCTCTGCCGGTACGGCCGGGTACAAAACGTGTAATAGCAGGTACGGCTTTCTCCAAATCCTTTCCCTGTATACCGCCTGTCCACCAGGGTACACTTTGTCTTTTGCCATGAATGATTTCATTGCCCCTTAGCAGCCAGCCATTTTTTATTTGCATAACAGCAGCCAAAGAAGGCTGCGGAAGTATTTTAATACCAATCCGTGAATATTCAACCGCACCTTTTTCATGTATTGAAATCGGGTTGCGATTGGCTATTGTATCCATCCATTCACTCAGTTGCATGCGAGGTTTTACAGATTGGCGGACCAATTCTGCTGCCGCCTCTACTGTTGGACTACTGGATGCTTCTGTTGGCACGTACAGTATCTGCGCCAGGTTGTCTACATTTTTATTCAGCCTGGCAGCCAGTTGTGCGTAATAAATGCTTCTTGGATTGATGGTATTGTTTGATTCAGTCCAGTAACCGTTGCCGGCAAATTGGCTCCAGCTGCCAAACGACCAGTTTTGTGCGCCCGGCGGCTGGTAACAATCAATTCTTGCAGCAGTACAGTTCCAGCATAAACTATTGGCCGCACACCAGCCTGCACCATTGCCATCCTGTTCCCGGTTGCCGAAGCGGATGGCGTTGCCATCTATGCTTACTACATCAAATAAAATTCCGGAAGACCAGCTGTCGATTGCACCGCTGAAATTATAAGGCAACCGGGCCTCACACTGTACAAATGCATTGGGACCTGGCGCACAATAACCAGTTGCAAAGTCATGGTAGCCATATTCTGCATAACAACGCTGAAATAAGGTCTGTTGCCCGGTAGTTAGAAAGGTAAAACGTCTTTGCCCGCCAATTTCGGATACCGGGTGCAATGATCTGCAATCTTCTACCGTAATACGTTTTGATGTTTCCAGTATACTAACAGCGGAACCGGCAAAATTTTCAAATACCACCCTTCTTACCCATGAATCTTCGGCATTTTCTATGTTGACGGCATTCCAGCGATGGTCTTCATCTTTTGAATTTGTTTTGTCATACACAGAAATACAGGAGAGATTTTCAATACCTGCATTGTTTATTCTTCCCGGCCAGCTATAAGAAGAAACAAAACCACCGCCATACGCAGCATCCAATGCAGTGGTGAGTGGTACATCTATAGTGATTGTATTGGCTTCTATTTTTATGATGGTGCGGTCAAAAAATAAATCACGGTCGCCGGGTTTCCAGCCCAGTGCAGAAATGCCGCCTCCAAAAGTTTGTGTGCCCAATTGGTCAATCCATGCTGCTGTAGACGGGCGCCGGATGATGATTTTACTACCCGTTTTAAATGCAGCGGCATCGGTTACAGAAAATGTTGTGGCATTAACCGGAACATATGCATCCGAAATTTTTATTTCACTGTCATTCGTACGATCGTTCCTGCCAATAATTTTTATCAGCGCCAGCCTTGCTTTGCCGGCTCCTATAATGGTAGTGCCGTTTACGGAACTTCCGCTGCCACGCAGTATTACACCGGAAGCATCTATGCTTAACTGACCGCTTACCTCATACTTACCTTTTTGCAATAAGACAGTTCCACGAAATCCGCTGCCATCCACTGGCAATGTTGCTACATAATCCAAAGCAAGCTGAATATAGGGCGTTGCATCTCCTGTAACAACCGGCACTACTACTTTTACAGGAACATTGGGAATACTGTTTTCCGAGGCCATATATCCGCAAAAAGAAAAATCAGGAATGCGGTTGCCCAGTGAATCGGGCGTATACGCCAATTGTTTTTGCGCGTTGATGTAAAAAGGAGCAGGCTTTACATTCTTTTGTGCCTGTAAAGCCTGCATGCCGCCGGTGAGAACACACAGTGACATTACAACTGCTAATATGAAAAAGAGATATTTATTGAATTGTTGCTGATGGAAACACCAACAACTTTGAAAATATATAAGGAAGCGTTGCTTATATGGTAACATGTTGTTTTTATTTTTGGGCCTTACTCCCGGCATTCAATAAAAGCCGTTCCGGCAGAGCCCTTGCTTATACCACCTGCGTTACCGTTACCAGCCCATACCCATTAATTATAATTGTATAAATAAAAAGGTTACAGCCTGGCTCATTTAATTGATTCAACCGGTACCACGCTGTTTAAATATACTTCAATATTGCTGTAACCGGTTTTTGTAATCATTACGGCATCGCCTGCATCTTTTGGATTGAGCTGGTGTTTAATTTCATATGCATCCGGCATACCATCATCGTCTGTATCAGTATATGGCTTGCCTGCATATTGCGGGTAACCACCCACCTGGCTGATATCTGATATAATACCATCTTTATAAGAATCTGCCGGCAGGCGGCGCTTTACAAAATGCGCAGTATACGGCTGAGCATTTGCATCGTACATAATTTTGCCGGTTCTCACTTCTTCCACTATACGTTTATCTACCGGGTCTCTTACCGGCAGTGTAGCGCCGGCATTGCTCAGCACATATGAATAGGCATCTGCTGCAGTCATGATTGGAAAGGCCGCCATGGGAAAAGGCTGATCAACGCGGATAGCTGCTGTATAACTTCCGGCATCGGGCAGATCCTGTATTTGCACACCTCCGGCCCAATTGTCTTTTGACACGCGTTCATTGCCCTCCACGATATTTCCATTTACATAGGCTTTCCCAAATACCAGGCTGTCTTTGTGCGCACGGCCCGATTCCGGTTTTAGTATGCGGTAAGCAATGGGTTTGTCTTTCGGTGTTATGGGACCAGGCTTATAATAATTATTGATAAAATTAAAGAGCGAATTGTTATCGCCCCCATCTGCACTGCGGTTCCACCAGTTAAAAATAACATTGTTGGCAAAGCCAAAATCGCCATCCATACCTATAGAAGGATTTCTTGCAATGTTATTGGCCCAGAGGTTGCGCATAAATGTGCTGTTTCGGCCACCAATGGTACTGCCAAATGCATGGTTATAGGTATCCAGGCCTTCTGAAAATATAGAATTTTGTATGGTTATATTTACTGTAGGCAATTTCTCACCTTTGCCATCCTTACGATTGTAGACATGGCGGTAGATAGACATATTTTCATCCAGTCCCCAACTGCCCGATACATGGTCAATTATGATATTGCCTACCGCATTACCACCCAAACCATCATCCCTGCGGGTAACTGCTGTTTCGCCACGCCTGAAACGCATGAAACGGATAATCACATCATGTGTATCGATCAGCACCGATTCGCCTGCAATGCAAATTCCATCGCCCGGTGCAGTCTGCCCTTCAATACTGATATAAGGTGCACGGATATTAATGGGACTTTTTAACCGGATGATACCGGCTACATTAAAAACGATGATGCGCGCGCCTCCCTGTTCACATGCTTCCCTGAAAGAACCCGGACCAGCATCGGCCAGGTTTTTTACAACATATACTTTACCGCCCCTGCCGCCTGCTGTAAACGCACCGCCGCCCTGTGCACCCGGAAAAGCAGGAATTTTTGCCTGCGGCAGATCTGTTGCCTTACCCGCCCATAATATAAATGGCTTACCTTTTTTTTCATCCGATTCTATAACCAGCAATGCCTTTGCAAAAGCCTCATCAGATAAAGACTGGAATTTTTTCATTTCTGCATTGGCAGAATCTTCCATTGCCGGCGGAATGATTGGATACTGCGCTGCTGATTGTTTGCTGACCGCAATTAGAGAGGCAAACATGCACAATGGAATAAAATATTTTTTTTGCATCAATTTTATTTTTCTACAACAGCCAGGGGTGTTACATTTTTAACATTCACTACGCTGTTTAAATAAAGCTCAATATTGCTGTAACCGCTGGCTGTAATTTTTGCTGCGTCCGCGGCATTTTTGGGATTCAGTTTATTTTTTATTTCCCATGCATCGGGTATGCCATCACCGTCACTGTCTGTATAAGATGTTCCTTTGTAATCGGGATAACCACCTACCTGTATGGGATCTGTTATGATACCCTGTTTATAAGAATCAATCGGCAAACGGCGGTGTTTGAATTGTGTCTCCGGCAATTTTACATTTTCAATGTAATCGATCTTTCCGGTAGCTACCTGTTTTACTATCCTGGTATCCACTGCATCTCTTTTGGGCAAAATGGCACCAGCATTGTCCAGCACATATTTTTTTGCGGCTGCTGCCGGTATAATGGTCATTGAAGGCATGGGCATGGGTTTGTTCCATTTTATTTCGGATGTGTATTCGCCGGTATTGGATTCTTCTTCTACCTGTACGCCGCCATTCCAGTTGTCTTTTATAATCTCCGGGTAACCTTCCATGATATTTCCGTTAACATATGCCCTGCCATACACATGGTGGTTGAGTTTACTGCGGCCGCTTTCCGGTTTTAGAATACGGTGGCCAACATTATTTTTTGGTGTAGCCGGTCCGGGTTGAAAATAATTGTTGATGATATTAAACCTTGCGCGGTAATCGCCTCCATCTACTGAGCGGTGTACCCAGTTAAATACAACATTGTTTACAAAATTAAAAATACCATTCCAGCCAACAGATGGGTTGCGGCCTGCGTTGTTCGCCCATAGGTTTCGTAAAAATGCACAGTTCTCTCCGCCAAGTGTACTGCCGAATGCATGGTTCCAGGTATCGAGCGCTTCACCAAAAATTGAATTTTGAATGGTAATGTTTACCGTACCAAATTTATCCTCAATCTTTCCGGTGCTGTCGTTATACATGTGACGGTACATACTCATGTTTTCATCGAGTCCCCAACTGGCGCTTACATGATCAATCATAATATTGCCAATGGGATTACCACCAATGGCATCGTCTCTTCTGCCCACCCATGTTTCGCCGCGACGGAAGCGCATGAAACGTATAATAACATCGTGCGTGTTAATCCAAACAGTTTCTCCGGCAATACATACGCCGTCACCAGGCGCTGTTTGTCCTTCAATGGTAATGTATGGCGCCCTTATTATTAATGGTGTTGAAATTCTGATAATACCGGCTACATTAAAAACAATGATTCTTGCACCGCCCTGTTCACATGCCCAGCGCAAACTACCGGCACCATCATCATTGAGGTTGGTAACAACAATAACTTTGCCTCCCCTGCCACCAAAACTAAATTTGCCACCACCTTCTGCACCGGGAAATGCGGGTATTTCTGCCTGCGGCAATTCATCTGCCCTGGAAGCCCAGGGTATATAAGGTTTGCCTTCTCTCGCTTCTTTTTCTATAATGGGCATAGCAACAGCCCATGCAGAATCTGAGTGGTGTGTTGCAGCTTTCATCAATGAATCAGATGCGCGCTTTACATCAGACGGAATATCGGGGTACTGTGCGTTCGATTGTACAGTAACCGCCAACACAACAGCACATGCAAACCAATTTTTAAAACAATTGCTCATTAGTAAAATTTATTGTGAACTTATTGGACGATTCTTTTTAAAAAAGAATTCGTTTTGTTTTATATTTTTTTAAAAAAAAGAGAAAGCGAAAACTTTCTCTTTTTTTATACCGCTATTGAAAAAACAACCCTGTTACATTATATACTTTGATCTGTAGCCGATAAGCATATTGTTGCTTCCAGGCGGTTGAAAGTAAGAACTGTTTAGTTGGTTGAATTAAAATTACCCTGTGAGCCATTGTAATCCAGCCATCCTACTGTTTGTTGTAGCCAGGGGTTAAAAGACAATACTGTAGCTGATAAACCAGAAATATAATAGTTGGGTTTGTATAAAATATTCACCGGGTTATTACCATCCCTATCCATTGCCTGATCCAAAGGCGTCATTACAAATTTAGTTTTGTACAAATTCTTAAGTGCGATAACCTGGGCGGCAAAAGTGCCAGCATCCGGATCAATCAGAATGGCTCTGTCTGCTGCGTTCAAAGGATCGGTATTGGTAAAGTTGATTGCCTGCCAGTAATAGCCGGTTCTGTTGGTTCCATTGATTGGGGTAAGGCCAAGTTTTGAAACGGTATTGGCGGATGTATTGGTGGATGACACTCCATTGTACAATAACCATCGTTGTATATCCCAATAACGCTTGCCTTCGTAAGCCAGTTCCACGCGGCGTTCGTATAATACTGCTTCAATGGCAGCATATTTATCTGCCAGGGTTCCAATGCCATAATTATTTGCACCGGGTATGCCTACCCGGGCGCGGATTTTTCCAAGATAAGTAGTGGCATTACCGATATCACCTTTTGCCGCATAGCATTCTGCAATATTCAACAATAGCTCTGCATACCGGTATTCAAAAATATCAGTGCCGGAAAATTGCCACCCAACAGTGCTATCTGCTGCGGGGTTTGAAAATTTACGCACCACTGCAGGGCTAATTGTCTGGTTGCCACTGTTAGCTCCGTAATACACAGGAGCTCCGGTAGCGCTCGGTCTCCACCTGTAAAAGAAAGTGTTTCGGTTAGGAGCATTATTTCTACCCCATTTTGCGCCGGAAAAAGCAAATGTGCGGTAGAAACGCGGATCCCTGTTTTCAAAGAAAAATGTATCTACATAACCGTTGGCTGTTGTGGGGCGCATACCATTGGCCAAAGGAAAAAGATCCAGCATTCCTTTGGGCGCAGAAACACCCCCGCCGCCATTGTAATCCTTAGGCCTTACTGCATTTTCCCAGCTATTGTTGTAACCAACAGAACTGGTGATATTATTAGAAAGCAATAAAGAAAAAATTGCTTCCTTGTTAAAGGCATTATCGGTAACATACGTCATTTGCTCCCACTCTTTAGCAGTGCTGCCATATAATCCATACCCGTTAGACATTAAAAAAGTTTCAGCCTTCAAACCTGCATCTAAGGCTGCCGCCCATTTGGCACTACCGGGATTGTCCCAATCGCTGTTAAACAGCGGGCTGGCAGCAAGAAGTGTAACCCGGCTTTTCATAGCCATTGCAGCTGCACTTGTAAACCTTCCATAATTGGTGGATGCGCTGGGCCAAACAGCTGGCAATAACGCAGCAGCAGAATCAAAATCTTTGTTTATCTGTACAAAACATTCTGTGGCGGCAGCCCTGGGCACCCGGAGCGTTGTATCGGTACTGCTTGCCTGCTGCACGTGGAGTACAATGGGTACTCCTCCATATGTACGTACTAAATAATAATATTGCAAGGCCCTGAAATAAAATGCTTGTCCTTTTGCTGTGTTCTTGAATGTTTGAGACAAAGATGTGCCACCTAATACGTCTATATTATCCAGTATAAAATTGGCAAACCGAATGCGGGTATAGGGATTGTTAACGATGCCGGTGGTAAGCGTTCCTCCATAATAAGCATCTGCTTCAGAAGCCATCTGAATGGTTTTATTTGGGTTGATATAATTCCCTACGGTTCCGCCTGCACCAATTTCTTCGGTAAGCCTGGTTTTGGAATCGTCATAAGCACCCAATGTTGTTTCTGCCTGTGTTGGGCTTCTATAGGCGCCAAACATATAATTATAAATCCGGTCAATATAGGCGCCTGTTAATGCTTCATTCGTAAAAACGGTTTCCTCATCGTACTTATCATAGCTTTTCATTTTCTCCAAAAAGCTTTTTTTGCAACCCGTCGCTACTACGGCAATAACAGCAATCAGCAATACTATTTTATGTTTCATATGCAATTTGTTGAACAGATAATTTAAAGTTAGAAACCAAGGTTAACGCCAAGCGCCCATGTACGCAAAGTTGGATAAGGTACGTTTGGCCCATCATACATGTTGCGGTACTTACCAGGGTATGGGTTGTACAAATCCCATAAATTATATCCTGATAAAATAACCTTGGCATTAGAGATGTGCGCTTTTGTAAGCCATTCTTTCGGTAAGGTGTAACCGATGCTCAGCGAGCGGATTACACAGCGGAAAGTAGGTAATGTCCAGAAATCTGAATTCTTATATGCATTGTCATAGTAAGCGATATTGGGATATTTACCACCGGGATTATCAGTTGAATCGTACATATCAACCAGGTAAGATACCTGCGACCAACCTGCATTGGTGCTGGCTGTTCCCTGTTTTACCCTGTCATAGCTATTCCATCCACCCCAGCTGGTACCAATCTGGGCCAACAGGCTTAATGACTTCCAGCTAATACCCAGGTTAGTAGTGATGCCATAACTGCGGCTGCTTTTAGCGAGTTCCACATAGTCCTGATCGTCTGAAATGCGGCCGTTCTGACCGGCAATCGTTTTTGTAGTAGCATTCAGATCACCTGCCTGGTCTTCATAGGCCATCATACCCTTCCTCATACCTGCGCGGGTAGAAATGTTGGCACTGCCTGCATTATACAACGGTGTGGTACCGGCTTTGGTAGCCAGATCAGAGAGATAAGCCCAATATGCATCCACGTCAGCATCTGTTCTCAGCATGCCATCACCCGTGGAAGTTTGCTTCCAGGTACGATAGCCATATTGAGGATTGATGAGCGAATAACCTTCGCGTTGTTTACCGGCAAAAGTAGATTCATAATTGAAAGGCTGATCGAGGTATTTTTTTACCTTATTATCAGACCAGCCGAAATTCATACCAATGGAGTAACTAATATTTCTTCCAATATTATCTTTCCAGGTTGCGGCAATTTCTGCACCCCAGAAATTAATCGCACCATAGTTTTGCTCGGCATATGCACCACCTGCAGAAATGGGAACATTAATTGCTCCTGCCATCAAAGTAAGCATATCAGAAGATGAATTGTAATAACCATCAATGTTAACCGATAAACGGCTTTTTAGCACCGAGAAATCTATACCAAGGTTTCTTTGGATGGTTCTATCCCACCGTATGTCAGGATTGGGCGATGCTTCCGGTGTAATGCCCGTAGTGAAAAGGCCACCGTTGGCGCCAAAAGCCATTCCTGTGGAAGGAAGAATGTTATATAATTGCATCCATTTCCATGCTTTTACATTGTCATTACCGGTTTTGCCGTAAGAAGCACGAACTTTTAAATAGTTCATCCACTTCACTTTAAAGAATGATTCATCAGAAATAATCCAGCCCGCAGATACAGCTGGGAAAAAGCCCCAATAATTTACAGGCGCAAATTTGCTGGATGCATCGCTGCGGAAATTGACTGACAATAGGTACCGGTTCTTATAACTATAGTTTACACGGCCCAGGTAAGACATTGTTCCGCCCTCAGACCGGTAGGTGATTGAGTTTTGGGGATTTAAAACGCCCAGGGTGGAAACTGAAGTACCATTGTAAATACCCGGAACAGGATTGTCCCAGATTTGGTAACGATCTTCCGAAGTAACTTTTGAACGTTCGCCGGAAAATACTGCAGCAACACTATGATCACCAAAAGTCTTGTCGTAATTCACAAAGAAATTGATTTGCTCCAGTGAACCCGTTGTATTATCGTAGCTAACCCTTGAGTTGGTTCTGTTGGTATTAAGTACAAAAGTGGTGGTATTGCTGTAGAGGTGATTATTGGCAGTTGCCAGATTGGTACCCTGGTAGAATACAGTCGGCATCTGCACCTGCTCCGTGTTACCTGAGCTGTTGGATATCGCATAATTACCCCTTACTGAAAGGCCTTTGATGAAAGGCACGTCGTATTGCAATGATGCATTGGCCGTGTAACTGAAATTTTTATTGCTGGTGAAAGAACCATTGTTCAGCATGGCATAATAATTCCACATAGAAAGGGCGCCATTGCCCGTTGCATTACCTGTTTTGTTAGGGCCCAGTACGGGAGATACAAAGTTTGGTGCACCGTTGATAGTGTATTCCCAGGGAATGTATTTTGGCATGTGCAGCAGCACGCTGTAATCATTTTGCTCACCACCAACTGCGTACCCATCCTGGAAATTAATTTTGGTGAATGATTTTTCCTGGTTGGTGCTGTTGCCGGAAAGTACTGCCGAAAACTTTACGCCGTTTGCTACCTTAACATCTGTACCGGTTCTGAAAGTCCAGCGTTTAAAATCCTGTGTACCCAGGTTGGCGCCCTGCGTATAATAAGAACCGCCGGCAAAATAAGTGGCTTTGTCTGAACCGCCACTCACATTCAGTGAATGCTGCATCGCATTGGCTTTTTTCCAATCGTTGAGGAGCCAATCGTAATTCAGGCTTTCCATCGCTGTTAATTCTGTTGGCGAGAAAAAGTTATTGGGATTACCGGCAGCCGTATTGCCCAAACCACGTTGTAACCTGTTTGAGAATATACCATATTCTTTTGCGCTCATCACTTTACTGTGACTGATAGCATCATTGGTTTCAAACTTTCCGGAGTAAGATATTCTGGAGGCACCTATTTTTCCTCTTTTTGTTTTTACCACAATAGCGCCTTGTGAAGCCCGTGAACCATAGATAGCGGCACTGGCATCGCGTAAAACGGTTATACTTTCTACTTCAGAAATATCTAATTGGTTAAACCTGTCCAGCGTTGGTAAATTGGTGGCGGGATCTATTTGAACCACATCATCTATTACTACCAGGGGTATGGTTCCACCACCATCTTTACCCCAGTTAAATTGCTGACGGATGCTGATGGCAGCCATTACACCAGGGCGTGTGCTACCACCGGTTACGGATAAGCCGGGCACCTGCCCTCTCAGCATTTCAGAAACCGAAGCAACAGGCAGATCTTCCAGCTTTTTTGTATCTATTGAAACAACGGAACCTGTAACGTTCCTGGTCTTCTGTGTACCATAACCTATTACAACTACATCTTCTAAATCTTTGGTATTTTTTACCAGCTTGATGCCGACGGTAGTGCGTGCACCAATCGTAAACTCCTGGTAATCGTAACCAACACTTGAAATCTTGATTACGGATTGATTGGAAGGAACTACCATACTGAAGTTTCCTGCAGAGTCGGTCATCTTGCCATTGTTTGTTCCTTTGATTCCAATGGAAGCACCCGATACCGGGTTGCCGTCAACATCAGTAACGGTACCGGTGACAGTTTTTTGCTGCGCCGCCACCGTTAAGCAGAGCAGTATTAAGAGTGGAAGAAGCAGTGTACTCTTCAGGAGATACTTTATCATATAGCGTTGGGTTTTGAAAAATTGAATGTTTAGATCAGTTTGCTTGTTTTACTTCTTTGGCGGCCTGTCTTCTTTTGGCCCATTCATCGCCTTCTTTTTTTACATCATAGCCTTCTGCAGAAAGATAATTATTGATACGGCCTTTATACTTTCCAAATACAGCATGTTTTTTATCGGATGATTCTGCATCCATTGCCAGTTCCCTGGCTTCCTTCAGCCAATCGAAAATTTTTTCTTTCTGGGGAGCGGTTAAAGAAGGAATCATATCCTGGTAGGCTGCATAGGTAATGGGAAATACGCGGTAAGTCATACCATCTTTCACCAGGTCAACTTTTTCATCGCTGAGGTTCTCTTTTAAATGAGCGATAAACTGTGTATGAAGCTGCGTGAGTGTGGTCAATTTTTTTTCTTCCGATGCTTTTAATGCAACAGCCAGCTTGTCTTTGTCTGTTTCTGTCTTTTTTATTTCCGCAATTGCCTGCACGTTATTTTCCTGTATATCATTCAGCGCTGCATACTGGTTTGCGATGGTGCTAACAACTTTTTTATATTTTACTGAATCCGTTACAGAAAGGGTATTTACAATTTTGGCGGCCCGCTCTGTAATAACTTTTTGATAAGCGGATTTTTGCTGTTCAGAAACAGTTTGGGCAGTGGTGCAGAGGGTAGCTGAAATAAATAAAATAAGGTGGAAGAAATAAGAAAAAGACCGGGCCTTGCTTGCCGTGATATCATGGCATGGCAGTAAGTTCATATCAACAAGCATACTCCTTTTCATCGGAATTCCTTTTTTTATCGTTAGAAGTGAATGTGGGTGTACTACGCAAAAATTTCATTCACTGGTGCTAAAGGTACAAGTGCGTATACCCGGTAACAATGTAAGGTTTTGCTAAATTGATGGAAGATTTTACTATTTTATACAGGGGTTATTTCCGGGAACGATTGCGTAAACCAGGCACTCACCTGCTTGTTTTCAATGTTATCGTGGCCGGGGTCAGGCCGGGGCTGGAAACGCTTACTGTAATATTTCCCTTTTTTTCGCTGGATTGTACAATGGCCAGTGCCAACCCCTTCCAGCATTGGCGCGATGCATTGCTAAAAGAGCTGGTATCTGCCTGGTAGCCGTTATCTGTAGCTACCAATGCACCGTTGCCCTGAACAGTAAAACTTAATACATTGGATGCATCCGGAACAGCGTTTCCCTGCTTATCAGTAACCCGCGCTGTTATAAACGACAGATCGCGCGCATCTGCTTTTATGCTGGTGCGGTTGGCAGAAAGTTGAATAGCAGCTGGTTCACCGGCAGTATGTATTTCTTTTACCAGCACTATTGTACGATTATTCTTATTGGTATCATTGCCATATTTTCTCGAGACTGCCCTGAGTACGCCCGCCTCAAACGGCACACGCCACATTACATGCAGATCACCGGCCGATTTTTTTCGTATGCCCATTGATTTTCCGTTTACATACAATTCCACCTCATCTGCATTATTATAGTATGCCCACACGTCTACCAGTTTACCCGCCGGCCAGTTCCAGTGCGGAAAAATATGAAGCACCGGCTGGTTGGTCCATTCTGACTGGTACATATAATATACGTCTTTTGGAAAACCCGCCAGGTCAATAATACCATAATAAGAACTTCGCGCAGGCCATGGATATGGAATGGGCTCGCCCAGGAAATCAAAACCACTCCACACAAACAAGCCCGAAAGAAAATCATGTTTTTTTATAATCTTCCAGGTGGTTTCATGCGTACTGCCCCAATAAGCCGATACCTGGTCGTACGCAGAAACGGTAAAATCCGGGTTGCCCTTTTCTACAATTTTCTGCGGAGATTTTGCCGGCCAGAAATAGCTGCTGTCCGAAGGCATATCATAGTAACCGCGGGTGGCAAATGCACTCATATTTTCCGCACCTAAAAAAATCCGGCCCGGGTAATACTTTTGAAAATCTTCATACACTTCATGATGATAGTTAAGGCCAACGATATCCAGTGCGCCCGACTGGTACAGGAAGTTTTTGGCAGGATTCCATTCGCTGAGTGCGGCGGTAACCGGGCGGGTGCTGTCTGACTGTTTAACAATATTTACAAGCTCCCTTGCAATACGGATGCCTGTACTGTCAAACTGTTCACGTATCTCATTGCCTATGCTCCACATAAAAACGGATGGGTGATTGCGATCACGCAAGACCATGTCCTGTATATCCTGTTTATACCATTGGTCAAAATCAGCATAATAATCAAACTTGTTTTTCTTTTTCCGCCACATATCAAAGGCTTCCACCATTACTAAAAATCCCATTTTATCACAGAGGTCCAGCAATTCCGGTGCAGGGGGGTTGTGTGCTGTACGGATGGCATTGCAGCCCATGTCTTTCAGTATATGCAGCTGTCTTTCTATGGCGCTGGTATTTACCGCAGCACCCAAGGCACCCAAATCATGGTGATTGCAAACACCCCGTATTTTTAATGGTTTCCCGTTTAAGAAAAAACCTTTGCCGGCATCAAAATAAAAAGAACGGATGCCAAAACTGGTCGCAAATGCATCTACCAGCTTTCCATTTTGAAACACACGCGTGATACTTTTATAGAGATAAGGCTTTTCAACCGACCATAACCGTGGATTCTGAATGGTTACGGAAGTTTTGTAACCGAATTCCGGCAATGCTGCCCGGATCTTTCCTGGTGCATTTACCCGCGCAACCAATTTGCCTGCAGCATCATAAATACTGGTTGCTATGTTTATCCAACCGGGTACTGCGTTGTTTGCTATAGTAGTTTCAATATGCACATTGGCTGAGTGGTTGCTCACCGCTGAAGTGGTAATGAATGTGCCCCATGTTTTTACGGCAATATTGTTTGTAATAATTAATCTTGTATTTCTATAAATACCCGAACCGGTGTACCATCTTGAATTGGGTTGCTGGCTGTTATCAACTTTTACTGTAACCACATTTTTTGCAGGTGCGGCTTTAATATAATCTGTTAGCGAATAATTGAAGGAACTATATCCATAAGGACGTTTACCCAACCAATGACCGTTTATCCATACTTCACTGTTTCGATAGATGCCATCAAATTCAACATGTATATTTTTGTTTTTTGCAGCAGCAGGTAACACAAATGATTTTCTGTACCAGCCAATGCCGCCGGGCAGTGCACCTCCCTGCGTGGTAGCCGCATTTTTTTCACTGAAAGTCCCTTCTATGCTCCAGTCGTGCGGAAGGTTCAGTTTTCTCCAGCCATTGTCATTATAATCTGGCCGGATGGCATTACTGTCGTCTCCCAAAAAGAATTTCCAGTCTTTATTGAAATTGATGATTTGGCGGGGCGATGGCTGGGCAATTACATGAAGATATACGGTAAGTGCAATCAACAAAATAAATGACACCCTTAGTATGCGGAAGAACTGGCGCGCAGTGATGTTAATCCGGATACCCGCCAATGCCGAAAAAAATTTTGCCACCGGTTCCATAAAAAATTATTTCAATTTTACTGAATAAGTATATGAACCCGAACCGGTCTTTATTCCATTGGCGCTGCCCGGCATATAAACAGTGGCGCTTGTATTTGCCGGAATGCTGACATGCAGTGTAAACACCCCATTCAATTTTTGCCAGTCTGTATGTATGGTACCGTATGTGGAATGATAATCTGCTTTTGCTTCGGTAATATTACCTGCGGGCTGTGGCTTTATCACTATTTTATTATAGCCTGCCGATTCTTCTTCCTGTTTGATACCGCAGAGGCCTGCATACAACCATTCCATAAAATGGCCCAGCATAAAATGATTGTTGGAAACAGACGGATATGCCTGCCATGATTCGGTGAGCGCGGTAGCTCCATGTGCCAGCTGGTATCCGTAACCCGGTACATCGTTGCGGCTGTTCATATCAAAGATAACATCTGAACGGCCCGCATCTTCCAGTGCACGTAACACATATCGGTAACCAATATCCCCTGCAGTAAGGGCATTGTTGCGCCGGCGGATGTCTTTAACCAGGTTATCCACCACCGCTTTTTTGTATGTGGGCTCCACCAGGCCCATGAACAACGCCATGGCATTGGCGGCCTGGCTGCCGGTAGCATATTGGCGCGTGGTTCCGTTGAAAAATTTTTGATTGAATGCTTTTTTTATTTCGGTTGCCATTTGTCCGTACCGTATGGCATCTGCTTTTTTATGAAGCAGGGTGGCTGCCTGCTCCATAATGGTAAGATCATAAAAATAGATTGCCGTAGCTGTTACGCCTTTGGGTGTTAATTGTGATACACCGGGGTGTTCAGGACCTATATCATACCAATCGCCCAAGCCCTGTGTAAGTATATGATCAGTGGCTTTTTTCTGCAGGTATTCAATATAGCGTTGCATCATGGGCCAGGCTTCAGCAATGGTTTGTTTGTCTGCATACCATTTGTAGTTGTACCAGGGCAATATGATTGCGGCGCTACCCCATTCCGGAGAATCCCTGAATGGTTCATCAAAGTGAACATATTCCGGTGCTATTTCCGGTATCAGCCCATCCTCCGTCTGCGCATTCATCATGTCTTTGATGGCTTTGCGGCAAAGCGCTGCCACATCAAAATTGTATTGCACCGAACTGCCTACCAGGTGTGTTTCTTCGAGCCAGCCCAATTTTTCACGGTGCGGACAATCCGTAAACACACTGACGGTATTGCTTTTAATGGCCCAGTTTATCAGATCATAGGTCTGGTTAAATAATTGACTGGAAGAACTAAAACTGCCTGCCGGTGCAGCTGCATTCCTGGTATGCAACCCTTCGATGTTTTCAATAACGGGCATTTTGTCTTCATTTGTTTCTCCGGCAGGAACGCCCCCCTGCACCTGCAGGTAACGGAAACCATAATACGTAAACTGTGGCTGCCAGCTTTCTTTGCCATTGCCTTTCAGTATATAATTGAAGTAGCAGGGACCGCCGGAACCCTTTTGGTTGGCGGAACCGTCTTCATTCACCAGTTCTGCCGGTATAATGCGAACGGTATCTCCCTTTTTGCCGCTGACTGTAATAGCAGGAATGCCCGAGAAATTCTGGCCTAAATCATAGATCCAGTTACCAGGTTTCAGCAATGTCTTTTTTACCGGAACAAAATGCTGCATTACTTTCAATGGTTCGGCCGATTGCGCTTCCAATGCCGGCGGGCCGGTTGTAACCACTACCTGTTTCCATTTGCTGTCGTTAAAACCAGGCTGGTTCCAACCGGTTTGTTCAAGGTTGGCATCGTAATCTTCACCACCATAGATACTTGAAAAGACAACCGGCGACGGCGACGTCTTCCACGATTCATCGCTTACCAGATCCACTGTCTTTCCATTGACATACTCAATCAGTATCCTGCAAATCATTTTGGGATACCCGTAAGCGCCGGTTAATTTCCTGTATCGTTCGCCGGGAATATAATAAAATCCATTGCCCAGCATTACTCCAATGGCGTTGTTGCCCTGCAGTACCTGACGGGTTATATCAAAACTCACATACAAAGCATGTTTGCTGTATTGGGTCCATCCCGGATCCAGGAAATGATCGCCGGTTTTTTCACCATTCACACTCATGTCGAAATGTCCCAGTCCGCTGATAAAAACGGTTGCCCTTTCTACCGGTGCGGTTACTGCAAAATTTTTTCTTATCAATGGCAGCACATCTCTGCGCGGGCCCCATTCCTTTTTTCCTTTTCCGTGCGCAAACGGTATTATCTGAGACGAATCGGGCATCGCTTCGTATCCAATCCAGCGGGCGCCTTTCCAGTCTGCGGTGGTTAGCAGGCCCATCTGCCACGATGCAGTCTTACTCCAGTTGCTGGCGTTGCCTTTGTTATCCCACACCATTATTTTCCAGTAATATTTTTTTGCAGACAATAATGGACCGCCATTATAAAGAACCTGTACGGAAGTGCCCGAGACAATTTTTTTTGAATCCCATGTATTTCCGGTATTTTTTTCAACCAGCGAAGCATCATCGGCCACAATGATCCGGTATGCGACCTGCAGCACATTTTTTGCCGTTGATTGTAATTCCCAGCTAAACCGTGGATTTACAGCATCGATACCAATGGGATTGATTTTGTATTCACAGCGCAAATTGGCTGTTGTTAGTTGCTGCGCCTGTACAGAATAGATACAAAACCAGCATATACCCGCCAGTACCAGGCGTTTCGTTTGTGTGGACAGGTTACTGAATCTGGTCATGTTCTCTTATTGAGCATTATTATTTATAGTTACCATTCATCTGCCTGCTGCAATTGCTCCGCAGCATGCCTCACCGGCTATTTATGCGCATATTTATTACCGTTATACACCGTTTTATCCTCTTACTGGTCATCTTCCTAATTCGCTATTTCCAAATTGCCATTCACGGTATACCGTTTTCCTTTCTGTGAAGCAATATGCAGCACTTTGCCTTCATATCGTAACAGGCAGGGTTGTCCCATATTTGAAACAATAACCAGCTCCCATAATTTTCCCGCACTCCAGCGGAGGTTCATAACAAATCCGCCCCTGGCGCAAATACCTTTTATTTCTCCATCCGGCAATTCGGCCGGCAATGCAGGCAGCAGATCAATGTATTTTGTATGACTTTGAATGATCATTTCACCCATTCCCGCCGCACCTCCAAAATTTCCATCTATCTGGAAGGGCGGATGCGCATCAAACAAGTTGGGGTAACTGCCCGCACCTGTATTTGCAGGGCTCAACAGCAGTTGTACCAGTTTATAGGCATGGCCGGCGTCTTTAAACCGTGCCCAGAAATTAATTTTCCAGCCAAGGCTCCACCCGGTAGCGGCATCACCGCGGTATAACAACGATTGGCGTGCTGCTTTCATGAGTTCCGGAGTATCATCCCAGTTTATTTCATTGCCGGGATATTGACCCCATAAATGCGAAACGTGCCGGTGTTTGTTGGAAGTATCGTCTGCATCCTGCATCCATTCCTGCAACTGGCCGTATTTACCTATTTTGTTCGGGGCTATCTGGTCGTATTTTTTTTGCAGTGTCTCCCGTAACGATTGATCTACTCCGAGCAATTTACCGGCAGCAATGGTATTTTTAAAAAGATCGCGGATGATCTGGTGGTCCATGGTTGGGCCGGCTACCAGTCCACCCTGTTCGGGAGAATTGGATGGAGTGCTGATAAGATAACCGGTAACCGGGTCCTTTATCAAAAACGAATTAAAAAACAAAGCAGCTTGTTTCATAAGCGGGTATGCCCTGTTTTGCAGAAAAAGTTTATCCTGCGTAAACAAATAATGTTCCCATAAATGATGACAAAGCCAGGCACCGCCACTTACCCATATACCATGATTGGCCGCATTGATAGGGGCGGTACCGCGCCATTGATCCGTATTGTGGTGCAACACCCAGCCTGGTGCGTTGTAATAATTTTTTGCTGTTTGCCTTCCTGCAACTGACAATTCATCTATCATCTTAAACAAAGGCCCGTGCAATGCGGACAGGTTCAATAATTCTGCGGGCCAGTAATTCATTTCCGCATTGATATTGGTGGTGTATTTACTGCCCCAGGGTGGCGTGAGCAAGTCATTCCAGATACCCTGCAGGTTGGCGGGTTGTGTACCCGGTCTTGATGAAGCTATCAGTAAATAACGGCCGTACTGCATATACAAAGCCAGCAATGAGGGGTCGCCTGTGGTCGAAAATTTTTCTATCCTTTCATTGGTGGGCAGTTGTTCATTTGCGTTGCTGCCAAAGTTTACGGCAAACCGGTTGAAGTACTGCTGGTATTCTTTTATGTGGGCAGCTTTTATTTTTTCATAGCTGCTGCCTGTAACAGATCGCAATGCGTTGATACAGGGTTTAGCCGGATCTGCCGACACATCATTATAAGACTTGTAGTTGGTACCGGCTGCCAGGTAAATGACCACCTCATCTGCGTTGGTTACAACAATCTTATTATCCTGCATTTTTACTTTTCCATTTACTGCATTTATCTGCAGGTAACTGATACCTTTCATTACACCGTCTTTTACCTTAAGTGAAAGCGACAGCGTATTATTGTTGAGTTTTATAACTGTTGCATATTTATGCGGGCTGCTGATGGCTGCTTCAAAACTGATAGTGGCCAGTTTGTCAGACACCAGGCGCATACAGATTAACTGATTGGGCTGGCTTGCAAAGTATTCTCGCTTGTATTGAACATCGTTGAGGGTATAACTGGTGGTGGCCAATGCATTGGAAACATCCAGCGACCTTTTGTAGTTAATGGCGCCGCTGGTATTGGCAAAATTCAACCATACATCACCGAAAGGCTGGTAGTCTGCCTGGTAATGGCCGGTAGCGGGTGGCTCGTCATTTTGTATAAAATATTTCCAGTTCCCGTTCAGGGTCAGGTTATTATTGCCTTTGTCGTCTTCCGGATAAATACTGATATGCCTGCTGGTATCTTTATACCCGCAGATACCACCTTTGTTATCGAAATTTAATACCAGTACGGCAATGGTATTGGTACCGGCGTGCAGCAGTTCTTTTGGCACATTGTATTTTCTTGGTTCCTGGCTCTCCATGCTACCTACCAACTGGCCGTTTACATATGTAAAATCATGGTCGCGGATGCGGTTCAGATCAAGCACCATGTTTTTTCCTGTTTGCGACGCAATTAAATTAAAACTGGTCCGCAGCCATACAGCGCCATCCAATCCTTCAAAACCCACTGTTTCCCATCCATCATAAGACGGCACCTGCATTGTTTTCCACTGACTGTCATCAAAACCGGCAAGTGCGGGGTTTCCTTTCATGCCATTCAATGATTTTATTTTGCTGACCCATTCGTCCCGTTTTCCTTCATTGCTTTTCAAGCCCATGAATTCCCGTTCTGCCAATGCATCGGCTTCCTTTTGTTTACCGGCAAACAACAATTGCCGTATGCTGTCTAAATACCCGGAAGCGGCTTTGCGGTTGTAGTTGCGCGGACCGCCCGTCCAGAGTGTTTCTTCATTAAACTGCAGGTGTTCCTGTGCTATGCCGCCAAAGATCATGGCACCCAGCCGGCCGTTTCCAATGGGCAGCGCTTCGGTCCATTTTTCTGCGGGTTTGTTGTACCATAACTGCAGTGATTGCGATGAAACAGCATTTGCCAGCAGCAATGTTATTGCCAGTAATGAGTACCTGATAGAATGCATTCTTATTGTTTTCTTTTTATGCTGTAATTTATTCAATTACTGTTTTACCATTTCTTTTTTCACTTCGTCGCCTGTCTTAATTACAGCGCCGGATAATTCGTTGTTCCGTATCATTATATTTCTTGTTGCCGCGCCTTTTATATCGGCGAAAATTGTCGTGTCGTTAAAAAGCCAGCAATGCTGCAATAGTACATCCTGTGTATCTGTTAATATTATCAATGGGGTATTATCCGGCAATTTTGCAGCTGTTACCGCATCAATGGTAAGGCGTTCAGTTTTTTCTGCATGTAAAGCCGGACCTGTCTTTGTATTTATACGAACCTGGTGAAATTCAATATCCCTTGCATTTTTAATGGTAATGCCGGTTACCGCTTCAAAAACCACATCGTTCAAACTAATTTCCTGTACCGGCATTTCTGCCAGGCCGTTTATATACATAGCCTGGTTGGTATAGGCGGTAATATTGCTGAAGCGGATATTTCTGAATTGCGGCGTTCGTTCACTCAGCGGTTCGTCTTTTACTTTTGCATATTCCATATCAAGCACAATGGCCTGTTCTTTTATATTTTTCATAATAATATTGTCTACGCGGATGTCTTCTACCACGCCGCCGCGACCTCTGGCTGTTTTGATGCGAATGCCCCGGTCGGTGCCATCAAAAATACAGTTGCTGATGCTTATCTTTTTTATGCCACCGCTCATTTCACTGCCTATTACCACTCCGCCATGACCATTGAGCATGGTGCAATTGGTAATGGTATAATTTTCAGCGGGCATGGCTTTGGTGCGACCGGGAATATCTTTGCCGGATTTAATGGTGATACAATCATCGCCCACACTGATATGGCAATTGCTGATGTGTACATACCTGCAGGATTCCGGATTAATACCATCTGTATTGGGCGAATGGGGGTTGTTGATGGTGACGCCTGTTACAGTTACATTTTCACAAAACTCCGGGTTTACGGTCCAGAAGGGTGAATTGATAATGGTGATGCCCTCAATCAATACATTTTTACAATACATGGGCTGAATAAAAGGCGGTCGCAAAAAACCTGTTTTCATTTGCCTGGCATCGTCTGGCAGGAGGATATTTTTATTCAGGCTGTCGAACAGGTATTGCCATTTTGTCCGTGGCTGTTCTTCTTTGTAACGTTCCACGAAATCCCACCATTTTTTTCCATGCCCGTTGATGGTTCCTCTTCCGCGGATAGTGATATTCTCTGCTTTGTAAGCATAAAACAATGGTGAAAAACTGGTTACATCCACACCTTCATACCTGCTTTCCACCATGGGCAGATAATCATTAAAATCATCGCTGAAATGCAGTTCAGCGCCTGCTTCAATAAAAATAGTGATATTGCTTTTCAGGTGAATGGCACCGGTCAGGTATTTGCCCGCCGGAAAATAAACAGTGCCACCGCCTGTCCTGGAAGCAGCGGCAATGGCCTTTTTAATAGCTCCTGTGCATTTAATGCTGCTGTCATTCTTAGCCCCGTAGGCAATTACGTTGTAAAACGATTGCGCGGTAATAGTATTGACAACGCAATAGAGCAATATAAAAACGATATATTTTTTCATAATCTAATTGCTTTATTTAATGCACTGGTGGCATTTCGCTTGCCGAACTGTTCTCCGCGCTTTTGTTGTTGCGCCCCTTCAGGGCTCATAAAAAAATTTATCCATCAACCCCCGGGTTGCACCCGGGGCTATTGAAATTGCGCCCCTTCAGGGCTTCACGTTTGCATATTCATTGTTTTTCACCATTAAAAGTGGTCCGCTATCAAAGCAGACCGCATGCCAATCATTCCGGTTCACCACAATGATAAAAATCTGCGCTCTATTTACGCCCGAAGGCTCAACACAACGTTATACCGAAACCCAAATCATATTTAATCATCACCATCTTGAAAATCTGCGTTCCATTTGCGACCGAACTCCCAACGAGACGTTATACCGGAACCCAAATCATATTTAATCATCGCCATCATGAAAATCTGCGTTCCATTTGCGACCGAACTCCCAACGAGACGTTATACCGGAATCCAAATCATATTTAATCATCGCCATCATGAAAATCTACTTTCCATTTGCGCCCGAAGGCTCAACACAACGTTATACCGGAACCCAAATCATATTTAATCATCACCATCTTGAAAATCTGCGTTCCATTTGCGCCCGAAGGCTCAACACAACGTTATACCGGAACCCAAATCATATTTAATCATCACCATCATGAAAATCTGCGTTCCATTTGCGCCCGAAGGCTCAACACAACGTGATACCGGAACCCAAATCATATTTAATCATCACCATCGAAAATCTGCGTTCCATTTGCGCCGAAAGTTTAACACAGGCGTCAAACCGGGCCTAGTCATATTTAATCATCACAACCATGAAAATCTGCGTTCCATTCGCCGAAAGCGTAAGAGCAGAGCGATATTTCCACATGTATCACATTGTTCATCATTCAAACAACCAGTCTATCTCACGCATGGTTCCATTTGCAATGAGGCCTGCATCATATAATGGAATGGTCTGTTGTGCATCGGTAAAACCAATGATGAGGCAGACGCCTTTAGCCAGTTTCAATGTGTTGTTGCCTTCCGGAAAACTATAACTGTGAATATTTACACCCGGCATACCTTTTATCACCAGCGCATTGGCAATTTTAGTTTCAGCCTGTCCATAATCATTGGCGCTTGCATTGGTTTCCAGCTCGGGCGCTTTCAGGTAAACATTGTTTTTAGAAAAAGCAGGACCTTTCCCGTTAAAAAAACCAACCAGCACTTTTACAGGTTTATCAGTATAAAAATTGATGGATGTATTTTCGTTCGTCTGCCGCTTAAACGGAAAGCGGACTCCTTTTAAACCTTTCAACTCCTTTGCGTAGGCGGTAATAACAAGGTTGGTATCTGCAAACACGGTGGCGTTGCTGTCTACCGTAAAACTATTGTTGGCAGCGTCCGACAATTTAACCGCAGCATTTTGCAACAATTCCAATTGGGCTGCCGTATGTCCGGTATTATTTTTCAAGGAATCAATTTTTCCTTTGAAATGTTTTAGCTCATTTTCAAAAGGCACCAATACTTCGCTCCATGTTTTAAAAGTACCATCTACACCCCTGATGGGTATCTTTCGTTGCTGCGTTTGCATGCTGTTGGCATAGCGATAGGTGGGTTTTGTAAGTGCAGCCAGCGTCTTATAATATTTTACACTCTGTTCCAGCAACGGCAGCGCTTTTTCCAGATCCTTCACATCATCCGAATATTTGTACCGCAGTATGTACAATGCCGCCTCGGCTTTAAATGCATAATGGTAAGCCATGGCGCGGTAACAATACATATCATTTTTCAACCGTTCAAACTCAGCATTGTTATTATGGATATATCCGGAGGCTTCTTCTATGGCAGCTACCGCTTTATCAGCATGTGCTTTTACTTCTTTGATGATTTGTAACGGTGTTTCGCCTGCATGCTGCTGGCCTTTCCATTCTTTTTCGGCGTACTGCACCAGCATTTCGCCTTCCGGGCTTTCACTTTCATACAACAATGTAAACAGGCCATAGCGATAAGGATTGATAAGCTGTGTCATCAGCATACCCAGTGTAAGCGTTTGCCGGTTGCCATCGGTGATACCAAACCTGCGCAGCAATTTCGGTGCTATCTCACCCGATTGCTCATACGCTGTTATTATATTTTTTGCCTGTGCCTGGCTACAGCCATATTTTGAAGCCAGCTGGTTACTCCAGTAAGCAATTTCTGAAGAATGTTCCCTGTTTGCTTTCCATGCATAACGGCTCCAGGCTGCATACCAGATCCAATCCCTTTCTACCTGCAATAATTTTTTTCCGTTAATACTGTCGGCCGAATAAGGCCAGTCCCAATAAGATGCCTGGGGATACAGATGAAGTCCGTTACCACCCATTTCTTCATGCATACCTTTTACAGATTGCTGTATAAAATCAATGGACCCATACCGGAAGGGTTCCAGGTTGGCCAATATATGTACGTTTTCTATTTGCACGCTCCCGAGATGGCTCAATGTCTGGTGCAGGGCGGCCCATGCACCACGGGGCCTGGGCGTAGTCAATGCCTCACCGTTGAATTTTGCTTCGGTATACAGGTTTTTATACAATGGCAATGCGGCTTTCATAACCGATGGCGCATCGGTATCATGTGCCCTCAGTACAATGGGTGGCTCGGTTGTTTTACCCAATGCTTTTAACCCATCCTGCACGCCGGGGATAATTGTTTGGGTAAACCATTCTATATCGTCTTTACCCACACCTTCCATGGCTTCGCCCAGGCAAACCATTAAACCCACATTGGGGTATTTTTCCACAAATGCTGCTATCGACTTTCTTGTATAATCTGCGATCAACGGAATAATCGGCCGCTCCCTGTCCTGTGTCCTGATATTATTTTTCTCCGCAAATGGTTTAGAGACAATAATATTGTAAAACATCTGGATCACCCATATACCACGTTTATCGGCTTCGGTTGTAAGGAACCGGTAGATCTCCTCATTTTTTTTAAACGTGGCGTCATCCACTTCAACAGCATACGGATAATCTTTTAACCGCACCAGCGAGGCAAATGGATGGCCATTCCATAGATAGAGTGAGTTCATGCGGTTGGCCACAAGCGAATCGAGGTATTGTATCCACAATTGCTTATCGTAAAGCCAGGGAAATGTTTCGGGTGTATACGGATATTCATATACCGTGCGGCCAGGAAGGTAATAAGGTTTTTGCACGCCAATACAGGCACCGCGCAACACCATTTCCGGCTGGTCGCTTACCGTGATGGAAACCGGTAGCCGCCTGTTATTTTTTATACTGTCTGCCAGTGCCAGGCAACCATATAAAATACCGGAAGCATCGGTGCCTGCCACCAATATATTTCCATTTTTTGCCGAGCAAATGATAAAACCTTCTTTGCCGGGCATGGCGGGCATTACCAGCTTCCATTTTGCGATGGTTTTTGTTGCTAGTTCATCGCCCAGGGCGGCAATAACAATTGTGTTGCTGCCGGAAATAATCTTCTGATCATTAACAGGCGTGTAGTCCGCCACCTGCAATGCATGCCTGAGTTGGCCGGCGCCATATTCCACCCTTGCGGGTAAATGCGAAGCCGTTACCAATGCCACTTTTTTTTGCTGCGCATGCACCGGCATCCATGCTGTACAACTAATGAAAATGATGATACTTAAATTTTTTATCAAAGCCTGCATTCAAACAATTTTGCAATGAATAATTGGTAAGACTATAATAAATCGGGCCTGATACCTCCCTGTGCACTTGATATATACGCAGCTTCCATGCATGCCATGGTATGAATGCAGTCTTCCACCGAATTGCCGGGCTTTTCAATAAGTCCGGCAGAAGCCATTAATACCTGTTCCATGCTGCCAATAAATGCGTGCGGAAACCAGCTGCCTTCTATTTCCATTGTACGCCATTGCGGCGTGGCGCCTTCCTCCTGTAAAATATAATCAAAACTATCAGCCGCACCGCGGGGATAGTTTATCAGCGCACCGAAATTGATTATAACAGCGCCCTTGCTTCCTTCTATTTTTATATATGATTGTTGTTTGGGTTCACCATAGTTATGACAATGATTGGTGAGTATATTGGCGCGCACCATATCGCCATAATCTAAAATAATATTACTGCGTACAGAAGCCAGTTCGGGCATTGCGGGATGCTTGGTTGTTTTTGCATACACGGTTCGCGGATTACCCAGTAAATGTCGCACCAGGTCTATATAATGAATGCTATGGTATAATATTTCCACCCGTGGGGAGGCCATTAGAAAATTCCACAAATGCCAGGGCGTATATACATTTACGTTTATCTCAATATCATTTAAACTGCCCAACAGATTTTTATTGATTAAATCTTTGGCCGCAATAATATACGGGGCATAGCGTAATTGAAAATTGATTGCCACCAGCATATTTCTTTTCTTCGACAAGGCGAGTATCTGCTTTGCTTCATTGTAATTTTCACCCATGGGCTTTTGCAGTAAAACCGCCGCACCTTCCGGCAATGTATTCAGCACGGGAATGGTTTGCGAGCCGGGCACAGCCACATCAAAAACAGCATTAGCCGGAGCATGCAACAGCATTTCGGCAATACTTGTAAATACATGGGGCAGGTTAAATTTTTCTGCCGTGGCTGTGGCTTTTGCAACATCAATATCATAGACCCCCTGCACATTGTAGCCCGCTATAGCATAGGCGGGCAGGTGGGCCGTATTAACAATGCCGCCTGCGCCGATGATGTATATGGGAGCGTTTAATGATTGCATCGGATACCCGGTGTCTGATTTTTTGATATTTTATTTTTTCTAACGACTCAAGCTTAATTAATAACGCTTACATCACAACTGCATTCCTGCATTCAAAACGCACCATTTAAAACAGCAGAGAATAACTGTTTATTCCTGTCTCTGAACGCTCAGCTACCTGTATAGTTTCCATAGGTAAGTAATAAAACCGCTATTAACAGCACAAGCAATGCCGCTACCAGCAATAGTTTGGTTCGTTTACTGCAATCCCGCCATTCCTTCATAATCAACCCTGCAATGGTGCTGAACAATACCAGCATCACCATATGAATGGCCCAGCTGCTGAACTTATAATTACCCATTCTAACATGACCCAGTCCATAAAAAAAGAACTGGCCATACCATAACAGTCCTGTAAGAATTGCCATTGTATAATTAACGGTCAACCCGCCTTTGGCTGTTGCGGTATATTGTTGCCAGGTTTTTTCTTTTTGATGCAGGTAAATACAATAAAGCAATGTGGTAACAAATGCCCCGGAGTTGGAAAAAATGTACACCACGTTAACCTGGTAATTACCTGCTCCGTACTTTGAGGCTATGTCGGCAATGGGTTGGCCCTGGTCTATCGAGAAACCGTACAGCGCCGATAAGATGCCTGCCAGCAGGCAAAGGGGCAATCCTTTCGAAAGCGAAAAGCCGGTGCGGTTATTATGTATTTTTTCCAGATCTTTTTCTTTGTTGCGGCCTGCCATGCCGCATACTGCAATTCCAAGTGCACCCATTACAATTCCCGTCATAATATATGTGGCACCGCTGCTTTTTAATATTTCATTTAATGTTCCATGTACCATGGGTGGCAATAATGTACCCAGCACGCAACTGATGCCAACCGCAATGGCATACGTTAACGAAAAACCCACATACCGTATGGCAATTCCAAAAGCCGTTCCCCCAATGCCATATGCCATACCCAACAAGAAAGAATTCCACATGGCTGTACCAGGTGCCTGTTTCAGCACTTCTGTTATTTGGGGTATGGTTATAAACGCCACAACAACAGGTAATAGCAACCAGCATATAAAAGCCTGTGCCAGCCAATAGGTTTGCCAGCTCCAGCCGCTTACTTTTTTCTGCGGTGTATAGCACAAGGATGCGCTGGATGCGCCTGCTGCATGAAACAATACACCATTTATTACTTCCATAATCTGTTATCCGCTGGTAAATCAGCCGTTCATTTCCAACCCGTAAAAATTAACTGCGTTGCTGTACAACACTTTTTCTTTTTCCTTCTCAGGTAATAATCCAGACAATACTTCTTCATAGGTTTGCCAGGTATTCGCATAACCGGTTGCCAGTAGCGATACCGGCCAGTCGCCACCACAAAAACACCTGTTGGTTCCAAACAGGCTCAATACATATTCAATATAAGGTTGCAGATCTGCTGCAGTGCGTCCTTTAAAGTTACCTGAAGCGGTACCCAACCCGGATATTTTTGCATAAAAAAGCGGATGCTGTGCTGCCGTTTTCATCAGTTCACCCCATTGTCCGAATTTCTCTCTGGCAGCAATGGGCGGCTGGTTCAGGTGATCAAAAACAATACGCAAATCCGGCAGCTTTTCAGCCAGTTTCAAAGCAGTCTCTATATGTGCAGGCAAAATACCTACCATATCATAAGGTAAGCCATGGGCTGCAATGATTCGCAGGCTTTCAACAACCGGTGCCTGCAACAACCAATTTACATCGCTTTCATCGTGTACCTGGTGCCGTACACCGGCAAAATATCTTTCCTGACTGTATTGCTGTTCCAGCAGTTTTTTGGTGGCTGCCGGTTCCATCAACGGAAGCCAGCCTACCACGCCTTTTATCCAGTCTGTTTCTTTTGCGGCTTCCAGCATCAGTGCGGTATCTTCACTATTACCTGCTGCCTGTACCAGTATACCTGCCGTTACATTTGACTTTTCCCTTTCTTCTTCCAGTTCATGCAGTGAATACGTTCGGTTCAGGATAGAAGTATCGCCTGCCAGCCACGGGTATGCTGCGCGATGAAGATCCCAGATATGTATATGTGTGTCTATGATTGGCTGATGCATGATCAGGTGGCCGGTTTCTTTTAGCAATCGTTTGTACAATCAAACCCAAAACTTACTACTTACAGGGCACAATTTAAAATTCACCCTTTACAACTTAAAACTAACCGCTTCTTTTAATCCGAACTGGTAATCAATTTCGTCATTGTGTTCGCCCAGCGTTGGTGCGCCTCTTTCGGCGGCCAGTATTTTACCGTCTACCTGTATTGGGCAGCGTGTGGTGGTTACCGATAGCCCGTTGGTTGTTTTTACCACTATTTCCATATTCAGTAAACGGTAACCTTCCTGCATGACCAGCGTATCATAATCCATGACCGGTGCACACCAGATATCTGCTTTCTCCAATATTTCCAGCCATTGGGATGCCGCGCCGGTGGCCAGGTGTGCGCCCAGGATTTTTTTAATACCATCCCTTTTTGCAAACCAGTCGTTGCTGTCTGTAAACTGTTTCAGCGGCTCACACTGCAGCAGGCCTGCCAGCAAAACAATATTGCTCATTGCCAGTGCAATATAACCGTCTTTGGTTTTATATATACCATAGGGTGCTGCAATATAAGCATGACCGCTATTTACTTCGCTTCTTACGGGCAGCCGGTTGCCATCGTTAAAGTAACAGGTCAGCACTTCAAACTGGAAATCCAGTATACTCTCAAACATACTAACCTGTACCAGCGCGCCTTCACCGGTTACCGCTCTTTTATACAGCGAAGCCAGTATACCTTGTGTAAGATGTGTACCCGCCATGATATCTACTACGGCAACGCCCATGGGAGTAGGGTCTTCATTGTTGTTATTACTGAGCCAGGTAAGGCCGGATGCTGCCTGCAATAAAAGATCCTGGCCGGGCAGGTCTTTCCACGGGCCTTCGTTTCCAAAACCACTCACTTCTGCGTATACTATCTGCGGGTTGATGCTTTTAACCGTAGCATAATCAAGGCCGATCCTTTCCATTACGCCGGGCCTGAAATTGTGCATCATTACATCGGCCTTTGCCAGCAGCTGTTTTATTTTTTCCAGGTCCGCCGGTTTTTTCAGATCTGCGGCATAACTTTTTTTGTTCCGGTTGATGGCATGAAAGATGGTGGATTCGCCTTCAATCATTACATCGGAAACATAAAGTTGCCGGCAAATATCACCCGTTCCGGGCCGCTCTATTTTTATTACCTGTGCACCCATATCTGCCAGGCGCAATGCTGCCGATGGGCCGGAAAGGAACTGGCTGAAATCAATTACAATGATATCTTCTAATAAATTCATGTTGAATAATATTTATACGCGGGTGGTATTGCCGTTGCTGATAAAATCCCTGTATATTAATTCATTGTGCTCACCTACTTGCGGAGCCGGCCTGTCTGCAAACAACCGCTGGCCATTGATGCGTATCGGGCAACGGGTAGTAGTCATTTCTTTATTTCCAGTGTAAATTTTTTGTTCCATTTTCAATTGTTTATACGCTTCATGCTGCATCATTTTTTCCCAGTCAAACACCTCCATGGCCCAAAGCTCCTTCAGCTGTAACTTTGATAACCAGTGTGCAGTAGATGCCCCGGCAATATGTTTTACCAGTATATCTTTTATCTCGTCCCTGGCAGTAAACGCCTGTGCGGCAGTAAATCCATACAATGCTTCACAATCAATGGCCCTGGCAAGTTCAGCAATATCCATCATAGCCAGTGCAAGATGCCCGTCGGTGGTGGCATAAATACCATAGGGTGCGCTTAACAGCGGATGGCCGTTATTGATATAGCTCCGTTGTGGTTGTTTGTTACTGGTATAATAAGTAGTAAGCAATTCAAATTGAAAATCGAGCAGGGTTTCCATCAGGCTTATTTCTATCAATGCACCCCGGCCTGTCTTATGCCTGCGTATCAATGCGCCCAGTATACCCTGCACCAGCTGCGCCCCGCATAAGATATCGGCTATAGCAATTCCAAATGGCACTGGGCCGTTACTGCCGTTACCGGTTGTATAGGCAAGCCCGGTCATGGACTGCAGCAGCAAATCCTGCCCCGGTTTATTTTTCCACGGGCCATTCTTGCCATAGCCGCTGATGGCCGCATATACCATTTTTTGATTGATCGATTGCACGGAAGTATAATCCAGCCCGAGTTTCTTCATTACTCCCGGCCTGAAATTATGTATGAGCACGTCTGCTTTTGCAATGATCATTTTTATGGCGGCGAGGTCTTCTGCGTCTTTGAGGTTGGCAGCAAAACTTTCCTTGTTCCTGTTAATGGTGTGAAACAGCAATGAACTTTCGTCTACCCACAGATCCCTGATGGATAACTTTCTTCCTGCATCGCCGGTAACAGGTGGTTCAACCTTTATTACCCGGGCGCCCAGGTCGGCCAGCCGCAATCCTGCCGAGGGACCGGAAAGGTACTGGCAAAACTCCAGCACTACTAAACCCTGTAATGGCAATCCTGTCATACAATGATTTTTTTGTGTTCTCTTACCAGGCTGCTGCGGTAAATTTTATTCATTTCATCCAGTGTTTTTTTTGAGTCCCCATTATTTATAAGGCATTGCTGCAATGGATTGCCGGCATGATCCTGGAAATACAGGTAGCCATTGTACCGCGGCCGCATATAGCCATTGTCCATTACCGGTAGTACGGCGTCAAAGAATCCGCCGGTGAGCAGGTTGGCGGTTGTATCTGTCCAGGCACTGCGGTGACCAGGCTGGCCACCATGCTGCACATACATAGTACGCTGGCAGGTAGCGGATACGGCCATTTGTGCAAAGTCAAGCGCCACATCCCGGTTTTTGGTGTATGCAGAAACTGATAATCCGGTTCCGCCGATGGTGGTGCGGAGTTTTACGCCGTTAAAAGAAACCACATCACTGTATTCAAGGCGGTGTGTTGCATAACCCTCCCGGGCGTAATTGGAATAAGCATACGCAAACGGGCAATACCAGTAATCATCGGTATTGCTCATTCGTTCGGCCACTGCAATGGGATTGTATGCAAACATTTCTTTATTGAGCAGACCATACAATTGTTTCATGGTTTCAATTGCCTGCACACCGGTCTCTTCAGCAGTTATTTCTTCGTTGCCCGTAAAAAGGCTCCCCTGGTGCGCCAGGCAAAAAGTATAGAAATTCATGAGGATGTCAATGGGTATGGCGGGCAGCGCGCATTTGCCTTCCCTGGCAAGCGCCAGTAAAGCTTCCCAGGTATCGGGAACCGGTGTTTTGTGCCGGTCTAATAAGTCTTTTCGAAAACTAGCTGCCGGTGTTGCCGCATCAATGGCCAGCGCCCATTGGCTGCCCCCGTAATAATAACTGATATGTGATGCGCCTGCCGAATGGCGGAGCTGGTCGTCCAGGTAATCAGCAGGCAGGTATTCATTTAATGGAAGCACACAACCGGTAGCAGCTGCACAGCCCACCCAGGGATGATCTATTATCAGTAAATCGTATTCGCGGGTGAGTTTCTCAATGGGGTAATCCGCAAATTCCTGGAGGGTTCTTTTCTTCCACCTAATCTCCACCGAAGGGTGCAGTTCGGAGTAGCGCTGAGATAAGGCCAGCAGGGGGGTAATTCCCCGGCTATGCCCCCACGTTATACCATTTAATATGACTGCACTCATTGTTGTTTTTTTTATCGTGAAACGTGAGGCGTGAAACGATCGTGATGCACAGCAAACGCCTCCGCGTCTCACGCCTCACACCTCACGCCTCACGTTTTTCCACCATCAATAGATGTTCGCACACCATAACCAGTTCCTGGTGCTGGTTAAAAGTTTCTACTAATTCAGATACCAGTCCAAACCCAGGCTTCTTATGATCTTTCTTACTGGTAACAGTAACTGCTGAATATATGGTATCATTAATAAATACGGGTTTTATAAACCGCAACCTTTCATATCCATAGGTCATGGATACTTCATTTACCAGGCCGGCGGTGAGGCCAATGGCCACCGTGAAAACAAGGGTTCCATGCGCTATCCTTTTTTTGAATGGCTGTGTTTTACACCATTCTTCATCCATGTGGTGAGGGAAAAAATCGCCCGATTGGCCTGCATGTATAACAATATCCGTTTCGGTTATTGTTCTTCCGTTGGTAATCCGTTTTTCACCGGAAGCAAATTCTTCAAAATATTTTTTTACAAACATGGCAGTCAGCGTTGTAAACGCAATCGGTTTATTATAAATGCTAATCCGGTACGATGCTAAATAATTAACAGTAATAATTGCGTGTAACCTGTGCATGATAAAAGTGAGCTGTACTGCGGAGATCAATGCGAATGCATTTGCATATGGCAGTGGCTGTACATTTCTACTTTTGTGATGCAACCGTTACACCTGAAATACCGGGCGCGGAAGCCCTTTTAATCAAGGCATTAAATTAGAACAGCGCCGCTCCTGATTCAATGTCAGGTTTTACTGTATTGATGGAAGATTTTACTATTTGAAGAAATGACTGCCGCAGCACATCGTTCACAAGAAGAATGAACCATGCAGCGACGCGAATATTTTCTATGCAACGCGCCAACGATTTTGATAATGATTACCTGCCCAGCGACCTGGCCCATTTCTTTGCCCAGCTACCCAAAGGGGTAATTAATAAAAACAGCTCATACCCCAGCGCCGTCAAGGAATATCCTTCAGGGACTTTCTCTATTAAACCGGCTTTTGAAAGTTCTTTCAATCTTACATTCAAAGTAGTGGGAGAAAGTGTTTCACAATACGATTGTATCTTTCTGAATGTCACCGGCCCTTCACTCAAACCCCAAATAATTCCCATGGCCCAGCTTCGTCCCAGCAGATCAAGCAATGCCATAACCGGCACACCCGACTTTGAACCCCGTACAGGCTTTCCCGGCAGAGGCGTCTTGTTTCCCATTTTATTATTTTAATCGTTTGATGCAAATGTAAATATAAAAAAATATTGCTACATATTCTGTAGCAATATTTTTTATGTATAATTTTGTGCGCACAATCAAATTTCACCATGAGAACTATTAAAAAACCGTTCCCGGATGAGTACCCTCCTTATTCAGAAATATATATGGAGCTGGTTCCCGATGACGGACAGGTTTTACATTTTTTACAAAATAATGCCATCGCGCTGAAGAAGCTGGCCTATTCGCTTCCCGAAGAAAAATTGTATTTCCGGTACGCGCCGGGCAAATGGTCTGTCAAAGAAATACTGGTTCATTTAATTGATGATGAAAGAATATTTGCTTACAGGGCTTTGCGTTATGCCCGCAACGATGACACGCCGCTGCATGGATTTGAGCAGGATGATTATGCTGTATTTTCCTGCGCAGATCAGCGAAGCCTGGACAGTATTTTTGAAGAATACGAAGCGGTAAGGCTTTCCACCCTGCAGCTTTTCCAACACTTACCCGAAGAAGCAATGCTTCGGAGTGGCGCGGGTATTGATGCAGACGGTAGCATCATCAATAAAAGAACCGTGAGGGCATTGGCCTACCATATTGCCGGCCACGAACAGCGACATATCAATATAATCAGGGAACGGTACTTAGCAGTCTGAAAACCGGATTTGGCCAGAATATCAGCAAAAATGGCCTGCAAACTTGCACTCATGTTACTTCTAATAACAAAACCCGCAATGAAGCGGGTTTTATACATCAAAAGTGGAGAGTATCGGGGTCGAACCGACGACCTCTTGCATGCCATGCAAGCGCTCTAGCCAACTGAGCTAACCCCCCTTCTGCTACCGCAAAATTGGCTTGCGGAGGGCAAATATAGAGGTTTTTAATAAAGCTGCCATAGCATTTAAAAGAACATTTTTTATACCCGGTTGTTGTATTTTATATTTACAGTCAACCGCTAAAAACACGCTATGGGTATCTGGCAGCAATTTGCAGAATATTTGTATTTAAAAAAACGTGATCCGAATGCTCCTAAAAGCCAATGGATGAAATACATGCACGGTATTAACCGTATCACCATTGTTATCTTCTTACTGGGGTTGATATTTATGATAATAAAAACCTTGTTTTTTAAACGTCATTGAGGATTTTGTGCATCACTTAACGGTTTGCCTGGCCAGTTCTTCAATACTTTTAGCCGCATTCGCCGAAGCCGGTCCGCCTTTACCCAGTAACTGCCTTAACTGGTGATAATCCTCTTTTAACTGTGCAATACGTTCGGGGTTGTGCAGCAAATCATTCAATTCTTTCTGCAGGTTTTCGGGTGTAAGCTGATCCTGTATCAATTCCTTCACCACCAGTTTATCCATGATAAGGTTGACCAGTGATATGTATTTCACTCTTATTACCCGCTTGCCTATCTGGTAAGAAATATTACTGCTTTTATAACACACTACTTCCGGAACGCCAAACAATGCCGTTTCAAGTGTAGCAGTTCCGCTGGTAACAATGGCCGCCTTTGCCTGCTGCAACAATGAATAAGTTTGTCCGCTTACATAAGACACATTGCCATATGGTTTTAGTAAATCATCGTAGAAAACCGGGTCCAGTCCGGGTGCTTTGGCAACAATAAACTGGTAATCCGGGAATCTTGCGCTAACGGCCAGCATTATGGGCAATTTCTTTAGTATTTCCTGCTGACGGCTCCCTGGCAATAATGCAATGACCGGTTTGGCGGACAATGCCGGTACCGCGTTTTGTAATTTTTCCTTCTCAATGACTTCTATCAGTGGATGTCCAACATATTCAACCGCGTATTGCCATTTTTTGTAAAACGATTGCTCAAAAGGAAGTATTACCAGCATCCTGTCTACCGATTCTTTTATTTTCTTCACCCTGTTTTCCTTCCAGGCCCAAACCTGCGGCGAAATATAGTAGGCTATTTTAAACCCCTGCTGTTTACCCCAGCCAGCTATCCGGATGTTAAAACCGGGATAATCAATCAGTACCAGCACATCTGGCTGCCAGGCCAGTATATCTTCCTTGCAAAATTTCAAATTTTTCATAATGGCGGGCAGGTTTTTGATCACTTCAATAAAACCCATAAAGGCAAGTTCACGGTAGTGTTTTACCAGTGTAGCGCCTGCTGCCTGCATCATATCTCCTCCCCAGCACCTGATTTCCGCCTGTGCATCCAGTTTTTTTATCTCCTTTATAAGATTACTGCCGTGCAAATCTCCGGAGGCTTCTCCCGCAATTATATAATAACGCATTGGGTTTCGTATATTTTTACAAGGCACAAAGAAAGAGAAGATTTTGAGATTTTGAGATTTCTGATTTTGAGATTGATTGACCCAGTATCAACCTAGATTATTTTTCAAAGAAATACAGGAAAACCAAGATTTCGAGATTTCTGATTTTGAGATTTCTGATTTTGAGATTTTGAGATTCGTTTGCGGTTTAAAACTTCCGCAGGCCAATCGCAAAATCACAAAATCCCAAAATCAGCAATTTCGCAAAATCCCGCAATCAGCAATCATTTACTTGGGGGCTTTCCGGTAAACAAAAAATGTTACAATGGTAAAGACGATATTGGGTATCCAGGCTGCAATCATCGGGTGCAAGTGGCCCTTACTGGAAAAAACAATGGAAAACCTGTCCATAATAACAAAAGTAGCAGCGGCTACAATTCCAAATGCCAGGTGCAGCCCGCTTCCACCACGTGTTTTTCTGCTGGCAACCACAGCGCCCAGCATGGTTAAGATTACCACAGAAAAAGGGGTGGCGATGCGCCTGTAATACTCCACTTTATAGGTATTCAGTCCTTCTGTTCCGCGCATTTCTTCCATACTGATAAAATGATACAGCTCGGGAGACGTGAGTTTGTCTTTAAGGTATTCATCCCTGCGCAAATCGGCGGGCGTAATGCTTAGTTTCAGGTTCATAACAGGTACCTGTCTCACGGTTTCGTGAATGCCATCTATTTGTCGCTCTACGGCATTCTCTACCTTCCAGTTTTTATGGGCTGTATCCCATTTAATGGATTCTCCCCGCAGGTTATAATACACTTTATTGCCCCTGATCTTCTGTAAAAAAAATCCGCTGGATATCTTATTGGTTGTATCATAATACCGGATGGCAACATAGGTAGTGGGGTCCGACTTCAGGTAAAATGTAGTGTTTGAGCCCTGGCCCGAATAATAAGAACTGTTGCCGTCTATATAACGTAACTGAAACTCATTCTTGATGGCATTGCCTTTCGGAAACACAAACATATTACAATACCAAAGCAATAACCCCAACAGGCAGCCGCCAATAAAATAAGGTCTTAAAAACCGCCGGTAACGCACCCCGTTGGCAAGAATGGCAACTATTTCTGACCGGCCGGCAAGCTTGGAGGTAAAATAAATAACCGCAATAAACACCATCAGCGGAAAAATCATCGAGATAATAAAAGGTACAAAGCCGATATAATATTTTTTTATAATATCTGATGAGGAAAGGCCCGATTTTACAAAATCATCCGCTTTCTCACTGCTGTCTATTACTACCGAAATAACAGTAAGCGCAAGAATGGTAAAAACAAAAGTTATCAGGAAATTTTTAATAATATACCGGTCAAGAATTTTCATCAGAAAATAGCAACGTTCAGGTTGGGTGAACGCCAAAAATAGGCTAAAATTTGTTGTGGATAAGTTATATAAAACGGGAACAGTTGCCTGCAGCAACAGCATCTTATAAGCCGCCAACTTTGGGCGATAAAGTAAAAATTGATACAAAAAAACATCGCGCTACCAGTACTTACTGCGTGAGCATTCAGCCTTTTTATTACAAGTATCAAAAGAAATAATTGACGGCAAACCGGGAGTCGAAATAAAAAAAAATCTGTTATATTTGAATCAGGTCATTATTGCCATGCAAAGACAATATTGCCGTATTGCAGGAGATTGCGGAAGGCCAGTTAACTTTACCAGGTATTTTAATTATAAACAACCTCTTTTTGCAAATACGATTACTACATGATAAAAGACCCAGCCTCGCCCAACCGGATTAAATACACCTTAAAACTGCACCTGCAGTAAATTGTTCTCAATGAAGAAAAACGGTTCACCCGGTTCCGCCAGTGCAGTCAGCGCACCTTCCCTTGCAGCGGGTGTAAAACGCTATCGCTGGGTAATTATCTGGTGCGGCTTCCACCTTTGCGCATTAGTACTTTCGTATAACGAAATAAGGTTTTTTAATTCCACCGGCGAACCCCGCACAGACAGGTTCTGGCCGTTTGTAAAATTTACCTATCCCTATTTTTTGCCCGATGACAATGCCACTTATTTTAAATTCAATGGATTTTTTACGCAGTACGATTGGACAGAATTCAGTTTTTATACCGGCACCGTAATATTTTTTATTTTACTGATACACGTCTACAAAAAATCTGAATAAGTTAGCTGGCGTTCTGCCGGATTCTTTGCCATTGGTGAAACGGCGCTCATTTCAATTTAAAGGCGTTGTTTCAGTACAGGAATGAAATCATTTTTCCAGCTTACAAAATCGCCCAGCAGGATATGGCGACGCGCTTCATCTGCCAGCCATAAATAAAAGGCCAGGTTGTGTACACTGGCAATGGTTAAACCCAGTATTTCTTTAGATTTAAACAGGTGCCGCAGATAAGCCTTGCTATAAAAATTACTGAATGCGGCGGGTATACCGTCATCAATAACCGAAAAATCTTTTTCCCATTTTTTATTGTCTATATTGATGATGCCCCTGCTGGTAAACAACATGGCATTGCGGCCATTGCGGGTGGGCATTACACAATCAAACATATCAATACCCAACGCTATATTTTCAAGAATATTCCAGGGCGTGCCCACGCCCATGAGATAGCGGGGTTTATCAGCTGGCAGTATATCACAGCATAATTCGCAATATTCGTACATCATCTCTTCTGGCTCGCCAACACTTAAGCCGCCGATGGCATTGCCGGCTGCGTTTTTTGATGCCACCAATTCAGCAGATGCCCTCCGCAAATCGGGGTAGGTACTGCCCTGCACAATGGGAAACAAATTTTGGGTATACCCATATTTATCGGGTGTATTATTGAAGTGGGTGATGCACCTGTTCAGCCAGTCATGCGTAAGGTCCATGCTTTTTTTTGCGTAAGCATAATCGCTGGGATATGGCGGGCATTCATCGAATGCCATAATGATATCGCCTCCTATGATGCGTTGCGTATCCATAACATTTTCGGGCGTAAACAAATGTTTACTGCCATCAATATGGCTCTGAAACACCACGCCTTCGGGCGATATCTTTCGGTTGGCAGCCAGTGAAAAAACCTGGTAGCCCCCGCTATCAGTAAGTATAGGCCCATGCCAGCCATTAAACCGGTGCAGGCCACCCGCTGCCTCCAGTATGTCGAGGCCGGGCCGGAGGTATAAATGATAGGTATTTCCCAGAATAATACGGGCTTTCACATCCTGCTGCAACTGTTGCTGGGAAACGGCTTTTACACTGCCCACCGTACCAACGGGCATAAAAACCGGTGTTTGTATATCGCCGTGATCAGTGGTTATTTTACCCGCCCGGGCTTTTGAATGGGTATCTGTAGCCTGTACATCAAATTGTAATGCTGCCATAAAGCCTGCAATATAAACTCAATTGCTGATTTTACTGCAGGCCGGTGACTGATGCGGGCAAACAAACCGCTATCGCAATCACTCCATGGAGCCATCTTCAATCTTTCTGCAAAATCAGCCGTCAATATACTATTTTCGCAGCCAACCCGGATGCCCCCAAACCATTGATTACATGAATTTAATTGAGCAACTGAAGCCATATATGTGGGATATAATTCTTTATGTTTTTACCGCTATAACTGTGATACAATTGTTGTATTACGGCTTTTTTTTCCGGCGCGTCGCTTTTTTTAAGAAAAAAGAAAAAGAAAAATCGCAGCAACACCCCGTCAGCGTTATCGTATGCTCAAGAGACGAGGCCGGCAACCTGGCATTTAACCTGCCCGGTGTACTGGTACAAACCTATCCTACCACACATGAAGTAATTGTGGTGAACGATAACAGCATCGATGAAACAAAATACCTGTTGGATGAATTAAAAAAAACTTTCAAACACCTGCAGGCGGTGAACCTGGATTATGAAGCCAAATTGATACCCGGCAAAAAATATCCTTTATCCATTGGTATCAAGGAAGCCAAACATGAAGTGGTGTTGTTAACCGATGCCGACTGTATGCCCGCTACCGAATTCTGGTTACAAAAAATGCAGGATGGTTATTCAGACGGTATTGAAATTGTGCTGGGTTATGGATCGTATAATAAAAAACCGGGTTTATTAAACAAGCTGATACGTTTCGAAACTTTTCATACAGCACTGCAGTATTTATCATATGCACTTGCCGGTATGCCGTATATGGGCGTGGGCCGCAACCTTTCTTACACTAAAAAATTATTTTTTCAAAACAAGGGATTTTCTTCACTCAATCATGTAACCGGTGGCGATGATGATCTGTTCATTAATATGGTAGCCACAAAAAAAAATACAGCCGTTGTTATAGACCCGGAAGCTATTACCATGTCGGAGCCCAAAAAAACATGGCAGGATTGGATACGTCAAAAGACAAGACATTATTCTACCGGGAAATTTTATAAAAGCAAACACCGCTTTCTGCTGGGATCGTATGCGCTCAGCCATTTTCTTTTTTATCCATTTTTTATACTGGCCCTTTTTGCCGACTGGCGCATTGCTGCCGGATTATTTTTAATGCGGTTAATTTTACAGGCAGTGATCTTTTATAAGGGCATGGAAAAATTGAATGAAAAAGATCTGTGGCCCTGGTGGTGGCTATTTGATATGTGGATGTTTGTGTATTATCTCATCTTTGCACCAGCACTATGGACAAAACCCCGCAAAAACTGGAACTGATTTTACAATATTTTGCTGATTTTACCGAACAGCAACTAATGCAATTTGCTGCGCTGGAAGCATTGTACAAAGAATGGAACAGCCAGATAAATGTTATCTCACGAAAGGATATCGATAGCCTGTATGAGAAACATGTATTGCACTCGCTTAGTATTGCCGCAGCATTCGATTGCAAACCCGGTACGGAAATTTTAGATCTCGGAACCGGTGGCGGTTTTCCGGGTATACCACTCGCTATTTTTTATCCGGAGACACATTTTCACCTGGCAGACAGTATCGGCAAAAAATTAAAAGTTGTAGATGCAGTTGCAGAAGCCGTCGGACTAAAAAATATTACTACACAACACACGCGTGCAGAAGATATTAAGAACAGGAAATTTGATGCAGTGGTATCACGGGCAGTTGCGCCACTGGGCGATCTGTGGCGATGGTCAAAACCACTTATCAGAAAAAAAACAATGCCTGGCAACAACAACATCAATGGTTTAATCTGTTTAAAAGGAGGTGATCTTGCACAGGAAATTGCAGACAGCAGGTGCAGGCCTTTTATCACACAGATCCACGAATTTTTTAAGGAAGAATATTTCAGGGATAAGGTGCTTCTACATGTTTCTGTTTAGTAATATTATTAATATATTACCACTTTGTGGTATTGCCCGATTATCTAAATAATTGCAACTTTGCATAATGACGATAACAGTTTGTATAGTAGATGACAATAAAGACATCCGCTCCGCCCTTGAGCAAATAATAATCATGTCTGATGGCTACCGCCTATTGGGTAGCTTTTCCAGCGCTGAAGAAGCTATTGAGAAAGTTCCTGCCCTGAGTCCGCAGGTAGTGTTAATGGACATCAACCTGGGCGGAATGAGTGGTATTGATTGTGTGCGCCAGTTAAAACCCATGCATCCGGATATTTTATATATGATGTGTACGGTATACGAAGAAGACGAGAAGATATTTGAGGCACTCAGCGCCGGTGCCAATGGATATATTCTTAAGAAAACCGCCCCGGGTAAACTGCTGGAAGCCATCAAAGAATTAAGTGAAGGCGGTGCACCCATGAGCAGCCAGATTGCACGCAAAGTGGTAGCAGCTTTCAGGGGCAAGGCCATGACAGAAGGACCTGTTCAGGATGATAAAGCCATTAGTATTCTTTCCGGAAGGGAAAAAGAGATACTCGAGCATTTGTCGAAAGGGCTGTTGTACAAAGAAATAGCCAATAATCTCTTTATCAGTCCGGAAACTGTTCGCAAACATGTCTATCACATCTACGAGAAATTACATGTAAATAATCGCGTGGAGGCCGTAAACAAGTATTTTGGAAGGTAAACTTCGTGGATTGTTTAATATTGTTTAGCGTTTAACGTTTAAATAATAAACAAAAGCAACAATAAATACTACTAAAGTGGTATTGTGGTATACGCTCCCAGTTTCTATTTTTATACTATTAAAAAGGGATGCTTAGAAACAAATACTGTAAAACCATTATAACCTTACCTCCTGTCATTTACAGACTTTGACTATGAAATGAATTGTCGCTTACATAGGATCAAAATGAATTTCACGGCATTACAATAAAAAACCGCTTCACCATTGAAGCGGTTTTTTATTGTATGCCTTATTTTAGTGCCTTTTTTGGTTTTACCACTTAATTTCCAGCTTGTTGTCTTTGCGGTTAACATCGGCCATGCGGTGGCTGGGGTCAATTTCGGCAATTGTAATATCTGCCAGTTTACGGCCGGTTTCAATAATATAAGAGGGGCTGGTCCAGTTCCATTCCTCGTACACTTTACGCTGCGCCCCGCCTTCTTCCGGCGCTTTGGCCCCAAACATCAGGTTCATGGGTATATAATGAATTTCTTTGCTGCCGTCTTTAAAAGTCAGCTGCAGGTCGATAGGCATGGGCATCCTGCCTTTGTTTACTATGCGCACCCGGGTCTTACCGCCTTCTTCCCAAAGGCTGTCGATGCTGTAGTCAATGGTTTTGGTGGTATTTACAAAATATTCGCGGTACCAGTCCAGTTTCAATCCGCTGGTTTTTTCGGCCACCTGTATAAAATCATTGACATTGGGGTGTTTAAAACGCCACTGGTTGTAGTAATTGAGTAAGATTTTGTTACGGGTGGCATCGCCCACTATATAACCCAGCTGTTCCATAAATACCGCGCCTTTGGCATAAGCGGCATTGGTATACGCGTAATTGGAATTAAAATGATCCGCATGGGTTGTAAGCGGTTCTTCAAACCCGCTTTTTACAAGTCCAAAATATGCCACATAAGAATCTCCGTTGTCTTCAGGAATAAAACTGATGGCATCCGCCACTGCTTTGTCGGTGGGGTTGCGCTGGTTGGCTTCATTATAATTTTCCCGGGTAGACTTTCCATAATAATTGCGGGATACAAGGTCTTCCGCATAAGAAGTAAATCCTTCATCCATCCAGGCGTACTCGCTTTCGTTGGTACCCATCATCATCTGGTACCAGCTGTGCATCCATTCATGAAAAACCACCGATGTGCCGGCACCTTTCAATAGTGTAGCCATGGGATACTCCATTCCACCATCGCCACCCTGTATAAATGAATATTGTTTGTATGGATATTTTCCAAAAGTCCTGTCAATAAACGGCAGCACTTTGGCAGCGTTCTCCAGTACGGTTTCCCATTCTTCCCGATAACTGGCTACAAAATTCTCGGCATCATTTCCGTATTGTTGTTTTTGCCTGGCAGAAAAATTATTGTACTGTGCTTTTAATTTCTCCGGCATTATTTTGTAAAAAGCGTGCAATACCATGCCATCACGCACCGGTTTACTGATATGAATGTATTCCGGATCTGCAGCCCACACAAAATCATGCACATTGGGTGCAGAAAAAACCCAGGTAAGCGTATTGCCTGCCGGCTGCACTACTTTACTGCCGGGTGTTTCATAACCATAGCCTATTTGCTGTGGATTCTGCAGGTAGCCCGTAGCTGCCACCAGGTATTTTTTATCGATGCTGATGCTCACATCAAAGTCTCCCCATACACCATAAAATTCGCGCGCAACATACGGAGTCGGATGCCAGCCTTCGTAGTCGTACTCGCATATCTTGGGATACCACTGGCTCATACTATACTTTACGCCTTCTGCATTATCGCGGCCGCTTCTTCTTATTTGTACCGGTACCTGCGCTTCAAATTCAAGTTCAAGTGTTACTGAAGCTTTTGGCAATACAGGTTTAGTAAGTATTACTTCCAGAATGGTCTCATGCAATTTCATGTTTTGCGCCACCCCATTCATTTTTATCCATTTCACTTTCTGGTAGCCAATTTCATCCGGTTGCAGGTTTAGTATGCGGTCGCGCACCCTGCCGTCCCAGTCGGCCTTACCATTCACCGTTTGCTGACCCAGCACCCGGCTGCGGTTGTCCATCATACTGTTTGGCTGAAAGGCATTCCAGTACAGGTGATAAAATATCTTTGACAGTGTATCCGGAGAATTATTGGTATACACCAGTTTTTGTTTGCCTGTAAACTTGTTGGTTGCTACATTCACATTTACCTGCATGCTGTATTTAACACGCTGTTGCCAGCGTGCCGGCTGTGCGGCCATATTACCAAATAACAAAATACCTGCTGCTGCCATTAACCAAAATCGCATCATTGTTTAGCCTTTTTAAACCTGTAAATTCCTGCAAATAAAGGAATACAAAGGTTAAAATGAAAATAAACTTTGAATGCCCTTTTTGCAAAAAAAGCCCGGCTCCTTTGATGGAACCGGGCAATGTATAACTGCTCAGGTTGTGTTTAGATGGTAATCGCATCTTTTACCAGGCGGCCGCCTTTATCGAAATACAGGTATTTTTTCTCCAAACCGTTTTTCCTTATATACAATCTGTATTGCACACCGTTTTCCCTGCTCTGTACCCAGGTGACTGATTTTAGTTCCCAGTCGGTGAATTTACTTTTATTATACCCATCTTTTACTTCCGGTGGCAATGCAGCTTCGTCCATCATTTTTTCGGTCTGTATCCATTCTCCTTTGTTACTGAATTTAGATTGATATTTTACATCGTCCATTTCATAATTAACCTGGAAGCTGGTGATTTTATCCTGCCATTCTGCATTTTTTGTATTGGGATATTTTGCTTTGAATGCTTCTGTTACTTCAGCTGGAATTTTTCGTATCTGGGCCTGGGTATGGGTGAATGTAGCAGACAACAGCATAACCGCTGCTGTATAAAGTAGTTTTTTCATGACCATAAATTTAATTAGGGATTCAGGTCATGTATAAAAAGATCATGCCAATAAGCTATATCCTTGTGTACCTTGTGTTTAGATTTTGTGAAAGTCTTGCGCTGGTGAAAACCTTCCACAAAATTATGGCGCGCCTTCTACTGTAATAACAATTTCGCCTTTTACGTCTTTTTGTTTAAAATGTTCGCAAACCTCCTGCAGGGTGCCCCGGGCATTCTCTTCAAACATCTTGCTCAGCTCGCGGCTTACACTGCATAAACGTTCCGCGCCAAAGTATGCTATAAAATCGGTGAGTGTTTTTACCAGCCGTACCGGAGACTCATAAAATAACATGGTCCTTTCTTCGGTGGCGAGTTTCTTTAACAGGGTTTGTCTTCCTTTTTTCAAAGGGATAAACCCTTCAAAACAAAACCGCGAAGCAGGTATACCGCTGTTTACCAGCGCAGGAACAAAAGCGGTGGCGCCGGGCAGGCATTCTACTTTTATTCCGGCTTTAATGCATTCTCTTACCAGTAAAAATGCCGGATCGGAGATACCCGGTGTGCCTGCATCGGTAATAACCGCCATTGTTTTGCCTTCCTGTAACTGGTTTACAAGATGGTTTACAATCTTATGTTCATTGTGCTGGTGATAAGGAGAGATGGGTTTATTTACCTGATAATGATTCAGCAATTTGGAAGAGGTGCGTGTGTCTTCGGCCAGTATCAGATCAACTGTTTTCAGTACCTCCAGTGCGCGGAGCGTAATATCCTGCAGGTTACCAATAGGCGTGGGAACGATGTAGAGCATTTGGTTGATCGGTTGATTAGTTGATCAGTTGATTGGTTGATTGATCAGTTGATTGGTTGATTAATTAGTAATAGTAGCAAAAGCAACTGATCAACCGGCTTTTACTGATCAACTAATCAACTGATCAACTAGTCAACCGGCTCTTACTGATCAACTAACCGCTAACTCAAAGTATTCCATTACAGGGTTGGCCAGTAATTTTTTAGCAGCGTCTTCAGCTATTTGTTTGGCGGCATCGGGTGTTGCAGCATCAATTTGGAGCGTAATGTTTTTTCCTATGCGCACATCCTGTACGGTATTCAATCCAAGATTATTCAAACCTCCCATTACCGCCTTTCCCTGCGGATCGAGCAATTCTTTTAATGGCATTACTTTTACCTGTACCGTATACGTCATGTGGTTTTATTTTTGAGCGCCAAAGATAAGATAATGTAGGCGACGAATACCACGGGCACAGCCATCCATTTAAATAAAACGGCTGCAATAATTGCAATGACCAGCAATACCAGTTTGGGTAAATTGTGCTGTATTGTATAGTCTTTAAATTTAAGTCCCATGATGGGTAAAGTGCTTATCATGAGCCAGCTGAGCACCACTATCACAGCATACAGGAACCATTTATTAAAAATGAGCGCATTAACGGCGCCATCGTAATAATTATAAAAAGCAATCAGCGGCAAAGAGGCTACTACCAGCCCGGCAGCCGGTATAGGCACTCCTTTAAAACCAAAGGTTTGCGTGGTATCTATATTGAACCTTGCAAGGCGGTAGGCGCCGGCACAGGCAAAAATAAATGCCGGCAATAACCAGGCAATATTTATTTCCAGACCGTTTTGATCCTGCATATAAGACAGCCGCAGGAACTGGAAAAGAATAACCGCGGGGGCCACGCCAAAACTTACTACATCGCTCAGTGAATCCAGTTGTTTGCCCATATCTCCGGTGGCATGCAGCAACCGCGCCAGGAAGCCGTCCAGGAAATCTATAAAAGCTGCAATTGCAATACATATTGCGGCAAAGTACAACCGCTCGGGTACGCTGAATGTGGTGGACTGATCATCTGCCTGGTTGATGACGATGGATTCTGTCTGTAACGCAAACACGATGGCGCAACAACCAAATATTAAATTAAGCAGCGTAAAAAAATTGGGAATTTTTTTCATAATTAAGCGGTGCAGTTAAGATACAACTATTTGATGGCTGATGCCGGTACTGATTAACATCTGATCAGGCGGCGCAGCAATTTGGTGAACGCTGTAACAGCGATGCATATTTGTTTTTTACCGTTTATTTATTTTTTCATGAAGCTTTCTATGTCTTCTGCCGTAATAGGTATATTGGCCATCAGGTCTTTGTTTCCGCTACGTGTAATCCAGACATTGTTTTCTATACGTACGCCCATATTTTCCTGCTCAATATAAATGCCGGGCTCCACTGTGAGCACCATTCCGGCTTTAATGGGTTCGGTTTTGGTGCCGGGGTCATGCACGTCAATCCCCAGATGATGAGAAATGCCATGGTACAGGTATTTGCGGTAAGCCCGGTTTTCCGGGTCTTCATTTTTTATGTCTGTTTTTTTTAATAATCCTATTTTCAAAAAAAGCTGTGTGGCGTACTCTCCCACTTTATCATGGTAATCCAGTATGGTAATACCGGGCTTCAGCAGGCTTTTAGCATAGTTGTGCAAATCGAGACAGGCGTTGTAAACGGTTTTTTGCCGGCGGGTAAATTTTCCGTTTACCGGTACCGTGCGGGTTAAATCTGCATTGTAACCACCATACTCGGCGCCAAAATCCATCAGTATCATTTCGCCATCCCTGCATTCCTGGTTATTGCTTACATAATGCAGGGTTCTTGCCCTGTCGCCGCTTGCAATGATGGAACCATAAGCAGGTCCGGTAGCGCGCTGCGATAAAAACGAATGAAATATTTCTGCTTCAATTTCATATTCCATTACACCGGGCCTGATAAATTTTAGTAACCGCCTGAACGTGTTATCTGTAATATCGATTGCTTTTTGCAATACCTCAATCTCCTGCGGGGTTTTTATGGCCCTCAGTTCCTTTAGGATCTTTGCGCTGCGGCGGTATTGGTGCAATGGGTACCGCTGTTGCATTTCGGCCGCATAACGGTAATCCCGAACCGGAACCAGGTTGGCCTTGCGGTCGTTCTCATTGGTATTTAAATATATAGTATCCGCCAGGTGAACCCATTGCTGAAGCAACCCGTCTAAACTATCCAGCCATACCACGGCAGTAGCGCCGCTGATGGCTTTTGCTTCGGCTGCGCGGTGGCGCCTGCCATCCCATTTTTCTTTTAATTCATTGGGCCTTACCAGCACCAGTACCTCGCGGTATTTCGCATCCGGGTTGTCGGGAAAAAGTACCAGCATGCTATCTTCCTGCTCTATGCCTGTGAGCCAGTAGAGATCGGAGTTTTGTTTAAATTTATGCAGTGCATCACCGTTAGAAGGTAATTCGTCGTTGCTGTTAAAAACGGCGATGGCGTTCTTCTCCATTTTTTCCGTAAAGCGTTTACGGTTTTGTATAAAAATTTCAGCATTTAAAGGCAGGTATTTCATTCAGGTGTATTTTCTTGAAAGGTCATAAAATTATGGATTCAATTTCATATGTATCATTTATAGTAACGGCCCTGCGCATATCCATCTGCGTAAAAATTAAATAGACAGATCATTAAAATCAGTCAGTTGCCGGATGCCCTGCCCAAATTGTCAAATGCTCATACTACCAACCCGGCGGCATACATGCCGGAGTCTCCATCATCCATGCATCCCGCTTTAAACCTGCCTGTTTTCTGTGCCGCCAAAATTTTTAAAATATCCGGCGTTTAGCTCAATTTTTTAAAAATATTCAATAAAACCGTTAAATAACGAAAATTTCACTTAATTAACCCCTTATTAGTCAATTCATTTGCAATTATTATTGCCTTGCCAATGGCTGCAATTGGAGAAGAATAGTAACTTCGTAAACTAACAAACGTTTGTAATAAATATGTCGATATTAACAACCTACCCCGCCGTACCCATTGTGGGTCTGGGTCTGCCATCAACAAACAATATTCACTACCAGTTATCACCCGAAGAATTAATTGAAGACAGTATCTGTTCGGGCGAAGGTTTGCTCAGCAATACCGGCGCGCTGGTAATTAATACCGGGGAATTTACCGGAAGAAGTCCAAAAGACAAATTCATTATTAAAGATGAACTTACCAGCAACACGGTGTTCTGGAACGAGTTCAATATTCCAATGGATGAAAAGTATTTTCACATCATCCAGAAAAAAATAAAAGCCTACCTGGCGGCAAAAGAAGATCTGTGGGTACGCGATTGTTATGCCTGCGCAGACGATCGTTACCGTATGAATATCCGGATCGTAAACGAAAAACCATGGATCAATCTTTTTGCATATAATATGTTTCTGCGTCCCGCCGAAGAAGAATTGGAAAGTTTTGTACCGGAATGGACCATTCTCTCTGCACCCGATTTGCAACTAAACCCTGATGAATGCGGTACCCGCCAGCACAATGCCGCAGTAATTTCATTCAAACACAAAACCATATTAATTGCAGGGACCGGCTATACCGGCGAAACCAAGAAAGGAATTTTTTCAGTACTCAATTATATTTTGCCACAAAACAGCGGCGTGCTCAGCATGCATTGCTCCGCCAATATGGGTGAAGACGGCGATACCGCATTGTTTTTTGGATTAAGTGGCACCGGCAAAACCACCCTGAGCGCCGATCCCAACCGCCGTCTTGTGGGCGACGATGAACATGGTTGGACGTCTGACGGTATCTTTAATTTTGAAGGCGGCTGCTACGCAAAGACCATTGATCTCAGCGCTGAAAAGGAACCGCAGATATACAATGCCATCAGGCCGGGCGCACTGGTAGAAAACACTCCTTTTTTTCCCGGCACCAATAAAATTGATTTCAGCAACAGGACCATCACCGAAAACACCCGTGTATCATACCCGCTGCATTTTATCAGCAATGCCATGGAGCCTTCTGTAGGTGGAATACCGCGTAATATTTTCTTTCTGACCTGCGATGCATATGGTGTGTTGCCGCCTGTTGCAAAACTTACACCGGCGCAAGCCATGTACCAGTTTATTTCTGGTTACACAGCCAAGGTAGCAGGTACAGAAGCGGGTGTTACCGAACCAAAATCTACATTCAGCGCTTGTTTTGGCGCGCCTTTTTTACCATTGCATCCCGGTAAATATGCCCGTATGCTCGGAGAAAAAATCAGCAACCACCAGGTAAACGTGTGGATGATTAATACCGGTTGGAGCGGCGGCGCATACGGTACCGGCAGTCGTATAAAACTGGGTTATACCAGGGCTATGATCAACGCGGCATTAGAAGGCCGGCTCAATGATGTTGCTTTTGAAGCGCATCCAGTTTTTGGAATGATGGTACCCGTTAGTTGTCCCGGTGTACCGGATGCTATCTTGCAACCACGCAATACTTGGACCGATAAAGCGGCCTATGATGCAGCAGCCAAAAAACTGGCTTCCCAGTTTATAAATAATTTTGAAAAATATGCCGGTGGCGTTAGTGCGGATATTCTTGCCGCCGCACCGGTAATACAATAATTTGTTCATAGTAAGGTGCCCTGCACCTGGCCTCATCGATGCTTGCTTGCTACAACACCCCCACTTTCAGCCGTGGGGGTTTATTTTTAATGTCTGATTTCAGATGTCTGATGTCTGATGTCGCTTGCCGAAACTGCATTACCAGCATTTGGCTAAGAAATAAGATATGATCAGCTACTGTCCGTACTAGGATTTTTAGGATTAAAAGATTATAGGATGTTCTTCGCCAGCTTTATTTTTTACAACTGGGCAATACAAAAAAATTTTATATAAAGGCAAGAAAAATATCCGGACATTTTCTGCGAATTTAGAATCCTCCGTCAGCAATCTTAAATTCAAATAAATCCTCGAATCCTAAAAATCCTGGTCAAAGACAAAAAAGACTGCCGCATTATCCTATCATCCTCGAATCCTAAAAATCCTGGTCAAAGACATGATCCCGTTCTGCCTAGCAAAAGAAATCAGACATAATCACATCAGACATCAGATATTTCCCTTTCTGATGTCGCTTGCCGAAATTGCATTACCAGCATTTGGCTAAGAAATAAGATATCACCAGCTACTGTCCGTACTAGGATTTTTAGGATTAAAAGATTATAGGATGTTCTTCGCCAGCTTTATTTTTTACAACTGGGCAATACAAAAAAATTTTATATAAAGGCAAGAAAAATATCCGGACATTTCTGCAAATTTAGAATCCTCCGTCAGCAATCTTAAATTCAAATAAATCCTCGAATCCTAAAAATCCTGGTCAAAGACAAAAAAGACTGCCGCATTATCCTATCATCATTCAATCCTAAAAAATCCTGGTCAAAGACATAAAAACGGCCGCATTATCCTATCATCCTCGAATCCTAAAAATCCTGGTCAAAGAACAAAAAGGACTGCCGCATTATCCTATCATCATTCTAATCCTAAAAATCCTCATCAAAGACATAAAAACAGCCGCATTATCCTATCATCCTCGAATCCTAAAAATCCTAGTCAAAGACATGATCACATCAGACATCAGACATCCGAATTCAGACATCAGACATCTAAAGCCTGATCAAGATCAGCCAAAATATCCTGTATATTTTCTATGCCGATGCTCATACGGATCAATCCATCGGTAATACCAAATTTTTCCCTTTCCTCCCTGGTAACACCATAATGAGACATGCTCGCCGGATGAGATATAAGTGTATCTGCAGTACCAAGCGATACTGCCCGCGTACACATCAGTAATTTATCAATAAATTTTTTGCCCGCATCCAGTCCACCTTTTAATTCGACACTCATCATGGGGCCGGCATGGCGCATTTGTTTGGCGCAGGTTGCATAATCAGGGTGTTGCGGCAAACCCGTATAATGCACCTTTTCAATGGCAGGATGATCATCCAGGTAACTGGCCACTTCCATAGCATTGTGGCAATGCCTTTCCATACGCAGTTCAAGCGTTTTCATACCCATTGACAACAGGTACGCATCAAATGCATTTGAATTGCCTCCCAACAGCCGGTACCATTTGGTAAATTTGGTATTCATGAGCTCAATATCCCTGCCTATCAGTACACCACCGATAGATGTGCCATGCCCGTTGAGGAACTTGGTGGTTGAATGAAAAACAAAATCCACCCCATACCGGAAAGGCTGTTGCAAATATGGCGTGGCAAAAGTATTATCCACCGAAATACCCAACTGGTATTGTTTGGCCAGTCCGGCCAGTGCCTCAATATCCACACACTGAATGGTAGGATTGGCCGGCGTTTCCAGGTGCATCCATTTTAGCGCAGGATTGTTTTTTATAACTGTCTCTGTTGCGCTGAGGTCACGCAGATCGGCAATGATTACGTCAATGCCCAGGGGTGGCAATACTTTGTGCAACAGTTCATGTGTACCCCCATACAATGAATAATGAGATAAAATTTTATCGCCCTGTTTCAGGCTGGCAAGAAACAAGGTTGTCATGGCGGCCTGCCCGCTGGCATGCAGAAATGCTTTTAGCTGCAGCGGTGCCCCGTTACCGGTAGTAATACCAAACGATTCAAATGCACAAATCGTTTTTTCTGCTTCCGTAAAATTGGGGTTACCCCACCTGGTATAAATATAACCGTCTTCCTGCCCGGCAAAACGCCGCATACCCTGATCTGCATTGTCGAAAGTAAATGTAGACGTGGCATAAATGGGTGTAATATGAGATGATTTCGGATCATCTTCATGACCGGCATGTAAAGCGGTTGATGTAAAGCCGGTCAATGGAAAATTATTTTGCATGAAGAAAATGTGTAAATATGATAAATGTGCTAATGTGATGAATGTGACAAATGTGTAAATGTGTAAATGGTCTCCCTGCAACCTGGTCGCTGCATTTTATCCTGTAGTTAACACTAAAGCGATTTTCACATTTGTCACATTCCTGACATTCATCCCATTGGTTTTATATTGCCCACTTCATCAGTGTGGCACCCCAGGTAAACCCGCCGCCGAAGGCAGCCATCACTATATTGTCGCCTTTGTTTAACTGATTTTCCCAATCCCACAAACAAAGCGGTATCGTAGCGGCCGTGGTATTGCCATAGCGCTGTATATTGACCATTACTTTTTCTTTTGATAAACCTATGCGGCTGGCGGTTGCATCTATAATGCGCATATTGGCCTGGTGCGGCGCAAGCCAGGCAATATCATCGCCGGTAAGGTTATTGCGCTGTAACAGTTCGGCGGTAACATCGGCCATCCCTTTCACCGCAAACTTAAAAACAGCCTGTCCTTCCTGGTAGGCAAAATGCTCTTTTCTGGTGACTGTTTCTATGCTGGCCGGCTTCAGCGAACCGCCGGCTTTCATGTGCAGGTAACTTCGTCCGCTGCCATCGCTTTTTAAGATGCTGTCAAGGATGCCGTATCCCTGGTTATTGGCTTCCAGCAACACAGCGCCCGCACCATCGCCAAAAAGAATACAGGTATTGCGGTCTGAATAATCAACGATGGCACTCATTTTATCAGCGCCTACCACCACCACTTTTTTATAACGTCCGCTTTCAATAAAACTGGCGCCGGTAGTAACTGCGTATAAAAAGCCCGAACAGGCGGCGCCCATATCAAAACCCCAGGCATTGCTGGCACCCACTTTATCGCATATAATATTTGCAGTGGCCGGAAAAACCATGTCTGGCGTAACGGTGGCCACAATCATACAATCAATTTCGTTAACACTGATGCCCCTTTTTTTACAGAGTTCCAGTACTGCTGGCACCGCAAGATCGGAGGTGGCCTTGCCTTCGCCTTTTAAAATTCTTCTTTCAGTAATACCGGTACGGCTTCTTATCCATTCGTCCGAGGTGTCTACCATTTTCTCCAGGTCAAAATTCGTGAGCTTATCTTCTGGCACATATCCGCCTATTGCAGTAATTGCAGCCGTAATGGGTTGATTCATATATGGGATCTAAATTTCGGTAAAAGTAGGAAATACAATAATGCTAATGTGATGAATGTGAAAATGTGAAAATACTTTCAGGCAGCGCGGTGGTATGTGTCAGTTTCAGGAATTTTTCACATTTTCACATTTCCACATTTATCACATTTGTTTCCTTATTTTGCGGCCATGATTGCGTTTGTAAAAGGCAATTTTGTACAAAAAACACCTGCTTCCGTACTGGTGGATGTTAATGGTATGGGATATGAAGTGCAGATAAGCCTCAATACCTATTCCAGTATACAAAACCTTGCGGGGGGTATGTTACACACCTACCTGCACATCCGCGAAGACGCTCATGTGCTGTACGGGTTTTCAGATCTTAAAGAAAAAGAACTGTTTATACAACTTATTGCCGTAAACGGAATAGGCGCAGCAACCGCCCGGATAATGCTGTCATCTATGAAACCCGATGAGATTAGCCGCGCCATTGTACAGGGCAATGTGAAATTGCTCGAAAGCATCAAGGGCATCGGTAAAAAAACGGCAGAAAGAGTTGTACTGGAACTCAGGGATAAGCTAAGCAAACAGGTAAACGACTTAAATATAGCTGCACTGGTAAACAATACTTTAGAACAGGATGCGTTAAATGCTTTACTGGCATTGGGCATTGGAAGACAGGCTGCCGAACAGGCAGTTAAAAAAGTAGCTGCTGCCTCCCCTGCCGGAGAGAAAATTGAAGACATCATCAAAAAAGCACTGAAAATTTTATAAGCCTATCGAGCCAATTTCTACGTAACTAATTTGCTTTCTACAACTTGGTTGTTTTATTTTCTTCTATACTAAAAAGGACCACGGTAACCATACTTGCTGCTTTGCTAACATTCCTGTTGGGCAGCAACCTAACCGCTATTGCGCAAACAAAGCCCGGCGACACACTGAAATACCCGATTACAGACAGAAGGGGCGACAAATTGTCAAACCCGGGCAGAACTTCCCTCGATCTAAAAGACCCGGCCAATATTAAGGACTCTATAGAATATGACCCCGTAACCAAACGATATTATATTATTGAAAAAATTGGCACCAGCTATTACCGCAAACCTACCTACCTCACTTTTGAAGAATATATACGCCTGCGCGGTAAACAGGATGAGGATCTCTATTTTCAAAAGCGCGCCAATGTATTGAGCGGGCTCAATAAGAAAATGGTGAAACCCAAACTCAGCGTGGGCGATAACCTGTTCAACCGCATATTCGGAAATGGCAAAATTGAAATAAAACCACAGGGAAGTGTAGACATCATAGCCGGTTATCAGGGACAGAATATTAAAAACCCTACCCTTCCCGAACGTGCGCGTAAAAGCGGTGGCTTCGATTTTGACATGAATGCCAACCTGAGCGTTATTGCCAATATCGGCGATAAAATGCGCCTGCCCATCAGCTATAATACCCAGGCTACCTTTGATTTTGAAAATCAGCTGAAACTTGATTACAGCGGCACCAGCGATGAAATCATCAAACGCATTGAAGCCGGTAACGTATCATTTTCCACCAAGGGTACACTTATACAGGGCGCCCAGCAACTGTTTGGTATAAAAACACAGTTACAGTTCGGCAAACTGAATGTGACCGCCGTATTGGCCAACCAGCGCTCGCAACGCCAGAGCCTTGGTTTACAAGGTGGTTCCGCTTCCAATCTCTTTGAATTCAGGGCAGACGATTACGAAGAAAACCGTCATTTCCTGTTGTCGCAATACTTCCGCAAAAACTATAACCAGGTACTGGCCAGCCTTCCCGCCGTTTTATCGAGGGTGCAGGTGTTACAAATGGAAGTGTGGGTTACCAACCGAAATGGATCCACCACCGAAGCAAGGGATGTAGTGGGTTTAATGGACCTGGGTGAAGACTCTGCCTTTAACCCCAACATAAAACCTTTCAAACGGTTGCAGTTTGGACTACCAGACAATGATGTAAACGACCTTTACCGCAGTATAATAAACGATCAGGCAAGCCGTCAATCGTCTTTTGTAACATCGAAGTTGAATTCCCTGGGGCTGTCACCAGTACAGGATTTTGAAAAAACTTTTGCCCGTAAATTATCGCCGACCGATTTTTATTTCGATTCACAGGTGGGTTATCTTTCTTTAAGCCAGCCATTGCAGTCGGACGAAGTACTCGGTGTTGCCTTTCGTTACAGCTACAATGGAAAAATATACCAGGTAGGTGAGTTTTCTCAGGATGTACCGCCAGACACCACCGCCGCCAAAACAGGTAATCAGAAAGTGTTGTTCCTGAAATTGCTGAAAGCAACTTCTCAGCGTCCCAACCTGCCGCTGTGGGATCTGATGATGAAGAACGTGTATGTACTGAAAACAAGGGACGGCAGCTACCTCAGCGGCGTGCAACCGGCCGATTTCATGCTGAATATTTTGTACGAAGAACCCAGCCTGGGTACCAAACGCTACCTGCCCGAGGGTCCGCGGTACGGCGTTCCGCTTTTACAAATACTCCGGCTGGATACACTCAACACAAGGAACGACCCGCAACCGGATGGTATATTCGACTATGTGGAAGGGCGAACCATTTTCTCGCAGCAGGCAAGAATTGTATTTCCATTGCTGGAACCATTCGGACGTGATCTGCAGCAACGCGCCTTTAACGGCAGTCCGCAAAGCACCATAGATAAATATGTCTATTACCCACTGTATGATACCATAAAAGAAATAGCAAAAACATACGCCAACCTCGACAGGTTCATCATAAGCGGTAAGGCAAAAGGTACTTCCGCGTCAGAAATTTCCCTGGGGGCATTCAATGTTCCGCAGGGGTCCGTAAGCGTTAGTGCAGGCGGAACCATATTGAGGGAAGGCGTTGACTACTCTGTAGACTATGGATTGGGTACCGTAAGAATCCTTAACCAGGCAATCGTTAATTCCGGCGTTCCCGTAAACGTTCAGTTTGAAAACAATGCGGGCTTCGGATTACAGCAACGCAATTACCTGGGGTTGCGGCTCGATTACCAGGTCACGAATACCGCCAAAGAATCGTTTAGTATAGGCGGGCAAATGGTAAAAATGGGTGAGCGGCCGTATTTCAGTAAAGTAAGTACCAGCGATGGAGACCCCATCCGCAACACCATGTACGGACTCGATTTCAATTACCGGTCGGAATTTCCCAAGCTTACGCGATGGCTCGATAAATTACCCGGTTACCATACCACTGAGATGAGCACCATACAGGCCTATGGCGAAATTGCTGCGTTAAAACCCGGTCACCCGCCGCAAATAGGCAAGGGTACCAGCGGGTCCATTTATATTGATGACTTTGAAGGCGCCACCAGCAATATCGATTTGCGTTTTCCATTGGTCAGCTGGACGCTGGCATCCACGCCGCAAAACAACGGCCTGTTTGCAGAATCTTCGTTGAGCAATGACCTGGCATATGGTTATAACCGCGCCAAACTGGCCTGGTACAATATAGAACCCAATTTGCAGGATTCCAAAGGCGCCAATAACCCTGTTAAAGGATACCAGGATTTTTCAGACCCCCGCATCCGCGCCATTAACCAGCAGGAAATTTATCCAACAAAATCCATCGATTACGGACAAGCGCAGCTGGTAACTTTCGACCTTGCATTTTACCCATCCGATAGAGGACCTTATAATTTTGATGCACGTAACGGTAGCGTTGGAGGCGATGGAAAACTGCAAAACCCGAAGACACGCTGGGGGGGAATCATGCGCGCCATTGACCAGACAGATTTTGAAACCAGCAACGTAGAATACATAGAATTCTGGATGCAGGACCCTTTTCTCATGAAACCTGCCAGTACCGGTGGGCAGTTTTATATAAACCTCGGAAATATTTCTGAAGACGTGCTGCGCGATGGCAGAAGGCAATTTGAAAACGGATTGCCCGGTGCTACCGGCAATGCATCCGTAGACAACAGCTCTGTCTGGGGCAATGTACCCGCCAATCCGCTGCAGGTTACCGCTGCATTCAGCAATGACCCCGCAGACCGTCCCTTCCAGGACGTTGGTTTCGACGGATTGGGCGATGATGCCGAAAAAACAAAATTCAATGCCTACCTCACCCAGTTAGCAAATCTTTTTGGCACAGGGTCACCTGTTTACCAGCAGGCACAGAACGACCCTTCCAGCGATGATTTTAAAAATTACCGCGATGCCACCTATGATGCCACATCTGCCAATATACTTGCCCGTTATAAACACATTAACAGCCCGCAGGGAAATTCGCCCATTGCAGACGCCAGCGCAACCGTTACCACAGCCGCTACGCTGTACCCCGACCAGGAAGACCTGAACCGCGACAATACACTGAATGAACTGGAAGAATATTTCCAATACAAGATAAACCTGGCACCCGGCCAGTTTACCGTAGGTCAGAATTTCATTACGGACAAACGTTCTTTTACACCCAATATACCAAATGGCAAACCGGAAAACTGGTATCTCTTCCGTGTACCAATAGACGAGTATGAAAAGAAAGTAGGCAATATCCCCGACTTTAAATCCATCCGCTTTATACGTATGTTCATGACCGGGTTTGAAGATTCCGTGGTTTGCCGCTTTGCCCAGTTTGAACTGGTTCGCAACCAGTGGAGGAACTTTACTTTTAAAATTGATACCACCGGTGCCTACGCCAATGTACCACCCAATTCAGGAACAGAATTTAACGTGCTGGCGGTAAACATAGAAGAAAACAGCAAACGTACACCGGTGCCGTATGTAACACCTCCCGGTATTGAACGACAGCAATTACTCAGCAATAACAACGTAAATCTGTTCCAGAATGAACAGAGCATGAGCCTTCAGATCTGTAACCTGCTGCGCAATGACGCAAGGGGTGTCTTTAAAACATTCAACCTCGACCTTCGCCAGTATGGTACACTCTCCATGTTTGTTCACGCAGAAGGCCGTGGCGCCATTGACGGGTTGCAACCCGGTGCGCTGGTGGCTGTCATCAGGCTGGGCAACGACTTTGTAAGCAATTACTACGAAATTAAGATACCACTTACCAAAACTTCATACAACGCAACCGACCCTGCAAGAATATGGCCGTTAGAAAATGAACTGGCGCTTAACCTGCAACGTTTGATTCAACTGAAAATAAAACGAAACAATATTACACAGCCCGGTATTTATTATCGCGAAACAGATGCAGACGGAAAAAGCTATGCCATACTGGGTAATCCCAACCTGGGTGAAGTACGCGGCATGTTCCTGGGCGTTCAGAACATTGGCCAGGAAACGGCGTGTACCGAAGTTTGGTTTAATGAACTGCGGTTATCTGACCTCAATGAAAAAGGTGGCTGGGCAGCACTGGGCCGTGTAGACGTAAAACTGGCCGACCTGGGTACGCTAACCCTTTCGGGCAGCTTCAAAGGTGTGGGTTTTGGCAACCTGGATCAGCGGGTAAACGAACGCGCCAAAGACAACCTGTCGCAGTTTGATGCCGCTACCAATCTTGAACTCGGAAAGTTCTTTCCGCAAAAGGCCGGCATCTCCATTCCAATGTATGCCAGTTATTCGCAAACCGTAAGCACGCCGGAGTTCGATCCTTATGATCTTGATATCAAGCTAAAAGACAAACTGAATGCGGCGCCTTCAAAAAGTGTAAAGGACTCTATAAAAGACGATGCCATTGATATCACCACCATACGCACCATTAATTTTACCAACGTAAAAAAGAACAACACTTCCGGCAAGAAACAACGGTTGTGGAGCATCGAAAATGTAGATCTCAGTTATTCTTATACCCGGCAGGAACACCATAACCCGCTGATTGAAAGCGACCAGCTGATTGTACACCGTGGTGGACTGGGTTATAACTATTCTACCAACCCCAAATACATAGAGCCATTCAAGAATTTTATCAGGTCGAAAAGCGCCTGGTTTAGATTTTTGAAGGATTTTAATTTTAACCCCATGCCTTCCATACTGAGTTTCCGGGGCGATGCCAAGCGGCAGTTTGGTGCCTTCAGGCCAAGGAATGTAGGCGGGGCAAAAAATATATTACCCGAAACATATAACAAGTACTTTACGTTCGACAGGTACTATACACTGCGCTGGGATTTTACACGGTCACTCAACCTGGATTATACCGCCACCAATTTTGCGCGTGTAGACGAAGCGCCCGGCCGCCTTAGCAGCTATGAAAGAAAAAGAATGTGGAATAATTTCTTTAAAGGTGGCAGAAATGTTTCATACCAGCAACAGGCAACATTCACATATGCATTGCCTACCAGTAAAATTCCGTTGCTCGACTGGACCACCATGCGGGTTGGATATATTGCCAAATACGGATGGCTGGCCTCTTCACTGGATACTGTGGCCAGGAGCCTGGGAAATTTTTTAAACAACAGCCAGGATAAGAATGCCACGGCAGAACTGGATTTTACGAAGCTCTATCAGAAAAGCCGCTTCTTAAGAGCGCTCGACTGGGATGCACCGAAAGCGGTTCCCGTTCCTGCAGTTCCCGCCGCAAAAAATGCGGTGGATTCACTGAATAAAAAAGGCAAGAAGGTAAAAGAACGTAAAATAAAAGATCCCAATGCACTGCCGGAACTCAGTACTGCCGTGAAAGTGTTCGGAAGATTGCTTACTTCCGTAAAGAGAATGAGCATCACCTATAATTCTACCGGTACCACCAACCTGGCTGGTTATACAGACAGTACAAAAATACTGGGTATGAACTGGCGCAGTATGGCACCAGGTTTTGATTTTGTAATGGGCCGGCAACCAGATACCAATTACATCAACCGTTTTGCGCAGAAAGGATTCTTTACACACAATCCGCTGCTAAATAATTTAAACAGGCAGGATTATAACCAGAGCCTGAAGATCAATGCGCAACTGATTCCCGTTCGTGATCTTACCATTGATGTAAACATTGACAAAACATTTGGTAAAACATATTCAGAATTATACAAAGACACCAATACAACAGCCCCCGGCAACTTTGCCAGACTGAGCCCCTACTCGTCCGGAAGTTTTAGCGTAAGTTATATTTCATTCAATACATTGTTTGGTAAAGTGAGTCCGGACCAGGTTTCCGCCACCTTCCTGAAATTTCAGGATTACAGGGCTGTTTTATCAGAACGGCTGGCAAAACAAAACCCGTATACAACAAAAGATCCAAGCGGCAATCCTATTAAGAACGCGGATGGCTATTACGAGGGTTATGGCAAATATGCGCAGGACGTGCTGATACCGGCTTTTATTGCAGCCTATACCGGCAAGGATCCCAATACTGTGGCACTGGTAAACAACGACAATGAAAAAGTAAGCTCCAATCCATTCAGTGGTATTAAACCATTGCCCAACTGGCGGATAACGTATAACGGGCTCACCAGGATTCCGGGCGTTGAAAAGATATTCAGCAATTTTACCATTACACATGCTTATAACAGCACACTAAGCATGAACAGTTTTAATTCGGCACTGTTGTACCAGGACCCATTGAAACAAAGCTACCCGGGTTTTATTGATACCCTCTCCGGTAATTTCATTCCTTACTTCCTGGTTCCTAATATTACCATCTCGGAGGCATTTGCGCCGTTTATAGATCTTGACATGCAGTTTACCAACCAGCTGGGTGCCCGGTTCGAGTACAAAAAATCGCGTCAGTTGAGTTTGAGCCTGGTAGATTTTCAATTGAGTGAATCGCGCTCTACTGAATTTACTTTCGGAGGAAGATGGAGGAAAAAAGGCTTCCCGCTGCCATTCAAACTGCCTTTCTCTAAAAAAGATACCAAGAAATTGGAAAACGATATTACGTTTACGCTCGACCTCAGCGTTCGTGACGACATCACTTCCAACAGCCGCCTTGACCAGGCAACTGTATTACCCACTGCCGGACAGAAGGTGATAACCATATCGCCCAGTATTGACTACGTGCTCAACAACCGCGTAAAGATCATCCTGTATTTTGATCAGCGCAGAACGGAACCAAAAATTTCTACTTCTGCACCCATCACCAATACCAAGGGCGGTATCAAGATCAATATTTCACTGGCACAGTAATGCCACGGAAAAGCTGTTCAAAAAATTGCTCTACATTTACTGCCATGAGAATACTTTCTATAGCAATAGCATGCATATCGTTGTTTGCCGCCTGCAAACAACAACCCACTTACGATACCATTATCCGCAACGGGTTAATCTATGATGGCAATGGCGGCGAACCCTACAAAGCAGATATCGGCATAAATGCAGACACGATTGCATTTATCGGCGATCTGCAGCAGGCACATGCCAAAAAAGAAACCGATGTAAAAGGAAAAGCGGTAGCACCGGGTTTTATCAATATGCTGAGCTGGGCAAATGAATCACTGATAGAAGATGGCCGCTCGCAGAGTGATATACGGCAGGGTGTAACACTTGAAATTTTTGGTGAAGGCGAAAGCATGGGCCCACTGAACAGCCGCATGAAACAACAAATGCAGACCGGGCAAAGTGATATCAAATACCCGGTGAGCTGGAACACACTGGGAGAATATTTACATTTTTTAGAAACAAAAGGCGTTAGCTGCAATGTGGCATCTTATGTAGGCGCTACCACGCTGCGCACTTATGTCATCGGTGAAGACAATAAAGACCCCACGAACGCGCAGCTGGACAGCATGCGTTTGCTGGTAAGGGATGCCATGAAGGAAGGCGCACTGGGTGTGGGCTCTTCGCTTATTTACCCACCGGCATTTTTTGCCAAAACAGCAGAGCTGACAGCCATGTGTGAAGAAGCGGGCAAATACGGTGGCGGGTATATTTCGCATATCCGGAGCGAGGGGAATAATCTACTCGAAGCAATAGAAGAAATGGTCAGCATTGCCCAACAGGCAAAAGTACATGGCGAAATTTATCATTTAAAAGCGGCGGGTAAGGATAACTGGTATAAGATGGACAGTGTTATCCGTCGCATAGAACGCGCAAGAAAGGAAGGAACCGATATCGGCGCCAATATGTACACCTACCTGGCGGGTGGTACCGGCCTTACCGCTTCCATGCCGCCCGCTTTACAGGATGGTGGTTTTGGAAAGTTGCGCATGCGATTGCAGGATCCTGTTATCCGTTTGCAAACCATCAAAGACATGAAAACGTCTTCAAAGACCTGGGAAAATCTCTATTATGCAAGTGGTTCGCCCGACAAAGTGCTGCTGGTTGGTTTTACAAAAGACAGTTTAAAAAAATATACCGGCAAATCGCTCGCCGAAATGGCGGCAATAAGAGGCAAGTCTGCAGAAGAAACGGCCATCGATTTAATAATAGAAGACAGCAGCAGGATCAGTACCATATATTTTTTAATGAATGAAGACAATGTAAAAAAACAAATTGCATTGCCCTGGGTAAGTTTTGGTTCAGATGAAGGGTCTTATACCAATGCCGGTGTGTTTCTGAAATCCAACGCACATCCGCGCGCATATGGCAATTTTGCAAGGGTGCTGGGTAAATATGCCAGAGACGAGAAAATTATTTCTGTGGCGGAAGCTGTTCGAAAACTTAGTAAATTATCCGCCGAAAAATTGCATATTAAAAACCGCGGCGAATTGAAACAAGGTTATTTTGCAGACATCGTGATCTTTGATGCAGCCACCATTACAGATCATGCCGTTTTTGATAAACCACACCAGTATGCAACTGGGGTAACAGATGTTTTTGTAAATGGCATTCCTGTTTTACAAAACGGTGAACATACCGGCGCAACACCCGGCAGATTTGTAAAAGGTCCGGGATGGAAAATGAATTAATTGTTTAAAATTGTTTTAAGAATGGGTATCATAATTCGCAAAGCGGTTAAAGAAGATTGTCCGCGATTACTGGAACTGATAAAAGAACTGGCCCTGTATGAAAAAGCACCGCAGGAAGTAACTGTAACGCTGGATCATTTTCTTGAAAGCGGGTTTGGCGCAAACCCGGTATGGTGGGCATTTGTAGCCGAATCTGACGGCCGGGTAGAAGGGTTTGCCATGTATTATATCCGCTATTCTACCTGGAAAGGCCAGCGCATGTACCTGGAAGATTTGATAGTAACCGAGAAGATGCGCGGCAAAGGATTGGGAAAATTGTTATTCGATGCATTGATTGAGGAAGCCCGGGAGAAAAAGTTTAATGGCATTACCTGGCAGGTGCTCGATTGGAATGAACCCGCCATCAATTTTTATAAAAAATATTACAGCGCCCATTTCGACCCCGAGTGGATCAATTGCTCTATCAGCGTATAGCCATTTTGGGATATTGCGATTTTGGGATATTGCGATTGCCTTCGGACGCAGCCATGGGTCAGCTATGGGCGTCAACTGTACGAAGTCTGGAGACTTCGTACCCATTATGTTCTTCCGGGTTTCTTAACCCGGTTATAAAAAAGCCAAAGGCTTTGAAGAACATCGTATAAAATTTGGAGACTCCGTAGAGCGCCAATCTCAAAATCCCGCAATCCCGCAATCAGCAATTTCCTAATTGATACCGTCTGCCTGCATTGTTTTATCAATTTTCAGAACCAGACCCTGCAATACTTTACCCGGACCAACCTCCGTAAATTTAGATGCCCCGTCCTTTATCATTGCTTTTACGCTTTGCGTCCACCTAACAGCACCGGTTAGTTGATCAATCAGGTTTTGCTTTATCTCTTCCCGGTCGTACACGGCTTTGGCAACCACATTCTGATAAACATGTGCAGTAGGCTGGTGAAACGTTGTTTTTTCGATGGCTGCTTTCAGTTCTTTCTTGGCAGGTTCCATGAGCGGAGAGTGGAAGGCGCCGCCCACTGGTAATACCAATGCGCGTTTGGCACCGGCGGCTTTCATTCTTTCGCAGGCTATATCAATGCCTTTTATGCTGCCACTTATGACCAGCTGTCCCGGGCAGTTGTAATTGGCCGGCACTACCACTTCACCGGTTTCTTCCTGCACCTGTGCACATATCTCTTCTACTTTTTCATCTGCCAGGGCCAGTACAGCCGCCATGGTGGAAGGGTTTTGTTCGCATGCTTTCTGCATGGCTGTTGCACGGATGCTTACGAGGCGCATGCCGTCTTCAAAGCTGAGCGTACCATTGGCAACCAGCGCAGAAAATTCGCCGAGTGAATGACCCGCTACCATGTCTGGTTTGGCGGCTTCAATACTTTTATAGGCAATAACAGAATGTAAGAAAACGGCTGGCTGTGTAACGTTGGTTTGTTTCAGGTCCTCTTCTGTGCCAGTAAACATGATATCTGAAATGCGGAATTTTAAGATCTCATTGGCCTGTTCAAACAATTTTTTCGCAAAAGCATTGTTGTCGTAATGTTCTTTGCCCATACCGGCAAACTGTGAGCCCTGGCCGGGAAATACATAAGCATGTTTCATGTAATCAGATTGATGCATCAAATATAAAAGGTTTATCTGAAGCAATTGAAACTTTCAGATAAACCTCCGATAAAAATAAAATCAGACTTTAATGAAGATGGGAACCAATCAGCCGTATGAATTCACTCCGTGTTTCGTTTTTATGAAATTCGCCCCAGAATGCCGACGTAGTGGTTACAGAATTTTGTTTTTGCACGCCGCGCATCATCATACATAAATGCGAAGCCTCAATTACAACCGCCACACCCAGCGGGTTTAAGGTATCGCGTATTACTTCCATAATCTGGTGTGTTAACCGCTCCTGCACCTGCAACCGCCGGGAGTATACGTCCACTACCCTGGCAAACTTGCTAAGACCGGCAATATACCCGTTGGGAATATAAGCTACATGCGCTTTTCCATAGAATGGCAGCATATGGTGTTCGCACATACTGTACAACTCTATGTCTTTAACAATGATCATTTCACTGATATCTTCATGAAATTTTGCCGACTCAAGAATTGACCGTGCATCCAGTTGATAGCCTTGTGTCATGAATTGCATTGCTTTCGCTACCCGCTCGGGGGTTTTCTGCAAGCCTTCCCTTTCGGCGTCTTCGCCCAACAGGGTCAGCGCCTCTTTGTAATTCTCTACCAGTCTGGAAGTAACCTTTTCATCATATTGTTCTATCTTTTTATATGGCATTTCAGGTTGTTTAATTGTAGAAATATAGTTGAATTATTTTATCGTGTTGTTTATCTTATACCGGATATTCTACAAAATTTCTCTCCGTTTCATACAATCTTACCTGCAAATCGACAGAAGCTTCAATATGCGGCCTCAATAAATTATAAATTACAATGGCTATATTCTCTGCGGTAGGATTGATTGTTTTAAATTCTTCCGTATCCAGGTTCAGGTTTTTGTGATCAAATTTTACCAGTACCTTTTCCTCTACCAGGTCGCTCAGTAATTTCAGATCCATTACAAATCCTGTCACGGGATCGGGCTGGCCGGTTAACTTTACAATCAGTTCATAATTGTGCCCGTGGTAATTGGGCAGATTGCATTTCCCAAACACACGCATGTTTTTCTCCGCGTCCCATTCCGGGTTGTTTAACCGGTGCGCGGCATTAAAATGTTCTTTACGGTATACTGCTACCCTGTTGCCCATGGAGTTTATTGTTAGCGGCGTTATAGTGAAAACAATGACCGGGCACTGTAGCAAAAGTGTGCTGCTCAAATGGCCGGTTCTACAAGAAAGCAAAAATATACCCTCCTATCCAATCTACACGAAAAAATATGGTAAACCTGCCCGCAATAATAACGGCTACCTGTGGTATTACAGCATAGCCCGTTAAAGGTTCGGTGTTTGTCGTATAATTATTTACGAAGCCGGCCAGGATACATTAACCAAAGTATTCCACATAAATGCGTGGTGTCTCATACAACTTTATGCAATGGAGGGTAACGCCTGCGGGCAGCTGTGGTACCAGCTGGTTCCAGATACCTATGGCCAGGTTTTCCGTAGAACACATTTTCCCGGTTAAAAAAGGCACATCTATATTCAGGTTCTTATGATCCAGTAATTCCAGCACATATTCTTTTATGATGATGCTCAGTTTTTTCACATCAAACAAAAAACCGGTATCCGTATCGGGTTCGCCTTTTATGGTTACGTATAACTCATAGTTATGCCCGTGCCAATTCTCATTGGCACATTTTCCAAAAACAGTTTCATTTTTTTCTACACTCCAGGCAGGGTTAAATAATTTATGCGCCGCATTAAAATGCTCCACTCTGGTGAGGTAAACCATCTCTTATAAAAATTTCCGCAAAGTTAGTAATTTGTAAGTGAACCGAGGGCCGCAACAACAAAACTATCCGGGGGCATTGTTGCGGTTAAACGCAATGCACGACATTTGCAGGATACCAACAACCCATTTTTAATGAATTGTTTACTGATAGCCGCTACCACCAAAGAAATAGAACCCTTTCTTGCCTGGCTGCAAACCCCCAAAGCCGCGGAAAACAAGACGCTGCCCGATGTATTGATTACCGGCATCGGTTTAACCGCTACCACCTACCATCTTACCAGGCAGTTGCAACTCAAAAAATATGATTTGGTGATACAGGCCGGCGTAGCCGGTTGCTTCAATAAAAACATTTCATTGGGTTCGGTTGTTGCTGTAAAGATGGATACTATTGCGGACCAGAGCGTAATTGAATTGCAACAATTAAAAACATTGTTTAGCCTGCAGCTCTTGCCTGCCAACCAGTTTCCTTATTCCAATACCTGGCTGGTAAACCCATATAAAGACCTGTTGAAAAAGACAAAACTAAAATCCGTGAAGAGCATTTCTGTCAATGAAATAACCACCAGCAAGAAAAAAGTGGCTTTTTACAACGAGACCTTTAATGCGGTAACAGAATCCATGGAAGGAGCAGCCTTGCATTATACCTGCCTGATGGAAGGCGTTCCATTCGTGCAATTAAGGAGCATGTCTAATTATATTGCGGAAAGAAACAAAAAAAACTGGAACATGAAAGAATCCATCGTAAACCTGAATGCCGCACTTATTCAATTAGTTGAAAACATATGACACTGACGCTTGGTTTTTCTCCCTGTCCCAACGATACTTTTATTTTTGATGCACTGGTCAATAAAAAAATTGATACCGGTGATCTTACATTTGAAACAGTGCTGGAAGATGTACAGACGCTCAATAAACAGGCCATTGCCGGCAGGCTGCACATCAGCAAAATAAGTTACGGCGTACTGCCACTGGTGCAGAAAGAATACATTGTGTTAAATGCCGGCGGGGCACTGGGCAAGGGAGTAGGCCCATTGCTGATTGCAAAAAACCAGTTGCAGCCCGGTGAAACAATCTATGAAAAATCGGTAGCTATTCCCGGCGAAAACACTACGGCGCATATGTTGTTTTCTCTTGCTTACCCAAAAGCAATTAATAAACAATTTCTTGTTTTTTCTGCTATTGAGGATGCCGTTCTTAGCGGCAAAACAGACCTGGGTGTTATCATTCATGAAAACCGGTTTACTTACCAGCAAAAGGGACTTAAAAAAGTTATTGATTTGGGCGAATACTGGGAGCAGCAGACACAGTGCCCCATACCGTTGGGAGGTATTGTAATGAAAAGAGGTTTTGAAACAGCCCTTCAGAGAAAAGTAGATACACTCATTAAACAGAGTGTTGAATATGCGTTTGCCAATTATCCGCTGCTGGCTGAATACGTGCAAATGCATTCACAGGAAATGGATGAGCATGTTATGCGGCAACATATAGATTTGTATGTAAACAACTACAGCATAGACCTGGGTTCGGAAGGTAAAGCAGCAGTGAGGAAACTATTATCTGTTTATTACCAGCTTAATCCTGCACAGGTGCAATCAAACAACCAGCTGTTTGTTGAATAGACCTTTATTTTAAAACCATGATTGCAAAAAAAAACGTCTCTTATCACGCATTATTTTTTTTAAGCGCTTTACTATATGCTTCGAGGCAGCGTTTGCGCGCAAAATCATGGTCAACCATGGGCAACGGGTAACTGAATTCATCCAGTTCCGGTACCCATTTCCTGATATATTTTAATTGCTTATCAAAGTTTGCTGTTTGCCGCGCGGGACTGAAAATGCGGAAATAAGGAGCGGCGTCGCAACCACTGCCTGCAGCCCATTGCCAGCCGCCGTTATTGGCTGCCAGGTCGTAGTCCAATAATTTTTCTGCAAAATAAGCTTCCCCCCAGCGCCAGTCTATCAGCAGGTGTTTGGCTAAAAAAGATGCGGTAATCATTCTCACCCGGTTGTGCATAAATCCTGTTTCATTGAGCTCCCGCATCCCCGCATCTACAATGGGATAGCCGGTCATACCCTTACACCAGCGATCGAATTCTTCTTCGTTGTTTCTCCACGGTATGTGTTCATATTCTTCCTTGAATGCCCTGCCCTTACCCAGCTTCGGAAATTGGTAAAGTATCATATGATAGAAATCGCGCCAGATAAGTTCGTTTAAAAAAACCTGGTTGGTCTCTATCGCTTTAGCCACCAGTTTCCGGATGCTGATGGTACCAAACCGCAGGTGTACACCCAACCTGGAAGTGCCGTGTATGGCCGGGTAATTGCGCTGACTGTCGTATTTTTTTATCAGCTCCGTATTTAATTGTTTCGAAGGAAAAGGCTTTTCCGCTGCTTCAAAACCCATCTCCTGTAATGAAGGGATGGCTATTGGAATTTGCTTGTAAAAATTGGAAAAATATTTTTTTAACTGGTATGATGTATAATGAAATGCAGTGAGGGCTGCTTTCCACTTGCGGCTGTAAGGTGTGAAAACCGTGTAAGGTTTTCCATCGTCTTTCATTATTTCATCTTTTTCAAAAATCACCTGGTCTTTGAAACTGTGCAGGGAAGCTCCGCGACTTTCCAATAATTTCTGAATAGCAGCATCGCGCTCTATTGCATTCGGTTCATAATCGCTGCCGGTAAACACTTTTTTAATGGTATATTTTTTCAGGAGCATGGTAAACACATCAACAGGTTTGCCATAATATACTTCCATGCTGCTTCCGGTGGCCATTAACTGTTCCTGCATTTCAGTAAGTGCGGCGTGTATAAACTCAACACGGCGGTCGGTTTTTGTTTCGAGCTGATCCAGTATATTTCTATCGAAAATAAAAAGGGGAACAACGGGGTAATCGCTTTTCAACGCGTGGTACAATGCGGCATTGTCCGACAGTCTCAAATCTCTTCTGAACCAGCAAATACTTACTTTGTCCATACCCTGTTAATTAAAAAAATACTTCCATCATCAACAGGGGCTGCCAAAAAATGTTTAAGACATGGTTGTCATTTTTTCAACAGACTTGCAAAAATTGTACTGGAGAGCAGGTTATTGTAAACGCTATCTCCGCAACGGCTTACCCAGCGCATACCTCTGATGGCATTGGTAATAAAAATTTCGTCTGCGGCCATCAGATCTTCGGCGGTAATTGGTTTTTCCGAGACACTGAACCCATGAGCGGGCAGGTTTTCCAAGATAAACCTTCGCATGATGCCAGCCACACAGCCTTCTTCCAGGGGAGGCGTATACACGGCACCGTCTTTTACAATAAATACGTTGGCAATGGTGGCATCGCACACCCTGCCGGCGGCATTGAGCAGGAAAGCGTCATTCCATTGTTGTTTTTTGGCGTGAAGTGCAGCCATGGCATAAGGCAGGTAATTGTTGTGTTTGCAATTGGAAAATCGGTCCATAGCCTTCCGGGCATTGGGGTAGATACCCGTCACCAGGCCGTTTTCATTCAGTTCAAATCCGGCGCGCGGCAGCTGCCAGGTTTCTATGATGCAATGGGGATTGTGGTTTTCCGAATCGTAAAGTCCGCCATTGCCCCTGAACACGTTGATGCGAATCCTGGCGCTTGTATGTCCGTTCTTTTTACATAAGTGTTCTGCCTGTTCGGCCAATGCATTGGGGGTAAAATGAGGGGGTATTTCAAATGCCAGCAGGGCCAGCCCGTTGAACAGTCGTTCAAAATGCCAATCCATGAAATGAAGCCCGCCATCGCTGTATAAAATCGTCTCAAAAAGACCATCCCCATACCGCAAACCGCGGTTAGCAGCGCCTACCAGTGGAGTGCTGCTGTTGTAAAAATGGCCATCGTACATTACGAAATCTTTCATAACCGGCCCGAAAATAAAACAGTCCCGGCGTATTTACCGGGACTGTCAAGTAATTATATAAAGGAAAATCAGGCTCCTTCTTCCAGCAATTTGTTTTTTACGGCATACATCACCAGTCCGGCCATACTTTTTGCCCCTGTTTTAGTTTTTAATTTATCGCGGATGGCTTCCACCGTGCGGGGGCTGATATCCACAATATCTGCAATCTCCTTGGTGGTTTTTTCTTCGCACATCAGTTTAAGGATGCGGAGTTCTTTATCGTTTAGCTGTACATCTTCCTGTGAATGTTCTATTTTTTTTGTGCGCAGGCCAGAAAGCAAGGCTTTGTTGGTGAGCTCATTAAAATAGAATTCCTGTTCAAAACAGGTTTTTATAGCCTGGTAAATGGTTTCGCTGTCAGAATTCTTGGTGAGGTAAGAATTGGCGCCTACTTCCATTAATTTGGAAATCATGGAGTGGTCGTTGTGCATAGAAAGGATGATCACCTTTATATCCGGGTATAGTTTCCGGATTTCCGGAAGGGTGGTAATACCGTCCATCAGGGGCATCTGGATATCCAGCAGGATCACATCCGGCTCAATATGTTTTAATAAATTGAGTAATTGCATACCATTATCGGCTTCCGCAATCATCTCGATATCTTTACGAACTGCCAATGCGGTTTTTACGCCCGCACGGAAAAGTGCGTGGTCGTCGGCAATGGCCACTTTAATGGGTCGGGAGGGGTCGTACTGTTTCATAAGGTATTATTTGCTGCTTTATCAAAACAACTGATTTTAAAAGCACTGGTGTAAAAAGAATACAAATTTGTCATATTTACCATAGTATAAGTACGAAATTATGGTATTTCGGAATATACTTAAAGCCCGGTGCGGAAAGTATTTGTTCGTTTGCCCGAATAGTACATTAAACAGGGGTGCATAGTTGATTTACTATTGAGCCAGTAAATACCGAATATTTAAAATAGGGGGGATATGCTCTTGTCCACATAGTTGTCCACATGTAAATTTGTTCTCAAGTTGATTGACGGGGATTAGCAACCTCACAAGACCATCCAATGTCCTGAAATAACCGTCCAGTAACTTTGTTCAATATCCAATGAAACCCAGCGAAGTCCAATGTCAATCAACTTATTTTTTTTCCAATCCCGTCCCTACGAAACGCAAGGCCCGCAGTAACAACGGTAACCCTCGGCGTTCCCCCTGTAACCGGCCAGCGAATTAATTTTCAATTAAACAAAGAAGGCAATCAAGTTAACAATTTTTTTACCACAATTCCTTTGAAAAAACACAGTGACCGAGGTGCATGACACCTGTCCCGTTTTTAAAATGTGCGCAAGAAACTGAGATTCCTTGAAAAACCTTATCCTTATTTGCAGTTCTTTTATTACGATACTCGCCTGCTTTTTAATAGCAATGTAAAAATGAAGTAGCGAAAACAATCTGCCCCGGTATATTGTTTTCTTGGCTTACTTAAATATTGTAAAAAAAAGCAGGCTTTTTTTTGCCTGCCCCTGTTGCCGCTCCACCTGCTTTCGTTCGCTACGGCTGTTGGTTTTTCCTCGTGCATTATTTTGTACAAAGCACTTTTTTCGCTTCTTTGCTGTTGCAACAATAAAAAAGGCAGGGTTTTTTGTCCCCGCCCTTTATCAACGACACAGTTTCAATACCGGGTAATCAGTCCGGCCATTTTCAAATCCGCGCGTTACGAATTTGTGCAATAACAGGATAAGGCTTAACGGCTGCTACCAGTGTTCACCAAATGTAAAACCCCGGTGAAGACCGGCCATGAGAAAAACACCCTATAATAAATGTTTCTTTCTCCGTTTTGCTGGTATTATCAGCATAAGATCAATTATTATTCATTACCATATATCCGGCCAAAAAAATATATGCTTTTAAAAAGCAAATTGTATGCTCCATACCATCATTGCATACCACTGAAATGCAAATCTGAAAAAGCGATGTTTTAAAACTATTTTTTATGGTGATGCCGGCAGGAAGATTATTACGGGCATTGAAATTCTGCCATTTACTTCCATATGTATTTATTATTTACTATTACAATCAATCATATGTTTTATAATTCTTTATTTTATTGTTCGTTTTATTTTGCCCGTTGAATAAGAACGGATAATTTTCCAAAAAACCGGAGACCATTTTTTATTCCCTGTTTTTTTCCGCGCCTGTTTTGTTTTCACGGGGCTTATAATTTTTCAACACGCCTTCCTGTTTTTTTAATGTATGCAGCCGTTTAACGTTACTTCTTAACTGCTGTTTTACGTTTTTTTACCCGCTGGCACCGGCCTTTAAAGAAAACCACCGCTTGCCATTTTATTTTTGTCTTATGCAAGGTTTTTTATGCAAACACGCGAAAATGATATCATACTTTTTATTGCATCCATCACAGCGATGTTGATTTTTTTGTTGTGTTTCATAGCGGCCATCCTTTTCTTTTACCACAAAAAATTCATCCATTATTATCAACACCTGGAAAGTGTAAAAAACCTGCATGAAAAAAACATATTGCAAACAAAACTGGAAATCCAGGAACAAACACTCCTGGATATTTCGCGGGAGATACATGATAATATCGGCCTGTCATTAACCCTGGCAAAACTTCAGTTAAACACAATGCAGTATACCAGCAATGCAGCTATTGGCAATTCGGTTCATTCTTCTGCGGAACTCATTGGCAAGGCCATCAGCGATCTCGGCGATGTTTCGAAAGGCCTTAATTCGGAAGCCATAAAAAGTAACGGGCTTTATAATACACTGAAAACCGAAATAGAAAAAATCAACCGCTCAGGTAATTACAAAGCCGAATTTACCGGCGAGGGACCAGTGGTTTTTTTAACTGCAGACCGGGAGCTGATACTTTATCGCATTGCCCAGGAAGCGTTGAACAATGTACTGAAACATGCCGGCGCCAGCTCCATTTTGCTGAGCCTGAAATATGAAACCAGGCAGGTGATCCTGTCTGTACAAGACAACGGCACTGGCTTTGATGCCAGCGAAATAGAAAAAAAATCGATAGACAAAATGCGTTGCGGCCTGCGCAATATCCGCTTTCGCACCCTGTCGCTTAAAGGATCTTTTGCCATAAAAAGCGGTGCCGGCAATGGAACCATCGTTTCTGTAACCATTCCTTATTAAACAAAATGGAAGAACAAAAAAAATGTATCAGAATTGCATTGGCCGATGATCATGTATTGCTGCGCAATTCACTGGGCAGGTTGATTAATGGCATGGTTAACTGCAGCGTAATAATAGAAGCTGCCAATGGCAGGCAATTGATAAGCCAGCTAAATGCAAATGATTTGCCTGATTTGGTGCTGCTGGACCTTAATATGCCGGTGCTCGACGGATTTGAAACGGCTGCCTGGCTGTACAATAAATATCCGTCTGTACGCATCCTCATGTTAACGATGTATGAAAGTGACCAGGCGCTGGTGCGTTTACTTCAATCGGGTGTGAGGGGATTTTTGAAAAAAGATATTCACCCGGAAGAATTTGCATTTGCTATTCAATCAGTGATGCAATGCGGTTTTTATTATTCGCAGCAGGTGTCGGGCAAACTGGCCAATCTCTTCCGTATCAAAAATGGAGATGCCATGGTGCTTGAAACTTCCATGCTGACCATTGCTGAATTCAATTTTTTAAAACTGGCCGCCAGCGATCTCACCTATAAAGAGATTGCCATAGAAATGAATTTAAACCCGCGGGCGGTAGACGGCCTGCGGGATAACCTGTTTGTAAAACTGGAGATAAAAAGCCGTGTAGGGCTTGCTATGTACGCAATCCGGCAAGGTATAGTGGCATTGTGAATCAATTCCTGTTCTTAGTCGATCAATTTATTTCGCATCCCATACATAATGAGACCAGCAATGGTTTTGGCACCCACTTTGGTTTTCATATTCTGGCGTATTGTTTCCACCGTGCGGGGACTTAAAAAAACTTCTTTTGAAATTTCTTCTGTTGTTTTATCTTCTGCCAGCAATTTCAGGATGCGTACTTCCTTTTCCGAAAACTTTACCGGGTTGGGATAAAACTGGCGCACCTGGCGTTTGGTTTGCAGTTTCGATAAAACTGCTTTATTTACCAGTTCGTTGAAATAGAAATCGTCGTTCATACAAGCCAGGATGGCCTGGTATATTTCTTCGGGGTCGGTGGTTTTGGTGAGATAGGCATTGGCACCCATTTCCATCATTTTGCTGATCATTTCCTGGTCGTCGTACATGGTCAGTACAATGATCTTCACGTCTTCATATTCTTTGCGCAGCAACGGTATAGCATTGATTCCGTCAATTTCGGGCATGCGTATATCCATTAACAGCACGTCGGGTTTTTTGATCTGCATCTTGTGCATCAGGTCCTTACCATCTTCGGCTTCCCATAGAATTTTAAGGTATTCCTTGTTTTTCAGGGCCATCCTGATACCATCCCTGAAAATTTTGTGATCGTCGGCAATAGAAACTTTAATTTGTAGATCTGTGGTCATAAGGGCATTGGTTTTATAAATGGGTTATTGGCTACCAGCCGGATTACTGCGTTTTTATTACAGTATACCGGTTACGGTTATGTGCTAAAGAACTAATCAGGTCATTCATTTTTATATAAAGTCGCCGCATTCCTCAACCGGTTGTAAATACGCATTTATACCGGTTTTAAAGTAATTACCACACTGCTAAAATGCAGTAATTATGCGATTGTCTTATTTTTCCTGGTATTTATCTTTGCAGAACCTGCAGGTATAGTCTCCCGCCTGTGTTCATCGACTTTCAATAACCAATAGCTGGAACGGTAAACCTGGATTAAAATTGCCAATTACCCTGGCTCCTTCAAAACAATTATCCAGCTGTTAAAACCTGCCTCTTTTTATTTGCCTGGCTGGCAGCGGTGCCGGCTGCAGCCCCAAATTGGCAAAATCTGCTCATTTCCACAATTGTGCACAATATTTTTTTTTGAAATCCGGAAGTTTTGCCGAATCTTTACGTAAAATTACTATTTACGCATCGTGTAATTTCGTAATTTTACGAAGTATAATTACCTTAAAAATCCGCTGAAATCCTTATCCTGCCTTAGTTTCAGCAATTTATAACTTTTTGGTAAAACTACGCGCGCATTGGCCATTCTTTTTTTTTTAATGTATTTCGTACAGCATTTATGTCTCCAAACCTCCAAAAAACTGTATTTATGATGCAAACTGCAATCACCTCAAAATCAATCGCCCAAGTTGGCGAGGCCATCACACACGAACTCGGCGCTCAAATGGTTACCGACTTCCAGGCTGCAAACCCAACAGATGTTAAAAGCTTCCAGCTTGGCCGTAACATCATTGAAGAAATTCTTGCCCAGCCAGGTTGCGCAGGCATGCGTTTCTACAATGCCTACAATGAAATGGGTGATAAAACGCTTGTTTATGTAGGAATTGATGCTGCTGGCAACTCCATTATCAAGTACACATTGGTAGACAGCAACGGATCTTTCGACACTAAAAAAGGTATTGTTGCTGATCGCCTTGGAAGTCAAAGCGGTAACAGTGATACAGACTTGTATGAGTGGCTGACCAACGCTATGTAAAATAGTCTTGATTGGTAATACAATGTCTTATATATTTGGGAAAGTTAAGGTTAACTTTCTTAAATGCTACCTTTATTAAGCTTTATATCTGATTCACTACCCATAGTTTTTTTTCTCCTGCTCAAAAACAGGAACAAAGAAAAAGAATTATGGGTAGTATTTATATATGCGGTCATTGCCTTTGCCACCGATGGCTCTTTTTACAAGCTTAACCCCTCCAAAACCTCCCAGTTCTATTTATTCAGCGCATTTACTATTTTAGAATACACGCTTTTTTCGATTTTTTTTTACCTGTCCTATAAATCGGCCAACTTTAAGAAATTACTCGTGGTCTGTTCCGTTATCTTTTTAGGATTTGAAGTCTATAACCTGCTGCAACTGAGTAACGACAAATTTGACTCCCTGCCTGCCTCTATGGAGTCTATCCTGATAATTGCCTATAGCATTTTCTTTTTTTACGAACAATTAAAGACCCCCGACAGCAATTTTATCTATTCAACGAAAAAATTTTGGGTGGTTATTGCCATTTTTCTGTACTTAGCAGCTACTTTCATTTTGTTTGTTTCTACCCTTTACATGTCGGACAAAGAACGTCAGGTTTATTGGCCCATCAACCTGATTGCCAACATTATCAAAAACGCTTTTCTTTGTATAGCATTTACCTTAAAGCCCGAAAAGAATTTTAAAACAATTCAAAATCAATACAATATCTGAGAAAAACAGCAACTTTATGTTCACAAACCAACCCTAACGCCATCAATTATTCATGCTGTTATTACAAATTAATAATACCCAACAAGGAATTCCCTATGTGATTTTCTTTGGCACCATCGGTATGCTTACGCTCACCGTTGGACTTATTGTCTTCATCATCTTTCACCAGCGTAAAGTAATCCGTTACCAGGGCACTTTACAGCGTATGGAGCAAGACCAGCAACGCATGCTGTTAAACGCTTCCATCCGCCTGCAGGAAGAAGAACGCCAGCGCCTGGCCGCCGATCTGCACGACGATGCCGGCCCCCTGCTTGCCACCGCACGCCTTTACCTGAATGAAAACCTGGTGAACATGGACAAGGCCTCACAACTGCAGAGTATATACAACGCCAAACAAATCATAGATGATACCATTCAGCTGATCCGCAATATCTCGCATAGCCTGATGCCCCCCACACTCAAAAATTTTGGACTGGAATCTGCCGTGAACGATCTTTTCCAGAAAATCAGCGGCTCGGGCAGCCTCAATGCCAGTTGCCGTTTCCACGATTATAAAGAAAGACTGAAAACTGAAGACGAACTCATTCTGTTCCGGGTACTGCAGGAGCTCGTTAACAATATCCTTAAACACAGTAACGCCAGTTTTATTCACGTAACCCAAAACATAAACGGGGACCGGTTTTTCCTTCGCCTCCACCACGATGGTCGCGGACTTACACAGGCCGACTTCGAAAAACTGAATAAAAGCCCTGTAGGACTTGGCTTAAAAAATATACAAAGCCGCCTCAAATTATTAAGTGGAAATATATACTTTGAAAAGGACGTATCGCAAACTTATTATAAAGTAACCATAGAATTATCTAAAGAAGAGATACTCTGATGAAATGAAAATAGAAAATAAACGTTTAAATAGCGAAAGTTTGTAATTTAGCTTTTTCCAATATCACCAGAACCAATGAGCCTGATTAAAGTAGCCATAGCAGATGACCACAAAATATTCCGGAAGGGGGTTATTTTATCCCTTCGCCCCTACGCGAATATTAAATTTGTTATGGAGGCAGAAAACGGCCAGGAGCTGATTGATAATCTCCCCGGAGAAGAGATTCCGGAAGTAATCCTGATGGATTTACGCATGCCCCGCAAAGATGGTATTGAAGCCACTAAATACGTTGCCAAGCATTTCCCGCAGATACATGTAATTTGCCTCACTATGTTTGAAGATGAGCGCTTTGTAAGCCATATGATGGAAGTTGGCGCCAATGGCTACCTCCTGAAAAGTGCAGAGCCCCAGGAGATAAAAAAGGCCATCATGGAAGTGGTTTCCAAAGGCTATTACCTCAATAATTTTGTAAACCGCATCCTCCTAAAAAAATCACATTCCAAGCAAAAAGTAGCTCCCAACCTCAGCCAGGAAATTACCATCAGTGACCGCGAAAGGGACGTAATAAAATATATCTGCATGGAGTTTACCGCTCAGGAGATAGCACAAAAACTGGAAGTAAGTCCGCGTACCGTGGAAGCCATCAAAGATCGTTTGATGGAAAGGTTTGGTTCAAAAAATACCGCCGGTCTCGTTTTCTTCGCCGTGAAAAATAATCTTATCGACTAACACTGGCATCGCCAGCCCGTTATTTGCTCACTAAATTTTCATTTCAGGAACATCGTCTGCAACAACCAGCTTACCCGCCGTTTTGCGCCTGATTTCATCTACCCCCACCCCGGGAGCACGTTCCAGCAATACAAAGCCTGCCGGTGTAATTTCCAGTACCGCCAATTCAGTCACTACCCGTTTTACGCAGCGTACACCGGTTAAAGGCAATGTACAGGCTGGCAATAATTTCGATTCTCCTTTTGGATTGGTATGCATCATGGCAACAATGATATTCCTGGCGCTGGCTACCAGGTCCATGGCACCGCCCATGCCTTTTACCATTTTGCCGGGAATTTTCCAATTGGCGATATCTCCGGTCTCGCTCACTTCCATGGCACCCAGTACCGTAAGGTCTACTTTGCCGGCGCGTATCATTCCAAAACTTTCGGCGCTGTCAAAAAAAGCGCCGCCGGGTAATATAGTCACTGTTTCTTTTCCCGCATTAATAAGATCCGCATCTATTGCCTCTTCCAAAGGATAAGGCCCCATGCCCAGCATGCCGTTCTCGCTTTGCAGCGTAATGGTCATACCCGCTTGTATGTAATTGGCCACCAGGGTAGGAATTCCAATGCCCAGGTTTACATACATGCCGTCTTTTAATTCCTGTGCGATGCGTTTGGCAATACCGTATTTGTCTAATGCCATCTTTTTTTGTGTTATGTTTTATTTGCTATGTGCTATGTGCTATGTATTGTGTTATGTTTTATGTGCTATGTGCTATGTGCTATGTATTGTGTTGCGTTTTATGTGTTGTGTGCCAGGTGATGTGTTGAGTGTTGGGTTTGTGTGCTATAAACCGGGTTGTGTGTTGAGTTGTTTGCGTAAAGTGAACTTAACAAATTTGACGCGCGATGCATAATTTTTGCCAATACCCTTCCAACGTCAAAATAAGCGATACCGGTAAACGAACACAACACTTAACTCATATCACTAAAAACAATAATTCACACTATACTCAACACACAAAACATAACACATAACACACAACACAATTCATCTTATCGCAATCGTCTTTCTTTCTATTCGTTTTTCATAATTGCCGCCCTGGAAGATGCGGTGTACGTAAATACCGGGCACATGCACCTGGTCGGGGTCCAGTTCGCCGGGTTGCACCAGTTCTTCCACCTCGGCAATGGTAATATCGCCGGCTTTGGCCATTGACGTAGAAAAATTGCGGGTGGTTTTGCGAAAAACAAGGTTGCCCATTGTATCTCCTTTCCATGCTTTCACAATGGCGAAAGATGCGTGCAACGCATGTTCCATCAGATACTGCTTGCCATTGAATTCGCGCGTTTCCTTGCCTTCCGCTATTTCAGTACCATACCCTGCTGGTGTAAAGAATGCGGGGATACCCATACCGGCCATCTGTATGCGCGTTGCCAGCGTGCCCTGCGGAATAAGATCCACTTCCAGTTCGCCGCTCAGCAATTGCCTTTCAAATTCTGCATTCTCGCCCACATATGAACTCATCATCTTTTTTATCTGTCTTGTCTTTAACAATAAGCCCAGTCCAAAATCGTCCACTCCTGCATTATTGGAAATACAGGTGAGGTTGGTCACCCCCATCTCAATTAATGCGTTGATACTATTTTCGGGTATGCCACATAAACCAAAACCACCGAGCATGATAGTAACGCCATCCTTCATACCATGCAGGGCATCGGTGGCATTGGCATAAACCTTATTCATAGAAAATAATTTATTGGTGTATCAGGAATTGCTGTTTCTTCAATCGCTTCAGTCGTTTTTTTGTTGGTACGATGGAACGGGGTTTTATAGAATCAGTTTTATTGAGGCGGCTGGCCGGACTGCCTGGTACGGGCCGCAGGTGCAAAGACTCCGCCCGCTTAGTTGCCAGGCTGTCTGTTCGTTTGCGCCGAATAGAATCTGCTTTCTGCGCAAGTGTATCGATATTGGTTCTCATCAATTCTACACGTTGCCTTCCTGCTTTTACGGTAATGGAATCAAATATTACTTTAGTAATATCCGGATGCTCCATGTAAAAACGGTAACTTTTTTTGAATTGATCCATCGACGTTTTATTCAAATCAAACACCTGCTGGTAAATCTTCATTCGCTCCGTACTACTTTTTTTAGTGGAGTCCTTTGCGATCATTGTATTCACATATTCGTCTGATTGCATCAGCTGCCAGAGAATGATCTCCATTCGGTCCTTTGCAATGATATCATCAGGTATTTTATTGCTTCCGCATGATACAAATAAGATCGCCGGCAACAAAAAAGCAATCAGTTGCTTCATCTGAGTTCCTGTTTGTAATTGTTGGCGTTGGAAATATCCATTTTTGAGACCAGGTCCAGCGCACGGCTTTTTTCATCGGGTGGTGCTTTCTTGAATACACCAATCAGTTCTCTTGCCCGGCCCTGGAAAAAAAACTGAACGCCCATGGTATTCGGGTTGTCTGTGTTGATGTTGTTCAGGAAATTGAGCGTATTCAATATTGCTGTGCGGGCTTCGGTTTCATTGTCGTACATATTGTCCATGCCCAACCGGTAATAACTGTAAATAGCATCGTGTAAAATGGCGTACTTGCTGTTGGTGAGGTTATCAGCCAGCCAGTAACGGTTGCGCTGCCCGTCGAAATTGCGCCAGCCAACGATATCCCTGCTGTCGGGTGCGTTGCTAACAATATTCTGGGCTTTCTGAAAATATGCATCCCCTCCGCGCAGGGCGAACGAATCAAAATCCATTCCCAGTATAATATTTACATAATACGCCAACAGGGCGGTGAGGTTAGATACCAGTGGGTCTGAACCGGCTACCCGGTTTTCGTTGAATTCGACGGGTTGAAATTCTACATAACGAAATGTAACGGCATCGTCGATGAAATTAACCAGCGGACTGTCGTAAGACGAATTGTACACCGGCCTGGCTGCCTGGATGGTCAGCGATGCCTTGTAAATATTATCGGAAGAGACCTCTGCAATATTCAATAAAAAATTACAGACAATTTTCTCATTGGCCTGGAAAGTCTCATTGGTCCATTTCCGGTTATTCAAAAATGTATTGAGTGCATTCTGTAATGTCTGGAAAACTTTTTTATCAACCTGTGAACCTACCCGGCTGCCGTTTACATTGATCTTCGCCTGCAGTTCCTGTGCGCGCAGGGCCGCAACGGCAACCAACAGAAATACCGGTATTATAATAAACTTTTTAAGCATACAGCATTTTTACTACTCTATCAACGATATCTTTTGCCACTTGTTGTTTGGTCTTTTGCCCGTATACCAGTTCGTTGCCGCCTTTCTCGAAAATGGTCACCTGGTTGGTATCATGTCCAAAACCGGCACCGGCATCATTCAGCGAATTGAGCACAATCATATCTGCATTTTTCTTTTCCAGTTTACCCAGGGCATATTCTTTTTCATTGGCGGTTTCCAGCGCAAAGCCGACCAATAACTGCCCGTTCTTTTTTCTTTCGCCCAGCGATTGCAGTATATCGGTTGTTTTCACCAGTTCCAATACCATATTACCGTCATTCTTTTTTATTTTCTCTTTGGCCACGCTGGCGGGTTTATAATCCGCCACTGCAGCGCTCATGATGGCAACGTCTGCATTGGCAAACAGTTTTGTACACTGCCGGTACATATCTTCGGCTGTTTGTACCGGGTGTACGGTTATATTTTTATGGTGTACTGTAACGGAGGAAGGGCCCAGCACCAGCTGCACTTTTGCACCGCGCGCTGCCGATTCCTCTGCAATGGCAACACCCATTTTACCGGACGAATGGTTTCCTATAAACCTTACGGGATCCAGGGGTTCATGGGTGGGACCAGCCGAAACAAGGATTGTTTTACCATTCAGATCGCCCGGCAAAAAAAAACGCTGGTCAATAAATGCCAGGATAGCGGGGGGTTCTGCCATACGACCGTCGCCGTACAACCCACTGGCCAGCTCGCCTTTATCGACCGGAATAACGGTTACTCCATGGGCTTCCAGCGTGGCCAGATTGGCCCTGGTTGCAGGATGGTGCCACATGTCTTCATCCATTGCCGGGGCAACCGTAACCGGACAGGTGGCGGAGAGATAGGTAGCCAGTAAAAGGTTATCGCAAAGACCGTGGGCCATTTTGGCGATGGTATTGCAGCTTAGCGGGGCAATCAGCAAAAGGTCTGCCCAGCGGCCCAGCATTACGTGGTTTGACCAGGAGTCTGCATGAAACAAATCAGTGACCACCGGATTTTTTGATAATGTTGACAGGGTAAGCGGCGATACAAAATCCCGGGCGGCGGGCGTCATTACAACTTTTACTTCTGCGCCTGCTTTCACCAGTTCCCTGACAAGCAGGATGCTTTTATAAGCGGCAATGCTTCCGGTTATGCCAATTAAAATTTTCTTGTCCTGGAACATACTTTAAAATTATGTCTTTTCTGTATGCAGCGGGTATTTGCAACCTGTTAAAAACAAAAAAGCGACAGGGCAAAATGCTTGTCGCTTTTTCAATGTAAAGAGAAAATATCAGCTGAACAGGTTGTCTTCGTTTTTCCTGTGGTAGATTTTATCTTCCATAAATTCCTGGGTTGCCAGTAATGCGGGATTGGGCATTCGCTCATAGGCCTTAGAAATTTCAATCTGTTCTTTGTTTTCATGAATTTCTTCCAGGCTGTCTGTATGGCTGGCAAACTCTTCCAGTTTATTGTGCAATTCTTCCTTTAGGGTAATATTTATCTGGTTGGCCCTTTTTGCAACGATTGCAATAGACTCGTACAGGTTACCTGTTTTTGCTTTTATATCTGTAAGATTTTTAGTTTCCACCACGTTGCTGGTGCTTGAACTAAGCTGCCTTCTTAATCTGCTCATTTTTCAGGTTTTTAATATTAGTTTGTGATGAGGTGAAATACCTTTCAGCCTCTTTCAAAAGTTTACTTTCAGGGAACCGGTCAATGAAATCATGGTATTCGGTTATTACCTGTTCAAAACGTTCTTCCTTTTTGTCTTCAATACTTAAAGTCGCGTATTCAAAATAAGATTTTATAATCTGCAATTTGTATTGATCACTCTTATCTGAATCCGGGAAATTGTTCATAAGGTTGGCATAGGAAATGGCCGATGCTTTATACTGACCCAGGTTAAAATACAGTTCCGCACTTTTCAGTTCCTTCATTTCCATTTTTATCCTGCACTTGTCTATGATTTCCGATGCTTCTTTATTTCTTGCAGAGCCCGGGTGGGTATTAATAAACGTTTGCATAAAACCCATGGTCTTGGTGGTATTGGTTTGATCCAGCTCCACCTTGGGCGACTGTTTAAAATACGTGTAAGCCCGCATATAATCCATTTCTTCCGAATGCTTGCTGTTCGGAAACACTTCCACAAAAGATTTGAACAGGTTTTCTGCGCTTAAATAATCGCTCAGGTAATAAGTACAAAAAGCATATTTATAGTACAGTTCTTCAAACCTGTCTGTTCCTTTGTATATAGGAAAGAGCTCTTCATACAACTGCTGTGCAAAATTGTACTTTTTCTTTTCATAATACTGGTCGGCCATTTTCAGTTTGTACTCATAGTCTTTGCTCTTTTGTACTTTACTGAAACCTGAACATCCCGCAAACGTGAAACTTATAATAATCAGTGCTGCTATAATCCTCATAAAGGTTTGCAAAGTTAACTGTTTTGGGCAAAAATGAAAGGAAAATATCATCCTTCCAAATGACTATCGTTAAGGATAATATAAAAACCCTCCCGGAAGGGAGGGTTTTTATAGTTATTGAGCAAAAATGTATTATTTCTTCTTTCTCAGGTTCGGGTGAGGAGCAGGCACGGTGTTCGGACCTTCCTCATTTGTACCATCTTTCAGGTCAATGGTATTGCTGTCACCTTCTCCCAGGCCGAATTTAAAGATAAAGCGGTCTTCGCTGATACCTTCTTTTTCTACCAGGTATTTGATAACTGCATTTACCCTATCCCAGCTCAGCTGCTGTGCTGCCTTGCTGCTTTCGCCATAACCACTAACGGCTACTTTACAACCGGCATTGTTACGCATTTTTTCTGCAACACTGGCCAGTACAGCCTGTGCGTCTTTGCTTAAAGTAACAGAACGACCTGTAAATGAAACACTTGGCAAGTCGCCGATACCACAACCTTTCTTACCGAAAGACAGGCTGTCCATTTTAGCACTTAATTCTGCGCAGCATGCAGGAGGAGGGCATTTACCAACGCCATCAGCATCTACCGGCTGGCACTGTGTAGGTGTAATCAACTCCTTGTCTTTAATATCCGGAACGCCATCACCATCAGTATCTTTGCTAACACCATGAGTATCAACAGGTGCGCCTGCTGGCGTATTTGGCTCGTGATCGAACTGGTCTGTTACACCATCGCCATCGGCATCATCCAGGATGGGTTTGGGCAATTTCATGTGACGGGGGGCATTGATTTCGTTGTAAGCATAATCCAGTGGATTCGCCCACCATAATGGTTCAACAGATTTTTTACCCAGGTTATAGTTCAAACCAATGGAGAAAAAATTATATGAATCGAAGTCCCTGGTTTGGGCAGGTACGTTTGTTCCGGGGTTAGCAGCTGTACCGGAATAAGTGTTTTCCTGCCATTGCTGGCCATCCAGCAAGTCTGATTTGATAGAAGTAAACCTTTCTTCAATAGCCAGGTTGAATTTGTTGGACAGCTTAAATGCCATACCTACACCAATCTGGAAAGAGGGTTTGAAAGATTTGCCGAATAATTTCGGTTGCAGCGGGTCTGTCTCGGCACGTGTTTCATACGATTTGTCCATGCCTGCTTTCAATATTTTCTTAACGTCTTTACGGTTAGAATAAGACCCGGAAACAGTACCGTTAAAAAGAGCGGTATACAATGCAGCACCGTTTCTGGCATTTACATAGGTATCGTAGATAGAACCACCGATACCGCCGAATGCATAAACATTAAACCCGGTTTTTGCTTTGTGAAAACGCACGTTGTTAAGCGTAACAACGCCCTGTATGCTAAGATCCTGAATGGTAGTCTTGTAATTGTAGAACACTTTATCGCCGGCTGTAAAATTATATCCGGCCCATGCTGGGTTCCTGGTATAACCCTGTGAAGCACTGAAATTCAGGCCCCTGGCGCGGTTCCAGGTATATTCAGCACGCACAGAAAAAACATAGCCGAGCGCTTTACGGACATGCAATCCAAAACCGCCTGTAGGAAAAATAGAACGAACATCGCCTGCAACACTGGAAATACCACCTTTAATACCTATTTCCCATTGATTACGCGGTTTTGCCGGAAAAGGATAAGCATTATTTAGGAATTCATTGTGTTGAGGCTGCCTGGAGGCTGGTATCAGAGAAGAATCCTTTACATCATACCCTGTTTGCACTTGCGCAAACGAAGCCGACGCAAAGAGGCATATTATGCCCGATAAAAAAATGTTCTTTTTGCTTGCCATAACTGATTTTTATGAAGATTTAATACGAATACAAATACCATTGCTCGTGCAAAAATATCATTTAGTTAAAATATACCAAATTTTTTTCCCGAATGAACAATGTGCATGTTGTTGCATTTCATAGTTTTGAGACAACTACACGCCTAAATATGTTGCACACGCAGCTTTTAAAACATGAATATTGTAATTTGCCGGTTCTAATCGTAAAATGAAACTTCCACCACCCGTTATAGCCAAGGAGTTAGAAATCTTTGAAAAAGTGTTCAAAGAGTCGGTAAAAAGCCATGTTTCGCTCCTGGATACCATCATGCGGTACATTGTAAAGCGAAAAGGGAAGCAACTCAGGCCCATGTTTGTGCTTTTATCGGCCAAACTGGCAGGCGAGGTAAACGACCAGACCTACCGGGCTGCTTCTTTGGTTGAGTTGCTTCATACGGCAACACTGGTACATGATGATGTGGTAGACGAATCTTACGAGCGCCGGGGCTTTTTCTCCATCAACGCATTGTGGAAAAATAAAGTAGCGGTTCTGGTGGGCGACTACCTGTTATCCAAAGGTTTGCTGCTTTCGCTTGACAACGACGATTTTGAAGTGCTGAAGATTCTTTCGCATGCGGTAAAGCAGATGAGCGAGGGTGAATTGCTCCAGATTGAGAAAGCCCGCAACCTCAATCTCCGCGAAGACACCTATTTCGAAATAATAAAAAATAAAACAGCCTCCCTGCTGGCATCTTCCTGTGCCGCGGGCGCCTACTCGGTTTCGCAGGACCAGCTGGCAGCCTCAAAAATGCGCCAGTTCGGCGAATGGGTGGGCATCGCCTTCCAGATCAAAGACGATCTTTTTGATTATGGCAATGCAGATGTGGGGAAACCTACCGGCAATGATATCCGTGAAAAAAAACTTACCCTCCCGCTTATTTATACATTGAACAACTGCAGTTCAGCACTCCGGAAAGAGCTTATCTATATTATAAAAAATGAAAACCGCCGCAAAGAAAAAGTGAATGAAGTGATAGACGCGGTTAAAAAAAGCGGTGGCATTGCCTACAGCCAGAAGAAAATGGAAGAATACCGCGACAAGGCCCTGCAGTTGCTTTACGAATTCGACGACTCAGAAGTGCGCCGTTCACTTGAAGAACTGGTGCGCTATACCACCGACCGGAAATATTAAAACAGCTGTCAACCTTGTCCTTATGCAAAAAAGATGGAAAACGCTAAACCCTCCCGGTGAAAAAATACACGGTTTACAGCAATCATTGAAAGTGAGCGAAGTGATTTGTAAAATACTGGTTCAAAGAGGCATTGAAACATATGAGGCTGCCAGGGATTTTTTCAGACCGCAACTGCAGCACCTGCACAACCCCTGGCTCATGAAAGACATGCGGAAGGCCACCGGCCGCATCTTTGATGCAATTAGCAAAAAAGAAAAAATACTGGTATTCGGCGATTACGATGTAGACGGCACCGCGTCCGTGGCGTGCATGTACCAGTTTCTTCAGAAGATCTATGATCCATTCCTGGTTGAATTCTATATACCCCACCGCTACCGCGAAGGCTACGGGGTTTCAAAAATGGGTATCGACTTTGCAAAGGAAAACGGTTACACATTGATTATTTCGATCGATTGCGGTATAAAATCGGTCGACCTTATCCGTTATGCCAAAGAACTGGGGATCGATTTCATTGTTTGCGACCATCACCTGCCCGAAAAGGAATTACCGCCTGCTGCCGCCATTCTCAACCCCAAACAGGCAGACTGTCTTTATCCTTACAAGGAACTTTGCGGCTGCGGTGTGGGCTTTAAACTCATAACCGCGCTTGCACAGGAACTGCAATTACCCGAAGAAGCATATTACTGTTATCTCGACCTGGTGGCCACGGCCATTGCCGCCGATATAGTACCACTTACCGGTGAGAACCGTGTGCTGGCTTTTTACGGCGTAAAAAAAGTAAATGAGAATCCCAGCACCGGTATCAAAGCCCTGCTTGAACTAAGCGGGCTGAAACAACCCGTGCTGTATATCACCAACCTGGTTTTTGTAATTGCGCCAAGGGTAAATGCCGCCGGCAGAATGGACGATGCAAAAAAAGCGGTACAGCTGTTTATAGAAAAAGACTACGCCAAGGCGCTGGAGTTTGCCGCTATGCTGCACAGCGATAATTCCGACCGGAAAGAAGCAGACGGTAATATTACCGGCGAAGCACTGGCGCTTATAGAACAGGATGAAGTGCTGGTAAACAGGAAATCCACGGTTGTATTTCAGCCGCACTGGCACAAAGGCGTGGTGGGTATTGTGGCTTCCAGGCTTATCGAAAAATATTACCGTCCCACTGTTGTGCTTACAAAAAGCGGGGAGCTGGTGGCAGGCAGCGCCCGCAGCGTTGCCGGTTTCAACTTGTATGAAGCCATTTATGCGTGCCGCGAGCATTTGCTGGGTTATGGCGGCCATTTTGCCGCCGCCGGCATGACGCTGCTGCCCGAACAGGTGGAATTGTTCAGCCAGAAATTTGAGGAAGTGATTACCGCTACCCTTCCCGAACACTTAATGGTGCCGGAAATCGTTATAGATGCCACTACAGACTTTTCAGAACTTAACCAGACCCTTTATAATATCATCCGTCAAATGGAACCATTTGGTCCCGAAAACCTGCGGCCTGTATTTTTAGCAAAGAATGTAACCGATAACGGGTGGTCAAGAATTGTAAAAGAAGACCATATCAAATTTTCGCTGCAGCAAAACAATGTTGTTTTCAGCGGAATCGGTTTTGGAATGGCCGGCAAGTTTGAACTGCTGCGATCAAAACAACTCCTGGATATAGTATTTATGCTCGATGAAAATGAATGGAACGGTAATACTTCGTTGCAACTAAGAGTCATTGATTTCAGGTTGAGTGAGAGTGGTTAGTGGTTAGTGGGGAATGGCGGGTGGGCTTTCGCTTCGATGTTCAAAATACTAAGCGGGGAGTGCTAGCGGGCTTTTGCTTTAATGTTTAGTGAGGGGCAAGCAGGGTAATTGATTTTAGGTTGAGCGAAGTAAAGAAACCCTCTGCCCAAATTGGGGCGGGTTTCCAACAAACAGCTATTCAACAATTCCAATAAATTAAAAAGAAAATAGTATTTGAAAAGCGCTTAGCTATCTCCGTTAGCTATGCCCGAAACTTCATTTCAAGTAACCCAGCCCCACTTACCATCAACCACTTGCCACTTGCCCTTTTAATTGGTAAAGGTAGGACACCAGGATTGCCTCCTGTTACCATCGTACTGTCCGTAAAATCCCTGATTTACGACAGAAAATTCAATGGCACCCCTTGCATTGTTGTAATTGCTGAGTGTTGAAGTGGTAACATCATATGTAAAGGTAATCCGCAGCATCTTCCATTGAAAACCCAGCATGGGTATTACGGCGTCTTTCAGCCGGTAATAAACACCGCCGGTCACCTGTATGGTTCCGTCTCCGCTGAGGTTGTAATTGGCATTTAATCCGGCTACCAGTTCACTGGCTTTTGCCTGCGTGGTATAGTAAGCCATCGGGTTTACGATTACCATATCGTTTACCTTGAAGCTGCCATTCAGAAAACCGATGTACCGCGGCGCAAGGCGGTTATCGTACCCGGTTGTACTATTAAAGAAACTTTCCTTGGGCCGGTTTAAATGATGCACAGAAAAACCGCCATTCACATACACTTTATCGGAAGGAAAATAAGCGTAATTCAGCCCCGCCTGTACATCCAGGTAATTGATAGAAGTGCTGTTGAATACTACAGACGTGGGCACACCTGCGTCAAAAAAACCGGTGGCTTTATTAAACTGGTCGGGAAATTTCAGTTGTGTGGGGTCTACGCGTTTATTGGCCCAGCCCACATTAAACCCGGCGGTAACCAGGCTGCCCAATCCTACCTGCTGATGATAGGCCAGTGACCCATATACTTTGGTAGACGTTAAATTGCCGCTGCCTGCAACATCTCTTAATATTACACCACCTACACCCAGCCAGCCATTCTCAAAACGGTCGCGGAAAACCTGGGCGTCGCCCCAGATACTCATTGTTTTATAAGGAGCGCCCAGCACACTTACCCACTGGCTGCGGTAATTAGCACCTATTCTATAATCTGCATCCGGAATAAACCCGGTATTGGCGGGGTTGGTAGTGAGCGGTGAATTAAAAAACTGCGAGAAATGCAAATCCTGTCCAACCGATAAAAAAGAAGAAAAAATTAAACCGGCAATTACAACTACGCTTTTATACCGGGCATGATCAGGCGGTGTGAAGGCTTTTGCCAGCACGCAACCATCCTTTGCCATACCCCTTTTCAACTGCAGGCTGCTGTTCTCACGCATTGTTTACGCTTTATAATTCTAAATAATGCTAACGCTTCTGGTTACCATTTGTTTACCGGCCGCTACCTTAGTAACGTAATATCTCCCTTTTTAGTTGCCCTTGTTCCGTCTGTGAACTCCACTTCGAGTGTATATGCATACACATCCATGGGCTGCAACACGCCTTTGTATTTGCCATCCCAGCCGTTGCCCTGGCTATTGCTTTCAAAAACCAGGTTTCCAAACCTGTTGTAAATACGCCATTGCATTCTGCCAATTCCAAAACCGCGCACAAATATGGTACTGTTTGCACCGTTGGTGAGCGGTGTAAAGGCATTGGGCAGATCCAGCTTTGGTACAATAATGGAAACCACGCTGGCCCTGGCCGTATCCGGGCAGCCTGCACTGTTAATGGCAACCAGCAATACTTCAAATGTTCCGCTCACATTGTACTGGTGATCTACATTTGCCCTGCTGGTGGTCATGAGCGTATCGCCATCGCCAAACAACCACTTGAAACGGATGGCGTCGGGTGAAGACGTATTCGTAAACGTAAAAGGAAAATTCTGTTGCGGCGTAAGCGGCGACACCGTAAACGATGCGGTAGGTTTGCCGGCCGTTGTAATGGTCATTGATACCGAGTCTATTTTGTTACAGGTATTGGTATCTATGGCCACCAGTTTTATGGTATAGTTACCCGCCGTGTTATAATGGTGGGTAACGGTTGCACCATTGTCTTTTGATGTAGTGCCATCGCCGAAATCCCAGGTAAAATCATAACCGGCCAGCGAAGTGTTGGTAAAGACCGCATCGTATGGTATACAACCCAGCGGCGGTGTTTCAAACTGCGCTTTAACCAACGGCGCCACCCGCAACAACACCGGCAATGAATCGGGTGCATTACAGTAATTGGTATCGGGTAATATCAGTTTTACATTATAAGTTCCTGCTGCCGCAAAATTATGCGTTACGGCTCCGGGTCCCGATACCACCCTGGTACCATCGCCAAAATCCCATACAAACGACTGGTTGGTAAAAGGCGGCGCAGAGCCCGACGTAGTGGTGGTATTGGTAAACTGGTAAGAAAGCGATTCGCAAGGCTGTAATTTGTTTGACTTAAAGCCAAGAAACGCTTCATTGTTTCTTACACGGATGGTGGTGTAAACCGTATCGCGGATATTACAGGTAGTGGAATCGATACCAACCAGCATTACCTTATAATCACCAACAGCGTTATAAATATGCTGCGTAGAAAAATTTTTTGTGCTCAGCATGGGCGATCCATCGCCAAAATTCCATTCATAACTTGTAGCCGTTCTTACCGTATCTTTAAACTCAACCGTAAGCGGCACGCAACCCGATGTGTCGAAAGCGCCATTGATAAACGCCCTTACACCCGCACCTACCCCGGAAAAATTAAACGCAATTTTTACGACTCCCAGGTTACAACCCTGGTTGCCCGCCCCGTTTACCGGAGCCACCACACCTGGTGTAGTTGGATAAGGTGGACTGGGCGCTCCAAATGAACTGCCTTCGCAATTGGCACATATGGCCTGGTAAATAACCCCCTGTTGATCATAGCGGCTGGTTCCGCCATCTACGTGTTCTCCAAAACCGCTGGCGCCCGTGCCGCCCTGACCGAAATAAGTACCATACAGCAGGGAAACGGCATCTTTCCTGATTACGATAAAATAAAAATCCTTGTTGTCGGTAAAGGTCTTTAATGCACCCGGACTGATGGGCATCCCCTGTGTGCCCAGCTGTCCAAAACCGCCATCGCCTTGAATAAAAGGAGACCCGCCCCAGCCCGATACGTATACGTTCTCGCAGCGGTCTACCAGGAATGCGACCGGCGAAATATTTGGATTGGGCGATGTTGAATTGCCGCTGCCGAATACCGTGGAGTAAATAAAATCAGATAAATCCTTTTGCAGTTTTGCAATGAATTGTTTTGAATTGGGGTTGCTGTACGCCGCGTTGACCACCGGCCAGCTACCTTCTGTTATACCCATTACATAGGGATATCCGAGCTTATCGAATTTGATTCCGTAAATAGCATCATAACTGTTTGTGCCAAGATAAGTGCTGGTAATGATGCCACTGCCATTGCTGGCCAGTTCCGTAACAAAACCATCGGTGGCGCCGCCCTGGAAACTGGTCTGCTTTACACCCGGTTTGATACCCGGAAAATCTGTACTGGACGTAGTTCCTGCCACGTAGAGGGTGCCGGTTGTTGGACTGATATCCATAACAAAAACGCCGTCGTCTCCTTTACCGCCGAGATATGAGCTGAAAATAATATTGTTACAGGTGGGATCCAATTTTAAAATTACACCGTCCTGCGCCCCGGCCAGCGTTGCCTGGAAGGGGTTTACCATCGGAAAATTGGTGGATTGCGTTTGGGTGGCAACATAAATATTACCGCCGCCATCCAGTATCACCTCACCCCTTGAATCATCTCCATAAAAACGGATGGTCCTTGTTCTTTTGGGTGTGCCGTTGCCACGCTGGTCTTCTATATTAGCAGCATCAATACCAGTGCCCCCAATGCGCAATGCACCAATAAAACCTGTGCCGGCTGCATTGATTTTTACCACTACCAGGTCTGCCCCGGTAGAAGGCGCCGGACCGCTTGGAGGCGGTGGGGGAAGAATGGCCTTGCCGGGAAAATCGGTAGAATAGGTGCGGCCCATCAGAACCAGGTTGGCCTGGCCATCCGAAATCATACTTAGCGGGTAGTCGTCACCGATACCTCCGAGAAAAGTACTGTATATTCTTGAACTGCCATTTGCGCTGAAGCGGGTAAGCCCGATATCCCAGGTAGCACCGCCTGGTTTGGGTTGTACGGCGCCGGGTGTAACCGGGTAACCATTTTGCTGAACTATACCACCGCCAAAAAGGCTTCCGTCCGGACCAGGCGTTGCGGTGAAACCCCAGTTATCGGTTCTGCTGCCGCTGAATGTTGAAAAAATAATGGTAGGGTCTATGATCAATGGAACTTCCCGCGAATATGATTTTATTTTAAAACGAACTGTATTGCCGTTGATGATTTCATATTTGCAATTCACTTCGGTTTTGCCATTTACCTTATCGAACTGGTAACTGTAAGGTTCCAGTTCTTTTACATCGCCCACGGATGTCTTTACATAAAGCAGGTTGTTTTTGATGACCAGTTTATCAGCGCCTTCATACTTCATTACAATGTTTGCCGCATTGGCGCCGGGATTTACCACGATATCGTATTTGAGCGAACCATTGTCTGAGTAATAACGGACATCAATACCCGGGTATATATTCCGGTAAGTGACACCTTTATAAATCTTACAATTGGATGCCCATTTGGAAGGATCGTTTCCTATTAAATAGTTGTTATAGGATTCCTGTTCTTTTTCGGGTATAATCTGTACATCTTCGCTGGCGCCTTCAAAATTTACTTTGTATGCGTGTGCGCGCACGCTGACAGGATTGTTATTGACTGGCAGCACAGGCAAAACCGGGTTGGCAGTTCTTAAATTATTGCTGTTGGTATTATCGCCGGTGTTGGCGCCTCCCGCGGTATGGCCCGCGGCGGCATTGGTACCGCCGTGCACATGCTCGTGTAATTTTTTCAGATCTTCCGGACTGTTCAATAAAACGGTGAAGCCCGTTTTTTGCAGGAAGAAAGAGCCGGTACCCACATCGCCCATAAACTTTACCTGGCTGTTCCACTGACCTTTGTTCTCTACAAAATCAAAATTGATCTGTTGTGCTGCTAACCGGGATGTAATAAGGATGGATAAAAGAAAAAATATTTGCTTTTGTGTCTTCAAAGTGTGTCTAATTTACCTAATTAAAACGTTATTTATCCGTAAATCTTATTTGACCGTGCTAAGATACAATCGTAGTTGCGCATGTTTTCGTCAGTAATTTTACAGTTAATAAACGTTTAATACTGAGCGTATAATTACGAAATTTTGCTCCAGGCAGTTTTTCCTTTCTGGGATTGCAGGAATTGTGTAAGCTGCAAATTTTCAGCCGAATTCAAATCAGGATCTGCTTCCAGAACCCTTTCCGCCATTTCTTTGGAAACCTGCAGTAATTGCTTATCCAGTACAATGCTGGCCAATTTGAAATTCAATACCCCACTTTGCCGGATGCCTTCAATATCTCCCGGCCCCCTTAATTCCAAATCTTTTTCAGCGATTTTAAAACCATCGTTGGTGGAGCACATGATCTTAATACGTTGCCGGGCCACATTGGTTGGTTGAAAGCCTGTTAATAAGATGCAAAAACTCTTGTCAGCGCCACGCCCTACCCGCCCCCGTAACTGGTGTAATTGCGACAATCCAAATTTCTCTGCACTTTCTATAACCATGACCGTTGCATTGGGAACGTTTACGCCTACTTCGATCACCGTGGTGGAGACCATTATTTGCGTATCATTTTTTACAAAACGCTGCATGTTGGTTTCTTTTACATCGGGTTTCTGGCGGCCATGCACCATGCTAATCCAATACTTCGGTTCCGGAAAAAATGCTTTTACATTCTCGTAACCACGCATGAGGTTTTCATAGTCCAGCTTTTCAGATTCTTCTATCAGCGGAAAAATGATATATGCCTGCCGGCCTTTTGCAATCTCCGATTTTACAAAATCCAGCACCCGGGTACGGTCGTACTCAAAACGCTGCGCCGTGGCAATGGGTATGCGGCCGGGTGGCAATTCATCAATCACACTGTAATCCAGGTCTCCGTAAGCCGTCATGGCAAGTGTTCTCGGAATGGGCGTTGCCGTCATAACCAGGATATGCGGTGGCACCGCTGCTTTCTTCCACATTTTTGCCCGTTGTTCTACGCCAAAGCGGTGCTGTTCATCTACAATTACCAGTCCCAGGTTATGGAATTGTACCGCCTCTTCAATTACGGCATGGGTACCTATTAGGATATGCAGCGATCCGTCTGCCAGTGCGGTATGAATTTTTTTCCGGGCTGTTTTTTTTGTAGAACCCGTTAGCAGTTCAACGGTTACGGGCATATCTTTCAGCAATGCCTGTATGCTGTGCAAGTGCTGGGTAGCCAATATTTCTGTTGGCGCCATCAGGCAACTTTGAAAGCCGTTGTCGGCAGCCAGCAGCATGCACAACAACGCCACGATGGTTTTTCCGCTTCCCACGTCGCCCTGTAACAGGCGGTTCATTTGTTTGCCCTTCGCGGTGTCGGTTCTTATTTCTTTCAGTACTTTTTTTTGTGCACCCGTCAGCTCAAAGGGTAGATATTTTTTATAAAACGTATTAAAGTAATCGCCCACCTGGCTAAAAGTATTTCCTTTTGAATACCGGTGGCGGGCAGCTTTTACCAGGCGCATCCTTACCTGGGCCAGGAAAAATTCTTCAAATTTCAGACGCTTCAGCGCTTCTTCATATTTTTCGGGTGAAGAAGGAAAATGCAGTTGCCGGTACGCAATGTGGCGGGGCATCAGTTGCAGCTGCGCAATCACTGGCGCCGGAAGGTTTTCCGGAATATCTGTGCTGCGCAGCATGCTGAACAATGTAAAGGTCAGTTTGGCCGTCTGCCTGCCGCCGAGTCCCCTTATTTTTAATTTCTCTGTAGACGGGTAAACCGGTTCAAGGAAATTTTTGCCTTCGGTTTTTTCGCGCACATACGGTTCCGTTTCGGGATGGCTCATCTGTGGCATCCCCTGGAAAAAACCAACCCGGCCATAAACAAGGTATTCATTGCCCAATTGCAGCATTTTCTGCATCCAGGTGATACCCTGGAACCAGACCAATTCTATTTCGCCGCTGCTATCGCGCAGCGTTGCTACCAGCCGGCGGCCTCTTTTTTCGCCTGCAGTGCCCACACTGGTCAGTTTACCGGCAATCTGAATGAACTCTGTTTGTGGTGTAATATCCTTTACCAGGTTTACTTTGGTCTTGTCTAAATGGCGGTTGGGAAAATGTTCCAGCAGATCATTAAACGTATAGATGCCCAGCTCTTTTTTTAAAAGATCGCCGCGTTGCGGTCCTACACCTTTGAGATATTCTATAGGGCTGGCTAATATTGAATTATTCTGGCTGATGTTTCTATTTTGAACAAAAATAAGGGCTGCAGCCCGGAACTTTTTCACACCTTCAAACGCACCGTTTTTTATATTTCAACTTATACCCTTAGTTTTGACCAAACCCGTTTTAAAGAACAATGCGACCGATAGCTATACCGGCCAACATACAGGCATACAACCAACCGAACAATCTGCTGCAGGCGCAGTTGCCGGCTGTCAAAAACAGGTTCATGCAGCTGTTGCACGGCCCCCCCGAAGTAAGCGTGGTTATGCCGGCTTACAATGAAGAAGAATCTATCCTGAAAACTTTGTATTGCCTTTCCCAGTCGGTAACAAAACGTTCGGTAGAAGTAATCGTAGTAAACAATAATTCTAAAGACAATACGGAATCCATAGTTAACAGCACGGGCGCCATTTGTATAAAAGAAACCAAACAGGGCATTACGCCGGCACGCAATGCCGGACTGGCGGCGGCACGCGGCAAATATGTTTTAAATGCAGATGCTGATACCATTTATCCACCGGACTGGATAGAGGAAATGGTAAAACCGCTTGAAAGCGATGCTGTAACGGTGGTGTATGGCCGCTTTGCTTTTATACCTACCGGTGCTACCGGCCGCAGCGCTTATTTTTTTTATGAATACATCGCTGATTTTATGCGCTGGTTCAATAAAAAATTCAGGGAGGAAGCAGTGAATGTTTACGGCTTCAATTCCGGATTTAAAAGAGAACAGGGTTTGCAGGTTGATGGCTTTGACCATCCGCCGGAGGCCAATGAAGATGGATGGCTGGCACTGAAATTGCGCGGCAAAGGCTTCGGAAAATTATATTATGTAACCAGTCTGAAAGCCCTGGTCTGGACAACCGACCGCCGCATACAACTTGATGGCGGCCTCTGGAAAGGATTTGTAAAACGCGTTAAACGCATCGCTACCAACGATAGTAAATATGGCGGGCAATCCGCGGGATAACACATTGTGTTAAGTGTTAAGTGTTGTGTGTTGTGTGTTGTGTAACTTTTACTTTGCTTTCATCTTTTTCCGGCGCTACAAACCCACAAAAGAGTACACAACACTTAGCACTTAACATTCAAAACAAAAAGTTACTTCTTCTTCACATATACTTCCACCCATGCCTGAATGGAGGGTTTCCGGGGCGCTGTAAAAACATCAATCCTGTCATAGTACTGCAGCAAACTGTCTCTTACCTGGAAGGGATAAAAATTATTCAGGAATGGAATGTATTCAAACAGTACGAGGTCGTAATAATTATTTTTGATGCGATCGCAAAACATATCTGTCTGCTGCTGGAACATGCCTACGCCTTTATGAAACCAGAGCGGATATTCGGGACTTCTTTCCAGCGCAAACTTCATTTCATATGCCAGCGGTGTCAGTTCCGTCATATTCAGCACTTTCAGGTTGCTGTTGTTTTTTACCAGGTCCATATTCATTAGCCGCTCAATGCCATCTACGGTTGGGCCCGGCAACAGCATTTTCTTAAACGAGGCCAGTTTGGGTGTACGCCATCGGTCCATGGGCACATCGGAAGTATCGGGTTTTTGAATGAGATAGGTTTTTTTGTTTACAATACCATCTGTATTTACAATGGCCGGTTCTGGTTTAATAATGTATTTGGCCATATACTTCCAGTAAACATTGCTCCACCATAGCAGCATACCAATACATGCTACTGCAATGGTTTTAAAAGATTCAAAATTTACCGGAAGATAACCGGCCAGCGATGCAAGTATAAATGCAACGGCAAAGCTGTGAAAGAAAATATTATTATCGGCCGGAATATAACTGGTTGTCTGAAAAATAGCCGCTTCTGCCAGTATGCCCAGCGTAAGTAATGTAAAGATCATGAGCTGCTTATTGTTCCAGAACTCTTTGAACGTTTTAATGCGCGCCAGCAACAGCAGCAAAATGATAAAAATATAAAAGCGTATCCAGGGCGAATTATTAAAAAAGTCTTCTGCAATATCTCCAAAAGAAAAACGGGAGATATGCGGTGGCTGTCCGTGGTTAAACCAGTAGCCAAATTTATATTTCAGGAAAGGGGCTATCAGTACAAAACCAGTTGCTGCAAGTCCGGCTAAAAAAACAACCGGCTGTTTCCAGTCTTTTTCATGGATGGAATTGTACACCAGCAACGCCAGGCAAATCAGCAATGCCAGTCCACCCCCATCCTGTTTGGTAAAAAACGAAAAGAAGACAAAAATGCTGCTTAACACTAACCATATATACCGCCAGCGCCTGCCTTCGCCAAAAATAAATTTCATGAGCATTGCCAGTGCTACCAGTTCATATACAATCACCGTATGGTTGTACCATGGCCAGTAGTTAAAAAATGAATAGGAAATAATAAAAAGCAGCACGCACAGAAAACGAACGCCGCTGTTTACAGACAAACTTTTCAGAATAGAACGAAAAGATAACCCTGCAACGATATTTAAAAATACCTGCGCCTTTACGAGGCTAATCATGTACGGCCCGAAAATTTTAAAAAAAATACCGGGTACTACCCAGTACATATAGCCGAGGGGAATGCCAAAATCTTTGTATGGCAGCTGCCCGTCATACAAACGATAAGCGCCTTCGTACGATAAGAAAATATTAATTCTGTAGGGGAAAGTGCCAAAAAGCGGGAAAAATGCCAGTAAAACAATCATAAACACTTCTCCAATAGCCAGTAATTTCTTCATAGCGGTTAATTTCGCGGCTAAAAATAGCAAACCATCCCCATCCTGCAAAGTGGTATTGTACAGTCAGCATTTATGGAGTATCTTGGCGCCCGTACAAAAACCTTATATGCCCCCATTTATTAAATTACTGAGGCCTAAAGACTGGGCTAAAAATCTTTTCCTTTTTTTACCCGTTTTCTTTGGGGGCAAATTATTTGATATTCCGCGGCTGGAACACCTGTTTGCGGCTTTTTTTGCGTTCTGTTTTGTTGCCAGTACCGTTTATATCATCAATGATTACAGGGATATTGAAGACGATAAGAAACATCCTAAAAAGAAGCTGAGACCACTTGCATCGGGCCTGGTAAAACCCGGCATCGCACTGGCGATAGCAGCAGTATTACTGGTAACCGGTTTTGCCCTTGCCTGGTTTGCCGATGATAAATTCAGGTTTATCTCCATACTGGGTTTTTACTTTGTGCTGAATATGTGTTATTCGTTTGGATTGAAAAACATTCCCATACTGGATATCCTGATTGTGGCAATTGGTTTTTCCCTGCGCGTAAAATCGGGCGGTTATGTAGCCAATATAGACGTGTCTGTATGGCTGAACCTGATGGTGTTACTGCTGGCCTTGTTTATGGCCATTGGCAAACGGCGCGATGATATCATTTTAAAAATGGAAACCGGGACCGATATGCGCAAAGCCATAAAAGGTTATAATGTAGATTTTCTGAACACCATGCTGTCTATGTTCAGCGCTATTATCATAATGACGTATATCATGTACTGTGTTTCGCCGGTAACCATTGAACATACGGGTACCTACCACCTGTATTATACTGCCATTTTTGTAATAGCAGGGCTGATGCGTTACCTGCAGATTACACTTGTGCAGAATAAAGCCGGTTCTCCTACTGATGTACTGTACAAGGATCGTTTTATACAGGTAACCCTGTTATTATGGGTTGCCGGATTTGTTGCCTTGCTTTACTGGAAAGACAATACCATATTTCACTAGTCCTGGTTGCATTGCCTGTACGCACCTTATTTATTAACACAAGAAAATTAAACAACCCATCCATTCATGCCTACCGTTTTAATTTTAGGGGCCACCTCAGACATGGCGCTGGCAATTGCAAGAACATTTGCAAAAAATAATTATTCCGTACAACTGGCGGCAAGAAATGCCAGCCGGCTTTCTGGTTTTCAAACTGATTTGCAGCTGCGCTACAACGTTACTTGTACCCTGCATGAATTTGATGCATTGCAATTCGGTACCCACCAGGCTTTTTTTGAACAACTTTCACCGAAGCCCGATGTAACGGTTTGTGTTTTTGGGGTGATGGATGAAGAAGATCTGGCGTTCAGCAACTGGGATATAGCCGAAAGAATGATAAACAGCAACTTCACCGGCGCTGTATCCATTTTAAATATTGTGGCAAAACATTATCAGCAGTCGAAAAGCGGTTGTATTGCCGGTATAAGTTCGGTTGCCGGCGAGAGGGGCCGCCAGAGCAAACTTATCTATGGCAGCAGCAAGGCTGCACTTTCTGCATACCTGGATGGACTACGCAATTTACTCTTCAAAGACAATGTGCATGTGGTGACCGTAAAACCTGGCTTTGTATATACTAAAATGACGGAATCATTAAAGCTGCCCGGTATATTAACCGCAAAACCCGAAGAAGTGGGCGACGCTGTTTTCAGTGCGGTACAAAAAAAGAAAAACACGGTGTATGTACGCTGGATGTGGAGATGGATAATGCTGATCATTAAAAACATTCCTGAATTCCAGTTTAAAAAAATGAAATTGTGAAGAAGCGCATTGCATTTTTTGATTTCGACGGCACCATTACCACACACGATACCTTACTGGAAATAATCAAATTTTACAAAGGCAGTTTGAAATTCTACCTGGGCTTTGCCATCAATGCACCCTACCTGCTGGCATGGAAGGCAGGATTTATTTCTAACCAGGCGGCTAAGGAAAAAATGCTGCAATATTTTTTTGCCAAAACGCCATTGCAAACTTTTCAGCAACGCTGTGATGAATTTGCGGCAACGCAGGTTCCGTTACTAATCCGCCCCAAAGCCCTGAAAGAAATCGAAAAACTGCTGGCATCCGGTGCGGAAGTGGTCATTGTATCGGCTTCTGCAGAAAACTGGATACAGCACTGGTGCAGCCAGCATAACCTGCAGCTTATCGGCACAAAACTACAGGTGAAAGAAGATCGTTTGACCGGCAAAATTGAAAACCTCAACTGCCATGGCCAGGAGAAAGTAAACCGCATCCGGGCGGCTTTTGATCTGCCGGCTTATGATGAAATATATTGTTACGGAGATACAAAAGGTGACAAGCCCATGCTGGGACTTGCCACCTTTTCATTTTATAAACCTTTCCGGTGATTATTGTTTCAGGATACTTTTTGTCATTCTGAAGCTTTCTCCAATTTTTACTTCAATAACATACAATCCCGGCACCAGGTCATTCATATTTACTGCTGTGTTCAATACTTTGCCGGTTTTTGAAATCAACTCCTCTCTTACATTGCGGCCGCTTACATCATAAACCGCAATCTTTCCTTTTCCATTAACGTCGTTGTCGAGAACTACCGAAAGGGTGGCCATTACCGGGTTCGGAAATATCAATGCGGCTCCGGCATTGGTACCGGCATGTATAACGATTACTTTTGAAACATTCCATTTGCCGTCTTTGTCTACCTGCTTCAGCCTGTAATAATTGGTTGTTGCGGTAGCTTTTGTATCGGTAAAAGAATAATCGTTGGCAGACTTGCTGTTGCCGGCGCCTGCAACTGTTCCTATTCCCGCAAACCGGCTTCCGTCTTCACTTCTTTCTACAGAGAAATAATCATTGTTCAATTCGGTAGCGGTACCCCACTGCAGGAAGTTTCCGGCAGTATTTTTCTGGCCTTTGAAATAGCTGAATTCCACGGGGAGCGCTGCCAGCATAACAGTTACACCGGTTACAGCAGAACCGGAAGCTCCGGCTATATCCGTAACCGTTAGTTCAAACGAATATGAACTGCCCATCATCATATTGGAAACCACCGGTGTGGCTGTATTGGGATTTACAATGGTAGCAGCTGCCGGACCGGCCACCTGCTGCCAGTTATAAGATGTAATAGAACCATTGGGCGAATACGATGCTGCCGCATCCAGAACGGTGCTGGTGGTAGTAATGGTTTGCGGCGGACCTGCAATGGCTACCGGCGCTGGTACTACAGTAATGGTAACGGGCGATGTGGAAGTAAGGCCATGGTTGTCTGTAACCGTGAGTGTGAAAACATATACACCCTGCGTTAGTCCTGTTACATTAGTACTGGCAGCATTGGCAGTGGTAATGGAACCACCGGCCGGGCCGCTGGTTTTTACCCATGCATACGTTGAAATGCTGGCCCCATTGGTGCCTGCACCGGTACCAGTTAAAGATGCAGTACTTGCAGGCAGTGTAAGAGACTGTGCAATACCTGCAGAAACCACAGGCGGTGTATTAACGGCGCGTGTATGCATCAAAAACCATTCGTACAAATTGGGATTGGCAGTAAAACTTTGTAAGCTGCCACTTACATTGACGTTGCGCGTGATATGGCCGGTGTCATATGCGTTTACCCAGGCACCGGCATGACCGCCACTCTGGTAATAAGTAAATTTTATAGCAGGGCTGTTTACGCCAACAATATTACCCAGTATTTCTGCATGCTGCGTTGCGCCTACCCCTACAGTACCATCATCCATACTATGAAATGCCCATACGGGTAAATGATTGGCACCTATGGTAGCATAAAAATCGGCATCGGTTTCTTCCTGCGTGCCGCAAATGGGCGCTGCCGCTGCTATACCTGCATCGTACGTGTAATTAAAACCCTGTGTATCGGTTATCAGTCTCCAGATACCACCGCCGCCAAGACTTAAACCAGTTACATAGATACGGTTGGTATCTATACTCAAATTGGCTTTGGCATATTTAATCAGCTCCTTAGCATAAAATGTTGGCCAGTAACCATAGGTGGTACTTAATTGCGGAGACAATACAACAAACGAAGATGTTTGTCCTGCCACGGTAAAACGCATGGTTCCCCCATTTGCGCAGTAATAAGGAATACCATTGTAGGCCACCGTATTAATCTGTGTGGTACCGTTTCCTCTTTCTCCAATACCATGGAGAAAGATAATCAATGGATGTTTCTGGGTGCCGTAATCGGAAGGTTTGAATTCTAAAAAACCAATAAAGCCGCCGGGTGCCGACGGATAAGAAATGGTTTTTGCGGTCTGCTGTGCAAACATGTTTATGCCAAAAAATAGCAAACATGCAAACAGCGTAAGGGTTTTCATAGTTGTTCTCATAGAATATTGCAGTTTTAATATTGAATACTTATTCTAAACGGGTATTGGATTATAATATATTACAAGAATAGTAAAGATTCCAGGTTGATTTCCTCCATTAATATGGAAAAACCAATAGAAAAAATACTATTGCTGACAAGCAATCTTCAATAAAAAAAGTATCAATCTAAAAATTCTAAGTGAGAACCAGTAGCGGAAATATTAAATAGCAGCTTAGGTTATCAATAGAATATTGGCGCGGTATGTAATTCAACAACTATACCAAAATCAGCTGATGTTAGCAACTTATTTCCTTTGGAACCCTTGCCCACAGTGATTCTACGAAGGCTTAACGTAAACATACCCGCGTATAGGTAGTATTGCTGACAGGCCTCCGGGGTAAGCTTTACCAAGGGGTTTGTATACGATTACAACCAGTCAGCAGGTTTTAAAAACGCTAATAAAAAAGAGAAGCTGTTGTTTTAAACAACAGCTTCTCTTTTTTATGTTTACTTCCTGAAAGCTTTACAATTTTATAAATTTCAATTTGCTTTCAGACCTGTTATTGTTATCCCTTACATCAAGTATATATAAACCCCCGGTTAAACCGGATACATTGTTTAAAGAGAATTTATTATTTCCTTTCAGCACCGGCCATTTATAGCTCGCCTTCAATACACCATTCGAATTATATACACCAATTGTCTTCACGCTGTTATCTGTACTATAGAATTCAATGGTAGCGGATGCAACATTGTGTACAGGATTTGGATACATCGACAATTTTACAGCGGGTGCAGTGGAAGTAAATGCGCCTGCTGCCATCAGCGATGGTTGCGCCGCAGTTGTAGTGGTCGGCTGTGTCTCTGTTGTTGCGGCTTGCTGTTGCGTGGCCATCATCCTTGCATTGGATGTACAGGTAGTGAGCATACCGATGGTGCCGATTGGATATATCGCAAATGCCTGGGTAACGGGTCCGCCCAGTACCGGCGTAAATGAATACCAGTTCCAGCCACCATCGTATTTCTGCGTCATCGCCTCGTCTGTGTAAACGGCACTGCCATTGGCGATGCTCTTTCCATAAAGAGCTATCCTGCCCGAAGCGGAAGCATCGTCGCAAGCCATATTGGGGCCTGTAGCCACTTTCACATAGCCCAGCAGGTTACTGGCAGGTTGTGGTGCCGGAGGAGCAGACGGAGCAGGTGCAGTTCCGGAACAATAGGTAATCAGGTCAATGCCACCATTCGGGTAAATAGCAAATGCCTGTGTTACCGGTCCGCCCAGCACTGGCGTAAATGAATACCAGTTCCAGCCTCCATCGTACTTCTGTGTCATGGCCTGGTCTGTGTAAACGATACTGCCTTTGGCGACGCTATTACCATAAAGGGCTATCCTGCCCGAAGCAGATGCATCGTCGCAAGCCATATTGGGACCTGTAGACATTTTCACATAACCCAGCAGGTTACCAGCCGGTTGTTGCACCGGCGGCGGTGCAGGTACGATTCCGGAACAGTAGGTAATCAGGTCAATGCCCCCGTTCGGGTAAATGGCAAATGCCTGTGTAACCGGCCCGCCCCAAACGGGTGTAAACGAATACCAGTTCCAACCACCATCGAACAATTGAGTGTGGGCGGCATCCAGGTACACCAGGCTGCCTTTGGCTATGCTGCTGGTATAAATGGGGAATCTTCCTGAAACGGATACATCATCACAAGCCTGCCCCGGGCCTGCGGATGTTTTGATATAGCCTATCGGTTGTTCTGTGGTTGCAGGAGGTGCCGCATAAACAGTAATTGTTTTTGTTGAAAAGCTGACTACACCCGCATTGTCCCTTACTTGCAGGGTGAACTGATATTCGCCCTGTATAAGGTTGCCGATGGTTGTTCTTGCAGCAGGCTGATCTGCTATAGTAGCTGTGTTGGGGCCTTTATCCTGTACCCACCAATACGCAACAACGCTGCCGTCGGGGTCATAAGAGCCCGTACCATCTGCCACCACACTGTTGGTGGGTAAGGTAATGGATACATTGCCGCCTGCATTGGAAACAGGGTTCTGGTTCACCGGCAATGACGGCGCAGCAGCTGCCGGATTAACAGTGATGGATACTTTTGAAAAAGCAATCTCACCGGCATTGTCCCTTACCTGTAATGTAAATTCATACACACCCTGAATAAGATTGGTGAGAACCGGCTTTGCCACACTGGCATCCGGCAGGTAAACAGTCGACGGACCATTTTCCTGCACCCACCAGTAAAGAGCAATGCTTCCATCGGGGTCATAAGAACCACTGGCATCCAGTGTTACGCTGTTGGTGGGCAGGGTTATGGTGGTATTGCTGCCCGCATAGGCAACCGGTGGCTGGTTAGATGCAGCATTAACTGTTATTGTAACAGATGAAGTTGCTGATGCACCGGCATTGTCAGTAGCTTTCAGGGCAAAGATATAAGTGCCTGCTTCCAGGTAACTAATAACAGTGGACGGAGAATTTGGACTAACAATGGTATAGCTGGACGGCCCGCTTGTTTTTGACCAGGTATAAGAAGTAATATACCCATCCGGGTCACTGGCTGTTCCGTTCAGTGTAAGACTGTTATTCGGTAAAATCACTGTTCCATTGTTGCCGGCATTGGCAACCGGCGCCTGGTTCAGCAAAGAATTAACGGTAATGGTTACGTTTGAACTGCTGGTTAATCCATGGTTGTCTGTAACGGTAAGCGTAAATACATAAGTACCCTGTACCAATCCGGTTACCAGTGTTGTATTCAATAAAGGCAGGCTGATAACACCTCCAGCAGGACCACTTGTTTTAGTCCATGAATAAGAATTAATGGTGGCGCCGTTGGTGCCTGTGCCCGAACCCGATAGTGTAACCACGCTCAGGGGAAGGGTTATAGATTGCGCCGGGCCAGCATTGGCAACCGGTGCGGTATAACTGGTTTTGCCGGCCGAGCGGCTCTGGCCAAGGAACCATTCATACAAATTTGGAGACGCAGTGAAATTTGATAGCAGGCCGTTGATGTTTATTGTACGGGTGATATGACCAGTATCGTAGGCATTTATCCAGGCACCGCCATGACCGCCACTCTGGTAATAGGTAAAGATGGGAGCTGGTGTTACACCACAGTTTTTTGCCAGTATCTCTGCGTGCTGGGTTGCACCCACACCAACTGTGCCGTCGTCCATGCTGTGAAAAGCCCAGATGGGCAGGTGATTGGCACCAATTGTATTGCAAAAATCATAATCATTTTCTTCCTGCGTACCGCAAACAGGTGCAACGGCAGCAATGCCGGCATCGAATGAATAATCCCAATTCTGTGTTTCGGTTATCACCCTCCATACGCCGCCGCCGCCAAGGCTTAACCCAGTGATGTATATTCTGTCCGGATCTATCTGAAGGTTCGCTTTAGCGTAATTAATCATTTCCTTTACGTAGAAAGTAGGCCAATAGCCATATTGGGTGCTCAGTTGCGGGGATAATACAACAAAGGAAGAGGTCTGTCCGCCAACCGTAAAACGCATGCTGGCGCCGCGGGCACACAGGTTTGGAATGGCATTGGCTGTTACTGCATTTATTTGCGATGTGCCATTGCCTCTTTCGCCAATACCATGTAAGAAAATAATCAGGGGATGCTTCTGGGAGCCGTAGTCTGAAGGCCGGAATTCAAGAAATCCGATGATTCCCTCCGGTGAGGCCGGGTAAGAAATCTTTTTTGCTACCTGCTGTGAAAATACAGCGGCATGAAAGGACATGAGGCTTAACCCAAGCAAAAATGCCCGTACAATCGTTCTCATAGCAATGCAGTTTTAAAAATTGACGTTTTTGGTTTTAGTACTCTTTACTGTTATCTCTCTCATAACAGTAATATTGAAAATTTACTCTCCCGCCTGAAAATCAACAAGCATTAATGTAATAGCAGCAATACGGCGTCTTCACAGAAAAACTGCAAGCATCCGTAAGCAACAAACCAATAAAAATTAAAATGGAATCTTTTTGTGAAACAAGGGTTAGCAGTAAACGTAATTTTACGAGGGAAATCTGTTCAACAACTATACCAAATTAACGCTTGTGGAAAATAAGTTATTGATATTTGTCAAGATAAGTGTAAGCAATACAGTTAATTAATATTCCCCTCGTAAATCCACTATTTATACCAATCGTATATATACGAAAAATGAAGAGCCGGAGCTCTTCATTTTCTATTTAAAGTGAAACAATCAATCGTATTAATACTTCACAAAACTACTAATCTGGCGTTCGTTACCGGTTGTAACAATCATCTGGTACACGCCATTTTGCAAAGCGCCCACATTAACCACCTTTCTCAGTGCCGGCTGATCCTTTTGCCACTGCTGCTGCAGAACGGTTTTGCCCTGCATATCGGCAATGGTAAGTTGTATTTTGCCATTGATGGTTCCCAGGATGCTTACAGTAAGCTGATCATGTACGGGATTGGGGTATTTTTCGACAAAGATGCCCGTACGTTTATTATTAATGCTTATTGCTTTGGATAATGCAGACTTTCCGTCTTTATCAACCTGTAGCAGCCGGTAATAACTAACGCCCAGCGGGGCATTTGCATCGTCGAAGCTATAATCGGTCTGCACACTGCCACCCCTGGAGCTAATCGTACCGATAGCGGTAAAATTTGTTCCGTCTGCGCTGCGCTGGATGTCGAAATGATCACTGTTAATTTCTTCGGTAGTAGCCCAGCTGATAATATTGGAGCTGCCGGCATTTTTACCAGTAATATATGCATAGCTAACGGGCAATGCCGATAGCTTGATAACATTTACCCGGTCGGTACCGGTGCCATTGCTATTGGTTGCAGCAAACTCAAATGTATACGTACCGGGTACCGTCATATTGGTAAACATCACGTTATTGTCTCCGCCGGGATAAGGGGCACTGCCATTGAAAGTTCTTAAGACGGCTGCCTGCGGGCCCGAAATAAAGGTCCAGTTATAGCCTGTAGCTGCCCCGCCGCCATAGGTGCTTTCGTAAGAACCCGATCTTTGAGCGGTTGTCTGGTTGCCGGTTAAAATAATATCATCTCCCGCATCCGCTACTGGGCCTGCCCCGCCAGCTGGCAGCGATACTATCACTGTTTTGGTAGCAAACTGGGTATGACCAGGCTTGGAGGTTAGATAGTCCTTAACCCGCAACCGGAAAGTATAGGTGCCAACCGGCACACCGTAATTGGTTGGTGTAACCGGTATTGATACTACAGGCCACTGACGGCGTTGATCATTTGCGATATCATTTACATTGGCGGGCGGAGGTAACATGATAGCAGGGCCGGATGTCTGCTCCCACAAATAATCCATAATGATATCGTCATTGTCGAAAGACCCGCTGCCATCCAACACGGGAAAATTGCGTTTGTTTAAAGGGGCGGTTATTGTAACCGTTGCTGGTCCGGCAATAACCGGAACAGGGTTTTGGTTAGTGGCTGTATTTAATGTACGTTTTACCCGCTGCATCCACTGAAACATATTGGGATAATGAGAATTGTTGGTAACGTCGTAGGATTTCTGCATGTAAATGTCATGGCTGCCCGTGGGGTAGATACTGTCAACCGCGGGTACCAGTAATGGCGAACAGGCATTTACTGCATTGGTATTGGCAATGGCCTCTGGCACATTCCCAAACTGATCATATAAAGAATGCTGTACCCAGGTAGCTACCTGGTTAGCGGCAATATTGCAAAAATTGGTTCCGCCAGGAGTGGCGGCTGCTGGTATGAGTCCGGCCAGTTTTGAAGCTGCGGCAGCCGAGGATGTGGCATATTTCCAGGCGCCCCCACCACCGAGACTATAACCAGTTAAAAACACCCTGTTTGGGTCTACGCGCAGGTTGGCAATGCCATACGCAATCATTTCATCAACATAGTAGAGTGGCCAGTCGCCCGTAAGTGCTGCCGTGGTTTGCGGTGCCAGCATAATAAATCCTTCTGTCACATTATTCCATGTAGACTGTAATACACTTCCGTCAGCAACTTTTTTGGGGAGACCGTAATTGAGCACATTGCTAAGGTTTGTTCCATCAGATGGTCCGCCTTCGCCACCGCCATGAAGCGATATTATCAGTGGAAACAAATTGGTATTATTATACTGGGGTGGTTTGTATTGGTAGAAAAAAATCTGGCCGCCCGGTGCATTGGCCGAAGCTACAGACCCTGGTGTAAGTTGTGCAAATGAAACATATGCCAGCATAATGCAGCATACACTAGCTAAAGTTTTTTTCATAAACAATAATTGAAATTAGTTTTTACAAAAATTTATTCCATTGTCACAAAAAAAGATGAAACTTTTTTGTGATCGTGGTTACTGTCATTAAAATAAAATAGTGGATTTAAGCCAGGGGGAACCAACGCGACCTTTGACGGGATATTGAAAGAATTAAAATTAAGAAAAATTAACAGAATATACATAAAAAAAGCAGTCCGGCCGGGGACTGCTTTTTATTATTATGGGTGAATGCAATTAATGTTTCACAAATGGCCTGATGATTTTTTTGCCATCAGACTGTCTGATCTCAAGGTAATACATCCCTGCTTTCAGGTTGCTGATATTGATTTCTTTTGTAATCAGCGACTGGTCTTTGCTAAATTCCTGGTTAAGCACCAGCCTGCCATTTACATCATATGCGTTAACGCTCAATTTGCCCGTTTTATCATCGATGTACTGGAAATTGATGAAGCTGGTTGCAGGATTCGGATATAATTTGAAGAACTGGCTGTAGCGGAAATTATTTATCACGCTTACCTTAACCCTTGCGGCGGCCGAAGCGCCTGCATTGTCTGTAATCTGTAATTCAAATACATAATCACCTTCCTGCAGTCCGTCCACTTCTGCTATAGCGGAACCCGGCAGCGTTACAATTGCTGAAGCACCAGGGCCAGATACCTGTTTCCAGGTGTACCCGGCAATGGTTCCATCGGCATCTGAAGAATTAACACCAGATAATATTACGGAAGTAGCCGGCAATGCAATGCTGGTGTCTTTGCCGGCATTGGCAACAGGTGCTTTATTTGGTTCGGGCAATACGTTTACTACCACCCAGTCGGTGCCGGTTGCACCTTTGTTGTCGGTTATGGTGAGCTCAAAAGTATACTGACCTTCCATCAACCCTATTACAGACGGCGTGGCCGTATTTGAGTTTACAATGGTGATAGCACCGGTGCCGCCAATTTTATTCCAGCTGTAGCTGGCAATGGTTCCATCTGCATCGTGTGATGCGCTGCCATCCAGAGCAGTTGTATTAACAGGCAGTGTAATCGTTATATCGGAGCCGGCAATGGCAACCGGTGCCTGGTTGGGCGCCGGGTGCACGGTAATAGTTACAGATGAAGAGGCAGATGCTCCTGCATTGTCTGTAACCTGTAACGTAAATATGTATACGCCTTCGGAAAGATTACTCAATGTGGCGGTAGCTGCAGCAGGATTGTCAATGGTATATGTTGATGGTCCGCTGACCTTGCTCCATGCGTAAGAAGCTATTGTGCCATCGGCATCAAAGGAAGCAGTTCCGTTTAGCGTTGCGGTGCTTACCGGCAAAGTAATATCGGTATTACTACCCGCATAGGCAACCGGTGGCTGGTTAACAGCGGGTGGCGGCGGCGGTGGTGCAACCGGCGGCGGAGCAACTGGTGGCGGAGCAACTGGCGGAGGCGCCACAGCAGGCGGATTTACAACCACCGTTACAGCAGATGAAGCAGAACCTCCGGCATTATCTGTAACCTGCAGCGTAAATACATAAGAACCCAGTACCAGGTTACTCAATGCAGTGCTGGCTGCGCCGGCATTGGCAATAGTAGCAGTGGCCGGGCCGCTGGTTTGCGTCCAGGCATAGGTTGATATGGTTCCATCGGCATCACTGGAAGCGCTGCCATTTAATGTTGTATAATCTGTTGGCAGTGTAATAGCAATATTGCTGCCTGCATTGGCAACCGGCGGTTGGTTGGGTGCCGGCGGTGGCGGTGCGGCTGCATTTACAGTAACTGTTACCGAAGATGAAGCAGTGGCACCTGCATTGTCGGTAACCTGTAACGTGAATACATATACACCCTGTACAAGATTGCTTAGTGCAGTACTGTAAGTGCCGGCATTGGCAATATTGTAACTGGCCGGACCGCTGGTTTTTGTCCAGGCATAACCCGCTATGCTGCCATCGGGGTCAAATGATGCGCTGCCGTTTAAAGTGGTGCTATTTACAGGAAGTGTAATACTGATATTGCTGCCTGCATCTGCAATGGGTAACTGGTTAGCGGGCGCTGGTGCTGCACTAACGGTTACCATTACGGTAGAAGAAGCGGAAGCTCCGGCATTGTCGGTAACCTGTAACGTGAACACATATACGCCCTGCGCCAGGTTGGTCAGTGCAGTGGATGCCGCGCCTGCAGTGGCAATGGTATAGCTTGCTGGTCCGCTTGTTTTGCTCCATGCATAAGTGGCAATGGTACCATCCGGGTCATTGGATGCAGTGCCGTTTAATGTTGTATTGTTGGTGGGCAGCGTAATGGAAATATTGCTGCCTGCATTGGATACCGGCGACTGGTTGGATGGCAACGGCGCCGCGTTTACCGTTACTGTTACAATAGATGAAGCGGTAGCTCCTGCATTGTCTGTTACCTGTAACGTGAATACATATACGCCCTGCGCCAGGTTGGTCAGCGCAGTGGATGCGGCGCCTGCATTGGCAATGGTATAGCTTGCTGGTCCGCTGGTTTTTGACCACGCATACGTAGCAATGGTGCCATCCGGATCACTGGAGCCACTACCATTCAATGTTGTATTATTAGTAGGAAGTGTAACAGTAATATTGCTGCCTGCATTGGCTACCGGCGATTGATTGGCGGCAGGGTTTACGGTAACAGTCACCGTAGAGGAAGCCGTGGCTCCTGCATTGTCGGTAACCTGTAACGTAAATACATATACGCCCTGTGCCAGGTTGGTCAGTGCAGTGGATGCCGCGCCGGCGCTGGCAATGGTATAGCTGGCTGGTCCGCTGGTTTTTGACCATGCATACGTAGCAATGCTGCCATCCGGATCACTGGAGGCGCTGCCATTCAATGTTGTATTATTAGAGGGTAGTGTAAGATTGATATTGCTGCCCGCATTGGCTACCGGTGATTGGTTAGCAGCAGGATTAACGGTAACAGTTACGGTGGAGGTAGCGCTTGCGCCTGTATTATCTGTAACCTTTAATGAAAATACATATACGCCCTGCACCAGGTTGTTCAATGCGGTAGACGCTGCTCCTGCATTCACAATATTATAAGTAGCCGGTCCGCTGGTTTTTGTCCATGCATAACTGGCAATGGTGCCATCGGGGTCAAATGAAGCGGTACCGTTAAGTGTTGCAGTGTTGGCGGGAAGCGTAATATTGGTATTGCTGCCTGCACTGGCAATGGGCAATTGATTGATTAAAGGATTTACTGTAACGGTAACAGGCGATGTGCTGGAAAGCCCGTGGTTGTCTGTAACAGTTAAAGTGAAAACATAGGTGCCAGCCACCAGCCCTGTTACCAGGCTGGTATTCAACAATGGAAGGCTGATAACACCTGCTGCCGGGCCGCTGGTTTTAGCCCATGAATAAGAACTGATGGTTGCGCCATTGGTGCCGGTACCACTACCGGATAATGTAATGGTATTAAGAGGAAGCGAAATTATCTGAGCGGCCCCTGCATTGGCCACGGGCGGTGTGTTTACGGGCGGAGGTGTTGAACCCCGCGAATTAGTTAAAAACCACTCGTATAAATTGGGGTTGGCGGTAAAGCTGGTGGCAACACCATTTACGATTACGGTCCGTGTAATATGACCGGTATCATAGGCATTTACCCATGCACCACTATGTCCGCCATTCTGATAATAAGTAAATATAGAAGCGGGCGATACAGGACAATTTTTTGAAAGAATCTCGGCATGCTGGGTTGCTCCAACACCTACTGTTCCATCGTCCATGCTGTGAAAAGCCCAGATGGGCAAATTATTAGCGCCAACGGTTTTGCAAAAATCTGCGTCGCTTTCTTCCTGTGTGCCGCAAACGGGTGCCGCCGCGGCTATGCCTGCATCGAATGTGTAATCAAAACCCTGCGAATCGGTGATAACCCTCCAGGTTCCGCCACCACCAAGGCTCAGCCCGGTAATGTAGATCCTGTTAGGGTCTATCTGTAAATTGGCCTTGGCATATTTGATCATTTCCTTTACATAATACGTGGGCCAGTAACCATACTGCGTGCTTAGCTGCGGAGACAATACCACAAACGATGATGTTTGTCCGCCTGCTGTAAAACGCATGGTTGCCCCTTTTGAACAGTAATAGGGAATGCCATTATAAGATACTGTATTCAGCTGCGAGGTACCGTTGCCCCTCTCGCCAATACCGTGTAAAAAGATTATTAATGGATGTTGCTGACTGCCGTAATCGGGCGGAGTAAACTGCAAAAAACCAATCAAACCGTCTGGTGACGCCGGATAAGGAATGGATTTTGCAACTTGCTGGGAAAATAGAAAAGTTGACTGAACAAAAAGGAAGAGGAAGATGAATAAAGATCTTCTCCGCAATAAGTAGAGTTTAACCTTCATAAGACATGGGTTTTCGGGTTAGGATAAATTGGATTAACTAAGTTTTTCAGCGATTTACTCAGCAAATTCCTTACCAAAAACGTTGATATTGAAAAATAAAATATATTAGCCATTTATAAACAGATAGCTTTTAACCATTTACGATATAACATTAACATTCACGCAGCCGCTCATTGGGTTGTTGCAGTCAGGCAAGTAAGCACGATAAAGTAAAAGGGATTCCTAAAAACCAATACTTTTTAGGGTTATCGAGGCAAAAATCATTGTTTAAACGGCTTTTATAGGGGAAGGTCAGAAGTGAACAAAATAAAGGCCAAAAATTGAAATTTGGTGAGATGTGAATAATCTCTGGGAAAAAAAATCAGCATCAGGATTTAAAAACTTTGGGCGTGTGGAGGAATTCTTTGCGGCCCGATTTCATTTTTAAAATGGCTTTAACCATTGCTATCATTAATACAGGCACTTGGGCAACAGCCTTTAATGTATTTTTATTGTAAAATTTCAGCGGAACGGAAAGCACCAGTACAATGGCGTATAACACAATCGTTGCCAGCCACCAGAACGGCTCCGGCATCAATACATTAAATGAAAAAAAATATTGAAAACTTATCAAAATAAAAAAAAGGCCGAGCACCATAATCAGCAGCAGCCTGGGCAATAGCAGGTTTTGAAGAAATTTAACAAAAAAAGTGGCCGACCGGGGGGCCGATTTCATATCGGCATCAAAAAAACGTTTTACATGGTTCACCTGGGCTTCCAGCCATCTTACGCGCTGTTTTTCAAAAACACCGGAGTTGGAAACTTTTTCGTCATATACATAAGCTTCATCAATAAAATGCATGAAGATGCACCGTTTCATCAGCTGTATATCAATCTCCCTGTCTTCACCGGGATTGGAAAGAATATGATCGAGGCTGAATATTTCCTTTAGCAACGTAAAATTGAACGCCATTCCGGAACCGATGGGCGCCGCTGAAATACCCAGCACGGCGGGCCCCCGCCTGAAAAGATTAATATTTATTTCTTCGCTGATGGCATCCAGCACGGCAACGGGTGTTTGCTGGTTTTTGGCCGTCCGGTGGCATTGCACCGCCTGGCATCCATGCTGAAAGGCATCATTTATTTTTTCAAGGCAGCCGCCGGCCATTATATTATCGGCATCCAGTATTACAGCAATATCAAAGACTCCTGCATCCGGGTAATGGAGGGCAGCATTCAATGATTTTGATTTCATGTTCAGATCCGCTTCCAGCACGGTTACCGGAATACTGCGTAATTGCGCTACCGTTTCCGGCTGCAGTTTATCGGCAACTACTATTACCTGGAAATGATCGGCCGGATAATTGTGCGCGGCCGCTTTGCGTGCGGTGTCAACTATAATAGCATCTTCTTTATATGACGGAATAATAACCGCTATATTCTTTTTTAGCGGATTATTGCTATAGATTGGTAAACGCCCAAACCTGCCGGCAACGGCTATTACCAGGAAATAAATAATATTTATTGCCAGGTAGATAAATAACAGCAGGAATATAATGTTGATGATTATCATGCAGCCAAACCAATAATAAAATATGATGACTTGTTTATAAAACGCTTTTACACTTTAGAATATTTCGACGAATAAAGGTTCCAGGCAAATCCTTTGAAAAAATTCTTCAATTGCTCAAACTCTCCTTTACGAAAATAGTCAATGGCATAGCGCGGTATGACAAAAAATATAAAAAATAAAAAAAACACGGTCTGCTGATACCATTTTGTATTACGGCGTATATATAGTATCCGGTTGCGCGTATGGTAAAATACCTTCATCGGGTTCTTCTTGCCCACAGACATTGATTCCTTGTGGTAGATGGTGGCATTGGCGGTATACCAAATTTTATACCCTGCATTGCGGATACGCGCAGACCAGTCCCACTCTTCGTAATACAGGAAAAACCGTTCGGGGAACATACCCACTTTTTCAATCACTTCCCTTTTCACCATCATGGCGCAGCCATGGGCGCCAAAGGTTTCGCCGGGCAGGTCGAACTGGCCTTTGTCTTCCTGCATTTCGCCTACGGTAGACGTGCGGCCGGTAAAATGATTCATGGGGTTAAAACCAGCATATTGAATAATGCCGGGCTGAAAAAAGAATTTGATTTTAGGACTGGTTACGCCTACAGTGGCATCGTTGTAAAATGGCTCCAGCAGTGTTTGCAGTAAACCGGGCGTTACTTCCGTGTCGTTGTTGACGATGAAAATAAAATCGCCTTTTGCCTGCCGCATGCCCCAATTGTTGCCACCGGCAAAGCCGAGGTTTTTTTTGCTGAGCAATACCCTGGTCTTAGGGTAATTGCCGGCTTGTATCATGGGTGTGGGATCGGTTTCTGATGCCATATCACACACCAGTATCTCGTAGTTACTGTAATTGAGTTTGCGGGTTGACTCCAGGAATTCGCAGGTTACAGCCGGTTGATTGTAGTTCAGCGTAATAATCGAGATAAGCGGTTCTGCAAAGGGCAACATGGTATAATTCTTTTTTGCAGTTGCGTAAAGGGATCGCTTATACACTCGACTTTTGAATGAGGGCTGTGGGGGTGTTGGCCATTATCCACAGGTCATACATAAAGCTATTTCTGTTCGCGTAAGCAATATCAAGCCCAATCCTTTCTTCAACAGACATATCATCCTGGCCGCGTTTTTTGATTTGCCAGAGACCGGTGATACCTGCTGGTGCCATAAAACGGGCTGCCCAGTCGTCGGTAGTAAGGGTTTCGGCCTCATACAGGGGCAAAGGGCGGTTACCCACCAGCGACATATCGCCCAAAAGAACATTGATAAACTGGGGCAATTCATCCAGGCTGGTATTTCTAAGGAAGGCACCCACTTTGGTGATACGGGGGTCGTTGCTTACTTTAAAGAATACCGGGCCTTTCTCTGAAGTAGCGTTATACTGGTTAAGATGTGAAAGCTGGTCTACCTTTTTGTCGGCGCCTGCTTCCATGGTACGAAATTTAAAGAAGTTAAATACACGGTAACCGCGGCCGGCTCTTTTGGCAATATAGAAAATAGGACCTTTTGATTCTATGCGGATGGCAAGTGCAATTAATAAGAAAACGGGCACCAGTGCCAGCAAAATAACCGAAGCCACCATTACATCGAACCCTCTTTTGAGCAGGTTATTGCTTGCGGTCTGCATGTCGGTAGACTGCCTGATATTTTGCTGCAGCGCTTTGAAATTGCTGGCGTCTTTTATCTTTTTTATGAAATAAATTTTTGAAAGCAGTTTGTCTGACTGGGTGTGCATGGAGATGATTTCATCTACAAATGCAAGTTTGCGCAGTTCACTTAACTCACGTGCGCCTGAGCTGGAAGCATCAATAAGAAATGGTATGGAAGAAAGCGACCGGTTAGCAGATAAAAATTTATAAAACGTATGGAGTGCTGCAGCGCCGGCGGCAGCGTCTGCAAGGATAACGTCTGGATATACATTCCTCTTTTCAATCACCTTGGTCAGAATGGAAATAGCATTCTCCACATTTTCTGCGGCATAACCGCTTTCGAATGATTGTACCAGGTTATCGATGATAAAAGAATCCTTACCGATATAGAAAAATTCTTTTTTCTTCTCAGCAATTAGTCCCTTTTCTGCAAATGAGTTAACAGTATAATGCCTATACTTTTTCTCCGTAGTGCCAGTTTTTGGTGAGTAAACAAGTTCCATTCAGGTAAGATTTTTGATTTAAGGGATTTTTTTGTTTTCGGGGTTCGGTTTTATTGCCTATACTGCTTTTAACACAGTGCTGGCATTACTATTTTCATATTTCAGCAAATCTTCTATGGCTTTATCCAGTTCAACCGGGTTAAAGGGTTGTTGAAAGGATTGTGTAATTCCCAGTTCTTTACATCTTTGTTGTGTTTCTTTAACATCAAGCGAAGAAATCACAATAATGGGGATGTGTCCGTATAGGCCACTGGACTTTAAGTGTTCTAACAATTCCCAATCCTGCATGTCAGGCAACTGGGGATCTATAATTATTACGTCCGGCAAGTTTCTCTTAGAAAGCCAGTAAAGTGCAGAGCATCCATCAGCCGCTGTTATCACCTGGTGCTTTTGTCCGAGCACTGTCTGCAATAAAAACCTGATAGCTTTGCTTTCGTCAATTGCTAAAATCTTTTTTTTCATTCTTTTGAATAATTAAGTTTTAAGAAACTCAATTTTTCAGTAGGCTGCAATTGGATGTGGGGTACGGCGATGATAGGGTAATGGAAAACAGATTAAAAAGACAGATGTAATCGTAAAAGATGATTGGATTAATTAGAGACAATCAGGTTGGTAGACTTCGAAGGATATATAGGAATAAAAAGTCAGATAGTTAAGTATACAAATTTGGATATGTTCCTAACTTCCGGGTAAAAATAACAACAAAAATTAACAATTCAAACAGGTCATCATTAAATTTTTATTATCAGAGCAAAGCTACCCCTTATTAAACTATCAGCAATACCCACTATGTGGTAATTTTGGCGGTTCTATCTCATTAAACGGCTTTTTCGCGGGCTGCCTTCTCCCATAACACCGATTGCTGGCCTTTCAAAAACCGTTTAAAGCCCCAGAAAACTGAAATGTTCATGAATAAAAAATAATAGGGAACGTATAGTGCCTTTATTTTAATGTTCCGGTTGGCAAAGAACCAGCCTAACAGACCCGAGAAATAGAAGAATAGTTGCATTACCATAAGAATATCATATACCAGCCCCGCCCTTTGCGCAACCAACACTATATTTAAAGGAAGCAGCAGTAAAAGGCAAAATGGCGTAACCGCCCAGCGCAATACCCGGTGCGAGATGTACTGAAAGGATAGCTTACCATATTTGAATATATTCAGCAATTCTTTCAGCATATAAATAGCCTGGAAACCGCCTGCACTGATGCGGATTTTTCTTTTTTGCTCGTCTTTTATAGAAGCCGAACTGGATTCGGTAGCAAAAGCCCCGGGGGCATATTTTACTACATGCCCGTTTTTGGCGATGCGCAGCGATAACACAAAATCCTCAATCAGCACCCCTTCTTCAATGGGTTGGTACAGCGCAGCCCTCACCGAGAAAAGTTCGCCCGCCGCCCCTACTACCGAGTAGAAATTGGAGTCCTGTTTCTTCAAAAAGGATTCGTATTTCCAGTAAAGCCCCTCTCCCGCCGATGCCGCTTTGGTGGCTGCCGGCTGGTAAATTTTCTTTTCGCCGGCCACAGCCCCAACCACCGGGTCCGCATAAAATTTCACCATCTCCTTTACGCATTCGCGGTTCAGCACCGTATTGGCATCGCAGAAAATAACATAAGGTTCCCTGATGAATTGCATGGCGCGGTTCATGGCAGCCGCTTTGCCATTGCGCTGGGGCAGGTGCAGCAATGTAAAACGGGGGTATTTGCCTACAATCCGGGGTGTGTTGTCATTAGATCCGTCGGTTACAAAATATACCACCAGTTTGTCTTCCGGGTAATCGAGCGAAAGTGTGTTCTGTATTTTATCTTCTATATAATCTTCTTCATTGTAAGCGGCAATCACCAGCGCTACCGGAGGTTCAAAAGACTGGTCCGGAAGGAGTGTTTTACGGCTGGAAAAAGTACTTTTCAGCCGGTTTAATGCCCAGATTAAAATGCCATAACCCAGGTAAGTATAGACTACAGTCAGCAGGAAAACCCAAAAAAGTAATTTTATAACCATGCACAGTTTTTTTTGGCAGACGCCACATAAACGCCTATAAGTATTTAATAGTACGCTTAAATAAAGTTTAAACTGGATAATTTAAGCCTATTTATCCGAACGAATGTTTGTTTTGCTTCCAAAATTGAAAAATAATATTATTTTTGTGCCACGTTATTCATATACCTTTCACTATCCGCATTGAAGTACCCTCAACCAACGGTTACCCGGTAACAACCAGGTAATTCTGCGTATATCTCCAATATAACCTGGCAGCCGGTAATAACCAACAACCAGAATAATACTGATACCCGACACTGCAAAATTATTATCCGGCATTCAATAAATAATAGAATCAAATAATAGAAACGCAATATTACTGAATCCATCCTTTTGAAGATAACCCGCTGTTCATTTTGGGTATAACAGCAATGTGTGCTACCATTTTTATTTTTGTAAAATACCGGCTTTTATCAAAACTGCGTATGCAGGCATGCGCCTTACTTAGAAAGTCTTGTTTTTTTGAGTAATTTGCCTGCTTCATAAAACGGTTTTACAAAACCCGTGTCAATTTTCTGAAACTGCAAAAAAAACTTGTTCTATGGATTTAATGTTTTTTGTGAATGCCCTGCTCCGTAAAAAATGGGTGATTATCATCTGCACCATTGCCGGTCTTTTAGCAGCACTGCTTTTTACTTTTACCAAAAAGAATATGTACCTGTCTGCTGCCACCTACTCCACGGGTTTTACCATGAAGCAGCAGGTAAAGATGACCACCGATGAAGGTCTGAATATCTTTGAGATTGACCAGCGCTTCAAAAATGTTATTGAAACATTTAAATCACCGGTAGTGATATGCATGCTGTCTTACGACCTTATGCTGCATGACCTTACCAGCAAGATGCCTTACACCACTATATCAGACAAAGATAAAACCAAGAAGGAATATACGGAGGTGAACTTTGAAAAAGCAAAACAGATATTGCTGCAAAAAAAAGCTAGCAAGGAAATCCTCAAAGCATACGACCCCGAAGAAAATAAAGTATATCAGCTGATTCAACTTTACCAGTACGATAATGAAGCCATACTCGATGAGCTGACCGTAGATCGCGTTACAGGCACCGACTACCTGAACATCATTTACAAATCTCAGAACCCGGAAATGTCGGCCTTCGTGGTAAATACCATCGGAAAAGAATTCATCTCGTTTTTCACCAGCATCACCTCTACCCGTACCGAAGAATCTACCGGCAGGCTGGATACACTGGCTGCCAAAAAAAGAAAAGAGATTGATGATAAAACAAGGCAACTTGCCGATTATAAAAAATCCTTTAACTCACCGAATATCAATGACAGGAGTACGGCTGCCCTTGAAATGGTAAAAGAACAGCAGTCTAAATTGTCCGATGAGCAATCAAAACTGAATAGCCTCAATGCAGATCTCCGTTCCGTTAACCAAAACCTGGAAAACCTGGGCAGTGTTTCAGAATCTGCACCAGCCAATAATTCAGAGCTGATAGCGCTGCAGCAAAAAAACAGGGACCTGGCAGCAGAGCTTACCAAAAAAGGAGGTGTTGACCCGGCTATTGAAGCCCAGATGACAGAAAATCAAAACAAAATCAATAAACTTCAGCCCAGTAATACAAACAGTACTGACCGGAGCGATAAAAGAAAAAAAAGGGACGATCTGCAGGCACAGAAAATTAAGATCCTAAACGATATTGAAGCGCAGAATACCACCATTTCCACTCTACAGGCGAGTGTAAGAACCTACAATACACTGGCCACCAGCGGTGCCGGTGCCGATGTAATGGCCGATGCCATGCAAAAAGAAATTGACAGGCTGAACACGGAGTACAACCAGATGACCGGCCAGTTACAAAACGCACTGAATGTTACCGTGGCTCCGGAAATTAATTTTAAACAAACACTGATAGGCCAACCCGCCATAAAACCCGAACGCTCAGGCCGTAAAGTGATCATTGGCGTAGGCGCCATTGCGGCACTGATGGTTTCTTCGTTGTGGATAATCATCATGGATTTTCTGGATCAGTCGGTACGCTCCCCTTCTATTTTTAATAAAGTGGTCAACCTTAAACTTCTGGCCGTTATCAATAAAATTGATCTTAAGCATAAAGCCGTGGAAGATTATTTCACCATTAATGAGAGTAATGCGGCCGATAAGGAATTTGTGTATGTGGAGAATATGCGGAAACTGCGATATGAAATTGAAACCAGCGGTAAAAAAATAATCCTGTTCACCAGTACCAAACCTTCCGAAGGAAAAACAACCGTTATTGAGTCGCTGGCCAACAGTTTCAGCCTTACCAAAAAAAGGGTGCTGTTGATAGATACCAATTTTTCCAATAACTCCCTTACTGAAAAGTTTGAAGCTAAACCCTTGCTTGACCAGTTCAGCCTTAATGGCGAACCAAATGCCATGGAAAAACTGGCCACCGTAAACAGTACCACTAAAATTCCCAATGTAGATATCATCGGTTGCAAAGAGAGCCTTTTCTCTCCGGACGAAGTATTGCAAAAAAACAATTTGCTGGAAAATCTTCCCAAACTGAGCGGGCGCTATGATTATATCTTGCTGGAAGGCGCATCGCTGAACCTGCATGCAGACACCAAAGAACTGATGAAATATGCAGACGCGGTGATTGCTGTTTTTTCAGCCAAATCGGTTATCCGGCAAACAGACAAGGCTTCTATCCGCTTCCTGAAAAACCAGAATGACAAACTCATTGGTGCCGTACTGAATGAGGTGGAAGAAGACAATGTTGATATGTAGTCGCAAGTGCTTATTTCATTACTATGATTGAGCAGCCATCATGCTGCACCCAAAAAATATCGTTTTATCAGTATCCGGAAATTTGAATTCAAGCAACCCGTGACAATGGTAAAATGACAGATCGGTAAACCCTTAAACCTCCATGAAATTGTTTAGAGATTTATTTAATGCAAAATACATACTGGCAAGCAACCGCCTGGGATGGATTGACTATGTAAGGGGCATTTGCATTATCCTGGTTTGTTACCGGCACTGTTTCGACGGGCTGAAGGAAGCAGACCTGCCTGTTAATGATTTCCCCGTTTTACAAATACTGAATGTTTGTTTTTATAGTTTCCGGATGCCTTTATTCTTTATTGTATCGGGGTTATTCGTTTCGCGCAGCCTGCAGAAAAAAAATCTTTCCGAATATGTATGGGGCAGGTTCAGCATCGTTTTTTACCCGCTTATCGTCTGGGGTTCAATACAAATAACCATACAACTGCTGCTCAAAAATTATGTAAATGCAAGACCGGTGCCTTTTGATTACATTAACCTTATCATTTTTCCGCGCAACCCCAGCAATAACCAGCAGTTCTGGTACCTGAACGCCTTGTTTTTTGTGGGCGCTTTTTATGCATTTTTTAAAGTTGCCCTCCGTTTTAAATTATGGCACCAGGTTGTACTGGGTTTATTGCTGTACACCACCGCAGGATATATGGGTTATAAAGGCATCAGCTTTTATATTTTCCCCGATATTTTTCATTTCTATATTTACTTCTGTATCGGCGATATCATCTCTTCTTTTATTTTTAAGAAAGAAACCACCGATACCATACTTGCGCCCAAATGGCTGATTTTATCGGCCGTATTTTGCATCATCATGCAGTCGCTGTTTACCATAATAAATATGCGCAACGGAGACGACAACTACATCAATACTAATATGGCCTGGTTGTTCCTGCCCATTTCGCTCAGCGGTTGTGCGCTGATGATACAGATTGGCCAGATGCTACAGAAAAAAGGTATTTTAAAATGGCTGCGGGTAATTGGCTACCACTCGCTTTATATATACCTGATGCACCTGATGCTGATTGCAGCGGTGCGGATTGTATTGGTAAAGGTTTTTCATATTCATTACATACCACTGATAATGTTTATTGCCATTTCAATGGGCGTTATCATTCCAATTTTTGTTTATAACTTGGGTATACGGCTGGGTGCATGGTGGCTGTTTTCGCTGAAGAAGCCGGAAGGGGAAATAGAGCATTATGCAACCAATAAAACTATGAAAACCGTCTAAACATTGCAACCGGCAGACCTTATGAAACATCGTTTTATCAGCAACATGGATATTGTCATGTTCAGTTTTCAATCGTGGGATACTGAAATAGGCAGCAATTTCAAGGACATGGCCATTGAACTAGCCAAAAACAACCGTGTACTGTTTGTAAACCGCGCGCTCGACAGAAGCAGTTTATACAAACACAAAAATGAAGCGGTTACCAAAACGAGGCTCGCCAGTATAAAAAAAGGCATCAACGAAATTGAACAGGTGGCACCCAATATCTGGATACAAAACCCGCGGGTAATTGTAGAATCCATTAATGGTATCCCTTTTGCAGGTTTGCACGACTGGCTGAATAAAATAAACGGAAAAAGGCTGGCAAAGCAAATCAATAAAGCCATCGCTCAACTCAATTTCAGCAATGTGCTGCTAATAAACGACAACGATTTTATACGCGGATTTTACCTGAAAGAAATGATAAGCTGCAGTGAATATATTTTTTATATCCGCGATTATATGCTGGGGGTTGATTTTTTTAAACGGCACGGGCCGCGTCTCGAAAAAGGCATGATGGAAAAAGCGGATATGGTGGTAGCCAATTCAACCTACCTGGCAGATTACGCCAGGAAAAATAACCCGCATAGTTTTTATATCGGGCAGGGCTGCGATTTTACACCATTTCTGGCCGTTGATGATTCCATTCCGGATGACCTGGCAACCATTGGTCACCCCATTATCGGTTATACCGGTTTTATAAGCGCCTGGCGTATTGACATTGATATAATAAAACACATTGCAGAACAATGTCCGTTGTACAATATCGTTCTGGTGGGGCCGGTGGACTGGATGTTTAAAAAAGAAGCGCTGAGCCATTTAAAAAATGTTCATTTCCTGGGCGGTAAACCACCGGCTGTGCTGGTAAACTATATAAAACATTTTGATGTTTGCATCAACCCGCAGATCATGAATGAAATTACCACCGGTAACTACCCCAGGAAAGCAGACGAATACCTGGCCATGGGCAAACCACTGGTAGCAACTGCCACCGATGGTATGAAAATGTTTGACTCCTATTGTTTTTTATGCAGGACCAAAGAAGAATACGCAGAAAAGATAAATTACGTTATAGATAACCGTGGGCTGGCAGACAACGATGCAATAAAACAGCAAAGAAAGGAATTTGCTCTGTCGCACACCTGGGAAGACAGTATTGGCATGCTGGGGGATGCTTATTATTCTGTAAAAAAATAAATGTCTGAATGATGGATGACCGGCACCTGGAAATTAAACTGATGCGCGTGATTGCCACGCTTTTTTTGCTGGCATTCTGTGCGTATATGTTCTATAAATTTTTATTTGATTAACTCAATCCGTAAACTTACTGCACCCGCGTGCAATCCCGAATTATGAAACTAATAAAGTATTTTGAACGCAAAGCCAAGGGCAAAATAGTGCAGGAACTGGAGGGTCTCCGTTTCCTGGCTATTGTACCCGTAGTCATTCAGCATTGCGTGGAAAGATGGTACCGTAATGCCTATACACCCGGCTCATCTGCCATCAGCGATGCGCTTATCAATTATTCGCTGGGCGGCGGCGTGGGCGTGTATCTTTTTTATGCCATCAGCGGATTTATTTTACCACTTCCTTTTGCTGTTAAAAGACTTTCCGATAAACCCATGGGCAGCCTCAAAGTATATTTTATGCGGCGGCTTACCAGGCTGGAACCACCCTATATACTGGTGATGCTGTTGCTGGCGCTTTCTGCCATTGCCCTGCATAAATTAGCCACGGGCGAATCGCTGGGTTATTTTTTTACCGGCATCACCTACAGTTCTACCCTGGTATACAAACATTTTAATACGCTCAACCCGGTTATATGGAGCCTTGAAGTTGAAATACAGTTCTACATACTGGCACCCTTTATTACCTGGTTTATCTTTGGCCTCAAATCGTTTGCTCAAAGAAACCTCGTCATTATTGCATCGATCCTGGTGATGGTTTTTATACAGGAACAAACGGGTATATCAAATGGGCTGAATGTTCTCAGGTATACCATCCTTGGCCAATTGCAATATTTTATGGTAGGTATCTTAATGGTGAACCTTTATCTGCAACACAAACTGCAACCGGGCAACTATACCCGGTTATGGGATATTGCAGCTACGGTGGCCATTTTCAGCATGATTGGTTTTCGCTGGGTGACAGGTTATGGCAAAACAGTGCTTTTCCTGTTTGCCCTTATTACATTATTTATCGGGGCTTTTCGTTCCGGTGCCTTCAACCGGTTTATGAAACGCCCCTGGATAATGGCCATTGGAGGTATGTGTTACAGTATTTATCTGCTGCACCTGGCCATTGCTGAGGCAAGCATTGAATTGCTGTTAAAATTAATTCCGGGTGCACCCAACAGCGTGGTATGGTTCACGGTATATGCATTGTTTTTTATTTTTTGCCTGGTGCTGATTGTGCCGGTATTTTACCTGCTGGTAGAAAAGCCCTGTATGGACCATAGCTGGCCCACGCAACTAAAAAATTTTATAAAAGCAAAAACCGGTTGGGGCTTACCTTTAGACAAAACTACGGGCAATGCCGGTACCGGAGATAAAATGCAGATGGAAAAAAAGAACGCATTGTAAACAGGATATAACAGTCATTTTTAAAAATTAGCGGAACACCATTCATGACCGGTGGAAAAAGAAATATCAGCATTTCAATGATTACATGGGCAAAGGAAGTTTTCTTTACCCGGCGCATGAATTCTATTCCGGGTTGGATAGTAATGGCATTGGTTGGCATTGGCCTTTCTTATGCCGGCGCCAATATAAACCAGAAAATCCCTTTTATTATAGCAGGTGCCGGCATTGGTATCATTTTCATACTCGCCTGTCTTTATTATCCTGAATTCGCTTATTATTCCTTTATCTATTCTATCATCATTTTTACCCTGCCAGCCCGGATATTGGGCATTGCACTTCCATTGGGTGTGCTGATACCGGGTACTGGTTATCTGTGCGTATTGTCTATTATGGCTTCGCAGTACCGCAAGCGGAGCAACAGCGCAGATTTCTGGAAAACCCCTATCTCGCTGATGATGCTGCTGCTTTTCTTTTACCTGCTACTGGAAGCTTTCAACCCCGAAATTGACAGTCGCGCCGGGTGGTGGAATTTTTTTCAGAAGCAAATACTCTACCTGCTGTTTTACTACGTCAGCTTCCTGATGCTTGATTCGCTGGAAAAGATCAGGCGGTTTGTAAAATGGTGGATCATACTGGCAACAGTGGTTGCATTGTGGGGCGTTAAACAGCAATATTTTGGATTTACCGCATTCGAAGATGCATGGATACACAGCGACCCCAACACCACCAATCTTCTTTTCCAGGGTGGTATGTTCCGGAAATTCTCACTGCTGCCCGACCCCGCTGCATTTGGTGTAATGTGCACTTCCAGCGCATTGTTTACGCTTGTACTGGCCATACGCACCCCTATTAAAAAAACAAGAACAAAACTGTACATCGTTACCTTCCTGCAGATCATTGCTTCCAGCTATTCGGGTACACGTACCTGCAATGTAATGCTGATAGCGGGACTGCTGGCTTATATTATTTTTACCATCAATGAAAAAAGGACCATCATTGTTTTAATTAGCTCCGTTGCCATAGCGCTGTTCCTGCTGTTTGGGCCTTTGCGCAATTCACCCATCATATTCCGTATTAAAACTACTTTTGAGGGCAGCAAAGAACCTTCCAATATGGTGAGGGATGTAAACCGTAAAAACATCCAGCCCTATATTTATGAAAGGCCACTGGGTGGTGGTTTACAAAGTTGCGGAGAAGAAGGACTTAAATTCTACCCTACTCACCGTCTTGCCGGTTACCCTCCCGACAGCGGCTATATGAAAATCATGCTGGAACAGGGTTGGATTGGACTTATCATCAATATTGTTTTTTACTTTATTATTTTGCACCGGGGCATTACCGGTTTTTATGATTCGCGGCGGCAGGAAATTAAGACGCTTTACATAGCATTCACGGTATGTTTCTTTTCACTTGTTGTAGGGCAATATTCGCAATTGGGTATCTCGCAATACCCGCAATACCTTTTTTACCTGGCTACCTTAGTAATTTTCTATAAATTAAAAGAATATGATACCAAAAAAACAGACAATAGTGAGCAGGGCATTGTTGAATCATAAAGGAATATGTACGCTGGCAATAGTATTGTTTGTTAACTGTGCTACGGCGCAGGTTATACAAAATAAAAAACCGGAACCCATTAGTTCTGTCAGGCCGATTACTGCCGACAAAATGGTTGATATACGCGAGCGCCTGGTGCAACTAGCCATGCAAAACCCCAATTATGAAATTGCTGATCGTAAAGTTGCCATTGCGGCTTACCAGATAAAAAAAGCAAAAGGCAGCTGGCTGAGCGTGGTGGGCGTGCAGGGTAACATTAATGAATTTTCATTGAAAGGTGCTACTACGGACCCCATTACAGGTATTAAGACGGCCAGCCCCGGTTCTTTCTACCCCAAATACAATATCGGCGCCACCATACCTTTCGATATTTTCAGCGCTAGAAAGAACGATGTTAAAATAGCCAAGGAGAACCTGTCCATTGCGCAGGCTGAAAAAAATCAGCGTTTCCGCGAAATAAAAGCCCAGGTGCTTACCAAATATGAAGATTACCTGCTGTGCCAGCAAAAACTGGATGGCCAGAGCCAGGTTACCCAGGATGCAAGAACTGCTTACCTGGCCGCTGAAAAAGATTTCCAGGAAGGCGCCATCAAACAGGAAGAATACAATAAAAGCTACCGGGGATATACAGACGAAAAAATAAAACAAGCTGAATACATCCGCAATTACAACGTGATCAAACTGGAGCTGGAAGCAATGATTGGCATGTCAATGGACGATCTGCTTAAAAAATAACAGGCTGCTGTCTGATTTTCTAACCGACTATTGTATCCCCTACCCTTATCAAAGGCATAATGAAAAAATATTTACCCCTTTTAGCTGGTTTTTCTTTCGTAGCTGTTACGGTGGCTGCGCTGGAATATGTGGCGCTAAAAAAAACCGGAGGTCATTTCTGTTACCCGCTCGATGATACTTTTATTCATATGACAGTGTCAAAAAACCTGGCGCTGCATGGCAACTGGGGTATAACGCCCACTGGTTTTGTATCCACTTCTTCTTCACCGCTTTTTACGATTCTGCTGGCATTGTTTTTTAAAATTTTTTCTGTCAGTGTACTTATGCCCCTGGTCATTAGTTCCATTGGTACAATATTGATGTTGCTGGCTATACAAAAAGAGCTGAACCAGCATTCTACACTTACCGTTTTTAATAAAATAGTCTGTGTGCTGTTTACCCTGCTTACAGGCGCTGTACCCGCGCTAACGCTCCTGGGTATGGAACACACCCTGCAGATTGCATTTACCCTTTTCTTCGTACACACTGCAGCCACATTGCTTAGCCATCCACAAAAGAATAATTTGTTACAGGCAGCAGCATGGGCCGCACTGATGACGGCCACCCGGTATGAAAATGTTTTTTTTATCATGGCCGCATTTGCTTTGCTGGCCTGGCGTAAAAATTTTAAAGCCGCTTTTGTCATTGCATTTGCAGGCGCCCTGCCCCTGCTGTTGTTTGGCATTTATTCAAAAATGCAGGGCGGATATTTTATTCCCAATTCTGTGCTTATAAAAGGTAACCAGAATTTCAAATACTTTTTAAATGGTGGTACTTCCATTATAGAAGCTACCAAAAGCATCAGCGGTATCATTGTAGTGGCATTGATCATTGCACTCAAAAAAATACAGGCGGGTAAATATGACCGCGATTGCTGGATACTGTGCATGCTGGTGATGGCGGGATTGCTGCACTCCATATTGGCATCGTTTGGATGGTTTTACAGGTATGAAGCCTACCTGATTGTGTTGGGTATCCTGCAAATCGGCAAAATGGGATTGGAATGGTTGCAGCAAAACGGGATAAAAGCCATCAGCCGGCATCTCATTCCCGCCGGTGTGTTTGCCATCCTGTTGTACAGCCTGCCGGTACGCGGGTTAAATTCATTCCGCAACTCCATACGCGCGGTGTATAATATTTATGAACAACAATACCAGATGGGTAATTTTCTGGGTCAGTATTACAAGGGACAAACGGTGGCGGCCAATGATATCGGTGCCATCAGTTTTATGGCCGATCTCAATACCATTGATATGTGGGGACTGGGCAACAATGAAATAGCCAATGCAAGAAAAAAAGGATACTGGAACAGCGAATTCCTTCAAAAAATAACGGCTGATAACCACACGCGCATCACCGTTATGTATGATTCATGGTTCGATAAAGACCTTACGCGCCAATGGGTAAAAGTAGCTACCTGGGAAATGCCCTATAATTATATCTGTGGCGATATAAAAGTTACATTTTATGGAAATACACCCACGGAAGCCACGCTGCTGAAAAACAACCTCAGCTCCTATGCACCGCAATTACCAAAAGATGTAAAAATTGAATACTTTAGGTAGGTACGAGTTATGAATTATGAGTTATGAGTTATGAGTTGGAAATCGCTGTACACATTACCATAGCTGATCGGCTTGCCGGTAGTTGGTGGTGAAAACACCAACAACGGCGGCAAAATTGAATACTTTAGGTAGTTATGAGTTATGAATTATGAGTTATGAGTTGGAAATCGCTGTACACATTACCATAGCTGATCGGCTTGCCGGTAGTTGGTGGTGAAAACACCAACAACGGCGTCCTGGCGGCTGAGTACACAACACATAACACTCAACACCCAACACAATCTAAAAACATCCAACACAATCTAACTAATAGGCTTTCAAAGTTTGCCTGGCGGTACCCAGTCCGTCAATACCTAGTTCCACCACATCGCCGGGTTGCAGGTATGGCTGGGGGCTCATGCCCATGGCTACCCCTGCCGGCGTGCCGGTAGAAATAATATCGCCGGGCAGCAGGGTCATAAACTGGCTTGTATAAGAAATAATAAAAGGTATCTTGAAAATGAAGTTGGCGGTGGAACCATCCTGCATTTTTTTTCCGTTAACGGTAAGCCACAAACGAAGATTATCTACATCTGCAATTTCATCTTTTGTTGCCATCCAGGGGCCCATGGGTGCAAATGTATCGCAACCTTTGCCTTTGTCCCAGGTACCACTTCTCTCCAGCTGGAATGCCCTTTCCGAAACATCGTTGTGCAGGCAATAGCCGGCTACATGTTCCATAGCGTCTGATTCGCTTACATAACTGGCGCGTTTGCCTATTACTACCGCCAGCTCTACTTCCCAGTCTGTTTTTGTAGCATTTTTAGGTATCACAATATCATCGAACGGACCGCAAAGTGCTGTGGTTGCTTTCATGAATATAACCGGCTCCGGCGGTGGTACGGCGCCTGTTTCTTTGGCATGGTCTGCGTAATTTAAACCGATACAAATAATTTTTGACGGGCGCGCAACAGGAGAAGTGAGTTGTATGGATGCACTTACTTCGGGCAGGTTATTGCCGGCAGAATCCAAGTATTCACTGAGGCGTTGGAGGCCGAAAGTATGAAAAAAACTTTCATTGTAGTCTTCGCCGAAAGCGGTGGTATCATAGTATTTGCTGTCTTTTACCACTCCTGTGCGGGTATGTCCGTTTTCAATGTACCGTATCAGTTTCATTTGCTTTTAATTGTTAAGTTTTACAAATCCGCCATCAATGGGATAATCGCATCCGGTAATAAACGATGCTTCCGGCGAGCAAAGGTATAATACAAGGTGGGCAATTTCATCTGGTTTTGCCATGCGGCCGATGGGTTGTGTTTTGGATAGTTTTTCAAACATGGCTGCTTCATTACCGGGATAATTTTTAGCCAGAAACCCGTCTACAAATGCAGTATGCACCCTTGCCGGCGAAATACAATTGCAGCGGATATTATCTGCCAGGTAATCTTTGGCCACGGAAAGTGTCATTGCTGCTACCGCACCCTTGGTCATAGAATAAGCAAACCGGTCCGGAATGCCCACAATGGCTGCAACGGATGACATGTTGAGGATAACGCCACCCTTATTTTTTTTCATCAGCGGAATGGCAGCATACAGGCAGTTATACAAGCCTTTTACATTTACATTAAAAAGCCGTTCAAAATCTTCTGATGAAGTGGTGTCCGCTTTGCCGATATGAGAAATACCTGCACTGTTTACCAATATGTCTACCCGTGCAATCTCCTGGAAAACCTCCACTACTTTTGCCTGGTTGGATACATCTATAGTATTTGCAAATGCTTTACCACCAGCGGAGGTTATTTCCTGAACGGTTTCAGCCGCCTGTTTTTCATTCAGGTCGGCCACATATACTGTTGCTCCCTGTTTTGCAAAAAGCACCGCCACCGATTTTCCAATACCACTTCCGGCTCCTGTAACAACAGCGTTTTTATTTTGCAGATTAAACATGTACAATAATTTCTGTTTTTTTAATGCCTGCTTCGTAATCCGGGCAATCAGCAGGTGCGCAAGATAAATGTCTTCTTTCAATCATCGATCGGGAGGCAGGATTTATCTATTTTTTTATTTTTATAAGGGTATACTGTTTAACCTGCCGGGTTACCATCTGAACGGGAAGTTGCAAATGCATCTATCTTTTTAAATTTTAATTTTTTCATGCTGTATGAACCGTGTGAAATCAGACCGTCAGCCGGTTATTTTTCTTGCAATTTCCCATACATGACCAAAGGGATCTTTTATGGCGCCTAACCGGTATCCATAGTGCTGATCTGCCACGGGGTATAACAATAACGCGCCAGCGGCTACGGCGGTAGCTGCCATGGTATCCGGATTATTAACAAACAAGCCCATGCGCACCGTAACGCCGCCTGCCGTCAGCGGGCTGAGGTTGCCGTGTTCGGGAGATTCATCGGCAATGAAAAACCTCGCCTGGCCAATGGTCAGTTCAGCAACTACCAGTCCATCCGGACTTTCAATACGCATCTCTTCCGTTGCGCCAAAAGCATTTTTATAAAAGTCAATGGCCGCTGCACCGTTCCTTACAGACAGGGTGGGTACAATGGAAACATGATTATCCATACAAATAGATTTACTGGAGCTGTTTATAATAATGTGGCTACAGGATGAACCGGCCCGTTTAATTGCTCAAAGTGAAGATACAATTTCTAACAGGTACGGGCCTTAAAGGAAGGTTTACTTGTTAGTTGAGCGGGATGCCAAACCAGGTTGTCTTTTTTTCATAAAACATGGTCTTTCGTTTATTTTTTGACTTGCTGAAATACAGGGTTAGCCACTCCTGCTGTTCATTTAAACGAGCCTGTGCGTTGTCAATTGCTTTCCGGTGCTGCTCAATCAATAAGCCTGTTGTGGCATCCACGGTGCCGGTCTCTTTTAATTTTTCAGTGGCCATTTTCAGTTTGTGCTGAACAGTGTCGAGCATGGCCTGGATACCTGCATCTGGTTTTTCGGGTATAAATTGTTTGTTTCTATATTCTATAAAAACATTGTGGTTATTTATAGCATCGTTGTAATAAGCAATAGAAAGATTATAGGTTGCTGTTATTGCATTTTCATGTTCCGCTTTATTGCGCTGGGCATAATATTCCAGCTGCGCTTTGATATGATGGAGCCTGTCGAACACCATGGCGTTTTTAATGCCATTTTTTTCGATGCGCGCGGCTACTGCCATCAATTGTTCAACGGTATCTTTTTTCTCGTGTACACGTATGGAATCGGGAAAAGCAAAAAAAGGTTTGGATTTATTTTGTTGAATTTTCCCCTCATAAAATTCCTGGTTGGTAACCGGGTAATAAAGGAACTGCCATAAAAAATCGAAAGGCATATGAGATTTTATCAGCACCGCGGGGTCAACCATACAATATGCATTGCTGATCCGGCTGATGAATTTTCCGTTTGATACATAGCCGGAACCCCAGGTAGGATCAAACATGCGCCACGAGCTGTCTATCAGCGCGGCACACCACGCATGCGGAATATAATCGGTAAACCCATTTTGTTTGGTATAACCCTCCACAACAAAAGAACTAATACCGGCTTTGGAACAGATATCATTGAATACGGCTGCATAATTTTCGCAAATACCTTTCCGGTTTTTGAGCGCCTTTGCTATTTTTTCTTCTTTCTTTTCGTAAAAATTGATAGCAAACATATTGTCCAGGTCGTACCGGATACTGGAAGCAGTCCAGATAAAGACAGCCCTTGCTTTCTCTTTGTTTGTTTTGAAATTTTGTTGTACGTATCCGGCTATATCCGCAGTTGAACCGGTTTGGGAAACCGGGATCAGCAACATTTTTTTATCGATGGCTGCATATTCATTTACCGCCTGCTTTTGTGCAGACAAATCCTGCATTATCAATAGTAAAAGAATAACTCCTGCTATCTTATTCATGACTGTTTTCAACCCTTATACAAACTATCATTAACGGACAAAATATGAAAATATTTCATCCGCTATATGAATGCTCCCAGAGTGTTTACCCAGACAGCAATGCCGGCTGTTATCCCAGGATGGATTCAATTGCGCCCAGCTCATCTGCAGAAAAATTGATATTGTCCTGGCACCGCAGTGAATCCGCCAGTTGTGCAGGTTTACTGGCGCCTATGAGCACAGATGTAACCCGTTTGTCTTTCAGCAACCAGGCCAGCGCCATTTGTGCAAGGGTCTGACTGCGCTTCTCCGCGATAGCATTCAGGGCTTTTACCTGTTGTATACGGTCTGCAGTTACCTGTTCTTCTTTTAAAAACCCATGCGGCAAAGCCGCCCGGGAATCTGCGGGTATACCATGGAGGTATTTATTGGTAAGCAGTCCCTGTGCCAATGGCGAAAAAGGAATACAGCCAACGCCTTCTTTCTCCAGTGTATCCAGCAACCCGTCTTCTACCCAACGCTCAAACATGGAATATTTGGGCTGATGAATAATGCAGGGCGTACCCAGTTGCTTCAGTATGCGGAACGCTTTTGCCGCTTCTTCTTTTTTATAATTTGAAATACCTGCATACAATGCTTTTCCCTGCCGTACTACCAGGTCGAGTGCTGTCATGGTTTCTTCCAGCGGGGTATTGGGATCGGGACGGTGATGATAAAAAATATCAACGTATTCAAGACCCATTCTTTTCAAACTCTGATCCAGGCTGGCTACCAGGTATTTTTTTGAACCCCAGTCGCCATAAGGGCCCTCCCACATAGTAAAACCTGCCTTGGTAGAAATGATCAGTTCATCGCGGTAAGGTTTAAAATCCAGCTGCATCAGCCGTCCAAAATTTTCTTCAGCACTGCCGGGTGGCGGCCCATAATTATTGGCAAGGTCGAAATGGGTAACGCCGCTGTCGAACGCCAGTTGCAGAATACTCCGGTAATTACTGAACTGGTCTACATGCCCGAAATTATGCCACAGGCCGAGCGACAAAACCGGCAGTTTGAGACCGCTGTTGCCGCAACGGCGGTATTCCATTGTTTTATATCTATCGGGGTTTGCTGTATAGGGCATAAGTTGCTGAAGTTTTAATAATGGATGAATTGAAGATTTCAAATATCTGGAATTTTCCGTTAGCCCGTCCTTCTGCTTCTGATTGTTATTCTCCCGGCAGCAAGGGCCACTTTTTATTGGGTGTATGCGCCTGTTGTATCATAGCATCCAGCTTCCGGGTAATGGCCGGAAATTTTTCGGCCACATTATTTTTTTCTGAAGGATCGTTGGCGAGATTGTACAACTCTAACGGTGCATGCGCATCTTTACTCACATCCAGTTTAACAGCCTTCCAGTCTTTCCACCGTACCGCCTGCCTGCCGTTGTTTTCATGAAACTCCCAATACAGGTAATCGTGTTGTGGCTGTTTTTTATGCAGCAATGCAGGTAAAATGGAAATGCCATCGATCTTTTTATTTACGGGTATACCTGCCAGTTGCTGAAACAATGGATACAAATCATAAAGGGCTGCAGGCTGACTGGTAACACCCGGCGTTATGGTTCCTTTCCAGTAAGCAATAAAAGGTACACGGATACCACCTTCGTACAGATCTCTTTTTATACCCCGCAATTTGCCATGGTTATTAAAGAATTCGGGGTCGCCGCCATTCTCGCGGTGCGGGCCATTGTCGCTGGTAAATATTACAAGTGTATTTTCTGCAATGCCTTTGTCTTGTATGGATTGAATAATCTCTGCCGTATAACGGTCAAGCCGTGCTACCATGGTAGCGAATGCGGCATGCGGGTAAGGTTCAAAACGGTGTTGTTCGCCATCACTTTTTGGCGGGCCCGGCTGGCGGGGCGCTTCATTGAATTTGTTTACGTAGTATTGATAGGTGCTGTCGTGCGGACTGATAACATCACCATGCGGCAATGTATAAGGCAGAAAAAGAAAAAAAGGTTTATCGTGTGGCTGCTTTAAAAACTGCATGGCATGTGCGTGAATATAATCGGCCGAATAAACGGCGTTGCTGCCGGCATTCTCCGGAAAATCGATGCGTTCATGGTTGTTCCATAAATGATCAGGGTAATAATTATGGGCCAGGCTCTGGCAATTGTATCCAAAAAAATTGTCAAAACCTTTTTTATTTGGATCGCCCGATGTAGTTATATATCCAAGGCCCCATTTACCAAAAGCCGCCGTTTCATAACCGTTTTCTTTTAATATGCTTGCGATAGTAATAACTGAATCCGGGAGCGGTGTTTGTCCTTCCGGCTGGTAACCTTCATTGCCGCGCACTGCCGTATGTCCAGTGTGCAAACCAGTAAGCAGGCTGGACCTGGACGGTGCACAGACTGTTGAACCAGCATAAAATTGTGTGAACTGTAAACCTGCTTTTGCCAGTTTATCAATATTGGGTGTTTCTGTTTTTTGCTGTCCATAGCAGCCGGGATCAGCATAACCCAAATCATCGGCAATGATTAAAATGATATTGGGCTGTTGCTGGTGTACCTGCTTTTGCGGATATACAGTGGAATAAGATACGATCAGGAATAAAAAAATAAATGGGTAGCGCAAAAACATACAGCTGAATTGAAAAAGATAAAAGTCGGTATCAAAATTACAGAGACAGGCCGGGTTTGGAACCCTTTACTGTATCTTTTTTCACTGCTTCCACCAGCGATCTGCAAAACCAAGATATTGCTGCCAGTCGTACAGCGTTACATCGTGTTTACCGGCGCGGTAGTGATAGCGGATGGTATTGCCTACCGGCTGGTGCAGGCCGGGCATACTGTCTTCATCAATTCCTTTTTTATGGAACAGCGCATATACAGCACCGGCATATTTGGCGGCGAGGAATTCTCCTTTGGGGTCTGACCACTGATCGCCTTCTGCACTTGCTACATACAGCGGACGGGGCGCCATGAGGCTCAGCAGCATGTGCTGGTCTACCGGTAAAGCGGCGGTATTATCGTTGTATTTTTTATAATTAGCCCCAAACCAGTGCGGGAATTTTTGGTTGATGATGCCCACCGTTTCTCCATACCATCTTTTTGAAAGTGCTGCACCGCCCTCGCCGGATTCATTTGAAATAATAACCGCAAAGCGTTGATCTGATGCGCCAGCCCACAAAGCGGCTTTGCCTAACCGTGAGTGTCCAATAAGCGCTACTTTTTTTGCATCGATGGCGGCATCCTGCTGCAGGTAGTCCATGATACGCGCAAGACCCCATGCCCAGGCGCCAATGGCACCCCATTCTTCAGGTTTAATCTGAAGGGCACCGGCCATCATTGTCCGGATACCTGTTTTCCAACCATCCGGATTATCGGGTTCTATATCTCCGTAATACGCTACTGCCAGCCCATAGCCATGCGATATTATTTCCTGCACCTGCCATTGTGATTCGGATGCACCACGCGATGAATCGGTGGCCCTGTTATTCGCTACTCCTTTACCTCTTGCGTCGATCCATTTTTCCGATAATAATATACCGGGGTCCCTGGCAATGGTATGGTTGCCACTAAAATTATATCCGGCAAAAACCGGTACCGGCCCTTTGGCGGAAGCAGGCAGGTATACCAGCAGGTCCATATACACCTGTCTGGCAGGCGCATCGAAATAAATCCTGACTTGCTTCCTGGTGGCAAGCCCGTTGAGTGCCTGTTTACCGGTTTCTTTTATTTCATACTGCACGGGGATTTTTGTAAGCGGGAACCTGCCATAAACATTTTCTTCAAACAAATGATAGATATAGGGTCTTTGATGGGTGTTCCATTCGGCGGCACTGGTAACTTTTTTCCCGTCTTGTGCAATGAGGGGATCGGGTAAAGTATATGGCGGCACTTTTTCTTCACTTGTATTGGATACCATTGATTGCGCAATGGCCACATTTTGAAAAACGGCGGCCGGTATAAATGCAATGCATACACGTAAAGAAAGCCTGTAAAATGTTTTCATTATTTTTTTAGTTTATAAACTTCGCTGCCAGCCAGCAGGAAACAACCCAAACCATAATCTTCAAAATCGGGTTTACTGGTATAGGTTACCGGCTGACCGTCTTTTGGTTCTTTGCCCGTACCCTGCACAAAACCCAGCACGCCATCTTCGTGCACACATTCTCCGGCCATGGCATTCCATGCTTTTACTATTGCCGGCAGGTATTCTTTTTTATCGAGGTATCCATTGTTGATACCCCAGGCCATGCCATAGGCAAACAGACCGGTTCCGCTGAGTTCTTTTCCACCAAAATGGTTGGCATCATGCAGGCTTGCATTCCAAAACCCGTCGGTACGCTGAAGAGGTAGCAGCGCTTTCACCATGTCTTTAAAATCCTGCATGTACTCATTGTAGTATGGACTGTTTTTTGGCAATAAAGAGAGTGTACGTACCAGCGCAGCCACTACCCAGCCATTGCCGCGGCTCCAGTAACAATCTTCGCCATTGGGTTCTTTATATGGAGGCACGAAGTCTTTATCGCGCCACCATAAATGATCGGCCGTGTTGTACAAACCATTTCCGCCATGATTGTATTTTGAATACACATACATTTCATGCATGCGCCTGAAGTAGTTGGTATCATTGTACAATACCCCCAGCCTTGCAAATACCGGCATGGCCATTTGTATGGCATCTATCCAGCTCCAGTCGTCAATTTTATCAGACGCCACCATTAAATCTATTGAAGCTTTGATGTCTTTTATTCGTTCTTCCTTTTTATCGATGAGGTAAAGGTCGATATAAGTCTGGCCACAACACTGGTTATCGGCATTTCTGACTTTAACGCCGCCGTTTAGTCCCCATTGGTGTTTTTCGCCCCATTGTACGGCGTAATCGTAATATTCTTTCTTCCGGTCTACGCTGTACAACGCCATAAGGCCTTCATAATAAACGGCCCTTGTCCAGATATTGCTGGGTCTTTCTTTATTGGTAATGATGGTTTTGCCTGCGTCTGGCCAGGTGCGCATAAAATATGCGTTGGCCAATTTCATTTTATTAAGTACTTGTTTTTTGTTGGGCGGGGGTTGCGCACGAATGACTGTGGCGGCAAGTAAAGCAATTGAACAAAAAATCAGGCAGCGCTTTTTCATTGCAATAAATTAATTGAAATTGGTGATTTTATTTCAAACGGTAAAAGAATTTAATGATGCAGCAGTAGCTCTGCAAATTCAACGCCGGAGGTCTCGCGGTGGTTGTTTACACAATCTTAAATATGAATGAAGACGACGTCATGTACCTGCCACCCTGTGAAGCAGTAAACAAATAAGCCGGTTTACCGTTCCTGAACAGTATTTGCGGTCTTTCAAATCGACCGTATTTTTTTAGGTGCGGTGGTGGCGGCGGCTGTTGTATATACTGATCTGCGCCATAGTATGCAATCTCCGGCGGTTGCCATTGTATACCATTTTCAGATTGCATGATGATGCCATCTTCATGATTGTAAAAGCCCATATCGCGCGCAATCATCCTGAACCGGTTATTGTCTTTCCATACAAAAGCATCTTCAAATTGTTTGTTGTTGCCTCCGCCTGAAAAATCAATGACAGGGTTTTTAGCATACTTTATATAGGGGCCTTCCAGTTTGTTTGCTTTGGCCAATCCGTATTTGCGGTTGCCCCTGATCAATGGATCGGTGGAAGTTTCATAATCTTTGGTATTCCACGATTTATAGTACAGCCAGTACTCGCCGTTGTTATGTTTTATAAAAGCGGGGTTGGTGGTGCAATGGTCGTCCCAGGCACCGGTCTCCCCCGCTTCAAGCAAAGGCGCGTCGGGTCTTTGCCAGGGGCCATTCAATGAAGCTGAAATGGCCAGGCCAATGCGTTTGGTATTTGTTTTGCCATTGCTGTTGCCCATATAAAACAGGCAGTATTTGTCATCTATTTTTTTTATTAGCGGATTGTGGCAGGTAGTGGCATCAAAATAGCCGGTACGTGGTGCAAGAATGGTTTCAAGATACCGGAACGGTTCTTCGGGCGAGTTGCTGACAGCGTGTGCAATCTCGCTGCCTTTTATCCAGCCGCCCATTCCCTTTGCAGCATCCCACCTGGAATAGAAAACATGCAGTACGCCGTTGTTGTCTTCAATAGGACTGTTACACCAAACATAATAACCCTCCGTTTCCAATGCACGCCCCACCGGAACAAGGTGTTTTGCAAAAGGCGATTCGGATGTAAAAAAAGAACCTGCAGCCAGTGCGGGCATGCAGGCTCCGGCAGATAAGAGTGAAATGGTGCCAATGAAACGCTTCCTGTTCATATAATCAATATCCTGTATTTTGACCATACAATCCTGGTACAGCATCCTGTTGTGATTGCGGTACGGGATAAATAATATAGTTGGCATTTACCTGGTTCATTTTATGCAATGCGGCATCTTCAACAGCAATCCAGGCATTCATGATGGTGATCAGTTTACCGCTTCTTTGCAGGTCGAACCAGCGCAGGCCTTCGCCGGCAAATTCTTTTCTGCGCTCATCCAGCAGCTGATCCAATGTAACATTGGTAATAGCCGGTAATGCGGCGCGGGTTCTTACCTGGTTTACAATGGCATCTGCATCGGCCTGTGTACCGGGGGCACCATGCAAAATACATTCAGCCTTCAGCATCAATACATCGGTATACCTGACAGCAATAAAATTAATGCCCCAGTCGAACCGGCTGGTTGGAATCTTGGTGGTATCCAGGTATTTTCTAAAGAAGGGATGCGCATCCGGTACGCCGCTATAGGTAAAAGTAGTGGTGTGAAACGTGGGGGCTTTGCGCGCATCGGTAGCTGCAAAACTGTTTATCAGGTTGCTGGATACTGCCGGAAACCCCAGTGCGCCATTGGCGGGCGTATTACCTGCCGGCAATGAAAGGAAATAGCTGTTCGGAACCAGTTGCCACGGAAAGGTAGCACCCAGAATGGGACTTTGACCGGTGAGGTACATGATATCAAAAACCGCTTCTTTATTGGTTACCGGATTTTGATTGGCATAGGAGAAGATACCGGTGGCACCGGCAAAATTTGGATTGAAAACAAACTGGCTGCTGCTGATGATGTCCTGCAACAGGGTAAGCGCCAATGCCCATTCGTTTAATCCCATGCCAGGTCCTTCAATATTATAAGTAGCTCCGGAACGTGCCATATAAACCTGGGCCAGTATGGCCTCGGCTGCATATTTCGTGGCACGGCCAACATCTGCCGTGGTATAGCCCGGAAATGTTCCTCCATAGTTGGCCGGCAAATTGGCTATGGCAAACTGCAGGTCTGCAATGATAAAGGTGTACACATCTTTAACCGCACTGCGGCCAATAGTAATGGCTTCGCTGGCAGCTACCGGTTTTTCAATCACCGGTACTTTTCCAAAATACCTTACCAGGTCAAAATAATAAAATGCGCGCAGAAACCTGGCTTCTGCAGTTAACCGGTTGGCCAGCGCAGCGGAACCTATAAAACTGCCGTTTTTACTGATCTGATCTATAACGGTATTGGCCTTGAATATGCCGTTGAAATTTGTAGTCCATGCTTCTTCAACGTATACATTGCTGGCTATGCCGGGTGAAAAATTATTGATAGGGTCGGGGTCGCGGCCTACATCGTTCGACGGATAAATATTATCCGAGCGGACTTCAGAAAGAAAAAGCAACCTATCCGGGTAACCGGGCTGGTTGGTGGCGCCGCGCAATCCATTGTATGCTGCGTTGATACCCTGCAGGAAATCGCTCGGTTGTTTATAAAAAGTTTCAGTAGTTGCCGTTGAGATGGGCACCTGGTTCAAGTCTTTTGAACAGGATAAACCGCCAAGGGCCAACAGGGTGATGATATAAATTAACTGTTTCATAATTGTTCTTTTGGCTGATTAAAAGGTGACGTTTAACCCGAATATCATTGATTTGGCTAGCGGCAATGCACCGTAATCGCCCGCTTCCGGATAGGCAGTGTTGGAACTTACTGCAGTATTGGCTGCCTCGGGGTTTAAACCATTGTAGTATTTATCGTGTCCAAAAAAGTTTTCCAGTGTGAAATACAACCTTGCATTCTGTATAAAGCTTTTTTTGATGACACTTTTCAGGTTATACCCCAGCGTTATATTGCGCACGCGTATATAATCTGAAGAATACAACCAGTCGGTAGCCGCTGTAATGGGATTGTTATAGCTTGAATATGCTTTACCAAACCTGCCCTCACCCTGGTCGGTGGGCGATTTCCACCTGTTTACAAATGATTCAGGATGATTGTCGGACCGGCCCTGGCCCGGACGGGTAATGGCCCTGCCCAGTTGCGAATAAATAGAACCGCCCCACTGACCCTGTACCAGTACATTTAAATCAAAGGCCCCGTAACGGAATGTATTGGTTACACCATAGGTATAATCCGGATTGGGATGGCCAACGATTTGTTTATCGGCTTCGGTTATAACGCCATCGCCATTGATGTCCTGGAATTTAAAATCACCTTCCTGCTCCAGGGTTCCATACTGCGGTACTTTCTTTGCAATATCATCTGCTGTTAAAAATCCAAGTACTTTCAAAACATAGATACTGTTTAACGGGGAACCTACGCGCAGTATCTGGTCAGACACCGTAAAACCATTGGGTATAATGATCTGCGTTTGACCGGGTGCCAGGTCAAGGATCTTATTGGTATTATGGGTAAGGTTAACGGAAGTGCTCCATTGAAATTTGCCCACCATATTCCTGGATGTAATTTCCAGTTCCTGGCCTATATTTCTTACGGAACCAATATTGGTAAGATAGGTTTGAAAACCCGTTACCGATGGTACCTGAACATTTAACAGCAGATCGGTATTCAGTTTATTGTAATAATCAAATGAACCGGTAATGCGGTTGTTGAGTATGCCAAAGTCGAGACCGAAATCATAGGTCTGCGATTTTTCCCATTTCAAATCCGGGTTGGCCAGTACATTGGGCGACTGACCTATCACCGCTGCCTGCGTGGTACCGAATGCATAGCCTGCAGAACCAATGGTGGCAATGCTGGAGTAATCGTTGGGCAGGTTATTGTTTCCGTTTACACCAAACGAAGCCCTTAAGCGCAGATCGCTCAGAACAGCTATACCTTTCATAAAATTCTCTTCTGATACAATCCATTTTAATGAAGCGGAGGGGAATGTACCATACTGGTTATTAATACCAAACCTGGAAGAACCATCCCTGCGCAAACTGGCAGAAAGAAAATATTTGTCTTTGAACCCGTATAAAAGGCGGCTGAAATAAGATATCAGTACACTTTGTGTGGACGTGGTATTACCAGTAACAGCGGCAGCAGCATTCAATGTTTGAATGGCGGCACTGGTAAACCCGCCGTTGGAGCTCATTGTTGTTCTGTCCAGCCGATCAAGGTTATAAGAGAAACCAGCCAACACATTTACGCTGTGTACCCGGCTGAACAGTTTGTTGTACGTGAGTGTATTCTCATTTACAAAAGTCTGCCGCCTGTAACTGTTATAGGTACCCGAAGTTCCCGCAAGCAGGTTATTTGAACCGGTGAACGTTCTGGCCGATTGCGTACCACCGGTGATATATGGCACGTAGGTGGTGGAGATGTTGTCAGTATTGTCTAAATTGACCGAACTCCTGAAGTTCAAACCATTGATGATCTGGTAGTCGCCGTAAATGGTGCCGAGCGTGCGGTAACGCTTGGTAGTGCCTTTATTGAATTTTAATTTAGCATACGGCGAATTGGTGGTACTGCTGTACACATACTGGCCGTTGCCGAGTGCATTGGGGTACAATCCCATGGTATCCTCCTGCACAGGAGCAAGGCTTAACACCTGGTGAAAGATTGCATCTTTTCCGTCTACACCGGGGTCTTGCGTGATGGAATATGTGGGTGCAATGTTGACGCCGAATTTTAAATTTTTGGAAGCGTTGATCTCCAGGTTGGCCCTGAGAGAATACGCTTTGTAACCCAGGCCAATTACAAAACCGTCCTGGTTGGCAAAATTGCCCGACATAAAATATTTTACGGCTTCTGTTCCGCCGCTGGCAGAAACCTGGTAGTTCTGTATCTGGCCTTTGCGTTCTATAAGATCCTGCCAGTCTATATACTGTAGTCCGGGGTGGCCGGGCATTGACCAGCGCGGATCCAATATATAGCTGGGGTCAAAAGCGCCGCCATTGCGTGCTAAACGGGTAGCCCGATCATCATTGGCAGTTGCACCTACTGAACCATATTTAAATACATATTGTCCGTTGATAATTTCGGTAGCATGGGCAATCCATTCATCGCCATCCATCATCTCCAGTTTTTTCTGTGCCTGGTTGTAACCACCATAAGCGTTGAAGTTAATTTTTGGTTTACCGGTTTGTCCGCGTTTAGTGGTTATCAATACTACGCCATTGGAAGCGCGTGAACCATAGATAGCTGCAGCCGATGCATCTTTCAGCACCTGTATGTTTTCTATATCATTGGGATTGATATTGTCCAGGGGGTTGCCGGTAGAAAAAGTGCCGTTGGTGGTATTGCTTGAGTTGACAGACAAAGGAAAACCATCGATAACATACAGTGGTTCATTGCCACCGCTGATGGATCCCGAACCACGCACTTGTATACTAAGCGCTTTACCGGGTACACCGGTGGTTTGTTTTACTGTTACACCTGCCAGCTGCCCCACCAGTGCCTGGTCTATACGTTGTACGGGTCTTTCTTCCAGTTTCCTGGCATCAAAAGACGATACGGCGCCGGTTACATTTTTTTTCTTTTGTGTGCCATAGCCAATTACAATAACATCATCCAGTGTCTTTGATTCTTTCTTTAACCTTATCAGCAGGCTTTGTTTAATGTCAACCAATTGTGATGTATACCCTACCGAACTGATAGTGAGCCTTCCTTTTGTTACACCTCCCGGGATCGTGAGGGTGAAGTTACCGGCCTCATCGGTATGAGTACCTTTATCATCTCCGGCAATAATTATAGTTACATTGGACAAACCCTGTCCGGTAGAGTCATCCAGCACCTGGCCCCTGACCTGGAGATTTTGGGCGTGCATGCCGGCCGATAATAGCAGCGATGCCATCAATAGTGAAATAATGTGCTTTTTCATATGCGTTGTTTTAGATGGAACAAAATAGCTCGTCAGTAAAAATGTAGTTGCACTTGCGTTTGTTTATCAATGCCGGGTAACGGCGTTACCGCTGGTTTATACCCGGTGATAAACAATAAACAGAAATAAAAAAAGGAGGATAAATATGGTAAGGAAGGCAGGTATTGATGTTGGTACACTGCAATGAGTTGTATAGAACGGTTCATTTGGCAATTTTTTTTTACAATCGATGAATAAATGTAGAAAACTGACAAAGCACAGCCATCCCGCTCTATGCTGATGCAGGCTAACTATTTACGCAATCGTTCCCGGAGAAGAAGTTTTAAGTGGTAAGTGCTTTTGCCGGATTGGGAGTGGTTAGTAGTAAGTGGCTAGTGGGCGTTTGCCAGGTATAATGCAAAAATCAAAATGGAAAATGCAAAAAAAGGGCTATTGCTTTAAAAACTAATCAAATGAAACCAATCAACTAATCAACCAATCACGGTAGCTTATGCAATCCTTCCCATTTAACTTGCCAGCTTCCGTCATGCGGAAAACCGGGATTGGGTGTTTTGTCTGCATCGGCGCCGGTGCACATGAATGCAACTGCATTGAGTACGCCTCCGTTGCCAGGTAAATAAATAGTCAGGCGCCCGTCCTGGTAGTTATGTCCGTTTACGAGGTAGGTATTTGTTTTAATGGGCATCAGCAGTGCGGCAACCGCTTTATCGGGCATGTGCAGGCGAGTTGCTGTCATAGCAGTTAAAGGAAAATCCCATCCCCAGGTATCATTCCATTTCCAAATTTTCCAAACGAGATCAAAAGTATTTTTCATGATTGCAGTATCCAGTCCATTGGCAGCAGGCAGTGAACTGTATGCACCCAATACAGCCGGGTGATCGGTAAGATAGCGTTCCGTGGTATAACAATCGGGTGTACTCTCTGTAGCCAGGTAAACACCATTGGCTTGCGGCAACGGCGCCAGATCATGAATGATAATATCCCATTTTTTATTACGGGGTAAACCGGAACGGATGCGCCACTGCTGCGCAATATTCATTGCCCAGTGCCAGTATGCAAGCTCGTAGGTGGGATTGAATGTTGTTACCGCATCAAAACATTCCTGCGCCGGAATAAGGCCTTTTCCCAGGTTGTATTTTTTTGTTTTTGCATTGTAAGAAGGAAAGGAAGCCATAAAGTCTGCCGTTGCAAACACCAGCGCTTTGTATTTATTGATAATTTTTGATGAGGGTTGATTCCTGTACAACATCTCCGCCATATAAATAAAATGCGGTTGCTGCCAAACAAGAAATGCACCTACCGATGAGGGAGATTCATTGCCTGCATGATCTGTCATCTTTTGCCAGCGCAGTCCATCGAAGCCCTGTCGCTTTGCCAAAGCAGTTGCTTCAGGAGCCGCCTTAAAATACCAGTCAAGGCTTTTCTCCAACAAACCGGCGCGCCCCCATTGTGCATAGTGAACTGCATGCCACCAATGCATTTCCAGATGTGGCTTACCATACCAGCTATTATAGGTTAAACCAGTTTCCTGCGGCGGATAGGCAGATGCGCATTGAATTTTTGTAAGGTATTGAGACAGAATGGTTCTTCTTTCTACTTCAAATGCCCGTCTATCTGTACTACCCGAAAAATCCACCGCGCCGCCACTCGTCCAGAATTTTTTCCATTGCGCGGTACTGTTCACCTGCGTTTCGGCAAATGCAGGCGCCTTTGCAAGTTGTTGCTGCGAGAAACGGCAGCTGAAAGCGAACGTATTATTGCCTGAAGCCGGTGTTACAATAAAATAACCAGCCTGTTTTTTCTGAATAGTAGCAGCAGACCATTGTAAGGTGGTATAATATACGGTGGTATCCAATACCCTTTTTATTGTTCCTCCCCGAATACCGGGTGTGAAAAAAATCTCCTCTTTATCATCAACCTGCCAGTTATCGCCTACGTCTTTAAACTGGCCGTTTGGATAAGGGAACCTCACACGGACCTGTAAACGTTTTTCGCTCATCAGGGCGGATTCTATATTAAATGCCACCGCATCCTGCTGCTGGTGACAGACGGTCGTTACTGTAACTGGGATGTCTTCAATGGTAAAATGGCTGGTAATGGCGCCCGACCACAGGTCTAGTTCCTGCCGTATATTTTTAATGTCATCAATGGTGGCGTATGAACCATCTTTTTTTGTTATCTCCATTCCAATATTTCCCAATTGAAGGCGATGCTGGTTTACCCGGAAGTAATCAGCTGCAGCCTTGTTGCGCACAGGTTCCTTTACCTGTACCGCATATGAAATTTTTCTTCCTTCCAGTTCATATATTTTATATGCTTCTTCCACGCGCAGGTTTTCCTTGTTGGGAAAACTATGCCAGCCCCATTCCGATTGTGTACCCAGCGGCACACCATTTTTGTAATAATCGGGGAATGATTGCATACCGGTGATATCTGCGGTGAAGGCAAAGCTTCCGTTTCCTACTGACAATGACGCCAGCGTATCCGCGCTTGTATTAACAACATTGTGCCGGTGCACCAGCGCCCACCGGTCAATTTTATTTTGCGCCAGTATGCCATTGCCGGAGACAGCTGTAAATAAAACCAGCCATAAAAAAAATGCCTTTATAAAATTGATGATACACATTGAAGGAAAATAAAATTTACCATGATGCCACCAGTAAGCAAACCGCCTGCCGTGGCAATGCTGTTTTGTACAACAACAGACCCTGGTTGACCACGTATTTTACCGGCGAACCCACCTGTTGTAACTGGCCTGCTTTTTCAAGTGTTGCCACCTGTTGTGGCGTAGGTTGTTTGGGTGAACCCATTTTTTTCCATACTTCATACGAATTACTATGGTCGTTGTCTATCCGGTAGTTTGTTAGCGTAACTTGATTTGCAGGTATGTTTTTTATTTGCAACGCCAGGTTTTCCGCGGCACCGGTGGTATCATCATCGTGATAATTCCATAACATCACCGAAATATTATTTTTGTCTTTTGCCGCCAGCGCGCCTACGTCATCGCCTTTCCTTACACTGGAATCCCTGACCAGTAAAAATGGATACATTTTATTACCGGTGGTTGCAATTCTTGTTCCTTTCATCTTGCCAAACATGCGAAAGACATTCAGTACGGGTTTATCTACGCCATTGGTGGCAAGATCGCGGAAACCGTAGAACCAGGGTTGGTTTTCAAATTCAAATGACCAGGAAACTGCACCCAGGAAGTTTACCTGGTGGTAATCGGCCAGTAAGTATTTGCGCGCAAAAGATGCTGCAGTATATGAAGCGTACATGGTTCCGTTGCGGTAAGCATTTTCAGGGTTGGTAGCCATTCCACAGGCCGCACAACCTTCGGGATCACTCTCGCCAATGATGATGGGAAGGTTTTTCAGTGAAGGGTATGATGCTACAATGGCAAACCCCGCGGAAATATCACGCAGCTGTGTACCCACATTCATGCGTACATGATTATTTACCAGGCGAGGGGCGCCTTTGGCATGAAAGGCTATAAAATCAAGAGGCGAACCAACTTTACCGGTAACATAATTGGTATCGCTGATACAATGCGTCAAAAATGTTTTCAGAAAATCAGCGGCGCCCTTTCCCGCCGGTCCGGTTACATGCGGTCCGCCTACCCTCGCCGCCGGAAGTGCGCGTTTTACCGCAGCGGAAGAATAATCATATAGCTTGCAATATTCCTGTACATTACCTTTCCAGTACCCATTGCCGTTAGGTTCATTCCATAACTCCCAGTACCAGCTGGCCACTTCATCTTTGCCATAACGTTCAATACAATGTTTTACCCACTGGTAGATAAGCTCACCCCATTTAGTATAATCTTTGGGAGGATATGTCCACCCGGTAAAAATATATTTATAATCCTGCCCGGGCTGCCAGTGGTGGCGGTAAGGCTGTGGCTGTACCGACAAAGCTTCCGGCATAAAACCCATTTGCGCCAGCGGTTTCATACCGCGTTTTATATACGTATCAAATATTGAATCTACAATGCGCCAGTTGTATACAGGGTTGCCATTTGCATCTTCTGTATAAGCATTGGTGGAACCCCATTTCAGGGCGGCTTCGCCGTCACCGCTGGTAAGCAGGTTATGTGCGCGTACATGCACCGGCACCGGACTTAATGCAGCAATTTCCGACAACAACTTTTTGCCATCCTTCATGTATGTGTAATTGGGTTCATCGTATCCGAACCAGGCCCATACAGGTTGCATAGGCGCTATTTCAACTCCGGCATCAACATAAATAAAAGCGGAATCACCGGCAGACTGCGCCTGGGTTTCTACCGCCGGCATACAACACCACAAGGCAACAATAACTACTATTTTTTTCATTGGAGTATTTTATTAGCGTCTAGCCGCCTGTTGTTTATCAGCGTTTAATTATTCAATATATTCATAGAGGCAGATTCCGTTACCTGCAACTTTTTTCCGTCGGCCCCTGTAATCACCACGTTATTGAAAGTCCAGTTTGCACCAAACGAAATACTACCGGCGGTCATTCCTTTTACTGCAACGTTGCTAAAGTTGAAATTGAGAAGGGTTGATTCTTTTAGTCCGGCGGCATTGATAACTTTCTTAACGCCGGTTGCCTTAATATTTTCTATGAAAATATTCCTGAATTGTGGGATGCCTTTTTGAACGGGCTACACTTTTTGCAACATTACTTTCCAGTGAGCGGGCAGTGAATCGTACACGTACCCGGCAGGCAATGTTGAATAACTATAAGCGGGGTTCCAGTTCATGGTAAACATAAATGCATTGCCCACACTGTCGAGCGTACAATCACGGAAATGGATATCTTCTACGGTGCCGCCCCGCGTGGTGGCAGACTTAATATGAAAACCATTGCCGGTACCAATGCCTGTAAGACCGGTAGCCAGCACATGCCGGATACCGCCCGAAGTTTCACTGCCTAGTGTGAGCAGCCCGCCTCCTTTTCTTGCCTTGCATTTTCTGATCACCACATATTCAGTGGGACGGTTTACACGAAGGCCGTCCCAGTCGCGGCCCGCTTTTAAACAAAAATCATCGTCGTTGCAATCAATATCACAGTTTTCGATCAGCACCCATGAACTGGAATCTACATCCACACCATCGGTACTGGGTCCTTTTCCATCTTCGTTGTTGCGCACAACAATGCCGTTTACGGTTATATGGTGCGAATACAATAGTTGTACTGTCCAGAATCCTGCATTCTTCACTGTAATATCCTGCAGGGTAATATTGGCGGCATTTTGTACCAGCACGGTCCGCACGCGTTTGGCATCGTAGTCTACAATCCAGCGCAGCCCTTTTGCTTCATATTCTTTGCGCATGGTCCAGTATTTATCCCAGCAGAATTTTCCACGTGCGTTGATGATGCCCTTGCCGGTAAGGGCGGCATTCTTTACGTCGATGATGTTTATAAGCGCTGCCGGCCATTTCATTTCAATACCGGCTATCCGGGTATCTATCTCCGGGTAGTCTTCAAAATGCTGAGAACCCAGCAATACAACGCCTTTGTCTATGCGCAGTTGTACATTACTTTTAATAAAAAGGGAACCGGTTACATAATTGCCAGGTTTAAAAATCACGATACCACCGCCTTTGCGGGCACAATCGTCAATGGCTTTCTGGATAAACACCGTATTTACAATGCCGGTATCACTTACTGCGCCGTAATCGGCGGTATTGAATATTTTCTTGGAAACGGGAAATGAAGTTGCGCCTACTTTTTTTGTCCAGTCCATATTACCATCACCCTGTGCAGCAGCAAACTGTACCAGTACAAGAAAGGCAACTCCGGCAAATGACAAATACTTTATCATCAGTTTTTTCCGTCTGTGGTTAATTTCCAGTTATCGGTTCTGAAGGGAGAAGCCGGCAGGTCCGCTTTGTTGTATAAATTGGGCCAGGGCACCGTTTTCCATGCAAACCTGACAGCCACGGGGCTGGATACGGCATCACTCCATACCACCACGGTATTGCCTTCAATGACTGCTTTGGCGGGAACAAAATTTTCATCTGCCGCCGCAATGGTAAACTCTTTTAAATCGCCGTCTTTGGCAACCAATCCATCTGCATCATCAAATGAAATGCGTATTTTATTGCCTTCCTGTTTCATGGATTTGTATAATGGCCCGCTGGGTTCCAGATCTTTTTTTCCATAATCGTTTTTCAATGCCCATAGGGCTAGCCTTTCTCCTACAAGCTTTTTGTTGCGCGGGTGAATATCCAGTGAATCGCCATTATCGGTGGTTACCACCATGCCTGTATGCGCAACATGGCGGAGGGTGTACAATTGCGCTTCCCTGATCTCGGGGTTTTGACTGCGGTGCGGAGAAATCTGCACAAAATAAAAAGGCATCTTTTCATTGTGAAAATCGTTCCGCCAGTTGGCAATCATGGCCGGAAAAAGCCGGTGGTATTGCGCTGCACGACCCGCATTGCCTTCTCCCTGGTACCAGATAAACCCTTTCATGGTATACGATAAAACAGGCGCTATCATGCCATTGTATAATTTGTAAGGCGAGTTGCTGTGGCGTGGGCCCATGGGCTCCCGCGGAGCTGCGGGTTTTGTTTTGGATGTATCGGCCTTCCATTTGTCGAGTTCCGCCTTGAACTTCTCGTATGCTGCAGGGTACTCGTCGCACTGCTTTTTATAACGGTCAAGTATAACCTGTAAACTGCTGTCGCCTTCCAGGATTTCTTTGCGCGTCCATGATTCGGCGGGTGTGCCGCCCCAGGTAGCGTTTACAATACCAATGGGATAACCCGTTGCTTTATGTATGGCCCTTGCAAAATAATAGGCTACTGCAGAAAAAGTATCGGCGGTTTGTGGTGAACAAACTTTCCAGACACCGGTAAAATCCTGTTGCGGTTCGTCTGCAACTTTATTGGGTATATCTATTGTGCGGATCATTGGGTAATCGGCGGCCTTTATCTCTTCTTCATAATTTAACACGCCGGTATAGCCCCCGCTCATTTTGCGCATAAAAAATTCCATATTAGACTGACCGGAGGCCAGCCACACTTCGCCCAGCAAAACATTGTTAACTTCTAAAGTATTGGTTCCTGCAAAACGGATATTGTAAGGACCTCCTGCTTTTGTGGTTTTTACCGTTACCATCCATTTACCATCAGTACCGGCCACAACGGTAACCGGCTTTTTATTCCATCCGGTGGTAACGGTTACAGTTTCACCCGCATTGGCCCAGCCCCAGAGATGTACATTGGTATTTTGTTGCAGTATCATGTTGTCTGCAATGATAGCGGGAAGTTTTACAGCTGCAAATCCGGAGAAAGCAAAGCAGGCACCCATTGCAGTAAAGACCAGGAATTTTAAATTTTTTAGCATGGCAAGTCAATCTTTTAGAAAGTGAAAGTTACTATTTCAGGCATGGCATCCATCCTGACGTATCCTGTTATTAATAAATCATTAAAATAATCGGATGGTTATTTTAATGGCAGGGCGCTTTTAATTTTTTCGAATTCCTTTTGTGTTATCCGGAATACCGTACCATGACGTGTGCCTGCCGGAAAATGTACACTATCGGAAATATCCGTCCAGTTGACTAAATCGGGCGAACGCACGGCACCATAGGTGTGTTTTGTATACTTATCGAAATAAACCACCCAGTTGCCGCCAATTTTTATTGTGGTAGGCCCTTCCGCCCAATAATCGCCTGTGATTGGCGCTGACGGCTTGTTGTATCCACTGGTTAACTGATCGCTGAAAGCAATGCGTATATTTTTTTGCGGTGGATTTTTGGTCTCGTCCTTTAAAAACATTACAAAGCGGTTGCCTTCTTTTTGAATGGTAGCATCTATTATGTTAAAACCATGGTCGTAGAGCAGGCTTGTTTTGCTGAATGTTGTAAAATTTTTGGTGGTAACATAATACATGCGGTGATTGTATTTGTCGTCACCAGCGGTATCCCCTTCCAAAAACCGGCCCGGGATGGTAGTTGCCCAATAAATCATATACACGCCGGTGGCCTTATCATAAAAGATTTCCGGCGCCCAGCAATTACGCGTCGTGGGTTCATCCTTCATTACAGGAATAAATTGTTGCGGGCTCCAATGCACCAGGTCTTTTGAACTGGCGTAACCAATTCCTCCATCGTTCCAGCTAACGGTCCACACCATATGAAATGTATTATCTGCTCCTCTTATAATACATGGATCGCGCATGAGCTTATCTTTTGCTACTGCGGGTTGCAAAATGGAACTGTCTTTGTTGAGCGCCGTCCAGGTATAACCATCTGGGCTGTAAGCGAGGTGCAGTCCGTCCTGACCGTTGTCTTTAAAATAAGAAAACATAAAAACGGAATCCATCTTTTGTGCTGTTCCTGCCTGCAAAACAAAACAAGCCAATGCTGCAACCAATATTTTTTTCATACTGTAATTTTTTGGTTTTGCGGGTAACCCGTACAATATTTCTATGAATGTAAGATAACACCGTGGGCACAGATTGCAAGACGCCGTTTAAAATACCGTAGCATAATTTGCTGCTACTGAAGAGGGGTGAAAATATTTCCGGGTCAGTGACTAAGGCAGTTCAAGCGCATGATCGGCCGGCATATCCTGTCCGCTCCAGACTTTTACGGCTGTCCAGGGAATTGCGGGCGCCGTCCAGAATTCATCCGTTTCTGGAAGGCCCAGCGGCAATAAGATGGTTGTGCAGAGGTATAAACTGCCGGTGTTAATATATGTATCGGCAAGCCCCGGCTGGCTGCCATATAAACCAATTTGCAGCCAGCCGTCTTTTGTAAAGGTGGCGGGCGATTCAAATGTTTTCTTTATTACGGCGGTCAGTGCAGAGCGCACCTGGGCAGGTGGCAATGCATCCGGCAATTGTTTTCTTAGCGCCATATCTGCCAGGTGATGAAATGCGCCACCACGGTAAACAATTGAACGGCCTGTTACAGGAAAACTTCCGTCTGTATTGATCATCCTTTCCTGTAAAACGGCATAGCGTTTATTGATTCTTTCCAGTTTAGGTGCAAACCAATCATATGATTTACCTCCACCTTTTACACTGGCCAGGATATTAGCCAGGTAAGGTTGAATAACATAACTGTTGTAATAATCCCAGTGGTATTGCTGTCCGTCTGAGAAAAGGCCGTCGCCCACATACCAGTGCTGCGCAAATTCGCGGATGCCGTATTCAATTCTCAGCGCATCATACTCCAATTTGTATTTGCAGAAGAATGCTTCTATCATACCGGAAAAAAGTATCCAGTTGTTATAACCGGGCACTATATCACGGGTAAGCTTAAACGCAGTAACCACCTGTTTTTTTACGGCCTCATCCAGGTGTTCCCATAACCAGGGGCATCTTACCAGTGCAAGTGCAAGAAAAGAAGCATCTACCAGCGGTTGTCCGCCGGTCCATGTTAAATAATCTTTTGCCGCCGGGTTGGTGGCGTTTGCAATGGCTTTTAATGCCCAGGCGCGGTATTTATTTCGGAGTTCCTGCTCTGCAGCGCTGCCACCTTCCAGGTTAAGCCATGGTGCAATACCAGTCATAACCCTGCCAAATGCTTCCAGGTAGGCGGCCTTTGTGCGCGATTCTTTGTTGTCTATCCGTTCAGATAAAACCAATGGAAGTTTTTCTTTTAGCCGATCATCTGCGAGATTTGATAAAACGGGACCGGCCAGTTTATCGAGGTATATCAGCCAGGTGGCTCTGTCTGCACCGGCATTCCTGCCAGGTTGTGCCATTGCGGTTCCCGCAATAAACGTACACACCGCAGCCATCACAAACAGTTGCATTCTCATTTTGAAAGGGCTTTATAGCGTTTCATGGCTTCCACAAAATAGTAATCTGCATAAGTAAGCGGCACGTCCACTTCCGATTTCTGGGGCAAGTGACCTACGCAATGCTGAATAAGAAAACCGCCATTGTCGCCGGCCGCAGCTTTGTAAGGGGGCGCTGATAAAGACCGGAGAATGGTTTCGGTTACCTGCATGTATTCTTTGGCCTCTGCTGCCGATGAATAACCACTCAGCTCAATCAGAGCCGATGCCATGATAGCTGCTGCAGATGCATCGCGCAGCACATTGGGAATACCGGTAGCATTAAAATCCCAGTAAGGAATTTTATCTGCCGGTAAATTGGGATGCGAAAGAATAAAATGCGCAATATGATTTGCCTGATCGAGGTATTTTTTATCTTTTGTTTCCCGGTACATAACGGTATAACCATACAGGCCCCAGGCCTGCCCACGTGCCCAGGCAGATTCATCGGCATAACCCTGCGCCGTCTTTTTTTGTTTTACAGCACCCGTTTCCTTGTTGTAATTGAGCACATGGTAAGAACTGAAATCGGGCCTGTAATGATTTTTCATGGTGGTATTTGCGTGGGTAAGCGCAATTTTATAAAACGAAGAATCGCCGCTTACATGCGTTGCCCAGAATAATAATTCCAGGTTCATCATATTATCAATGATCACTAAAAAATCATTCGGGTCTTTTGAATCCCACGATTTTATGCAACCCACATTTGCGTTGAAACGGGTCGACAATGATTTGGCACTGTTCAATAATATTTCTTTGTATGCCGGCTGCGGCGCCAGGCGGTTGGCATTTCCAAAACTGCAGTACATCATAAACCCGAGATCATGCGTACCCGTATTAAATTGTTCTTTCTTTAATATTTCATCTATCCTCAATGCTTCTTTGTAAAGCGAAGCGTCTTTATTTTGCTCATACAGGTAGAGCAATGTACCGGGATAAAACCCGCTGCACCACCAGCCCGAATTACTGAAACCATATTTTTTTATTTCGGGGTAATAGGTTTTGGGAAAAGAATCGGCAGGCAGGTTTTTCATCAGCAGTTTATATTGTGCGGCCGCGTCTGTAAAATTCTGCTCTATGGTTTTCAGCAGCGCTTTGTCTGGTTTGTATGTGTTCATTTGCGCTGTTAATGATGCGCAGAAAAAGAATACGGAAAAGAAAACCACTGTAACCCGGGTTAATTTCTTCATGCTATGCAAGTTTAATAATCGTTTGGGCCGAAAGATAAAAAAAAATCGGCACCCGGGATTATTTATCAATGCCACAGCAATGGGCTATTGAAATCATTTGTTACCGGTTCGTTTAGAAGTTCTGCTGGTTTACAAACCGGATGGTTACCGGGCCAAGTAAACCGGATGGCCTCAGCAATGTTTCTGCATCTGCCGCTTCGTATTTAATGATATTTGTTTTGGTAAGCCTTTGTGCCTGCGGCAGTTTGCCATCTCCAATCAACCGGTTGGGCCATAAGTTCACTACTTCTACTTCCAGCAGGTTGTTGCCGGGTTTCAAATAGCTGCCCGCATCAAACCGGAAAGGAGCATTCCATTTCACCGGCATTTTTTTTCCATTAATGCTAACGGTAGCCATTTCCAGCACATTGCCCAGATCGATAAATACTTTTTTTCCTTTGATATCTTCCGGCTTTATTACAAAGTTCTTTTTATATACAGCCGTACCCGAATAATATTTGATTCCTTTATCTGCAAACATGGTCCACGATTGCAAAGAATCTGCCTTTACATGCGCAGGCCCACCCCAGGCAGTATCAAAATAAATATCCCATTTACCAGCAATGGTTACCTGCTTACCGGGAGAGGCAAGACTTGTTTTCGTAATTTTTCCATCGGACCATGTCATGGAATAATTGCCGGGTTCATAAACGGTGTACCCCGTTTTTGCAATCTCTATAAACGGCTTATCTGCCCCGCTGAACTGGTTACCCGGGAAAATTGTCTTTCCATCTTTCTCCACGCGTGTAATATGATTTACCGGGTTTACTTTTTTAAAAACGATGAACTGCGAACCCTCTGGTTCAAAATTGAGCGGAATAATGGTTTGCCCGTTTTCTTCTTTGTAGGTGAGTATCTCTTTTACCTGGCCGGTCAGCGGGTCCCAAAGTTCGGGTACCATACCGGTTACCCTGAATTTGCATTCAACCTGTTCATACCTGTCTGGCAGATTTGTTAAGTAACGAAATTCAAAATCATTGATGCCTTTTCTCCCAAACCTGTTAATCACAAAATAAATATCTGCGCCATTTGCTGTGCGGTGAATATAATCAATGCCGGTATTTTCCTGTGTACTGGTGAAAGCAAGATCGGGCAATACCTGCATCTCCTGTAAAACAGTATTCACATCTTTGCCAAAGATCACCCTGCCTTTACCATATTTATTTTCCGTGATTGTTTTTCCATCTATCTGTGCCCACATGCGGGTGGCAATATCATTTATTTCTTTGTCAGCCCCCGGATAGTTAGTCAGACTGGTTGATTTTACAGGCCTTGGCGCAATGATGGTCAACCCTTCTTTTACCATGGCTTCCAGTTTTCGCAATACGTCCGGATCAATGGCAGTCTCTGATGGAAGTACCAGCAACCGGTAGCTCATACCATCGGGGAATACAATTTTATTATCTTTTACGGCCGACTTCTCCACCAATGCCTCTTTTGAACATTTGTCCCAGTCGTGACCAAAGCCCAGGTCATTTACTTCTTCTTTCAGAAAAACAAAATTGGGCACATCATCTCCATAATAATACAATACATCTGCAACGAACAACCCTTTTGAAAGCATGTAAGAACACCTGTTGAGATAACCGATAAAGTCACCGGCCTGTTTCCACCAGGTAACATTGGGATTGAGATGGGTGCCGGCAAAATATTCATTGCCCGGCAAACCGAATTCTTTTGGAGAAGAGGTAAACGTATGCCACACAATCCTGTTTACACCACTGCAAAAAACGCGATCAATATTTGATTTCAGATCTTTTGGTGCGCGCTCCCATTGTGGTCCGATGGAAGTAGGGCCTTCTGCCGCAATATATTTTTTACCATTGGTATGTGCAACGCTGGCGCTTTGTTTTACGGCCAGTCTTTCTGCATCTTTAACACGGTGTGTATTGGAGGTGGCCCAGAATTCGCCCTGCGGAAAATCGCTGATTGCCATTACTTTCAAAGCATCCACGGGTGCGGAATGCGGCCCCCCGGATTCCGGGTGAATGCCCAGGCCATGCTCATGCGCCAGCTTGCTGAAAAGCTGGTAATGATATGCGGCAATACAATCCCCAATGGTTTTACGGTAATCGTTTAAGAAACGGTCCGACTGATCAAGACTTTCCACTACCCTGCCTGCCAGCACGGGCAGGAAAGGATAGATATCATAACTGCGAAATTTTTTAAACGCAGCGGCGAAATCGTTGGTCCAGCCAACGGCGCCCATTTCCCAACTATCGGTTTGTAAAAAATGTAAACTGTTTCCTGCCGATCGCGCGGTGCTGATCAAAGGAAGAATTACATCGTCGCTGAATTTTTTAAATGCATTTGGATTTAAGTGGTCCATCGACAGCCCCTCCCATCCATCGCTGTTGGTAGAAGTTACGGCGCCGGTGCAGGTCCACCCATACCGGATGATGATCCAGTTGCCCACAGGCGCATCCCAGGAAAGTATACCGTCTTTAAAATGATCGGTAAGATTAATGATACCTGCAGTTTTAACTGGCATTACCGCAGCGGTATCTGTAAATTCTTCACGCAGTTTGTACAATGCGTAGATGCCCCTGGAACCAAAATGCTGGTTAAATGTTTTCAGACCCCAGTTTTTGATGGCTTTATCTTTTGTAAGCACCCCGGTATCTGACTGAATGGCCTGCACAATAATATCCTGGTATAATAATTTCGTTTCCGGTTGTGGTAACGTTACCTGTATTTTTTTACCTCCCTGTATGTATGTTTCGGTGAAGACAATTTTTTTTAAAGCCAGCTCCGGGGTAATAGAAGGACCGCCGGGGTTCCAGCCGCTTTGCGTATTTACGCTCAGTTCTATACCCAGCCTGTCCGCTTCTTTTATGGCGTGTTTATATAATTCCATCCAGGCATCGCTCATAAAGACCGGGCCGGGTGCTGTTTTTTTTGCTACGGTGTAATTGGAACTTCCGGCATCCACAATGGAGGCACCGCCGTATCCTTTTGCTTTCATCTGTTCCAGATCGCGCGTTATGGATGTTTTGGTGGCCATGCTGTTAAGCCACCACCAGTAACAACGCAGGCGTGAGGCTGCCGGAGTAACGGCAAAATCACTGCGCAGTTGCTGATACCCGATAACAGGAGATGTTTCTAAGGAATAATCCAGTTTTTGAGCGGAAGTAAAAAAACAAAAAAACAAGGCGATTATAACCAATGAAAACTTATACATACACGGAAGTTAGAAATGTAATAGAAAAAATATGCGAAATATAAGGATGCGGGGGCTTGTTCTTTACACTTAAGAAATGAAGTCAGGTCTTTATCTGCGGAACTTCACAGACTGCAAGACCTGACTTCCCTATTACGGCCAATAATTCAACATAACACTTAATACGCTACACAAAACATAACACTCAACACCCAAAACAGCCCTTACCAGCCCGGGTTTTGTGCCAGCTTCACATCTTTGTTGGCATCAATAACCAATTGCGGAATGGGCCACAGGTTGTATTGAAAAGTAAGCGTTGCCTGTGCTTCGGGCCAGAATGCAAATTTTTTAATGCGGTCAGTTGCAATGGTACCACCCATACGTAATAATGTATTCCAGCGGCATTCTTCGTAAACCAGTTCACGTGCACGTTCATCGAGGATGGTGTTAAATTTATCATCCATATCGGCAGCGGTTACCAGGTAAGTACAGTTGGCACGACTGCGCAATAGATTAATATCAGCTGCTGCACCCGCTTTATCGCCACTGCGTTGTTTGGCTTCTGCGCGCAGCAATATGGTTTCCGGCAACCGGATAAAATAATCATCGCGGAAAAGGTTGCTGAGGTTCTCTCCGTCGGCAACGCCGGTATATTTATCGGTAGCAATCTTGCATGATACGGGGTAGTCGAGGCTTTGATCGTCTTTGTTATCGTATAAGACTGTCCACGGTACCGGAATGTTGTAGTACGGAGAGGCTGGAACATTACCCAGGAATGTGCGGCGGAATACAATTTCCGAATTACGCATATCACTGTTGTAAGCACCACTATAAATACTATCGCGTGTATACATGGTTGGGGTTACCTGTGATATACCACGTCCGCCTACATCCGCGCCTGTTCCCTGCAGGTGCGCGGGTGCGCCATTGCGGAATACAGGTCCGTAAGTACGTGAATAAGGTAGTTTTGATCTGGCATCTTCAGTTCTGTAAGCCGCGTAATCAATTTCTATAGCCCAGATGCATTCTTTATTGCCATCCTGGTAGTTTACATTGTTTTCCTGGAACATGTCCCAGTAAACATTACCCTGCGCTTCGGTTTTGCGCGCACCATATCGGGCTTTCATCAAAGAGAAAGTGCCCCCATCAATTACCTTGTTACCGTAAGCAATTGACTGCGCAAATGCGGCGGTAGCACCAGCAGCGTTACCGTCTGCTGCCAGTTGTGTACCCAGTGCCAGGTATAGTTCGCACAGGTTGTGCTGACAGGCGCCTTTTACAAGACGTCCACCGGCAGCAGTAACATCCGGCAAATCCTTTTCAATAGCAAGCAATTCGTCTATGGCATACTGATAGGTCTCCACACGGGTAGCACGCTTATAGTCGTACCTGGCAACTTTAGCGATATCAGATACAATGGGTACGCCACCAAAGAGTTCACCCAGGTTACGGTAAGCAAATGCCCTGAAAAAACGCGCCTGCGCTACGGTGTATGCTTTTTCGGAAGCCGATGACCAGCTGATGGAAGGCAGATCAGCGCTGGCAATGGCCAGGTTGGCCTTGGCGATTATGCGGTACCAATCTGAGAAGATCTCGTAGAAATTACCATTGTTGGCATTGATAAGACCATAGTTGTTGAATGTATTAGACCTTCTTATACTGGGCACATCAAACATATCGGTGCCATTGCCGCGGAAAACAAAGCGCGGGTTTGTTTCTGTTGGATTCGCCCACATGTCCCTGAGCTGCGAATAAATGGCAATAACCGCCTGATCTATTTGCGCAGATGTTGAAAAGATATTGTCTACTGTGTAAAATGTTTCGGGCGGAGTTAGTAAAAATTTATCATCTACTTTTTTACAGCTTATCATACACAACAGCAGCCCGAAAAAATAAATGCTGATCTTATTGATAGTTAGTTTCATGTCTGTTTGTTTAATGGCTTAAAAACTAAAGTTCGCGCCCACGGCGTAGTTGGTAGCAACCGGCAAAATGTTCGATTGCACCGTGGTACCGGTCTCAGGGTCACCGCCTACCCATTTGGTAAACGTAGCCAGGTTACGTCCGGTTACAAAAAGTTTCACCCCGTTTACATGGTTTTTTTTCATCCATTCAGAATTGATGTTCCATGAAAGAGATACATCCTGGATGCGCACAAAGCCCTGCGATTGCAAACCAAGAAAACGACTGTCGCCTGAGAAATACGCTGAGGGATACTTGTTACTGGCGTTATCGGGTGTCCAGTATGGCTTGGAAATGGTATTGTCGTTAAACCTTCCCGTACCGGAAGTCATGTAAGCAGATGTGTTGCTGCGCAGATAGTAGCCGTTGCCGCCGAAGATACCGGAAACCATGACGTACAATTCCAGGCTTTTGTAACGAACTGTATTACTTAAGCTCAAACGAAAATTTTCTTTGTTGGAGCCCAGCACGGTCCGGTCGTTAGCATCAATCTTACCATCCTTATTCAGGTCTATATATTTGGGGGCTCCGGGTGCAGCACCGGTCATTGCAATATAGGAAGCGTCACCGGTTTGAACAATACCATCCTGTTTATATCCATAAATGGAAAGCAGCGATTTTCCGATAAAATAACTATTGGCAATATCATCATCTTCCAGGCCGTCATTGTTCTTGTCTTCCCGGTAAAGATGGGCCAGTTTATTCTGGTTTTTCCAGAAACTGACGGTAGAAGACCAGTTCAGATCTTTTCGTTGTATGTTTATTGTTCTTATGCTCAGTTCAAGACCTTTATTGTCTATTTCACCCAACGAAGATAACTGTGTCGGAAATCCCGTCATAATAGGAATGGTACGAACAAATATCTGGTCAGTAGTTTTTGTGGAATAATAATTCGCATCAACAAACAAGCGGTTTCTTAACCAGTTAGACTCAAACCCAATATTTAATGCAGTCGTTTTTTCCCATCCCAGGCTTGAGTTACCCAGCGAATTTTGTACCAGCCCGTATTTAATAGTACCCTGGGCATCGGAAAATTCATAACGGGCATCACCAGCCGCGCTATTTGCCACCTGTGATAATGTGGCATATGGACTTAAGCCCTGGTTGCCGTTCTGGCCATACGAAACACTGATTTTTAAATTGTCCAGTGGTTTAAAATCTTTAAGGAATGGTTCGGCAGAAATTCTCCATGCGGCGCCTACGGCGGCAAAATTGGCGTAACGCCTCTCGGCCCCAAATACAGATGCACCATCACGGCGGAATGAACCGGTGAGGTAATACCGATCGTTGAACGAATAATTAAGCCGCGCCAGGTAGCCCACATTGGCGCGCTCCTGGTTGTCCTGGATTACTTTCTGCACGGTGGCTTTGGAAAGGCCATTGATGCCAAGAGCGGTATTGCCGTTCGCGGCAAAATTACTGCCGGTAGCATTTACATCTTTGTATTTATAATGATCCCTTGTGGCCACTGCCGTTGCATTAATACGATGCTTTCCAATGCTGGTTTCATACGTAAGAATATTATCAAACACATAACTGTTGGTATTCCTTGTTTGAAGGTTGCCATTGGCACTGGACAGTAAGCTTTGCACCGTTGCAGGGTCATACCTGCCTGCCACGCCTGCACCTTCTTTGATATACCATGTCTCATAAGTGAAGTTGCCGCTCTCGCGTTTTTCAAAATTAGAGAGCACGTTGGCCTTGTAGCTTAAACCCTTTATCCATGGAATGCTCACTATAGCATATGTGTTCACGCGGAATGTATTGTATATATCCGTGTTGTAGATGGTGCCGTCATTAACGCCCCAAAGCGCGTTGATTTGTGATTGAGTATAAGGATATTTCTCCAGGTTGTTGAGTGAATCGCGGTATAAAACGCCGTAAGGAGATGATAATTCCGCACCGGCAACGCTTGCCGTATTGCCGGAGTAATCCCTTCTCGAGTAGCCAAAATCAATACCGGCTTCCATCCATGAAGTAACTTTTGTATTTAGTTTACTGGTTACCGTAATGCGGTTGAATTTATCGCCCACCACAATTCCTTTCGCATTATTATAGGAAGCAGATATATAATAGTTGCTATTGGCTGTTGCTCCTGAAACAGCGCCGTGATAGTCCTGCGTTACGCCGGTTCTGATCACCTTGTCCAACCACACCGTCTCTCTTCCTGCATTCATATTTGCAAGTTCACCGGCCTGTAACCAGTTGGTGCTGCCTGCGACGTATTTGTTACGGGCGTTCACCATAGATATAAACTCAGGGCCTTTTAGCATCACCGGACGGTTATTCCATTCCTGGATGCCCGCGCCGGCTTTAAGAGTAATTACTGGTTTACCAATCTTTCCTTTCCTGGTAGTAATGGCTATCACACCGTTGGCCGACCTGGAACCATAAGCTGCGGCGGAAACAGCATCTTTCAATACATCATAACTGGCGATGTCTCCTGGTGCGATATCGCTTACAGAACCCAGGTAAACAGCGCCATCCAGCAATATCAGCGGCTCATTGGTGCCACTGATAGAACGTTGGCCGCGCACCTGTATGGAAGGTTGGCCGCCGGCCGTATTTACTGCGCCGATATTCAGACCGGGCACATTGCCTCTCAGCGCTTCCAGTGCATTCATATTGGGCATCAGCGCTAGGGGCGAATTCTCCAGTTTTACCGAAGAAACAGCGCCAGTAAAATCTTTTCGTTTTGTTGTGCCATAACCAATTACCACCACATCATTCAAATCTTTCGCTTCTTCTTTCATCTGAATGGATAAACTGCTGCGGCCGCCAACGGCTATTTCCTGTGTGGTAAAACCAACATAGCTGATAACCAGCACCGCATCTTTGTTAACCACATTCAATGAAAACGTACCGTCTTCTTTTGTAACGGTACCATTGCCGGAACCCCGCTCCATAACACTTACATTGCCTATAGGCTGGTTGGCAGCATTGACTACTTTGCCCGTTACAATTGCAAAGGCGGCTTCATTTTCTTTTCCCAGTGTGGAAATTACAATGAGGTCGTTGCCAATGATCTTAAAAGAGAGCAGGGTATTTTCGAGTAATTTTCTCATTACCTCGCTGGCGGGCCTTTCCTCTACGCTGATGCTGATACGCTGGCCGGCCGGCAATACACCATCATTGTAAAGGAAACGGAAAGATGTTTGTTTCTCAATCGTTTTAAATGCCTTTTTGAGGGATGCGTTTTCCAGTTTAAGCGTAATGCTCTCCTGTGCCAGCAGTCCGTTATTGGCAAAAGATTGCATCGAAAACAAGCAAATAAGCAGTACCGTCATTTTCATTATCAGCAAGCATTTAATTACTGAAGTAGCAGCGCAATGATGCGCCCTACATCCAATTTTTTTCATAACTTAGTTTTGAAGTGTTAAAGGATGAAAAGGCCTCCCCCCGGAGACTTTTTTAATTTCTGAATTTAACCTACGGGGAATGGTGCAAACATTCTCCGTTTTTTGTGTAGCTCAGGTGTTTTGATTCATACGCAGTTTTTAGGTTATCAATCGTTTATAAAAGTTTATTGGCAGCAGGTTACCAGATGGTTACTATACCGTCTTTCAGCTGGTATTGAAAATGTGCTGAGAACTGCAAACCTTCCATTACTTCATCAATAGTCTTGTTTTCAAAGGTTACCGTATATGTGCCGGTGCTCAGGTTTTTGTTTTTTACTACGATTTCCACATTGTACCAGCGTTCAATCTCAGCAATCATATTGTCAAACGGCGTCTCATCAAAAGCCAGTTTATTTTTTACCCACATGGTCTCATATACATCCTGGCCTTTTTTATCGAGGTGCACATTCTCTACCATCATTACTTCAGACGCAGCCTTTTTTTTGGAATCGACCACGGCACCATTGATCGTTACTGCCCCTTCATTGTCTATAATTACCTTTTCATTGGGTTTTAGAATCACTTTTTTATTGGGCTGGCTGTTGAGGGTTACTTCTACAGAACCCCGTATGAGAGCAGTTTCGGTAGTTTTATCTTTTGGGTAAGAACGTACATTAAAAGCCGTTCCCAGTACTTTTACCTGAACGGTACTGGTATGTATGATAAAGGGCCGTGATTTATCTTTTACCACATCAAAATAGGCTTCACCGCTCAGCTTTACTTCACGCAGCTTTCCGCTGAAATCTCCACTGTATTCCAGTTTACTATCTGCATTCAGCCATACCTGTGTGCCATCGGGCAATTCAATTTTTGATTTGGAACCCGGTTTGGTGCTTACCGTATTGCCGGCGATTTTGGGAACCGGGGTATTGTTCTTCACTTCTCCTGTACGCACGATCAGGAAGAGTCCGAAAAGGGATGCTGCAACACCACTCCCAATCCACCATCTGCGGTGCGATGCCTTCTGCCGGGTTTGCTGCAATAGCGGTTTTTCCGGATAATCATCATCAAATTGCAATACCGGTGCGCCGGTGTAATTGCTTAACCGTTGTAAATGTTTGTCAAAGCTCATCGCCTTGTTTACTACAACATCCTCACCATCGCGGTTCATCCAGATATCGCGCAGTACAGCCACCCTTTCCGCAGCCAGGGGGTCTTGCTGTACCAGCACTTTCAATTCTTCTAATTCTGCAGGCGTTGCTTCTCCGGAGAGTTGTAAACTGACCAGCAGCCAGAGTTTTTCTTCAGTCATAAATTAGCTGTTACTATAGACAAGGTGTTCAAAAAGAAAGTACCAAAAGAAATAAAAATAATTACCACTTATTTTTAGCGGGCGGCTCAGGAGGCAGAACGCCGGCCAGGTTGTTCCATTTTTGAATGGATGGAAGATGGAATAAACGCCGCCACTTTGCGGGTGGCAATAAAAACCTGGTTACGCACGGTGAGCACTGAAATATTGAGTATTTCAGCAGTCTCTTTATACGACATGCCGTTTTCTTTTACCAATTGAAAAACAATGCGGCACTGTGGTGGTAAAGCGCGAATGCATTCCTGTATTTTGCGGATGGTATCGGCCGATACGCATAAATCTTCAGGGTTGCCCAGGCTTACACGGGGCTCAAAATCCAGTTCGTCCAGCCTGATAACAGGGTTTTTAAAATGCCTGGATATATAGTTCAGGCAAAAATTCTTTGCTATGGTATATAAATAGACTTTCAGGTTTTCAATATCGGGAAGCTTGTTCCTTATCTGCCAGAGCTTTATAAAAACATCCGAAACAATTTCTTCTGCCGCTTCCTGTGATTTTACAAAGGAAAAACAAAAATTTTTCAGTTGGGGAGATAACAAACCATAGAGCGTTTCATATGCTTTCATATCCTCGTAAAGGCCAATCTGCTGTTGCAGTGTTGCAATATCATGGTTAGTATTGGTCAAGGTGGTTGCGGTTACGCCGGTAAAAGTAATAAACCGGCAGTTCTGTTACAATAAACAATTTTATTAAGAAATTTGCTGCATCTATTAATTTTTTCAGCAATCATTTTTATGAATACCCGTTTGTCTTAAAACAATTCATCTTTTAATGGCGCTTTAAACTGTTGCGCCGGTGCCCTGGACTGCTGTAATCCAAAATAAAAATACAAGCTGCGTTTTACCGGTGTTGTTATTGCCGTTAATTCGCTTTGCGGGCCCAGTGCGGCGGTGTTGTAACTGATGTTCAGCGCCAGCTTGGTTCCTATTGGCGGTATTACATCTAAAAATGAAATATTGCCTGCCGGCAATACCGGCGCAGGTTTTACACCGCTGAGCCCATAAAAATCAAACAGCCGCACATACAAACCACTGTCCTGGCTGGCTACCAGAAATTTACCTTCAACGGTATTCATCTCCATCCAGCTGATACCGGCATAGTAACCCTTAAACTCCGGAAAAATCCAGGGCGCACTACCTGTTTGCGTATTGTTGTTCATGTTTTGCCATACATTGTCTGTTACACCCTGCAAACGATTTTTCCAGACACGGTACGGTCCTTTGCCCAGCCATTTTGCACCAAGCACATAATTTTCCGGGTAGCTGAAACTGATGCCTGCAAACGGATACGTTCCATTGATGCTGTATTCATATTCCAGGCGCAGCCAGCCACCATTGAACATTTTCCAGCGGGCATATTTCATATCACCTTCATACAGCAGCTCCACTGTATAGCCGTCTGTCTCCTTAAAATGTTTTAGCGAAAGGAATTTTGCATTGCCGCTTACCAGCAACGGTGCGCCTCCAAAGGAAAGCTTATCGCCATGACTGCTTCTGACATCGGTCATACTGCCATCTTTTTTTACAAAGGAGACACTGATGCCGCCCGACCTGAGCACCACCATAGAATCATTTTCAATTGCACGCACTGCTGCCGTATCATTCACCACAATGATATCTTTCAGCAGCTGCCAGTTGTTTTTTATTTTAAAAGACCATTTATACACCGGGTTATTAAAAGGATCATAAGCAGCCAGCAGCAAGGCGTCGCAATCACGCCATTCTTCGGGGAGCGGCATGTTTATATTGCCGTTTTGTCCGGGGGCAATGGATGGAGCAGTTGCTTCACCGCTTTTTATGACACTGTAACCTGCCATCCAATCGGCCGGTTTTTTATAATTCACCAGCTGCCATTGAAAACGGCATTGGCGGGTATTGGTGAAATGATACCGGTTTTCTACCGGTAATGAACCGGTGAAGTTTTCCGGCAATTGCTGCACCAGCATTTTTATGGGCGAATATATCTCGCGGATGGCATTGAAACTTCCTTCTTTCTCGCGGTGCGGGCCCATCACCCCATCGGGGGCATTCAAACCGTTTACATCAATGATGCCGTTCATGTCCGTTCTTACCACGCCTTCATCCAGCATGGCCCAGAGAAAACCGCCGCCCGATCTTTTGGCATGCCAGTGCAGTTCCCAGAAATCGGCCAGGGCAGCGCCGCCGCCACCATCATCCTGACAATGCAAAAATTCGGTGGGCATATAAATCAGTGAATCTGCCAGTATTTTTTTGGTGCTGTAATAATCTTCATAATGATTACAGTCTATTCCATTATAGTCATTGCCCGGCCGGTGGTGCGGATGAATAACGGGCCGTTGCGAGAAATCCCATTTATAAAATAATGCATCCAGCTCTTTGTTGGTACCCCCCTCATTGCCATTGTCCCAAAAAATGATCGAAGGATGATTCAGATCCCTGGTCACCATTTCCTTTACCAATGGCGTACCGGCAGCGGTGCTGTACCATTTTTGCCATCCTGCAAGTTCATCCAGTACATACAAGCCTAAAGAATCGCAGAGCTGCAAAAATTTTTTATCGGGCGGATAATGAGAACAACGGACTGCATTCATATTCATTTCCTTTAGCAGTTTTACATCCATCAGCTGAATGCTGTCGTTTAAGGTACGACCTGTTTCGGGCCAGATACAATGCCTGTTGATGCCTTTCATTTTTATTTGTACCCCATTGAGATAAATGCCGTCCCCTTTTCTGATCTCTATGGTTCTGAAACCAAATTTTTCCTGCAACACGTAAATTGTCTTATTGTCTTTCTTAAGCGATACCCGCGCCGAATACAAAAAAGGTGTTTCTGCAGTCCACGATAATACGCTGTTCAGTTTTGTCTTTAGCTGGCAGGCTGTATCGCCTTTTTGCAAAACGGTTTCAACCGATGCTATCTTTTTTCCTTTTCCATCCAGTATCTCTACTGCCATACCGGCTTTTTCCTGCAATCCTTCCACAAAAACTTTCATTGCAAAACTACCGTCGGCTTCTGCATCGATGGCTGTATAATCTATATGAGCTGGCGGAACTGCTTCCAGGTAAACGGGTCGAAAGATGCCACCAAATATCCAGTAGTCGGCCAGCCGCTCAGCATTGTTTACCGATGGATCAGCAGACATTTTAGCAACGGTTACCTCCAGTGTATTGGGCGCATCAAAATGAAGTTTGCCTGTAATATCATATTTAAATTCATAGAATGCCCCGCGGTGCGGCTCACCGGCCGGTTGCCCGTTTATTTTTACCTCTGTGTCTGTCATGGAGCCTTCGAACACAATGAATATTTGTTTTCCTTTCCAGCCGGCAGGCAGGCTGAAACGATGTTTGTACATTCCTTTTTCATCAAAAAAACGAAAATCCTTTCCGTATGTTTTATAATCACGTCCGTAATTATAATTACCGAAGCCCTGCAGTTCCCAGCAGGAAGGAACCGGAATGGTTGTCCAATGCCCGCTGTTTCGGCCCGCGGTGCAAAAAAAATCCCAGGTAACGGTATTTTTATTATCGGTACCCGAGAGGTATTGCAGTTGTTTCTGCTGCGCGCAAAGCTGCATGCCCGGTAACACGACTATTAAAAGAATAAACAGAATATTTTTAATGCCCATTATATGTATGCAACTGTTAAGGCAATACACCATAACGTTATTGCTTATTGTTTTTTTCTGCTGCGAGGTGTATATGCACCGGCTTATCCCTGTCGCAAACCAACTGGCCATTTTCATAAAATAATTCCGTTAACTGTATTACGCTGCGCCTGTCTGCCACTGAACCGGGCGCGGCCGGACTTATTTTATTTCTTCCGGGGTGTGTAAAATAAAACAGGAATACCCGGTTGTTGCTGACCACTACATCTGCGTGGCCGCCAATGGCCTGGTCGTCTTGTCCTTTGCCAGGTGCTTCCAGTATGCGGGTAGCCTGTTTTGTCCATTGCAGTAAATCATTGGAATAATAGATCTCCATACCTTTCCATACATCCACTACCATCCAGTATTTGTTTTGAAAACGGAATACTTTCGGGCCTTCACCGCGGGCATCAATGGCTTTGCCTTTGTCTGTCCATTGGTACAGGTCTTTACTGTCTGCATAGTAAATAGACTTACCCTCCGTTTCATTGTTGTACCACAAACGCCAGCTGCCATCCGGCAAATGAAAAATACTGGCGTCTATTACTTTGTGGTTGGCCAGTGCAAGTGTTGATTCATATTTCCAGTTAATTAAATCTTTACTGGTGAGGTGAATAATATCGCGTGGATGGTTCCAGTTGCCGAATATACCGGGTACATAGGTGAGGAACATATGGTACATGCCATTGTCTTCGGCAATATCCGGCGCCCAGAATGTATAGCCGCTGTCCGGCCTGAAGTTAATATTGGCAGTATCACGGTATTTCCAGTTAGCGCCATCGGCAGATTCGGCAATGCCTATGCGTGTGCCATGCACCCAGGCCACACCGGTAGAATCAGTAATGTTTGCGCGGCGGTTTGTATAAAACATCCACCACTTTTGGTATTGTTTATTAAATACAATGACAGGGTCAGCAGCACCATCATACACCGGGTCGCGGTATAAAGGTTTTGAAACCGGTTGCTGGGCAACCAATATTCTGGCTGTTATCAATAATAAACCGGTAAAAAGCATCCGCCCGGAAAGTAATTGCCACCGACCCTGCATACTATATTATTTAATTGGCTGGTTAAAGACGGATCAGGTAAGTTTTACGGCTTGTCTTGCCAGTAATTTCCATTCTTTGCCTTGTTTTATCCAAACGGTCATTACTGCAATTTTTACCACTCCCGGCTTGCCACCATCGTTGCTGGTTCCGTTTAATTTATGGCGTACAATAGCGGTACTACCGGTTACCTGAATCGTTTGTTCCGATAAATCGATGGTAACAAAATCATTGGCCCCGCTGGCCAGCGCTTCCACAAATGCAGCCTGGTCTTCTACTTTACCACCGGAATGACCATAACTAAGTGCGGGTGAGCTTATTTTTTCCAATGCTGCCCTGTCGCCATCCAGCATGGCTTTACGCAGCGTTTCAACGGCAGCGGCAACAGCCTTTTCATCTTTTGTCTGTGCGTGCAGTGCAATGCCTGTTACAGCGGATAATAAAAAAAGAAAAAGAAATTTTTTCATGATTGAATGAATTATTGATTAAATAAATTATTGTACAAATATAACCGGCGTTATACTAACCGGCCCCATTAAACCAGCTGGTTTTGGATCCCATTTGGCCGCCGAAAACAAACCATCGGCTCCGCGGTTCTTTGCCAGCCTTGCCGGGAAATTGGTATTGTAAAATTTCTTCCATACCACCCCGCGTTTATCCAAATCGGCAATACGGTTGGCCATACCATTGGTTACATATACCTGCAACAGATTATCTTCTTTAAACCGGGAAGCCGGAACGGTAATTTTATATGATGGACCCAGCAATACGCCCAGTTTAACCCCGTTCAGCAATATTTCCGCGCTTTCGCTTACTTCGCCCAGATCAAGCTGCCAGGCGGCGAAATTGCCGGACGGTTTTCTGAAACGGATGCTGTATTGCGCAGTACCCGAAAATGCTTTTACCGCTTCATTGTTGGGAATATCTGTCCAGGAACCCAGGCTTTTTAAAGTTGTGGCGGCAGGAAGTACCGGGCCGCCGCTGACGAAATTAATTTTCCAGTCGCCGGTTATGTTCTGCGCATCACCCTTTAAAGTAGTATACGGAAACAATGCACCGTTGATCTTATTGGAAGAAGTTTGTACGATGATGCTTTCGCCTGGCTGCAGGTTGAGGTATACCGCAGTGATTCCTTCGCCTGCATGCTTCATTTTTGCCAGGCCCTTTCGTTCCTGCATGGCATCAAACAACACTGCACTGGCGGCTTTTGTCTGTAACGGTACATCTCCCGCAAAAGCACTGGTGCCGGCATTTGAAATAAAATAGTAGTTGCCTGTACTGTATTGTCTGCGTACAAACTGGAGTCCATTGTCAACCATGGGTTCCCTTCTTATTCCGGCAACAGACAACAAGGTCTGCAAGTCATCGCCCTGCAGCCACTGACCTTTACCAGTAATGGCTTTTTTTATACCGCCGTCATCTTTAAACTGCAATGAACCCAGTAATTGGTTGAATGCGGTTTGCCTTTCATTTAATGCAGCAAGGCCCGGCGGTCCGGCAGGCATATCTTTATACACAATTATGGTTGCGCCTTCCTTTGCCAGTTTAACCAATTGTTGCATGGTTTCCAGTGGCAGGTATTGAGTTGCTGCCAGTAATATAACCTGGTAATTGACTGAGCCGGTTTGTAATAATTTATTGCTGTTTTTTACCTGCATGATCTGTTTATCGGAAATAAGATCAAAAGCATAGCCTTTATCCAACAGGAAATCTGCGCCGCTTTTAAAAACCGTTTTTTCAAAACCTTTCATGCCATCAAAATGGTGCAACATTTCATTGCCGGGTTCGGAATTTTTATCGCTGAAAGGAAAATACAGCAATACATCATTGTCAGGTTTACCCATTTGTAAAAACGACTGGCACCTGGCTATGTAATTATTGAGTGCTGGAAAATCTTTCCAAAAAGAATTGGCCGGAGTAAAATGTACGGCTGCATAAAATAACCAGCCCGGCCATGTTTCATTTTGCGGAGAATAATTGGTGCCATGGTAAAAGATATGGTTAACACCGCCCACGAAATATTTATCAATGGCCAGTTTCACATCGCCCAAAGAAGATTGAAAATGTTCATCTAGCCAGGTAGCAGATTCTGAAGATGCCAGCGGCTTACCCATAACATGCGCTGTGGAAGTAGCAAACTTAAAACGCAGAATATCGGTGCCTTCTGTTTCGGGTATATCAATGGCGCCGTAGAGATCTAAAATATTGGCAGGTGATCCGTGACTCTGGTTGCGTATCAATTTTCCTTTTGCACCGGCCCAGGCATGCCAGGGACTTGTAAATTTTTCGAGCAACAGTTCAGAAATGGTTTGCCGGTAATCGTACAATACCCGGATGTTTTTTTCTTTGTTGTCTTTCTGGTACAGTGCAGGCAATTCATTTTTTAGGTCATAGCCGCGGCGGTTTTTAAACTGCTCCGGAAAATCGGGTGTCCAGTTACTCTGTCCGCGGGCATCGTCCACCTCGTATGAGTCGTTGAAAAAAGAGCGCAGGTAACTGATGTCTTTGCCGGCAAAAGCCTTATCAAATGCAGCCAGGTAGTTTTTTAATGCAGCAGCAGAAAAATGATCAATGGCATCGCCTTCTCCGCCTGGGGCGGCTCTTTCCACCATTTTGCCATGCCAGCCCTGAAAAAGCGCATACAGGGTCCAGTCAGTGCCCGCAGGAGCAGTCCAGTTCAGCTTGCCAATGCTGTCTGTTTTATCCGTAATATCAATGGGATCGCCTTTACCGGGGTATGCCATCAGCAGTTGCAATGGTAATTTCTTTTCAAAACGCACCTGGTCAAAAGCGTATAACTGAAGGTCTTTGTTGGTGGCGATGGGGTACGACAGGGATTTTATATCGGGCGTTTTGCCGCTTTCCGTTCTTACCAGGGGTTGCTGAATAAACTGTACGGGTTGCTGCAGTTGTTCACCCCCTTTTACTGAATAGGTAACCAGGTTGATGTTCTTACAGGCGTCGGCAGGTGTAACCCATGGTCCGCCAAACGGCCAACCGGTGCCGGTTGCCATATCAACGCCCATGCCTAAGCGCTTTGCTTCCTGTAGGGTAAACAGCAGCATGTCTGTCCATTTCGGAGACAGGTAATCGATGAATTGCGCTTCATATCCTTTTACGCCGTAGATGGGTGTAATTTCAAGTCCGCCCAAACCTGCCTGCTGGTATTTCTTCATGGCGGCGGAAAGATCTGTTTTGTTCACCGCGCTGCCCTGCCACCACCATCGCGTCCAGGGTTTGCTGGTTTGTGTAATGGCCGGCCATTGTATTTGCGCGGTAGCCGAAATAAAGTAAACAACAAAAACTGCAAGCAGCGTAATTTTTTTCATGTAGTAAATTCAAAAGTCAAAAGTAAAAAGTAAAAAAATATCCGGTATGCGACTTTTAAAGTCAAAAGTTAAAATTCAAAAGTTAAAAAATATCCGGTCTGCGACTTTCAAATTTAAAAGTCAAAAGTGAAAAGTAAAAAATTAGCCGGTCTGTGCTTTTTGTCAGGCCGGTTAAAAATCCTCGTCTGCGTTTTTGACTTTTGACTTTTTAATTTTGACTTTTAACTTTTTTTAATTTTTAATTTTTTTCAACCCCAACCGCATACACATTTTCCACTCCCTCAAAATTGGCCCTGAAAATTATCCATTTGCCATCGGGTGAAAAATGCACATTGGGTTCCAGGCGGTAATTGTGGTGTTTCATATTCACCAGTTTCTCAGAAATGAACTTATCGCCGATGGGAGTAAAAAGATAGATCCACATACCATCTTTGGCACGGGCTACCTGCCCTTCATTGCCGCCATCTCCGCAAAACAACCGCTGGTCGGGCGATGTATTGAAATGAATGCTCCATTCGTCCCTGGTAAGCGCATATCTTTTTTCGAGTCCGGTCTTCAGATCGGCACCGGCCACAAAAAATGTTTCGCCTTTGGGCATTTGCAAATCGAACCAGATGGTTTTGCCGTCGGGTGCAAACCATTCGTGCCCGGCAATTTCCATATCCATGGTTCTTTTATGGATCAGTTTTACTGCTTTGGATTGAACGTTGATGGTCCATATACGATCGACCTTGTGCCAGGGGCCTTCGTGGCAAAACATGAGCAGCGATGGATCGGTAGTAGAAAACTGGACATGGTTAAGCCAGGCGCTGTCAGAAAAAATCTTTTTTAGTTTTTTGGTACGCACATCAATCGTAAACAGGGTGCGGGGCAATTTGGCTTCGTAAATGATATTGAAGTAATCTGATTTATTGGGGTGATCTTTAAATAGTTCTTTTTCTTTGTCTTCCGACCAGGCGCCGGCCAGTAAGGTTTCATCGGCATTGAGTGTTGTAATGCTGGCTTTGAAATTATCCGGGAATACAAAGACCAGGCTGGTTTTTTTTGAATCGATATTGGTTACGTAAATGCTGTCCTTTACCTGGTAATACACGTTCCGTGCTTTGCCGCCAACAATTTCACCAATCATGGGCGATGCCTGTTGTGTGATGGGCGCAGACCGCAACGTGGAAAGATCAATTGCATACAATTGCTTGTCTTTGGTATTGCTGTTATACGTTTCCTGTTTGGCCGCTTTTTCACTGTCGGGCTGGGTGGCTTCGCTGCTGTAAAAGACCATGCTGTTGCCCGCATACGGATTGTTGTGAAAATAAAAACTCATATTGCTGCGACCATTACTGGTAAGGCGCATTACTTTATGGTGGGTGTCTTTATCAATCCAGGTGGCGGGCATTTTTTGACCACCTGTTTCAAGAATGGGTTGTGCATAAGCATGCAGTGCGAATATCAAACAGGCCGGGAGGCATATCCATTTGTTCATATAGCAGGCGTATAATAAGTGAAATTAGCATTTAAAAATAAGTAAGACTGGGCGTAAATCGTCCTGAGCCATCCTGTAAGCAGCTGTTAGTTTTTAGCTATTAGCTGTCAGCTATCAAATTGCCAGGCAAAAGCACTAATTGCTAACGGCCAATAGCTAATAGCTGTATTTTTGATGAAATTTAATTTGTATTAAAATCTGGTCTATGTGTGGAATCGTTGCTTATATAGGTCCGCGTGAAGCTTACCCGGTTATTTTAAAAGGTTTGAAACGATTGGAATACCGTGGTTACGACAGCTCCGGCGTGGCTTTGCTGAATGAAAGCGGATTAAATGTATACAAGAAAAAAGGCCGTGTGGCAGAACTCGAAGAAAGTGTGCTGGGCAAAGACCTGCATGCACATATCGGTATCGGCCATACAAGGTGGGCAACACACGGAGAACCGAGCGACCGTAACGCACACCCCCATGTGTCTGCTAATGGCAAACTGGCTATGATCCACAATGGGATTATTGAGAATTATGCACAACTGAAAAAAGAACTGCAAAACAAAGGTTATCATTTTAAAAGCGACACCGATACGGAAGTGTTGCTCAATTTTATTGAAGACATCCAGTTGAACAATGAATGCGGACTGGAAGAAGCGCTGCGCATAGCCCTGAAGCGGGTAACCGGTGCCTATGTAATTGTGTTGGTAGATGCCGATAATCCCGAAACGCTGATAGCAGCCCGTAAAGGCAGTCCACTGGTGATTGGTGTAGGCAAAGGAGAACATTTCCTGGCCTCCGATGCATCGCCCATTATTGAATACACCAAAGAAGTAGTCTATGTAAACGATTATGAGCTGGCCATTCTGCGTTCAGGTGAACTCATCTTAAAAAACCTGGGCAATGAAAAAATAACGCCTTATATCCAGAAACTAGACCTGGAACTGGCTGCCATCGAAAAAGGGGGTTACGAACATTTCATGCTGAAAGAAATTTTTGAGCAGCCGGATACCATATACGATTGTTTGCGCGGGCGAATGGACGCTACTGCGGGAACTATCACCATGAGCGGCGTTCAGAATTATATCGACCAACTCAAAAATGCACCGCGTATCATCATCATTGCCTGTGGCACCAGCTGGCATGCCGGACTGGTAGCAGAATATGTAATTGAAGAATTATGCCGGATACCCGTAGAAGTAGAATATGCTTCAGAATTCAGGTACCGTAACCCGGTAGTTCACAAAGGAGACGTTATCATTGCCATTTCGCAAAGTGGTGAAACAGCGGATACCATTGTAGCCATCGAAAAAGCAAAAGAACAAGGTGCCATTATTTTTGGAATACTGAACGTGGTGGGGTCTTCCATTGCCCGCATCTCTCACGCCGGCGCCTATACGCACGCCGGTCCCGAGATTGGCGTAGCCAGTACCAAGGCATTTACCGCGCAACTGGTGGTACTGACCATGGTAGCACTAAAAGTAGCCTATGAAAAAGGCAGCATCGACCAGGAACGGTACATGGATCTGTTGAAAGAGCTGCACGAAATACCCGGAAAGGCGGCCATCATTTTAAAGAATACAGATAATATTAAAAGGATTGCGGAGAAATACAAAGATTCTGCCAATGCACTGTACCTGGGCCGCGGGTATAACTTTCCGATTGCACTGGAAGGCGCATTAAAGCTGAAAGAAATCTCTTATATCCACGCCGAAGGATATCCTGCTGCGGAAATGAAACACGGGCCGATTGCACTTGTAGACAGCGAGCTGCCGGTATTCTTTGTAGCCACGAAGGATGTGTATTATGAAAAGATTGTCAGCAATATTCAGGAAATAAAAGCGCGCAAAGGAAAAGTGATTGCAGTTGTAAGCGAGGGCGACGAAGCAATAGCCGGCATGGCCGATGATATTATGATTGTTCCGGAAGCCAATGAAATTGTTGCGCCCATGCTCAGCGTAATCCCCCTTCAGCTGCTTAGTTATTATACTGGTGTTGCCAAAAACCTGGATGTAGATAAACCACGGAACCTGGCCAAAAGCGTAACAGTAGAATAAATTTTTCTGCCAGCCATGAAACAACGTATGATTACCTGCCATTCAAAAAATTCTGCATGAACATTATCCGTAAAAGCCCGGTCAATACGCTCGGCTATAATTTTGTTGCGCCCGGTTTTCTTCCAAAAGGCAAAGACGAATATTACCTGCGCAACCAGCAGAATAAAAACGCCATCCATTACCGCAAATTGACTGCATACGAAATTGAAGTGCTGGTGCGCAACCGCAATACTTCGGACGACTGGAACCAGATACTGGTATCGGAATCGTTTACCCCGGAACTGGTACAGAATTGCAAATTCTATGGCCTGGTGCGCATTGGCCGGCTGGAACCTTTTTACCTGGAATTTCACAACCTGCGCCGGCCGGTGGGTTTATACAACAGTACCATCATTAGCTCCGACCTTGGTAACAATGTGGTGATCGATAATTGCAATTACCTGTCGCATTATATCATTGGCAATGACGCCATGATTGTTAATACAAATGAACTGGCCACTACAGACTACGCCCGTTTTGGAAATGGCATTGTAAAAGATGGGGAAGAAGAAGCCAACCGAATATGGCTTGAAGTGTGCAATGAAAATGGCGGCAGAAGTATTATCCCTTTCAACGGCATGCTGCCCGGGGATGCCTGGCTGTGGTCGAGGTTCCGCAACAATGCACCGCTGCAGGAGGCTTTCAGGCAATTTACCGACAATGAGTTTGATAAGCGCCGCGGCTATTATGGAGAAATCGGCGATCGTACCGTAATAAAGAATTGCCGTATTATAAAAGATGTATGGATAGGCAGCGATGCTTATATTAAAGGCGCCAACAAACTGAAAAACCTTACCATCAATTCTAACGCCCATGCCAAATCGCAGGTGGGCGAAGGCTGCGAACTGGTAAATGGTATCATGAACGAAGGTTGCCGTGTTTTTTACGGCGTAAAAGCGGTGCGGTTTTTTATGGCGTCGCATTCACAATTGAAATACGGCGCCCGGCTTATCAATTCATACCTGGGCAACAACGCTACCATCTCCTGCTGCGAGGTATTGAATTCGCTGATATTCCCGGCACACGAACAACACCACAACAATTCTTTTTTGTGCGCTGCATTGGTCATGGGACAGAGCAATATGGCGGCCGGCGCTACCATCGGTTCTAATCATAATTCCCGGAGTCCCGATGGTGAAATCATTGCAGGGCGTGGCTTCTGGCCGGGCCTTTGCGTAAGCCTTAAACACAATTCTGTCTTTGCCAGTTTTTGCATACTTGCCAAAGGCGATTACCCCGCAGAGCTGAAAATTCCTTTCCCGTTTTCACTTATCAGCAATGACGCCAGTAAAGACCAGCTGGTAATAATGCCTGCTTACTGGTTTATGTACAATATGTATGCGCTGGCCCGCAATTCATGGAAATATGTTGACCGCGACAAACGCACCGATAAAACACAACTCATAGAATACAATTTTCTTGCGCCGGACAGCGTCAATGAGATCATTCAATCACTCGATCTGCTGAAGACGGCCGTTGGCAAAGCCTACAGTAAAAAGTTCAGCCAGCGCATGCCCGAAGCAGAATTGAAAAAAACAGGTGAAAAATTGCTGGAATCGAACGATGACCTGGTAAATGACCTGGAATTGCTGCTGCATGATATTGAAAACAGCGAACGCCCGGTGGTATTAATAAAAGGATTGCAGGCCTATCATTGCTACAAAGAACTGATCAATTTTTATGCAGTAACGGCTCTGCTTGAATTAATAGAAAAAAATAAAATAAAAAATACCGCTGCATTATTAAGTGAACTACCTCCTGCTGCAAAATTATTACCATGGATAAATGCCGGCGGACAATTAATTCCTGCTGCAGAACTGGATAAACTGCTGCAGCATACCAGTAGCGGTAAAATAAAAAACTGGGCGGCGATTCATACCTTTTATAAAAAACAGGGCAATCTGTACCCCACACAGAAAATCCAACATGCGCTGGCTGCGTTGCAGTCAGTATATGGCATCAACCTGAAAAAAAATAAAACCGCCCTCAAACAAATGCTGCAACAGGCAATCTACACAAAAGAATGGATGGTCAAAGGCATTTACGACAGCAGGGCCAAAGATTACACCAACCCTTTCCGGAAGATGGTATACGAAAACCGGCACGAAATGGAGACTGTTACCGGAAGCCTTGAAAAAAATAGTTTTATACAACAGGAACAGGAAGGACTGATTGTTTTCAAAAAAAATATTGACAGCATTATAAAAAACTTCAAACTATAGCTGTTTTCACGTCATGGTATTACCGGGATGTTTTAATAAATTGAATGTGCACTGGTATATTTCCGGATCCAATTATTGACAGCACATAAACTCCTGCCGGTAAGCCGGACAACTGCAGGGAGATATAATTCTTTCCCGCGTGCAGTGACAGGTCCATCGATTGTACCAAACCTCCCTGCATATTGCAGATATTCATTTTTGATTTACCGCTGGTGCGCACATCCAGAAACAATACGGCGTTGTTGTTAACAATGGAAGGCCAGATACCGGCCCTGGTGTCGATTGCCGGGCTGATCATTACTCCAATGGCATTACTATAAGAAATAAGGCCGTTTTTATCAATCATTTGCAGCCGGTAATATTGTTTACCGGTTAATTTCCGGCTATCTGCATATTGATACATTGTTCTGCCTGTAACAGTATCCAACCGTGAAATAATTTCAAAATGATTGCTGTCGGCTGAAGATTGCACTTCAAAAAAAGCGGGTTGCCAGGAAGGGCTTATTGTCCAGCTGAGCAAGACTCCTTTGTTGCCTGCTGAGGCCGTAAATGAAAGCAATTGTATGGGTAATGGATTTTGCAGGGCGATATTGCTGCCCAGTGTAAAATAACCCAGGGTATCAACTACCGTTATCAGTTTGCTTACTACCGAACCGGCGGCGCCGGCCGAACCTGTAGTGGCTATATTATCTCCGTTTTCCCATACGCCCGATACCAGTTGTGCAACACGGAGTGCTGCCATATCGGTTACACCGCCGCTGTTAACATTGTCGAACGACAATTCCACTTTTGCTTCAGGTGCGGGATCGGTATCTGATTGCAATGACCAGTGTTCTATGGACGAAATATGATCAATTCCTTTACCAACTGCGGTTGCCAGGATCTTCGGATTTGACCGGAAGAATTCAGCCGTATAATTGCCACTGGTTGTTTTTACGGCTATCCATCTTTTGGTATTGCCTTTTCCTATGGGAAAAAGGAAATGTACTGCGTTGGTCAGTCCCTCTTTTCTAAGTGCGCCGTTTATAAAATTGTTGCCAGGGAGTGAATCGGCCTGCAAACTGCAACCAGCCTGCAACGTTATAATGAATGAATGGTTGTTTACCGTGCCATTTATCAGGGAGAGCCTATATGGCAGTGATAAGCCGGAAAGCAATGAAATACCCGCGTTATTATTTATCGTTACTGCTACATTGTTGGTAATGCCGTTAAGCCTTACATCCTGCTGGGTAGTTCCATTGAATTCAAGGACGGGTGAACCTCCTGATGTTTCCGTAATAACGCCGTTTGTTTGAAAACAATTTCCTTTTATATAAACAACATTGTTATTGGCCTGGCTGGCCAGGTTAAATACACCGCCCTCCTGCACCAGGTTACCGTTGATGGTGGTGGCGGCTGTAAGATTGAGGTTAAAGTTCACGCCGTCCTTTATTACCAGGTCGCCATTAATAATCAATGGGCTGGCGGCAGTAGTAGCGTATGCCTGGATGCCTCCGGATGCTTCACTGCCCAGCACCAGTGAGCCATAGGTGCGCTTGGTGGAGGCAATGGTGTAACCACCGCCCGGCACATCAAAAGTGAAAATGCCGGTTTCCGTTCCCGGCTGATTAGACAGCGTGGTAACCATGGCTGCATGGGCGGACCGGGTATGGTGAATGTATTGGCCGCCATTGTTTATCCGCAAAGAATCCTGCACCAGCAATGCGGAGCCACTGGAAGAACCGGATGCATTCATAAAGATCCCACCGTTGTTTATGGTAATACCATAACCCGGACCCATAGCCGTAAAAGCGGGTACAAAGGTATTGGTGGCAGGCAGCATCAATTGAATAGAGTGACTGGTTAGCGGAGTAATGCTGAGGGTGCGCACGATCACTGCCGATGAAGGCAGCAGTACGGTGTAGTCGGCAGTTACAAAACTATTGTCCAGTAACACATCGTCTGTTGCTGCCGGAACAGTATTGCCCGTCCAGTTGGTAGCGGTGGACCATAAGCCGTCACCGGCTTCGCCGTCCCATCTTAGCTGGGCGGACAGGTTGATAGATGAAAATAAAAATAAGCAGCAAAGGAAATGTATGCGGTGGCATTTTTTGAATGCGGTGGCAGAAAGTATTAACGGCATTGAACAGTGGTTTCAGGCCGTCAAGATAGGCGCATTGAAAATCATGGCGATGGGGTTTACCTCATCATTTTAAAGTTTTTTTCTCGTTTTAAAATGGTGTTTGCTTCGCCGCGACGTCATTGCGAGACGCTTACAGGGTGTTAAAACATAAACGTCTCACGCGGCGAAGCAACCTGTACTCGCAATACGGCGGGCTTGTGACAATATAATGTAACACGCAGAACTGGTGCAACATCTTGTACCTAATGACAGGAGTTTGCTTCGCCGCCAAATGTTCATGTTATTACAAAAAACCTGATGGCGGCTCGCAATGACGACGCGGCGGTCTTTTGCCCGGTGAAGTAACCTGCACTCGCAATGACGACGACCCTTTTCCGGTCGTCATTGCGAGCCGCATGTTGGGTGATCAAATTTTTAACGACCCACGCGGCGAAGCAACCTGCACTTGCAATACGGCGGGCTTGTGACAACATAAGGTGATATGCAGAACTGGCGCAACATCACGGGCTTGTGACAATACAGTGTAACATGCAGAACTGGTGCAACACTACGTAACTAATGACAGGAGTTTGCTTCGCCGCCAAATGTTCATGTTATTACAAAAAACCTGATGGCGGCTCGCAATGACGACGCGGCGGGCGTTTGCCCGGTGAAGTAACCTGCACTCGCAATGACGACGACCCTTTTCCGGACGTCATTGCGAGCCGCATGTTGGGTGATCAAATTTTTAACGACCCACGCGGCGAAGCAACCTGCACTTGCAATACGGCGGGCTTGTGACAACATAAGGTAACATGCAGAACTGGTGCAACATCACGGGCTTGTGA